>OCVV011355836.1_pt1 | contig 14232 bp, 11 predicted proteins | sample 1539721 | NCBI WGS metagenome assembly OCVV01 (sample SAMN02144230, study PRJEB22623) | gut metagenome | biome: sheep rumen | host: Ovis aries | place: New Zealand
TGACGAGCAAACAAATAGTTATAAAGGGCGGTACGTACACCGCCAATGTGCAAAGCGCCCGTTGGGCTTGGTGCGAAACGCACTCTTACTTTTCTTTCTGCCATTCTATTTAAATAGAGATAAGATAATATTTTTTGCAAAAGTACTATATTTTTTTGAGTTTTGCGAGTTTTTTTAGTATTTTCGCAGAGTAAAGACCATAATATAATGTGTAATGAACAATTATAAAGCAAGAAAACGAATTCATTGGCGCAACATAACCACACGTATAGTGCTGATTATCATAACTGTTTTGTTGATTGTATGGTTTATGCCACGAAACGAAAGACAGCGATTTCATTATGACATTGGAAAGCCATGGATGTATGGTTCGTTCATTGCAAAATTCGACTTCCCAATATACAAATCCGACGAGGCACTGAAAAAGGAACGCGACTCTATAATGAAAGCGTTCCAGTCGTATTATGACTACGACGAAAACGTTGAAAAAATACAGATTTCAAAACTGCGAAAGGATTTTGCTAACGGACTTCCTGGACTACCTGCCGAATATTATGGCATATTGGCTAAACGACTGCACAAGCTTTATCAGGCAGGTATCATGAACACACCTGAATACAACATTATTGCACGCGACACCACAAACATGGTAAGGGTTATCAGCGGCAAAGATGTGAAAAGCACAAAGATGAACAGTCTATATTCTACCATGACTGCTTACGAACAGATTTTCCAAGATCCACAACTCAATGAACAGCGACAGATTCTGCAAAAATGCAATCTCAATGATTATATTGTTCCAAACCTCACCTACGACAAAGAGCGAAGCGAGGCGGAGAAAACCGATCTATTAGGCAGCATTCCTATTGCCAGCGGTATGGTCATCAGCGGTCAGAAGATTATCGACCGAGGAGAGATTGTTGATGAATACGCATATCGTGTGCTAAGCTCGTTTGAAAAAGAGATGGACCGACGTGATGCTTCGTCTAACGAGATTACAAACGCCCTATTGGGACAACTACTCTTTGTGGCTATACTAATGAGTCTGTTTACCATATATCTGGCTCTGTTCCGCAAAGACTATTTCGACAAACCACGAAGCATTATGATGCTTTATACGATGATAACACTGTTCCCTATCTTTACATCACTTTTGATGTCGCACAACTTGTTCAGTGTATATATCATCCCGTTTGCGATGGCACCTATATTCATACGTGTGTTTATGGACTCACGCACAGCCTTCATTGCCCACGTGACAATGATTCTTATCTGTGCAGCAGTCGTGAGATACCAGTATGAATTCATAATCATACAATTAGTAGCTGGTCTCATCGCAATATACTCTCTGCGCGAACTATCAAAACGATCACAGGTATTCAAAACTGCCCTATTGGTAACAATGGGAAGCGCATTCGTGTATATGACCTTGCAACTTATGCAGAACAACGAGATGGCTAAGATGGATCACGACATGTATTACCACTTCGTAGTAAATGGTATATTCCTCTTATTGTCGTATCCAACTATGTATCTCATCGAGAATACCTTCGGCTTCATTTCAAACGTAACTCTCTTCGAATTGTCAAACACAAACAAGGGTGCACTTAGAGATCTTAGCGAGATTGCTCCTGGAACATTCCAACATTCCATTACCGTTGGAAACCTTGCCTCAGAGATTGCCAACAAGATTTCAGCCAACTCACTACTGGTTCGTACAGGAGCCTTATATCACGACATCGGAAAAATGACCAATCCTGTTTTCTACACCGAAAACCAAGCTGGCGTTAATCCACACGAGAACATGCCTTACACCAAGAGTGCAAGCATAATAATAAGTCATGTCACAGAGGGTATGAAAATGGCAGAAAAATACGACCTACCAAAAGTGATTAAAGACTTTATATGCACTCACCACGGACGAGGCATAGCAAAATACTTCTACGTGAAATATAAAAACGAACATCCAGACGAAGAAGTTGATATCCGCCTTTTCCAATACCCAGGTCCCAACCCATTCACTCGTGAGCAGGCTATTCTTATGATGGCAGACGCTGTGGAAGCAGCATCAAGATCGCTCACAGAATACACAGAGCAAAGCATATCTGAACTCGTTAATCGATTGATTGACGAGCAAGTTGCTAACGGATTCTACACACAGAGCCCTATCACTTTCCGTGACATCACAGAGGCTAAAGATGTGCTGATAGAAAGACTTAAATCTATCTATCACACACGTATTCAATATCCTGAGTTGAAATAAAAGACAATCTTTTCGCTATTTTGACCAAATTTTCTGCACAATTTTAGTTTTTTGTGCAGAAATATAGACTTATTTTGTTAACGAACTTTAAATACCCATCATAAAATGCACACTTAAGAACTATATGTGTAATTTTGCCGCCGATTTTTAACAAAATTTATTTTAGGATGAATCATTTAAGAAAAATCTGCGTAGCCATCATCCTGGCGGCAGTTACCCCAGTTTTTGCTGGTGGTATCCTCACCAACACTAATCAGAATTTAGCGTTTAACCGTATGATGAGCCGCGAAGGTTCAATCGGAATCGATGGTGTTTATTACAATCCAGCGGGTGTAGCTTTCCTAAAACCAGGAAACTATCTTTCATTAGGTTGGCAAATGGCTTCTCAGAGCCGTACTATTGAGAACGACTATCATTTCTTCACTAACAACACTCAGAACCCAACTACTCCACGTGAGTTCAGAGGTACAGCCTTTGCTCCTGTTCTTCCTTCTATTCAGTATGCTCACAACTGGGAACGTTTCTCTGTACAGGCAAACTTCGGAGTCATCGGAGGTGGCGGTAAATGTACATTCAAGAACGGCCTTGGTTCTTTCGAGAAGATTGTTGCAGAAACAGCCCTTGGTGCTGTAGGTTTGGCTGGTGCCATCGACCAGGCTTTGGGTCAGTATATGTTCACAACTGACGCAATGTTTGGTACAGATGGCAAATATAGCTATGATGCCTATATGCGTGGACGTTCATACTACTATGGTCTTTCTGTAGCAGGTGCATATAAGCTCACTGACAACCTTGCTGTTTCGGCAGGTGTTCGTGGTGTATATGTGTTGACTAACTACTTTGGTTATGTTCGTGACATTAAGGTTGGCAATATGCCTCTCTATATGGTACTCGACCCATCAAAGACAAATGCAGCAAACATTGAGTTGAACTGCGACCAGAGCGGAACAGGTTTTACTCCTATCCTTGGTGTTGACTTTAAACTCAAGCATTGGAACTTCTCTGCAAAATATGAGTTCAAGACACGTATCCGTCTGAAGAACGAGTCAGTAAATCAGGCTCCTTCTATCGGTAACCTTCCAGAAAACCTTGGTGGTTCAATCGCAAAAGCAGTTGCTACAAAAGCCATTGCTCAGGGTATGCCAGAAGAGCAGGCTTACGCTCAAGGCTTAACATACGCAAAGCAAATTCTCACTAACCCTGGTGTTGTTAAAACAATGACTGGTTTAAAGGAACAGTTTGACACCAAGCTTGCAGAGGCAACAGGCGAATTTGCTGATGGTGCAAAGATTGCTGGTGATATTCCTGCTTTACTAACATTGGGCGTTGGTTACACTCCTGTTGACGCATTGCGCATCAATGCTGGTTTCCACTACTTCTACGATCGTCAGGCTACGGCATACAAACATCGTGAAGACAAGCTCAAACGCGGTACTATTGAGTTGAACGCAGGTGTTGAATACGATGCAAGCAAGCTCATCACTGTAAGTGCTGGTTGGCAGAAAACCAACTACGGTCTAACCGACGAGTATATGGACGACAAGTCATTCGTTGTAAGTTCTAACTCTGTAGGTGCTGGTGCTGTTATGCATCTCACAAAGAAGATGGATCTCAACCTGGCTTATTTCCACACATTCTATGGACATAAGAAGACTGCTGAGACTGTTGAACTTAAAACGATAGAGAAAACAGAAAGCGGCATTAAATACAATACAGTAAACGAAATCTACTCAGCCGACTACACCCGTAACAACAATGTATGGGCAGTAGGTATTGATATCAAGTTCTAAAGAAAACTGTTTGAATAAAAATGATGTTGACCTAAAGCGGGTCAACATCATAGAATATTTGAAGAGTGGCATAGCGCTTATCCTGGAGCAATTGACTCTGGACATATCGCAATGTCGCTCTTATTTGTTTACCAGAAAGACCATTTTCAAGCTTAAGAACTATCTTACGAATATTCAACGACATTACTCGGGCTACAGATGGTTTATCTGGTCCTAACACACGTGTACCGAAATACTGTCTCAATCGGGCTCCAAGTTCAAGAGCTGCCGACTCTACCACTTCTTCACGACGATGTTTCAGATTCACATAAATAAGATGATAGAAAGGAGGATAATGGAAGAACGAACGTTCTTCGAGCAGTCCCTTGTAGAAACTTCTAAAATCGTGACGCACCACTTGTTGTATTACAGGTAGCTCTGGCGATTTTGTTTGCAATATCACCTTTCCTTGTTTTCCTTTTCGTCCTGCACGTCCACTCACCTGACTCATCATCATGAAGGCATGTTCAAAAGACCTAAAATCAGGATAGTTAAGCATTGTATCTGCATCAAGAATGCCCACTACAGAAACTTTATCAAAATCAAGTCCCTTGCTTATCATCTGTGTACCGATAAGAACATTTGTTCGTCCTGTCGCAAAGTCGTCGATGATACGTTCATAGGCATTACGACTACGAGTAGTATCAAGATCCATACGTGCCACATGAGCCTCAGGGAAAATATCACGTAGCAGATCCTCAATCTTCTCTGTTCCATATCCTTTGCCGCGAATCTCGTTACTGCCACAGTTAGGACACACATCAGGAACAGGATAGGTGTATCCACAATAATGACACGACATCTGATTAAGGTTCTTATGATAAGTGAGCGACACATCGCAATTCTTGCATTTAGGAACCCAACCACACACAGGACACTCTATCATAGGAGCAAAGCCACGACGGTTTTGGAAGAGTATCACCTGTTCGCCATTAGCAAGTGCTGTTCTTACAGCAGCAAGAAGATCTGGCGAAAAAGGTCCATTCATCATCTTCCTACGACGAAGATCCTTGATGTCAACAACCTCAATAGCTGGCAGTTTAATACCTTTATAACGTGTGGTTAGCGACACCATTCCATATTTTCCCTGCTGCGCATTATAGGCACTCTCCATAGAAGGCGTTGCTGTGCCCAACAAGGTTTTTGCGCCATACATCTGTGCCAATACTATAGCTGCACTTCGTGCATGGTAGCGTGGTGCAGGATCCTGTTGCTTAAAAGATGTTTCATGTTCCTCGTCGATGATTACAAGTCCAAGGTTCTGAAAAGGCAGGAAACAAGCACTACGAGCACCCAATATAACATCATAAGGATTATCCGAAAGTTGCTTCTGCCATATCTCTACTCGCTCAGCATCACTATATTTACTGTGATAAATTCCCAAACGATTGCCAAACACACCTCGCAAACGTTCCATAATTTGAACAGTAAGGGCTATCTCTGGCAATAGGTAGAGTACTTGTTTGTGCTCGCTAATTGCTTTCTGTATAAGATGAATGTATATCTCTGTCTTTCCGCTTGAAGTAACGCCATGCAGAAGAACCACATTTTTATGCATCATATGCATCAGAATCTGATTATATGCCTCGTTCTGTGCTTCACTAAGCGACTTTGAATGTGCCTGCATTGTTGCCAAATCAGGAAGCATTGACACATCAACAGAATTAATACGGCTCACTTCTTTCTCATAAGTGAAAAGCATTTTTTTACTTATCAACTGCTTAATGACAGGCATCGTGGTGTGACTGGTATTAAGCAGCTCATCACGCGTAATCTCAACAATATCCTCAGTAGCATTATCACCTACAAGAGAATCCCAATGAGACAGAGCCAGAAAATCAATAAATGCCTTTTGTTGCTTGGTAGCTCTTTTCAACACATCAAGAGCAATGTTCAACGACTGCTCATGCTGAAACTGTGGCGTGAGACCAATATACAACTCTGTCTTTGGGCGATAGCCATCCTCGGCTTTCATCCCTGCAGGAAGAGCAGCCTTTAAGATATCTCCTATAGGACACAGATAATAGTCGGCTATCCATTGCCATAGTTTCATCTGTTGTGGAAGAAGCACAGGCTTGCTATCCATAACAGATAAAATCTTTTTGAATTCAATAGTCTTTCCCTTGGCATCAACCATCTGCTCAGAAGTGAGGTCATGGGGAGTACATGTAGCAACACCAATATAGGTCTTCGACTTACCTAAGGGCACAGATACACGCACACCAATGTCCACCTTATCAACAAGAGCATCCTCCACTGCATAGGTGAACAAGCCGTCGAGCGGCAATGGTAATATGACCTCGATATATTTCATAGTAGGCAAAGATAAACAAAAAAAAGCAGATAACGCCATAACGCTATCTGCTTTTTATATCACAAGAGCACACTTAGAAATAATATGCAAGTGCTACTTGGAATGACTTAGCATTGCAATTCTTCTTTGAACCCTTGAATGCTGCATCAATAGAATTGCTGAAGGTTGCCTCACCAGCCTTACCAAGACCAACATTATAGTTTGCTGATACCTGAATAGAACCAAGGAGAACACCAGCACCAACATTCACACTATAGTTGGCATCACGAAGACGCCATTGAGAAATTGTTTCCTGAGTCTCGTCATAATTGGTATTCTTGCTTCCTAAGTTAAATCCAAACTGTGGACCAGCAAACACAAAGATGCTGGCAAGTGAGCCCAATCCAAAGCCGTAGCGCACATTAACAGGAACAATAAACTGATTCTGTTTAAGAGTTGTTCCTTCATGACCATCAACGCCATCAACCTTAAAGGAACGATGGTTATAAAGTCCTGAAATATCAAATCCCAAACCAGTACCTGTGCTCAACTTAACTGTTGGACCGATAAAGAATCCAGTGCGATTACTTGAGCTGAAGTCATCCTTACTGAGAGTCATGTCTGTAAGATCCAGACCTCCCTTAACACCTAATTTAATGCTCTGTGCATTCACAGAGAGGGCAGTCATCAAGACTACCAATAATAAAAGTTTTCTCACTATAATAATTGTTTTAATTAATGTCTTTCTCTACGTACTGTCACACGGGCTGCTGACGACGATGAAGAAGAGCCTGCCGAACTCTTATGTGCCTTCTTTACCTTTGCTGTTGACTTTTCAACTGTTGCCCCAGCTCTGCGATTTCTCTTTCGCAAACTTCGCTTCAATTCCTTCTTATCAAGTTTAGCTATGCTATCAAGAGAATCTTTTCTCGACTTATCTCCCCACATATTCTCTTCAAAGTCTGCAATCTCCTTCTCTATACGTTTCTGCTCTGTAGTAAGGGCATTAATACCTTTTTCGGCATTATCCAACGCATCAACATTGCAGTACTGAGCAAGAGTTTGCCCAAGCATATTGTTTGTCTTGTATATTTCACCACGATATTGGTTCTTGGTGAAATAATCATCAACGCTCATCACAGCAGCATTATTGATACTGCTTGTCATGATAGTCTGCTTGGTGAGGAAAGGAGCAAGGTCAGAATACTTTATCCAGAACAAGGGATAAGTTGTTGCACCATCACCAAAATCATCTGCACGTTCCATAATAGGACATAGCGCTAACACCTGAGTATGGAAAGTGGCTGATACCTGATCAAAATAAGAACACTCCTTGATATAATAAGCTTTCACCTCACGACTTGGGATATCGCTTTCATCTATATGAATTCCTTTGTCAGTCTTCTCATAATAGATATGATAGTTATCTATAATTGACTTTGGAGTAACCCGTGACTTTTCGTTGAAGCTCTCATTACCATCCAGCCGATATTCATATGCAGGAATAGCTCCTCTCAAAAAGAGTTTGAAGATATAGGTAAACAAGTTCATCTTACCATCTACAGGCTCCACAGGATAATAGAGTCCAGCATTGGCTTCTTTTGTTAAATCGAGTTTGCGATAAACATCACGTCGCCACACCACATCTTCATTCATCTTCATATCAACAGGAAAAGAAATCTGTGAACGGAGAGTTACATTTTCTGCATTCGATTTCTTCTGTGCCTTTTTAGCCTCGGCACGACGCAGCTTTGGCTGAGCACTTATTCCTTGTGCCAAAAAGGCTATAATCAGTAAAAGAAAAAACTTCTTCATGATTGTATTATTATTGAATTGTCATTATTATCTTACTATCACCTCCATAGCTCCTGGCAGAGTGCGCAGAATACCATCAGGACCAACAGCACGTACACGGCTGATATAGAAACGGCGATTTCGTGACAGTTTGCGGAATTGTTCACGTTGTGCTTCTGAGAACGATGCTCCATTAGATGCCAAAGGAACAGCATTTCCCATATTATCAAAGAACACGGTCTCAAAGCCTTGCACATGGAAAGGAATATCCAAAAGGCCGTCGTCAATAGCTGCATGAATACCTGTAGCTCCCATCAAAGAGGCTTTTGCCAATGCACCACTCTTGAAGCGATTAGTACCAAGGGCAATATAAGCCGTTGGATCTGGCAGTTTACGCACATGGAACACAAATGGTCCTGCACTACGAGTGTTCTTGCCATCACGTCCCGTCACTCTTATTGCTACATCCGTGCCTACAGACGAAGGAATAATAGTGTAGTGACCATTCCCCTTGGCATGCACCGTTGCTCCTGTGGCTGTGAGTGAAACAGCATTTTGAGGAATGCCAGGCATACTCACACTAACTGGATTTTGGAAACCAGCGTAAAGCACGTTCATCAGGTCGGCAGCCACTGTAGCGGTATTTGGTGCTGGAATAACATTGTATTTCTGAATGAAATTGCGACGAAGGAACTCACCAGCAGCATTCTGCATCATGATATATCCACTAAAGCTATGTTCTCCCACTCCACCAGCAGTAAACGAATAGCTTCCCTGTGTGTTTATTCGTGAGCCATTAACATATATTGTAGGATGCTGAGTAGTATCCACTGCAGCCATCACTATCTGCGCATTAAATCGTTCACCAGGATAAAGAACTGTCTTTTCTGGAATAACAAATGCATCGAGTTTGTTCACACGGATGTCTTTCACATCAACCTGCGATACAAGAGTATGAAGTACCTCTCCCTCGGCATAGCGCACATCATTCTGCAATTTCGACAATAAGGTAACGGCAGCAGCTACAGGCATATTATCAAACATATACTCCTGCCAGTTCTTACCAAGCGCATTATGCTTAGAAGGCACCTTGGTAGATAGATTATTCTCTATTATTTTTTTCTGATGAGGATCGGTAACATATTTCAAGATACGTTCACGATAAGCGTTTATGGCATCATACAGTTTCTTTCCCTTACCGGTTATTGGTGCAAGCATCACACTTCCTGATGCGTCAAGGTTATCAACATGTTCTATGTCATTCACATTCCCGTCAGCACCATCAGCCTCCTTCACAATAGCTTCTTTTAGTTGCTGTGCAAAGTTGTAAAGCGAGTCGCTCATGTTCTTCACCTCGGTAGCCTTTTCAAACCACTCACGCACCTTTGCAGGATTCTTCTTCAACTGTTCAGAGAAATTTCCATATAAAGCCTCATTCTCCAACGACGAACTCTTAGTAGTGCGGTTCAGACTCTCTTCCACAATAGAGAAGCCATTGAGTACCTCGGTAGAGATATTCAACGCTAACATTGCCATGAGAACAATATACATCAAGTTTATCATCCTCTGGCGAGGAGAAATAGGTCTTTTCTTTATTGCCATTTCTTATTCTTCAGTAGTTGGAGTTGTAACACCAGGAGCAGCCACCTTCATATTCACAGTCATAGCCTGAATCATACGAGTATAAATCTTGTTAAGCTGCTCTATCTGCTGTGCCATCTTAGTTGTCTGTTCATTAATCTGGTCAATAGTACCAATCTGCTTGCTGGCACCTTTAAGCTGCATTTCATAAACACGACTGATACCTGTAAGTGTGCGATTAAGATTCTCCATCTCTTCGCTGTCACGGGTAAGACGTTCACTCTGCTCATTAACCTTGCTAAGGGTTTCCACAAGCTTCTTCAATTCTTCAACATAGTTGCCTTGTGCTTCATTAAGCTTAGCTGCTTCCTCTGCACTCATCTGAGGCACATAGTTAGCCTGAGTCTGAACAGCAGCTACTGCTGCTGGAGCTACTGTTGTTGGCTCAACAGCAGCCACAGGTTCAACATTTGTCACAGGTGCATTTTCTTCAGCTTTAGAATACGACACCTTTCCTGTTGCAAGGAACTCTGGAGTTACTCGTGTAGGCATCTCGCGACCATCAGCTGTTTTATCAAAGGGACGATCGAATGCTGATATAAAGAATACCAGCACCTCTGTTCCCATACCAAGGAACAAAGCTACGTTTGCTCCAGGAAGATAAGTAAGTTTAAAAAGAGCACCCAATATAACTATTGCTGCACCCCAGCTATAGGCATAGTTGAGGAATGTCTGTCCCTGAACAGTATCCATCCACTTTTGCAGACGATACACAATATTGTATTTTCCGTAATTCGTCATAATTACTTTTTCTTTTTAGTAGTTGTTGAATTGGCAAGACTGCGCACACAACGGAAACCGATATAACTACGTGGCTGGTTCTGGTATTCCCATGAACGCCATGCTGAGCGAATAAAACTCTCTGGGTCTTTCCAGCTACCACCACGCACACTTTTCTTCTTCAGTTTATATGGATCTTCTTGTGCTGCATTATAACTGAGCTGAGGGTTAAGATCATTCATAGCATCAACACCTGCCTCTGTGAACACTGTACTTGTCCACTCTGCCACATTACCAGCCATATCAGCAAGACCATTGCTGTTGGTGCCATAAATTCCCACACGACTTGCTATAAGATTACCATCCTCGGTGTAGTTTCCACGGTCTGGCTTGAAATTGGCATAGTAACAGCCACGGCCATTTTTCATATCTTCGTTCTCCCAAGGAAACTCGTTACCTTGCTTTCCACGGGCAGCATACTCCCATTCTGCCTCTGTTGGCAAACGGTAACGCTGCACGTAACGCGCTTCAGGACCAAGACCTTTCAGCAGATATTCTGTTCGCCATGCACAGAAGGCATTAGCCTGTTCCCATGTAACACCAACAACAGGATAGTCGTTATAGGCAGGGTTGCTGAAATAATTACGCATATAAATCTCGTTCTCTGAGTTTGTGAAATCATTCACCCAGCAAGTGGTATCGGGATATATGTTTACAATATATGTATTTAGAAAATCGTATGGACCTGTCAATGGACGATCGATAGTCTGGCGAACAATATTGCCTTCATCATCAATATAGGCTGTGTCCTTAGAAATCATCACAACCTCGTTAGGATCAACCACTACATCAGTATTGAATGTGCGCTCTGCAGGATTCAATCTGTTTCTACGCAATGCAGCAGCAGTGTAGTCATAAATCTCATAACGATAGTTCATCTGTCTCCAGTCGAGCAATTTCTCTCCTGTAACAGGATTAGTCACATAAAGACTTTCTATTGCACGCAGCTCATCCTCATTAGGCTTGCGAGGAAGACTCTTTTTCCAGTTCAGTCGTGGTGTTATAGGGTTGTTATACTTATCTTCGGTAATAAGATAAGTTTCATCACCTCCATACTGAGGATCAGCAAGACGAGTACGAAGAATACTATCTCTTACCCACATCACAAACTGTTTGTACTTTGAATTGGTAACCTCAGTCTCGTCCATCCAGAAGCCATCAACAGAGATATCCTTCTTTGGAGTCTTAAGTCCCCAAAGCGAATCTTTCTTGTTCGCATTAAGCCCCATGTGTAGGAATCCACGCTCCACTTTCACCATACCATAAGGAGCAGGTTCATTAAACGCTTTTCCTCCAACACCAACAACCTCACCGCCTCGACCTGATGCCGATGCAGTCTTTGCACTGAAGCAACCTGTCAGTGTTGTTGCAAGTGCCATAAGGCAGAGAGCTACAACAATATTTCTTTTCATCGTTATATTATATCTCATAAATCAAAATCAATATTTCGTTTTTCTATATCTTAGAGTATTCTTACACTCTGATGCCTATTGCGTCCTTTCTTAGCAAGATTTAAATCCATCTGATAGCCAATATAGAGTTCATGACTTCCATTTCCAGGATTGACACCCGAGGTGTAAACCTCATAACTATATCCCACAACCACACCATGGAAAGTACCTCCTATGAGAAAAGTCACAGAGTTTGTAGGACTATAGCCCAAGCCGCCATACAGCATTTTCTTTTCATTAGTATAGACCAATCTGCCTGTCACATCTGCTCTATAACCAACTCCGTCTGTACGTGCAAGCACAGATGACTTTATAGTTAGAAACGGATTTCTTAGCTTAATATTGTATCCACCAGTCAAATAATATGTTGCATCAACCTTCAACTGATTGGTTTCGCCAAGTTCTACAAGCGGAGAATTAATATGCTGTACCGAAGCACCAACATACCAGTTCCTATGTCTATAATAAACTCCTACGCCTGCATCCAAACTGTTTCCATTTACATTAGAAGATGCCAAAGCAGGATCCGATTTATCATCAACCTCCACACGTGAACCATCAAAGCTTTCGCTTAGCATACCTGCCTGCACTCCTATACTTATATTTCCTCCAAACAATTTGTGTTTATAAGCATATTGAAACGACAAGCGTTTATGGTTAAACAGTCCGATTTTGTCATTCATCAACTGCACACCAGCACCATTACGTGCGTTCAGAAACATAAATGCGACATCAGCTCCTGCGTACGCTGTTTGCGGATTATTCTTAAACCCAGCCATATCAAGAGCGTATGCTGCAGAAACATTCAGTTTATCCTCCTTACCTACAGCTGCCGCATTGAAAGAAGGCTCCATATCAAAATAGTGACTGAACGACACATCGTATTGCGCCTTCAACTCAGAAGGAACAAACCACATCAAAATCAATATGACATAAAGAATTCTTTTCACGATATTATAACGTAAACAAAGGTAATATTATTGCATAGAAAAGGCTGCCCTGCTATGGACAGCCTTCTATATTACATTAATATTCGTCATCATTCCAGAGAAAGTCTTCTTTCGAAGGATAGTCGGGCCAAATATCTTCTATACTATCATAAACTTCTCCTTCATCCTCTATCTCCTGCAAATTTTCCAATACTTCCAAAGGTGCACCAGAACGAATAGCATAGTCTATCAGTTCTTCTTTTGTTGCAGGCCATGGTGCATCTTCAAGTTTGGAAGCCAATTCAAGTGTCCAATACATAGTCTTAAAATTATAGTTCTTATAAATTTGCATGCAAAAGTAAGAAATTATATTTAATCTCAAAGTTTTTGCACAATTATTTTTCTGAAAATAACAACTAAAGATTATAATAAATCTTAATTTAAAAATTCACCTTATAACAGCGTTTATATTTACTCTTATCAAAGAACACTATACCACAATAATAAAGGTCGTAGCAAACACTAACTTTGGAATCGACCAAAAGCTTCTTCCATACATCGTAATTTTCCTTATCATGAATATTCTCGATAACAAGTAACGATTCATCATTAGCCACATCAAGAAGCCTTGAAAGTAAATGTTCCTTTGAATATGCATCCAGTTTAACGCTTGCTACATCATAGCTCTCAGGTACTTCTTTAATCTGCTCAACCACACACTTTCTATTGCCTGCTTGAACATAATCAGCAACAACCTTTTCATTGTCACCATAATAATACCATTTATCACTCTGGTGATGATTGGCTATTCTAAAATAGAGTCGTCCCAACTTACAAGCCAACTTACCAGCGACTTTATGCTTTTCATTAAGTTCATCAAAAGCATAGTAAGGGTAATGTTCGTTGATAACATAGCGTATAAAGCTATAGGCTGAAGGTGACTGCACTCCAAAACCACGACAATAGGCTATACGCCTTATCCAACGAAAAATTACCTTTATATAATACATAATGCAAAGATACTTAATAACAATAGAATTGCAAAAGGAAAAAAAACTTTTCTTCAGATTACTCCGATTCCTCCGAATTTTCAGATTATTCAGAATTTTCCGATTACTCCGAATTTTCTGATTATTCCGATTACTCCGAATTTTCCGAAAACTCTGAAAACAAAAAAGCCCCGAAGAATTAATCTTCGAGGCTTTCTAATGAAAGAAGGCGGCTTCCTACTCTCCCGCATTGCATTGCAGTA
>OCVV011195528.1_pt1 | contig 14218 bp, 8 predicted proteins | sample 1539721 | NCBI WGS metagenome assembly OCVV01 (sample SAMN02144230, study PRJEB22623) | gut metagenome | biome: sheep rumen | host: Ovis aries | place: New Zealand
CAGCATTGTACAGACCACACTGCCAATGGCACAATAGAACAACATCCACTCTGCACGAATCTTACGCATCAACATGCTGCCGCCAAAGCGTCCCACCATAAAAAAAGCCAGCGCACCCGTCAGCACCATCGAAGCCGTACGGTCGTCCATCCAGCCCTGTCCTGTGACAAAGTTGATGAAGTAACTGTTTATGGAGATCTCTGACACCTCATAGGCCAGAAGGGCTATCAGACCATAGACAAAGAACTTGTGCCGCCAGACCACCCTCAGCGGTTCACTGCCATACTTTGCCTTCTCCTCCATACCATCATGATGCTCTATCTCCGGCAGACGGATCTTGGCAAAGACGAATGCAATCACCAACACTACGATGCCAAGTATCACGTATGGCACTGCCACATTTGAACCTGCGCCGCTGAACAGGAACTGGCCGACTGCAAAAGTGGCAAAAAGGCATCCCATCCCATTGAACGACTGCGAGAGGTTCAGTCTTGCAGATGCCGTCTCCCTGGCTCCCAGTTCCGTCACGTAGGGATTAGCCGCCGTCTCTAGGAACGTCAGGCCACAGCCAATAATAAAAAGGGCAAAAAGGAAGGCAACGAGCGTGGCGGTCCCTGCTGCTGGCACAAAAAGGAATGCACCAAGGCCAAAAAGGATCAGTCCGAAAACCACGCCACGACGATAGCCAAACCGATTGATAAACAGTCCGGCGGGAATAGCCATCAAGAAATAGCCCAGATAGGTAGTCACCTGAATCAGCGACGACTCCGTGATAGAGATGTCAAGCGTGTTCTGGAAATGCTTGTTGAGCACATCGAGAATAGCCCGCGCAAATCCCCAAAGGAAAAAGAGCGTGGTTATCAATATGAACGGCACCAGATAATTGGTGCCGTTCTGACGGAACAATCCGTTCTGATCGTCCTTCATTTACTTCTTCTCTTCTGGTTCTATCATTTTCCAGATACCTGCAGCACAGGCTGCGCCCACGAACGGGCCAACGATGAAGATCCAGAGATTTGCCAAAGCCGTACCACCTTGGAAAATAGCAGGTGCAATAGAACGGGCCGGGTTCACTGAAGTGCCAGTGTAACGGATGCAAACAAGGTGAACCAAAATCAGGCTCAGACCGATAGCCAGACCGGCAAAGTTATTGGTTGCACCATTGGTCTTGGCTGTAGCACCCAATACAACGAGAACGAATACACAGGTAAAAATAATCTCTGCCAGCAGTCCACCAAGCATCGAGACGTTAGCCTGCAGGTCATTGGCACCTGTACCATCGAGTCCGGGCACATTCTCTGTGAGGATATAGAGCAAAGCGCTGCCAATGAAGGCACCGATCACCTGGAAGAGCATATACATGCCACAATCCTTGGCGTCGATACGACCTGTCAGGAAGCAACCGAGTGTGATGGCCGGATTGATGTGGCAACCAGAGATACCACCGATAGTATAGGCCATAGCCACCACCGCCAGACCGAAGGCAAAAGCCGTCCCCACCACAGCAGGGATATTGTTAACAGGGTCACACCCCAGACTCACTGCGACACCGCAGCCCATCAATACGAGCACCATTGTGCCCACCATTTCTGCCAAATACTTTTTCATAACTCTTTAGTTTTTAATGTTAATACTTTATGATTTTACTCTTTTACCTTTTTACTTTTTTATTCTTCCTCGTATTTGAAATAATCGAAATCGGCAAAAGTAGCACCATCGTTGCCTTTCTGATAAGCATACATACCGATCATGACTCCAGTGAAACCACCAACGACCTCTGTGCTGACCAACGAGCAACTCATTTTATAATAAGGTGTATATTCCTTACCGTCGAGGGAATATTCAAAGTCGTATGTCTCACCGTCACTCTTGATGCGCAGCCACACCTCGAAGCCGTCTATCTCATCAGCCGCCAGCACAGTCTCGATACTCTTCAGGCTCGCCTTCACAGCAATACACATCCGCGCTTTTCTGGCCTGTAGGCAGAAGTCCACATGGCCATCGTTGATCTGATAGACACTCAGCCCTGCCTGATCATCGATGGCACTCTCACTGAAGTTCAGATGCGTCTCCACCAGCACCTTGGCACTCTCCTGCCGGCGGCCGATAAAAGTGGGGCGCTCATTCTTGGTCAGCGAACTGTTTGAGCCGCGAAGGCGCAACAAACCATTTTCTATTCTGTAGTTTGCCGAGTCGGGATTCTGGATATAGACCCATTCCGGTCCAAGCGGCTTGGTGAAATCGTAATAATCAGCCTTCTTCTGCATCGGGACCTGAGGTAAAGTCCTGACCTCCATCACCGTATCCACGGGATGACCACCATTCACCACAGGCCATTGGCCCTTCGCCCATTCTACAGGAGCCAGATAAGTCTCACGCCCCAGATGGTGATAGGAACCACCAAAGTTACGATAAGCCAGGAACACGATCCACCACGAGCCGTCCTTAGCCTGCACGAAGTCTCCATGCCCCGTACCCTGTATCTGCATCCCCTGCCCTGCCATTGAGCAGTTTGTCAGCAGCGGATTGTTGGGATTAGCCACATACGGCCCGTCAATCTTTCTGCTACGGGCGATAGTGAGTCGGTGAGCCAATTCAGTACCTCCCTCGGAAATAAGGAGATAGTACCAGCCGTCTTTCTTATAGAGATGTGGTCCTTCCGGATAGCGTCCGCCTGTACCCTGCCAGAGAGCCTTTCCGGGCGTCAGTTGCTTGCCCGTCACAGGGTCAATCTCACAGAGCGTAATCGTGTTGTCGGGATTGCTCACCATGTAGCACTTGCCGTTCTCAAACCAGAGAGAAGGGTCTATCCCCTGCTGCTCCAGCCAGATGGGTTCACTCCAGGGGCCTTGAGGATCCTTGGCCGTCACCATGAAATTGCCACCGTTGCCCACATTGGTCGTAATCATATAGTAGGTACCCTCATGATAGCGGATGGTGGGCGCATAGATGCCCAGCCAGGAGGTGGCACCCTTCAGCGGCAGTTGCGACTCACGGTCGAGCACATTGCCTATTAGTTCCCAATTCACCAAGTCCTTGGAATGGTAAATGGGCACACCAGGGAAATACTGAAAGGAAGAATTGACCAGATAGAAGTCATCCCCCACCCTACAGACACTGGGGTCAGGATGATAGCCGGGGATAACAGGGTTTCGCAACTGCGCCCATGCTGTCAGCGTGAGCAGAAACACAACGAATGTCAAGAGCGCCTTTCTCATAATTCTATCCGATTTTGGCAGCAAAATTACAAAAAAAGCCACAGACTACATAGATTTTCACAGAAAAATTCTGTGAGAATCAAAAAAAATCTGTGATTATCTGTGAAATCTGTCGCATTGATTAGAATTTATTAGTAACTTTGCGGCCACAATGGAACAGAAGAATCAATACATCACACAGTATCCCGAACTGATGAAGGGGAAGCGGATACTCTACGTCCACGGCTTTGGTTCGTCAGGACAGTCTGGCACAGTGACACGCATCCGCGAAGCACTGCCATGTACGGAAGTCATCGCACCCGACCTGCCTGTCCACCCCCAGGAGGCCATGTATTTATTAAATAATGTATGCGCGCAAAAGCAGCCCCACCTCATCATCGGCACCTCCATGGGCGGCATGTATGCCGAGATGCTGCGCGGCTTCGACCGCATCCTCGTAAACCCGGCCCTACAGATGGCCGACACGATGAAAGAGCACAACATGATGGGCTCTCAGCAATTCCAGAATCCCCGGCAGGACGGCATACAGGAATTTTATGTCGACAAGGCATTAGTGAAGGAATACCGCGAGATGACAGGCCGATGTTTCGAGGGGGGCGACAGTGAAGACAGAATGCGGGTATGGGGGCTCTTCGGAGATGAAGACACCACCGTCCACTCCCTCGACCTCTTCCTCCAGCACTATCCAACAGCCATCCGTTTCCACGGCGGGCATCGCATGAACGACAAGTCATTCATGCACTCGGTCATACCTGTCATCAGGTGGATTGACGACCATCAGGAGGGCCGCGAGCGTCCCATCATCTACATCGATATCAATAGCCTCATCGACAAATACGGGCATCCGCAGTCATCATCACAGAAGGCCGTCCGCACGCTGCTAGAGAACTATCAAGTCTACTTCGTAGCCCCCTCCGAGAACACAGTGTATACAACGACAGTGTCATGGTTATATGACTACATCAACGTCCCCGCCTACGCCCACACAGTCTTCACAGAGCGCAAGGACTTGCTCTATGGCGACTACCTCATCGATGCCGACAAGACAGAGGGGATGGCAACACTCATCCATTACGGTTCCGACACTTTCAAGACCTGGGACGACATCATCGACTACTTTTCTCACTTAGGAGGACAATAGTAGCATCGGACTGACACAAAGTGACATGAAAACAGCCATAGTCGGCGGCGGAGCCGCAGGATTCTTCCTCGCCATCAACCTCAAAGAGATGTGCCCGGAAATGCAAGTCGACATCTTTGAGCGCAGCCGCCGGGTGCTGGCAAAGGTGGAGATCTCTGGCGGCGGGCGGTGCAATTGTACCAACTCTTTTGCGGAAGTGCGCGACCTCTCAGACGTCTATCCCCGAGGACACCGACTGATGAAACGGCTGATGAAAGGCTTCTCCCATAAGGATGCCTTTCAGTGGTTCGAGCATCATGGCGTAAGGCTAGTGACACAGGAAGACCAATGTGTCTTTCCCGCCTCGCAGAACTCCCAAACCATCATCAACTGTTTCCTCGCCGAAGCCCGTCGGCATCATATTGAGATAAACACGGGACGGCCTATCAAGGCGTTCGAAGATCTCACTGGCTACGACTTTGTTGCAGTCACCACAGGTGGTTCCCCAAAACCAGAAGGACTCCGCTGGTTGGCCGACCTTGGCCACGAAACTGTCCGTCCTGTTCCTTCACTCTTTACTTTCCGTATTGACGATGAACGGATTCATGACTTGATGGGCACGGTCGTCGAGGATGCCACAGCCCATATACCCGGTACATCCTTCCGAGCCAGCGGCCCCCTGCTTATCACCCATTGGGGCTTCAGCGGCCCGGTCATCTTAAAGTTGTCCAGTTATGCAGCCCGTCAATTGGCTGAGAGCGATTATCGGATGCCTATAACCATCAACTGGCTCTGCCGCAAGGATGAGGAAATCAAGCAGGAACTCATGCGCCTCACCGTCGAGGGCGGCAAGAAGCAACTGGCCTCCCTACATCCTTTCAACCTCCCCGCCCGTCTCTGGACTTATCTTTTAGACAAGTCACTTGGCCAGCGCGCCCAGAGTCCATGGATGAGCCTCAACCAGAAAGAAGTCAACCGGCTGACAAATATCCTTACCAACGACACTTACAACATAGCAGGTCGTGCACCTTTCAAGGACGAGTTCGTCACCTGCGGAGGCATCGCCCTAAGTTCTGTCAATCCTCGCACGCTCGAAAGTCGTCACACTCCTCACCTCTATTTTGCGGGGGAGGTACTCGACATCGATGGCATCACGGGAGGGTTCAATTTTCAGGCCGCCTGGACCACTGCCTACACCGTAGCCCAGGCCATCACAAAGGAATCGGAATCTCAGAAGACATAGCCAAGGTTGATGTAGAAATAGGGCTGCTTGGTCTTGTTGGAATAACCGACAGAAGCGCCCAAAGGTCCGAAGACCGCATCATAATAATAGGAGAACGAGCCGCCTAGCAGTGTTCTGGAGTCCAGCAATTCGCCAATCTCCATTGCCTGCTGGCCGACCGCGGCCCGCAACAGGAAATAGTGGTTTCTGCCAAACCGCTGCTGAGCCTGAAGTTGCATGGCCACGAAGAAAGGATCGACATGTTCCAGATAGTTGACACCGGCAAAGGGCTGTTGCTGAAAGACTCTGTGGCCGAACCACTCACCGCCGATCAGATTACTCAGGATTGCGGGGCGCTCCTCACCGAAGAGCAGACGGCCATAGAGCATCGGCTGAAGGGTAAACCGATGACTGAAGGGCATTGACATCCGCCACATGACAGAGACATCACGCAAGCCTGGCTGATCGTTGAGACGAGCAAAATTGTCAGTATAATAGGCAAACTGAGCGTTCAATTTCGCCCCCCGACTCGGGAAATACCAATTGTCCTCTGAATTATAGTTCACACGAGCATAGTAACTATAATAGTGTCCGTTACTCAAGTCGCCGATGGTGTGATGTGTCTGTTCCCCTCTCAGGACATGGGGGAAGTGATAATTGTCCCAGCGCAGACCAGCCACCACATTGAAGTTGCGCACATTGAAGTTGAGTAGTGAGAGTTCGACAGCATGCTGATTATAAGTGAAGTTATAGTCCTTGTCTCCCTGTTCATAGATATTGATCTCGTCACGGTGGAAGGCATACGAGAGTGTGGGTCTGAGCAGTCTTCCCGGATAGAAGGTTAAGTCGAGGCGGGCCATGATGCGCATGCCTAACCTTAGCGTCAGGTCAACATCAGGCAGCACCGACTTGCGCAATGGGAAATTGCCATTCACCTGTAGGGCCACCATCTCCTCGGTATCAAAGCGAACGCCCAGGTTCAGTTGGGTTGTTTTCTTGGGCCCGGCATTGACAATGGCCTTCATACCGCCATCCGTCTTGGTCAAGTGATAAGTGGGATCCTGATAGAAAAGCACCGACCGCATGGCGGTGAGCATCTGCTCTATGCGACGCGTGTCGATAGTATCACCTTGATGCAGGTGAAACTTGGAACGGATGTATTTCTCATCGAAGGACCCTATATTGGTAAACTCCACATTGGTAATGGCCGGGAAAGCCGGATTATGACGACTCCCCGAAGCGACGTTTACTGCTGCCTGTGACAGGCCAAGCCGCTGTCGGACCTGAGCCAGTTCATCCCAGTGGGCCATTGCAGCCTCCTCACCACGCCGCAGCAGGGTGTCGAGGGCCTGGCTGGTAAAACTGGCCGCAGTATAGCCCTTGGTGTCTACCTTAATCATCACGTCGGTGATGGCAAGATTCTCCTGATACTTGTTATTGGTATTGATGTCGAGTATCTGCATCAAGATGTTTGAAGGCTTGTCGAGTTCATCTGCCGGAATGGGATTGTCGGTGACAGATATGCCGATGATAATGTCAGCGCCCATCTGGCGGGCGAGGTCGGCAGGATAGTTATTCCGCATGCCACCGTCCACAAGTACCATGCTGTCAATCCTGACAGGCGTGAAGACGGCGGGGATGGCCATCGAGGCCCGCATGGCCTGTGCCAGATAACCACTGTGGAAGTCATATTCGGTGAAGTCGACGAGATTGGTGGCAACACAGGCGAAGGGTATCGGCAGTGTGTTGAAGTCGATGGAGTCGCTATAGCCCACCACGAGCCGTTCGAAGAGGCTATGCAGGTTCTTGCCCCTGATAATGCCGCCTCCCTTGAGGCGCCTGTCCTTGGAGAACGATAGTCCTGTGGAGATGATATAGGAGTTCTGCCTCTGCCGCTCCTCTATCGACTGTCTGCTCAGGTCTTCGCGGTCGAGGATCAGGGCATTCCAGTCCTGGTGGCGCACAATGGAATCGAGGGCGTCGGCATGATAGCCAATGGCGTAGAGTCCGCCGACGATGCTGCCCATCGATGTTCCCGTAATAATGTCAATGGGCACTCCGGCACGCTCTATCACCTTGAGAACCCCCACATGCCCCACGCCCTTGGCCCCACCTCCACTCAACACCACGGCCACTTTCTTCCGGGGGGCCGCCTGTTCTGGCTGCGCCATAGCGACCTGCCCCACCAGCAGAGCCGTCATCAGACATGTCATCCACACACTCTTCATATATCGGGCACAATGTTTATTGAGTCGTCCGGCAGTATTTATCGATGACAAGGGCAATGGCGCCGTCGCCTGTGACGTTACAGGCCGTGCCGAAGGAGTCCATCGCGATGTAAAGGGCTATCATCAGAGCCTGCTGGTCGGACGTGAAGCCGAGAATAAAGCCCAGCGGGGCGAGGGCCGCCATAATGGCACCGCCCGGCACGCCTGGTGCTGCCACCATCACGATGCCCAGCATCAGGATGAAATGGAGGAAGGTCATGAAGTCGTGGGGTATGCCTTCGAGCAGGCAGATGGTGAGGGCACAGGCTGTGATCTTCATCGCCGAGCCCGACATGTGGATGGTGGCACAGAGGGGCACCGTGAAACCTGCGACCTGCTCAGAGGCTCCATTCTTGATGGTCTGCCGCAGCGTGACGGGGATGGTGGCCGCCGATGAGGCAGTGCCGAGAGCCGTCATATAGGCGGGCATCATTGTCCAAAGCAGGCGTAAAGGGTTCTTGTGCGTCAGTCCGCCGGCAATCACAAATTCGTAGAGCAGGATGACCACATGGAGGATGAAGATGACGAAAATGATCTGTGCAAAGACAATCAGGATGCGATAGGCCTCGCCGGATACCATCATCTGGAGGAAGATGCCAAAGATGTAAAGGGGCAGCAAGGGGATGATGGCGGCACTGATGGTCTTGGCGATAATCTCACGGAACTCGCGGGTGACGCCTTTCAGACTGGTCATCGACGATGTCTGGCTGTCGCCAGGCAACTTTGGAGAACCATAGGCGATGCCCAGCCCCAGGACAAAGGAGAATATGAGAGCCGACATGACATCAAAGAGGGGGGGTATCTTAACCGTGAAGTAGGGTTCGATAACTTGTGCCTGAGCGACAGCCGCATTGGCCTGAGCCGCCTCCACCATACGGGGGAAGAAGGCGGTGCCAGTGCCGTAGGCCAGCAGGCCGGCCAGTGCCGTATCAAGATAGGCCACTGCCACCGTGGCCAACAGCAGCCGCCCAGCCCCACGGCCCACCTCTCCGATGGCGGGCGTCACCAGGCCAACGATGATCAGCGGTATCATAAAACCAAGAAACTGACTGAACACCCCATTGAACGTGGCGAACAGCCTCACCCACCCCAACGGCAGGAAACTGCCAAGGGCAAGGCCGAGGACAATGGCCATCAGAATGCGGGGGAGCAAGCCTATCTTATTCAAGTTCATTATTCTTCTTTTTTATTTTTTACCCTCGTAGAGATGTCACAATGCGGTGTCTCACCCCTTTGCCTTTGGCAGGATCACCACTCCCGTCTGCTTCTTGCCGTCCATCATGATTTTCAGAGGACTGTCGAAGCGAACGTGCCTGACGTATTCCGTCTCCTCCACGGCAGGCATCGCATCGAGGATGTCCTTCTGGAAGATGCCGTCGCCGGTATAAGTGTTGATAGTGAAATAGCCCACCCCAAAGGAGGTCAGGTTCTGGAAGAAATGCGTGCCCTGCGAGGGGTCTACGTGATAGTTCTTCAGGCTCGACTCCACGATGACGCGTGCGGCAGAGATGTGGGGCCACTTGACAGGGACCCCCAGCCAGTAGTCGCTTGACCCCCATCGCCCTGGTCCGATGAGCACATAGTTCTTATCGGCATCCAGGAACTTCTGGTTGATACGTTCTATGTGCGATGCGATAGTGGGATTGTTGGCTGCGGTGAAGTTGTCGTCGGTCTTGACATAGACCACGTCGACCACGTCTTCGGAGATGCCGTGGCCCAGGCTGTTGTAGGAACGCAGCAGACAGTCGGCATCGGGGATCTGCTGAAGGTCTTCGTCGAGCACCTGCTTGGAGTCGACGATAGGCCGAATCTGGAGCAGGTAGAGTTCGCCTGCGGCCCTCTGCCCACTGCCGCCGTGGAGGCAGCAGGCAAACTCGATCTCCACAGGACGTCTCATCTCCTCCGAACCGAATTTCTGTGCCATCTGCAGCAGTTCTGGCAGGGGGAAGACTCCCTGCTGGAGCACACCGCAGAAGGTGATGACCTTGCGCCCGCCCTCATAGATGCCGTCGCGGATCACCTGATCCGTCGGGTCGTAGGTCGAGGCGATATAGGTGAGCGAGCCGTCGGCATCAGCCTGCTTCACACGGAGTTTCTTGATATTGAAGCCATCGTCCACTTTGAAGTCGTCGCCGACGTGCGACATGTCGAGTGCATAGAAGCGGGTCTGCGTGTCGCGCAGGGCCGTCTCCATCTCCGAGGTCTGGAGCACCTGTGTCGGATGATAGGGCGAGACGCGGAGCGTCTGCCCGCCGTCGACGATATACTTGCCCAGTCCGAGGGCGAGGCTGGCGATGCCCTCCTCTGCCGTCTCGTCACCGATGGGGTAATAGTTCAGCGAGCGCAGCACGCCCGAGAAGTTGGGATAGTAGAGGTCGCCGTACTGCTTACCCACTACTTCCTGCAGTATGACAGCCATTTTCTCCTGGTCGATGACGTTCTGCGTGGCCGTCATATAGGCCTTCGAGTCGCGGTAGTAGACGGAGGCATAGACGCCCTTGATGGCACAGGCCAGCATCCGCAGCATCTCGTACTTGTCACTGAGATAGGGTATCATATAGGTGGAGTAGATGCCGGCGAAGGGCTGGTAATGACTGTCCTCGAGCAGCGATGAGGAGCGCACGGCGATGGGCGACCTGACGGCATCGAAGAAGGTGAAGAAGTCGGCTATCAGCGAGTCGGGCAACTGTGCCTTGAGGAAGTGCTGCAGGATCTCCTCGTCGGAGGCGTCGGAGAGTGCTATGGGGTAGAGGTTGTTCTTCTCCATGAACTCGTCGAAAAAGTCGGTGCAGAGCACGACGGTCTTCGGTATCGATACCTGGGCGTTCTCATACTGGTTGAGTTCGGGATGGCGCTTGATGATGTTGTCGAGGAAGGCCAGTCCGCGGCCCTTGCCGCCCAGTGAGCCTTCGCCGATACGGGCGAAGTGGCTGTAGGAGTCGAACTTCAGGCGGTCGAAGACGGCCACCACGCCGATGTTCTTCATCCGCCGGTACTGCACGATGGCATCGAAGATGATCTGCCGGTGAGCGTCCACATCCTGCAGTTTGTGCCACGTGACGTGTTTCAGAAAGGCCGAGACGGGGAAGATGGCACGTGCGCAGAGCCAGCGGCTCATGTGATTGCGGCTGACGTGGTAGAGCATCGAGTCGCGGGGTATCTTGAAGATGTTGTCCTGCAGTTCCTTCAGCGACGACACGCGGAAGATCTCCTCCTTGGTCTGCGGGTCGCGGAAGATGAAGTCGCCGAAGCCCATGTGCTCTTCCATCAGTTTGTGCAGGTCGACATTCATCTTCGTCGAGTTCTTGTCGATGAAGTGATAGCCGGCGGCCTCCGCCTTCTCGCGGTTGCATGCCTCGCTGGATTCGAGGATGAGGGGCACGTACTCGTCACGCCTGCGGATCTCGGCCAGCAATTTCAGTCCGGCCTCGGGGTCGCCCTCCTCCACATGGCTGAGCCGTCCCGGCACGCTCTTCATCGGGAAGCGGGTGTCGGAGATGACGCCCAGCGTGTTCTCGTGATACTTCTCATAGAGTGCCATCGCCTCCTCATAGTTCGTGGCCAGCACCACCTTCGGCCGTCCCCGCTTGCGCTGGGCGGCTGCGTGGGGATTGAGGGCCTCGGTGGAGAAGCGCTTCGACTGGGCCAGAATATAGTTATAGAGGTTAGGGAGCACAGAGGAGTAGAAACGGATGTTGTCCTCGACGAGCAATATCATCTGCACGCCGGCCTCATGGATGTCGTGCTCGATGTTCATCTTGTCCTCCAGCAGTTTGATGATGGAGAGGATGAGGTTGGTGTTGCCCAGCCAGCAGAACACGTAGTCGAACACCGTCATGTCCTCGTTTTCGATGCGCTTCGTGATGCCGTGTGAGAAGGGGGTCAGCACCACACAGGGGATGGCAGGATGGCCAGCCTTCACCTGGCGTGCCACGGCGAAGGCGTCGTTGTCGGCATTGCCAGGCATGCAGATCACGAGGTCTATGTCCGTCGTCTGCAGCACTTCATTGGCCGCTTCGGTGGTCGACACCTGGGTGAACGTCGGGGGATAGCGCAACCCCAGTTCCATATACTCGTCAAATATCTTCTCGTCCACGCGTCCGTCGTCCTCCAGCATAAAGGCGTCGTATGGATTGGCCACAATGAGCACATTGAAGATGCGCCGCGTCATCAGGTTGACGAACGACACGTCCTTCAGATAGAACTTATTCCACATCCCCGAGCCGTTCGTCTCACCTGTCCGCGGCCCTTCTTGCGTTGTATTTGTCACTTCTTCCATCGTCGGTCTTGGATTTTATGGCTGCAAAGATACGAAAAAATCCCTGATACGGCAACGCTTATCGGGGATTTTTAGCAAAAAAACAAGAGATTAGTTCTGTCGTTTCGCAAGAAATGACTACCTTTGCCGCCAACATGGGAAGGAAAACGTTTTACAGCGAGAAGGCAGGCAGCCTCTCGGCAGACATCCGCCGACTGCGGAAGCGCAACACGATGTTCATCGTGGGCGAACTCACGACGTTCACACTGATGATAGCCGCCTTGGCCGGGTTTGCATCGACAGACACCGGCTACACCTACTTATATATAGCAGCCCTGATGCTGGCGGCCTATGTCGTCATCCGCCATAGTGACGTCAGAAACAGCAGCCGCATCGAGACCCTGGAGAATATCCGAAGCGTGTATCTGAAGGAACTGGCCTATCTCGACGGCGACTTCAGCGGCTTTGGCGACGGTGCGCAATATACCAACCCCAGCCACCCCTACACTTACGACATGGACGTCTTCGGGCGCAACTCGCTGTTCAACCGCATCAACCGCACCGTCACGACTGGCGGCAGCGATGTGCTGGCCGCCATGCTGGGCGGCGCGGGAGAACATGCGCTCGCCCCTGCCCTGAAAGAACTGGCAGAGGCCGAGCCGCTTCGCACACAGTTCCTCTCTTGTGGCCAACGGGGCACAATCAGCACTGCCGACGTGCTCGCCGCCTTGCAGGGCATGAAGGAGATGTCATTGCCGAAGTGGCCGAAGTCTCTGCTCTCGCTCATCACGGCATACGGAGCCATCGCTGGCCTCATCGCCTCTGTCGGGCTGGCAGCAATGGGCGTGCTGGCCGCCGACGTGCCTGTCACCTGGGGCATCGCCCAGTTCTGCATCGTCTATGGGCTCCACATCCGCACTCTTCGGGATGCACACAAGGCCGTCAACAAGATGCACAAGCAACTATCCACCTACATCCGGCTCATCATGCTCATCGCTGAATCAGACCTGAAGCATGAGGCATGCCTGGAAATCAAAGCCCGCCTATCGGGCGACAAGGCCAGCGCCCTGACCTCCTTCAGGGAACTGCAGCGCATCCTCGACGGCCTGGATCGCCGAGGCAACCAGTTGGGCCTGTTCCTCTCCGACGCCTTTGCCTGCTCTGACTATTTCCTCGTGCGGCGATTCATCAAGTGGCAGGAGCGCTACCTGCTGCAAGTGGAGGACTGGATCAGCAGCGTGAGCCGCTTCGACGCCCTCGTCTCGATGGCCACCTTCAGATACAACGAGCCTACAGCCATTGATGCGGAGATTATTGACACCGACGGGGTGACCTATGAGGCAGAAGACATTCGACACCCGTTCCTGGGACAAAAGGCTGTGGGCAACGACTTCACCATCCGCGACAACCACTTCTACATCATCACGGGAGCCAACATGGCGGGCAAGAGCACCTTCCTGCGCACCATCGGCGTGAACTATATCCTGACCCGCTGCGGCATGCCCGTCTTCGCCCGTCGGATGCGGGTGTCGGTCTTTTCACTGTTCAGCAGCATGCGCACCACGGACGACCTGACGCAGGGCATCAGTTACTTCAATGCAGAGTTGCTGCGCCTGCAACAGTTGATGGCATATTGCAGACAGCAGCCCCACACCCTCATCATCCTTGACGAAATCCTGAAAGGCACCAACTCGCTCGACAAACTCAACGGCTCGCGGCTCTTCCTTGAGTCTGTCCAGCATCTGCCCGTCACAGCCATCATCGCCACCCACGACCTCGCGCTCGGCCTTCAGCCGCTAGCCACCGAAGGGACGCAAGAACTCTCCAAGACGGCCGATGAGCATCCTGAGCGCTTCCATAACTTTTGTTTCGAGATCGAACTCGCCGACCGCGTCACCTATACCTACAAGATCTCCCCAGGCATCGCCCGCAATCAGAATGCCACCTTCCTGCTGAAGAACATTGTGCTGAAGGAAGGACAATGAAGTACAGAAGGCTCCCGTTCATTATGAGCATGTCTGCCCCTCACTTGACAATCTTCTTATTTCTGGCTGCTGAGGTTAACAAACGGGCGGCTCGGCTGTATAATAGAGTGTATGAAGCAAGACGAAAGACTGGAACGACTGTTCAAGA
>OCVV011331722.1_pt1 | contig 14212 bp, 8 predicted proteins | sample 1539721 | NCBI WGS metagenome assembly OCVV01 (sample SAMN02144230, study PRJEB22623) | gut metagenome | biome: sheep rumen | host: Ovis aries | place: New Zealand
AGCGTCCAGAAAGGCGAGTCGCTGCACGACACCATCGTCATGGTCAGCTCCTACAGCGACCTCATCGTCATGCGCAACCCCAAGGAGGGCTCGTCGCGCTACGCCTCCGAGGTGGCTTCGGTGCCCGTCATCAACGCCGGCGACGGCGCCAACCAGCACCCCACCCAGTGCATGCTCGACCTCTACAGCATCCGCAAGACCCAGGGCACCCTGGAGAACCTGCAGATCGCCATGGTCGGCGACCTCAAGTACGGCCGCACCGTCCACTCGCTCACCCAGGCCATGTGCAACTTCGGCGCCACGTTCCACTTCGTCTCGCCCGAAGAGCTCAAGATGCCCAGCAGCGTCAAGATGAGCGTCAAGAACGCCGGCCTGAAGTACTACCAGTACACCGACCTGCGCGACGTCATCCCCACGGCCGACATCATCTACATGACCCGCGTGCAGCGCGAGCGTTTCCCGGACCCCATGGAGTACGAGCGCGTCAAAGACAGCTGCATCCTCACGGCCGACATGCTCAAGGGCTGCAAGCCCAACATGCGCATCCTGCACCCCCTGCCCCGCGTCAACGAGATCACCACCGACGTCGACCGCACGCCCTACGCCTACTACTTCCAGCAGGCCCAGAACGGCGTCTACGTCCGTCAGGCTCTCATGGCCGCCATCCTCGGTGTGAGATAAGCATACAAAGTTTAAAGTTCAAGGTTTAAAGTTTAAAACTATATTATGGAAACCAAGAAAGAAATGGTCGTTTCCGCCATCGAGAACGGCACCGTCATAGACCACATCCCCACCGAAAGCGTCTACCAGGTCATCCGCATTCTGGGCCTCGAGCGCTACAAGGACGAGGTGCTCATTGGCAACTACCTCAACAGCAACAAGCTGGGCAAGAAAGGCATCGTCAAGATCAAGAACAAGCACTTCTCGGTCGAGGAGGTCAGCAAGATCGCCCTCGTGGCCCCCTTCGCCTCCATCATCGACATCGAGGACTACAAGGTCGTCAACAAGTTCACCGCCGAAGTGCCCGACCACATCGAGAACTTCATCCGTTGCGCCAACCCCAAGTGCATCACCAACGCCGAGGCCGTGCCCACTCGCTTCGACATCGTCGACAAGGAGAACCTCAAACTCCGCTGCCACTACTGCGAGAAGTTCACCACCAAGGAAACCATGAAGTTCAGCGAATGAAGCGCTACCTCATCTCCCTGCTCCTCATGGTGCTGGCCCTCGTGCTGGCCTCGTTTGCGGTCATGTGGCTAGCCCCCGGCCGCTTCCTCGTGGCCATGCCCCTGCTGGCGCTCTACTTCGGAGCGGTATGCGGTCTGCAACACTGGATTGTCACCCGCGCCATGAACCGTTCGCCCAAGACCTTCATCCAGGTCTTCCTCGGTTCGGTCGTCGCCGTGCTCTTCATCCACATCGCCGTGCTGGCCGTCTACCTCTTCTCCCACCCCTCGCACGCCAAACTCTTCACCCTGGCGTTCTCCATCGGCTACGCCGTCAGCCTCGTCTTCGAGACCGCGGCCCTCGTGCGTTTCGTCAACAACGAGCGCCGTCGCCGCCAGCAGTCGGCCGCCGGCAAGTAGCAACCCCTTCGGGCCCCCGTCAGCCCGCAAGCCCCTGTCGATCCGTTCGGCAGGGGCTTTCACTTTACCCCTCCTCGGGCTGCCGCCCTGACAAAAACCTGTTGCCTCCGTGGCAACAACCTATAAACAAGGTGAATACGCGGCTTCCATCAGGCCTTCAGCCAGGCGGCAATAGGGCAAAATCAGCCTGTAGTCAGGGTATCACCATAGAGTTGGTATAGACTTGGTATAGGGTTGGTACGGAGTTGGTACGGAGTTGGTGGTCCGATGCGGGGAGAGGGTTATTATATTCTTCTTTAGAAGAATATAATAAAAGGTCCCGTTCAGGCGCCGGCTCGGCAGTAGACCATCGCCTCCGGGCGGAGCCATCGGGCGGCGAGGTCGCGCAGCTCGTCGGCTGTGGTCGTGGCCAGGGCGGTGCGCAGGTTGTCGGTGAGGCGCTCGTCGACGTCGGCGGCCCACATCTGTCCGAAGCGGTGCGCCCGCTCGAACACGCCGTCGACCGAACGGACGAAGTCGCCCGTCAGCACGGTGCGCACGCGCTGCAGCTCGTCGTCGTCGACCGTTTCCTCGGCGAGGCGCCGCAGCTCGTGGGCGATGGCCTCTTCGGCCTGGTCGGCGCTGCCTGCGGCGACGTCGGTGGCGATGTGGAAGACGATGAGCCCGCGGTAGGTCATCAGGCGGGCATACACGCCGTAGGTGAGGCCGAGGTCCTCGCGCAGGGAGGACATCAGGCGTGAGCCGAAGTAGCCGCCCAGCAGGGTGACCAGGATCATCAGGCGGGCGTAGTCGGGATCGTCCCAGGCCAGCGGCAGCACACGCCCCACGCGGAGCGAGGTCTGGGTGGACGAGGGGATCGGCTGCGCGGCGTGACGGGTGGCCGGATCGGTGTCGGGAAGGGCATAGCGCAGGCGCGACGGCTGCGCGCCGTGCGATCCGAGCTGCGAGGCGACGTGTTCCAGAAGCTCGTCGTCGACCTGGCCAGAGAGCACGATGTGGCCATCGGTATAGTGTTCGGCGTGGAAACGGCGCACTGCCTCGAGCTGCAGGCGGAGGGCGTCGTCGGGCTCGGCGTGGGTGGCCAGGGGGTGCCCGGCCGGGAAGAGCGTCTGGTAGAAGAGGCGGCGAGCCACGTCCGACGACTTCAGCTGCATGGCTTGAAGTTCCTGTCGCCGCTTGGAGCGGTAGGCCTCAAAGTCGGCCTCCGGGAAGGCCGGCCGTTCCAGCAGGCCGCGCACGACGGGCAGCAACTCGTCCAGGTAGCGGCGCAGGAAGTAGAACGTCGTGCGGCATACCAGGCGTTCGGGGTCGCTCTCGACGATGATGCCGCGGTAGTCCATGAATTCGGCCAGCCGGTCGGCGGGCATGTCGCTCGAGGCGACGGGGAAGAGCCTGTTGGCGGCCGCGGCGCAGAGGGGCTGGGGCTGGTAGGCCGAGCCGGCCTCGTGCAGCAGGTCGAGGCGTACCATGGGGAATCCCTCGGCGGGGAAGTAGTGGATCGTGTGGCCGTCGCGGCTGTACTCTCGGGGCCGGAGGCTATCGGTGGCGGGTAGGGCAATCATGTCGTTCGGTGGGGTATTTTCGGACTCTTCGGGCGGCGAAGCTCAGAAGAGGATGTTCACTTTGAAGTTGAGCTGGCGGGCGGTGAGGTAGTTGGGTACCGGGTAACGGTTGTTGTCGTAGTCGGACACCCAGAGGTAGGACACCACGTTGCGGAAGTTGAAGAGGTTGAACACCTCGACGCCCAGCTGTATGTCTTTGATGTGACGGAAGAGCGGTGTGGTCTGCAGCCGGCGGAAACGCGAAAGCTGTACGGTGTTTCCCCAGTCGACGCGGTAGTAGGACGGCAGGCGGTAGTCGACGTTGGCGTGGCGGCTGACGGGGGTGCCGCTGCCGTAGACGAGGCTGAGGCTCATGCGCCACCAGGGGATGGCCGGCAGGTTGTCCTGCAGGAAGAGCTTGAAGCTGAAGCGCTGGTCGGTGGGTCGGGCCAGCCATCCGTAGGCATCGCCGAGTATATCTTCCTGGGTCTGCATCAGCGAGAGGCTGGCCCACGACTCGAGGCCTTCGATGAGTTCGCCGTTGAGGCGGAGGCTGAGACCGGCGGCATAGCCCACGGCGTCCAGGTCGGGCTGGTAGCGCAGGCGCAGATTGTCGACCGTGTAGGGAATCAGGTGGGTGATGTATTTGTAGTACACGTCGGCTGTCAGCGTGAAGGGGTGGTCCCACAGGCGGAAACGGTAGTCGGCGGTGGCCATGACCTGGTAGGAGGTCTGCGGCTGGAGGTCGGTGCGGAGGGTGCCGTCCGGACGGCGATACTCGCGGTAGAACGGTGCCTGTCCGTAGATGCCGGTGGCAAGGCGGAAGAGGAGGTCGCGCTCGGTGTCGGGCTTGTAGGTCGCGCTGAGGCGGGGACTGAGGAGCGTGTGGGGCTGGCCGCCGACGGAGTAGAGCTGTCCCCGCAGGCCTGCCACCAGCTTGATGTCCGAGCCCCGTGCGGTGGTGAAGTTGACGTCGCGCTGCGCGAAGGCGCCCGCCCGGAGGGTGAGCAGGCTGTTGTCGGCGTTGACGAAGTTCTGAAGGATTGGGCTCTGCGGCCCGTTGCTGCTGTCGCCCAGGGGAACGATGGCCGCCGGCATGGCGTATCCGGCCGAATCTACCCACAGCCACTCGCGGAGGTGGTCGTAGATGTTCTCCGTTTGCAGCTTGATGCCCATCTGCCAGGCTCCCAGGCGGGCCTCGCGCTGGGCGCGGAGGTCGAGGCTCAGTATGTCGGTGCTGAGGCGGTTGCGGGCATGCTCGAGGAAGGTGCCCACGCCACGGTCGAACATGACGGTGTCGCCAGCCGTCTCGCCCATGGCCAGTTCGTAGAGGAAATACTGGCTCTGCACGTCGTAGCTCTCGGTCTCGTCGATGTGCTGGGCGGCCAGGGCGGCCCGCAGACGCCAGTCGTCGTTGGGGCGGTAGTCGGCGGTGAGGGCGCCGAGAAGGGTGTGGTAGCGGTCCTCTTCCTGTCCATCGAAGTAGACACGTAGCGACATGGGCATCATGAAACCGCCGAAGGTGGTGGTCTGGTCTTCGGGAATGAGGCCGTAGATGTTGCGGGTGGCCAGGACCAGCAGGCCCAGGTCGAGGTGGTCGCTGGCGCGGTAGCCGAGCAGGGCTTGCAAGTCGGTGTAGCGTGTGTTGTAGCTGCCCCGGGTGTCGAGGCTGCCCAGCAGGTAGCGGTTGCTGTGCTGACGCAAGGCGAGTGCGTAGGAAAGCCGCTCCCCTGCCCTGCCCTGCACCGAGGCGCTGCCGCCCAGAAGGCTGGCACTGAGGCTGGCGCTGAAGTCGATGGGACGGCTGTAGGTGATGTCCAACACGGACGACATCTTGTCGCCGTAGGTGGCATCGAAGCCGCCAGGCGAGAAAAGGATGTAGCTGACCAGGTCGGGATTGATGATGCTCATGCCCTCTTGTTGGGCACTGCGTATCAGCATGGGGCGGAAGACCTCGATGCCGTTGATGTAGACCAGGTTCTCGTCAAAGGAACCGCCGCGGACAGAATACTGGCTTGAGAGTTCGTTGTTCGACTGCACATCGGGCAGCATCTTGATCAGGCCTTCGACACCCGCGGTGGGACCTACAGCGTCATCCAGCTTCTCCACCCCGATATTGGTGAAGCTGCTCTGCCGCACCTTGTCGGTGACGATCTCCACACCCTCCAGTTGTTGCGCCGAGGGGTGGAGCCAGACGTTGACCGTTGTGGTGCCACGCACGACCAGTCGGCGGTCGGTGGGACGATAGCCTACGAAAGAAATGCGGAGGGTGATGCTGTCAGAGGTGCTCACATCGAGGCGAAAGCGGCCCTGGCTGTCGGTGGAGGTGCCGACGGAGGTGCCCTCCACCCCGACCGATGCATAGTGCAATGCGGCACCTGTCAGCGAGTCTCTGACAGTCCCCACGATTGTACCTTGGGCCCAGGCGGCGGCGCCGATCAGCAGCATCGCCAGGCATAATGTCGCTTTCTTCACGGACATTATAACTTATAATGTACCATTTTATTGTTCGATGACAATAAAAAAAGCCCACCGCTGTGGCGATGGGCTGTTCGGTTGTTGACAGGATGTCCTGTTTACTGGTTCAGGAGCGACTCGAAGCGCTGGTGGGCAGCCTTCGACTCGTCGTAACGCTCCACGCGGGCGTAGGCGGTACTGAGGGCCTGAAGGGCGTTGGCCAGGTTGGGGCGCTGCATCTGCTTCTCCTGACCCTCGGGCAGGTTGTCGATGTATTCGACGGCCTTCTCCAGGTAGGTGATGGCGGTGCTGAACGACTCCTTGGCCTCTTTCTCCAGCTTGTCGGCCAGAGCGATGGTCTCCTCGTTGAAGGGATCGGGCTCGGGAGCGGCCTGGAGTTTGTCGACAGCGTTGTTGTAGTACATCTGACCCATGCTGAAGTTGGCGCCGAACTGGACGGGTTTCAGCTTGAGCGACTCCTCGAACTTGGCGCGGGCACCGTCGATGTCGTTGGTCATCTGGAGCAGGCTGCCGGCCGACGTGAGCAGGTCGGGGTAGATATTGGCGCTGTCCTTGGTGAGCTCCAGGGCCTGGTTGATGACCTCTTTACCCTTGTCGAAGTTCTCGTTCAGCAGGTAACCCTCGGCCAGCAGCAGGTAGGCTTTGTAGTTAGTCTTGTTGTTGCGCTGGTAGTTGGTGGCCACCTTCAGGGCCTGATCCATGTTCTTCTCGGCCTTGTAGACGTCGAAGAGGTACTTGTAGACCTGCTCCTTGTCGGTGCGCTTGCGCATGAGCTGGTTGAAGAACTTTTTGATGTTGGCGGTGTCGTGGGCGGCGACGGCGCTCAGACCGGCCACGAACATGGCCTCACCGGCGTTGTCGAACTGGCCGCTGGTCTCGCCGGCGTTGTTGTACATCTCGGCGGCGCGGGCGGCAACCTGCATGGCCTCCTCGTACTTCTTCTCGTTGAAGAGCGAGCGCGAGCGGTTGTAGAAGTCGTAGCCAACGGTGCTGAAGACGCTGACAAGGCCCTTGTTGTACTCGCCGTCGTTGTGGGCGTCGAGGCGTTTGCACTCGAGAGCCGACTGGTAGGCCTGGTCGGCCCAGTCGGGAGCGAGGCCTTTGTACTTGGGTTTGGCCTGCGAGGCATCGCGACCGATTTCGGCGTAGATCAAGGCGCGGTAGTACCACGTCTTGGCATCATCCTTGGTCTTCTCGTGCACTGCGGCGGCATCGATTTCGGTCTTGGCCTTCTTGAGCGATCCTTTGCGGAGATCCTGCACGGCGCTTTCGACCATCAGCGACTGTGCGCTGAGACTCATGGTGGCAGCCATAAGGACTGCAGTCATGACAAGTTTCTTGATCTTCATATTTGTGTTGTTGTTTTTAGGTTATCTGTTTTTGTTGCTTTTTTACTCTTTAGTACCGTCTTCGGTGGAATTATTGCTTTCGGGTGCAACATTTTCTTCGGCGGTGTTCTCTTCCGACTCGTCGTCGGTGGGCACCTTGGTGATGGAGGCGATGTAGTCTTTGCCGCGCAGGTCGATCAGCTTGACGCCCTGGGTGGCGCGGCCGAGGACGCGCAGGTCGGCCACCTTCATGCGGATGGTGACGCCCGAGCGGTTGATGATCATCAGGTCGTTGTCGTCGGTCACGTTGGTGACAGCCACCAGCGGACCCGTCTTCTCGGTAATCTGCATGGCCTTGACGCCCTTGCCGCCGCGGTGTACGGTGGCGCGGTAGTCCTTCAGGGCCGAGCGTTTGCCGTAGCCGTGCTCGGTGACCACCAGCAGGTTCTCCTCCTCGCTCGGCAGGCACAGCATGTCGATGGCGGCATCGTCGTCGCCGTCCAGCTCCATGCCTTTCACGCCCGAGGCGCCGCGACCCATGGCGCGGAACTCGCCCTCCGGGCAGATCATCACCTTGCCCTTCTTCGAGGCCAGCAGCATGTAGCTGTTACCGTCGGTGAGGCAGGCCGTCAGCAGCTCGTCGCCTTCGCGGATGCCGATGGCGATGATGCCGTTAGTGCGCGGACGCGAGTAGGCCTCGAGCGAGGTCTTCTTCACGATGCCGTTCTTGGTGCACATGACGATGTAGTGGTTGCCCACGTACTCGGTGTCGCTGAGGGTCTCCACGTTGACGTAGGCCTTCACCTTGTCGTCCGGTTCGATGTTGATGACGTTCAGAATGGGGCGACCCTTGGTGTTGCGCTCGCCCTCCGGCACCTCGAAGGCACGCATCCAGTAGCAGCGGCCCTTCTCGGTGAAGAGCAGCAGGTAGTTGTGGTTGGTGCAGGTGAAGATGTGCTCCACGAAGTCCTCGCTGCGCACGGCGCTACCCTTGGCGCCGACGCCGCCGCGGCTCTGCGTGCGGTACTCGGCCAGGGGCGTGCGCTTGATGTAGCCCTTGTGCGAGATGGTGATGACCACCTGCTCGTCGGGGATGGTGTCCTCGATGCGGAAGTTCGCCGCGTCGTATTTGATGGTGGTGCGGCGGTCGTCGCCGTACTTGTCGCGCAGTTCCTGCAGCTCGCCCTTGATGACCTGCATGAGGACCGAGTGGTCGCCGAGGATCTCTTTGCAACGCTCGATGAAGCGCATCTTCTCGTCGTACTCGTCCTGCAGCTTCTGGTGCTGCAGACCGGTGAGCTGGGCCAGACGCATGTCGACGATGGCGCGGGCCTGGAGGTCGCTGAACTGGTAGCGGTCCATCAGGCCTTGGCGGGCCTCGTCGGGCGTCTTGCTGGCGCGGATGAGGGCCACGATCTCGTCGATGATGTCGATGGCGCGGAGCAGACCGGCCAGGATGTGGGCGCGCTTCTCGGCCTCGGCCATCTCGAAGCGGGTGCGACGGGTGACGACCTCTTCGCGGTGTTCGACGAAGTATTTGATCAGGTCCTTCAGGTTCAGCAGCTGGGGACGGCCGTGCACGAGGGCGATGTTGTTCACCGCAAAGCTCGATTGCAGCTCGGTGAACTGGAAGAGCTTGTTGAGGATCACGTTGGGCACCACGTCGTTGCGCAGCACGTACACCACGCGGATGCCGTCCTTGTCGCTCTCGTCGCGGATGTCGAGGATGCCTTCAATCTTGCCTTCCTTGACCAGGTTGGCCGTTTTCTTGATCATCTCGCTCTTGTTGACGCCGTAGGGGATCGTGGTGGCGACGATGACGTTGTGGCCCTTGGCGTCCTCTTCGATGGCGGTGTCGGCGCGGAGAATGATGCTTCCGCGGCCGGTCGTGTAGGCCTCGCGCACCCCGTTGTAGCCGTAGATGATGCCGCCCAGCGGGAAGTCGGGCGCCTTGACATACTGCATCAGCTCCTCGATGGTGATGTCCGTGTTGTCGATGTAGGCCATGCAGCCGTCGAGCACTTCGCGCAGGTTGTGGGTGGGCATATTGGTGGCCATACCGACGGCGATGCCGTTGGAGCCGTTGATAAGCAGGTTGGGTATCTTGGCGGGCAGCACCGAAGGCTCCTGGCCCTCGTTGTCGTAGGTGGGCACCATGTCGACGGTGTCCTTGTCGATGTCGGCCACCAGCTCGTTGCTGATCTGACGCAGGCGGGCCTCGGTGTAGCGCATGGCGGCCGGCGAGTCGCCATCGATGGAACCGAAGTTACCCTGACCGTCGACCAGCGTGTAGCGCATCGACCAATCCTGGGCCAGACGCACGAGGGCGCCGTAGATGCTCGAGTCGCCGTGGGGGTGGTACTTACCCATCACGTCGCCCACGATGCGGGCGCTCTTCTTGGTCGGCGTGTTGTAGAGGATGCCGTTTTCATTCATCGAATAGAGGATGCGTCGGTGCACCGGCTTGAAACCGTCGCGCACGTCGGGCAACGCGCGGGCCACAATGACGGACATGGCATAGTCGATATAGGCCGTCTTCATGGTCTGCTCGATGTCCACACGCATGATTTTTTCGTTGTCAATAGCCATGGGTTATCTTAATATTTTATTGTATTCTAATATATTATACGCAACTCGCCGTGCGGTTGCAAATGACAAAGATACACAAAAATATTGACACGGCCAAACCTTGTCCCCACTTTTCTAAACACTTTTTCAACACCCCGCCCCCTTTTCCCCTGCATAGAACCCCATTTATGCAGACATGATGCAGAGGGGATGCAGAGATGATGCAGAGAGGATGCAGGGATAAAAGGGGCATTTATGCCTAGTTGATGCCTGGATGATGCCTGGATGATGCCTAGTTGATGCCTGGATGATGCCTGCCGGATGGGGGGCGCCGGACGTCAACAAGGGGGTGTTGATAAGAAACGATGGCACGAATGTTGCAGGCGGTATAAAAGTAGTATTTTTGCAATTCGAAACATTGACCTTTTGAGAATGGAAGCAAATCTTAGCGAAAACATGCGCAACGCGGTGAACTTCAGCAAGGAAGAAGCCATCCGCCTGAAGAATGGAGCCATCGGTGTGGAGCATCTCTACCTGGGAATGATGCGTGTGGGCGAGTGCAGCGGCTTGAACATGCTGACAGCCCTCGGCGTCGACACCCAAGAGCTGAAGGAGCGCCTGGAGAAGCAGGTGAGCAACGCCGACGCCGACATACGCTACAACGCCGACAGCGAGATCGCCATGCTGCGACAGACGGAGAAGGTGCTGCGCCTCTCCTACCTCGAGAGCATCAAGGTGAAGGCCAAACAGATACGCACCGAACACCTGATCCTGGCCATGCTGCAGGAGAACGACAACCTGGTGTCGAACCTGCTGCAGAAGGCGGGAGTGGACTACGAGCGCTTCTCGCGCGTGGTGCGCGGCAACGCGCAGGAGGAGAACGGGGCCCTGCCCGACTTCAGCAGCCAGACGAGCGAGGACGACAACGACGAGCCCTTCGCCGACCCGGTGGGCTCCGATCCCGCCGTGGGCCGCGGCCAGCAGCGCCGCGAGTCGAAGAGCGGCACGCCGGCGCTGGACAATTTCGGGCGCGACCTGACCAAGATGGCCCAGGAGGGCAAGCTGGACCCCATCGTGGGCCGCAAGCGCGAGCTGGAGCGCATGGCGCAGATCCTCAGCCGGAGGAAGAAGAACAACCCCATCCTCATCGGCGAGAGCGGCGTGGGCAAGAGCGCCCTGGCCGAGGGGCTGGCCATGCAGATCGCCACCGGACAGGTGCCGCGCACGCTCTTCGGCAAGCGCCTCCTGAGCCTCGACCTGGCCGGACTGGTGGCGGGCACCAAGTACCGCGGCCAGTTTGAGGAACGCATGAAGGCCATCCTCTCCGAGCTGGAGCAGCATCCGGAGATCATCATCTTCATCGACGAGATCCACACGCTGGTGGGTGCCGGCAGCGCCGCCGGCAGCCTCGACGCCAGCAATATGTTCAAACCCGCCCTGGCCCGAGGCACCATCCAGTGCATCGGCACCACGACGCTCGACGAGTACCGCCAGTACATCGAGAAGGACACCGCCCTCGAACGCCGCTTCCAGAAGGTGCTCATCGAACCCGCCACGAGCGAGGAGACGCTGGAAATCCTGATGAACATCCGCGACAAGTACGAGCAACACCACACGGTGCAGTACAGCGACGAGTCGCTGCAGGCCTGCGTCGACCTGACCGACCGCTACGTGAGCGACCGACTCCAGCCCGACAAGGCCATCGACGCCATGGACGAGGCCGGCGCTCGCGTGCGCATCAACAATATGCAGGTGCCGCCCGAGGTGGTGACACTGGAGGAAGAGCTGGCCCGCGTGGAGGCGAAGAAGAAAGAAGTGCTGGCCGAGAAGCGCTACGGCGAGGCCGCCGAGCTGCGCGACCAGGGCCGCGACCTGGAGGCCAAGCTGGCCGACCTCAAGCGCCGTTGGGAGACCGACGAGCGCGAACGCCACGTGAAGGTCACCGCGCAGGACGTGGCCGCCGTGGTGGCCATGATGACCGGTGTGCCCGTGGAACGCATCGCCGAGAGCGAGCAGGGGCGCCTGCTGACCATGGAGAGCGAGCTGCAGGGGGCCGTCGTGGGACAGGACGAGGCCATCGGCCGCATCGCCAAGGCCATCCGCCGCAACCGCGCCGGCCTGAAGGACCCCAACCGCCCCATCGGCAGCTTCCTCTTCCTCGGCCCCACGGGCGTCGGCAAGACCTACCTCACCAAGATCCTGGCCAAGTATCTCTTCGACAGCGAGGCCGCCATGATCCGCATCGACATGAGCGAATACATGGAGAAGTTCGCCGTCAGCCGCCTCATCGGTGCCCCTCCGGGCTACGTGGGCTACGAGGAGGGAGGCCAGCTGACCGAGCGTGTGCGCCGCAAACCCTACTCGATCGTGCTGCTCGACGAGGTGGAGAAGGCCCACCCGGACGTGTTCAACGTGCTGCTGCAGGTGCTCGACGACGGCGTGCTCACCGACGGCATCGGCCGCAAGGTGGACTTCAAGAACACCATCATCATCATGACCTCCAACATCGGTAGCCGCCAGCTCAAGGACTTCGGCGTGGGCGTGGGCTTCAACACCGCCGCCCGCGAGGCTGAGAAGGGCGAGCTGCAGCGCGACGTGATCGAGAAGAGCCTCAAGAAGACCTTTGCTCCGGAGTTCCTCAACCGCATCGACGACATCATCTACTTCAACTCGCTCGGTCGCGAGGAGATCCATAAGATCATAGACATAGAGCTGCGCGGCCTCTTCGACCGCATCCGCAAGATGGGCTTCGAGGTGGCGATGGACGACAAGGCCAAGGACTTCCTGGTCAGCAAGGGGTGGGACGAACAGTACGGCGCCCGTCCGCTGCGCCGCGCCATCCAGCGCTACGTCGAGGACGACCTGGCCGACGAGATCATCAAGGCCGACATCCTCCCCGGCGACACCATCCGCATCACCGCCGACGAGGAGCACGTCTTCTTCGACATCGAGAAGGGCGAGACATCCAAAGCCCTCGACGCCGAGCTGCAGACTGCGCCGACCGAGGCGTAAATAAGTTCAAAAGCCCGTTACGGGCGTTAGTGTTTAGCCGTGGGCGTCAGCCCACGGAATAAATATGGCAACGGAATTAGAGCCCTAAAAGGGCGACACCGTGACAATCAATCTGGTGTCGCCCTTTCAGGGCTTTAGAAATATGTCCCGTTCTATTCCGTGGGCTGACGCCCACGGCTAAAGTATATCGCCCGTAGCGGGCTTTGGACTTTGGGGACACACTCTTTCTGTCAGAAGTTGTACTTCACCAGCGCACAGAGGCGATGGTTGACCACCTGCCGCTGCGGGTCGACCGTGGCGTCGCTGTTTATGTCGCCATAGCTGGCGGCCGTCAGTTCGTACTCCAGCCCCACGTTGAAGGCCTTGAGGTTGTAGCTGATCGATGGGGCCACGCGGAAGATGCCGTCCAGATGGGTGAACTCCTCGCCCCCCTTCATATAGATGTGGTAGGCGCTGCTGCCAAAGTCGTATAGTTCCTCCCCCACTCCGAGGTTTTTCATGTATCCCAGGAAAAGATTGGCCTTCACCTTGCGACCGTAGGCCAGGTTGAGGTAGCTGATGGTGGCCTGCATGGGGCGGTACTCCCAGCTGCCGTCGGCGTTGACGCCGGTGACGGCATAGCCCACCAGCTGGTTGAGGTGGCTGGTGTTCTGTGCCAGCATGGTGCGGAATTTGATTGACCACAGCCTTTCGACATACTGTGCATAGAGTGTGGGCGTAAACGAGGAGACCGACTCGTCCACCTTATGTGTCACCCCGTTGCCGTCAACGGCATGGGTGCGCGGCTTGATAATCTGTGCATCGACGCCCAGCTGGACATACCACGGCCCCTGTTTGAAGTTCAACCCAAGGAAGGCCTCGGGCCAGAGGGCCCGGTGGGCGAAGTCGACACTGGCCGCACTCGTCGGGTCGGAGGCACTTCTCGGGCCGTTGTTCATGTACTGCAGCTGCCAGAGGAGGGCGGCCGTGCAACCAAAAGAGTGGTGATAGCGGGTGACGCGCACCTGCGGTGTGCGGCTGTGGGGACGGAAGGGGGCGCCGCTGGCCATGCCCAGCACGTCGGGCATGATGCTCCCGCTCATCGGGTGCCAGTCCTGCCCCACCACGATCTCCCTGTCGCCCTCGTGCAGACGCAGGTAGGCCAGACGCAGGCGCAGCACCGTATTGTTGCTGCCGAAGCCGCCGAAGTCGCCCTCCAGCTTGGCGCCGCTGTTCATGCCCAGCAGGCGCGGCCCCGTGACGTTGAGACCGAAGCGCGACGTGAGGGCCTGCAGCTCCATCTGCGGCACGGCGTTGAGATCCTCGGTGTGGTCCTCGTTCCACGCCTCGTCGTAGGGCAACATGTTGTACTCGCCACCGATGACGGTGTAGGTCTTGCGGCTGTCGAAGGTGAGGTAGTTGCGCACAAAGCCGTAGGTCTTCACCGAGATACGGTTGGTGTCCTGGGAGTAAACAAAAGGCAGCGATGCCAGGAGCATCGCTGCCGAAATCAGTATCTTCTTCATGCCAACAGGACTAAGAGCTGCGCGGTGAAGATGCGGAGGAACATGGTCAGCGGGTAGACGGTGGCGTAGCCCGTGTTGGGCAGCTTGCAGCCCTCGGGGGCCATGTTGTTGGCGAAGGCCAGCGTCGGCGGGTCGGTGTGGCTGCCGCCGATGAAGCCCATCAGCGTGTAGTAGTTCATCTTCAGCACCAGACG
>OCVV011089837.1_pt1 | contig 14209 bp, 9 predicted proteins | sample 1539721 | NCBI WGS metagenome assembly OCVV01 (sample SAMN02144230, study PRJEB22623) | gut metagenome | biome: sheep rumen | host: Ovis aries | place: New Zealand
CAGGCTGCAAAGGAAGATAAGCAACAGCGTTTTTTTCATCGCGTCAACTGTGGTATACTGTGGTGCAAATATACAAAAAATAATTGAAAGCGCAATGATAGAAAAACGAAAATATATCTATCGAGATTGAGGTTACAGGAACGGCGCCATATACACCGGAACCATTAAGAGTTCTCCGTCTTTTCTAAAGTCTTTGGTATACATCAGATAACGTTCCCGGATTCTGCCCGAATACTTTTCGCAAAATAGATCTAATGATTTATGCGTCTTGTATCCTGATGCTTTCACTTCTATTGGACAAATTTTCTGAGCACGTGACAGGATGAAATCTATCTCGTAAAAGTGCTTGTTATCATCGGGGAAAGTATGGTAGAACAATTTGTTTCCGGCAGCCGTAAGCATCTGGGCAATTATGTTCTCATACACATAGCCCAGGTTTGCAGCGAGCTTGTCCGATAGCAGTTTCTGGTAGATGATGTTGTCGGTCACTTCCTTGTCGGCAAAAGCTAAAGTAACGAATAGTCCGGTGTCGCCGACGTACATCTTAAAGGTGTCCCACTTATCCGTCATAGGAAGGCCGACGTTGGGATCATCCACGTGATGCGCAATATTCACCGTCTTGCTCTCTTCCATCTCGTGAAGCAGGGAAAGCAGGGCGGTATCCTCCACCTCTCCGATAACCGGTGTGATCTGGTAACGGTGCGCATTCCCGGAAAGCTGGGCCGGAATGGCCTTGAAAAGGCTGGCAGCCTTGCCGGTAGGGTCTATCTTGTAGAAGTCTTCATCGTACAGACCAAGAATCTCCCGTTTTGTTGCATCCACAAGGGAAAGATTCTGCGTGTCCAGGTAGGTGTTTACGGCCTGCGGCATTCCACCAACCAGCATATATAAGCGGAGATCCCGCATAATTTTGCGGTGAGCTGCGTCACCAAGAGAGTTCCTGGACGCGAATGCCCGGGCAAGAAGCGGAACAGTAGTTTCATCACCCAATGCCCAGCGGAACTCTTCGTAGTCCATAGGATACATCGTCAGACGCGTCTCCTCGCTGGGAATACGGATTCCCTGCGTTTTGCGGCGGACGCTGATAAGCGACCCCGTTTCAATATAATCGTACCGATTGTCTTTGACCAGTTCCTTGATGGCCTGGCGGGCTTTGGGGCACTCCTGAATCTCATCCAGTATGATGACGGACTTTCGGGGAATGAGTGTTACGTTGAAGTAGAACTGCAGCGCCATAAAGATGCGGTCCAGATTGGAGACATCGTCGAAGAGCGCGGGGATCTCAGGACCTACCTTGGTAAAGTCTACCAGGATATATGATTCATATTCATTCTTGGCAAACTCTTCGGCAATGGTGGATTTGCCCACACGGCGGGCGCCCTTGATCATCAGAGCCGTACGTCCGTCATTATCCCGCTTCCAGGCGAGCATCTTCTCGTAAAACTTTCTTTTAAATATTCTTTCTTCCATATTACGAGGCACTTCTTTGGATGCAAATATAGTATGTTTTTCTCCTTGCGCAAAATTTTTATGCGACATTTACCGACTCTGCGCAAAATATTTTAGGCCGATTTACCGACTCTGCGCAAAATATATGCTCCGGATTATTGAATGTTCAATTATTGAAATAAAATTTGTATCTTTCGGCAATGAAACGGATCATTCTTCTGCTGATTACCCTTGCCCTCGCGGCCTGCGCGAGGAATCCTTTCGCCGAGCTGGATGACATTCTGGACCGGTACGAAGAAATCGATGAGAGGGTCCGGCTGAAGACGGAGACCCTCCGCAGCCGATTCGAGGAGGCCTCCTCTGACTCTCTCCGCTGGGAATGCGCGAAGGGCCTCTATGATGAATGGAAACACCTTAATCTGGACTCCTGCGCCTATTACAATGGTGTGATGCTTCGCTATGCCGGAGAAAACCCCAGCCGGGAGTTGCGCAGCAAAGCCGCCCTGGTGAGAACACTGGTGAGACAGGACCGGGCCGACAGCGCCCAAGCCCTTTTCAATTCCCTTTCGCTCCCGCCCGATGCATCAAAAGAAGATTGCTATACCTATTTTTATACGGCCTCCCGTCTTTACAGCAATCAGAAATTTTTGAGCCGGCAGGAAATTTCCCAGCGCGTGGCCTTGTGCGCAGATGACTATCTACGTCGTGACAGCACTGCCATCCGGGCGCATCTTCTCAAAGCTATGTCTCTCCGCCTGGGAGGGCGATATGGGGATGCCATCGCATACGTCCTGACGATCCCGCCCAGCAGCATTACAGACCCCTACGATTTGTCTTCGTACTATATTTCCCTGGCCTCTTCCTATTATGAAATGTCTAATTGGGACAAAGCCATCGAATATGACATCAAAGGAGCCTGCGTGGATCTGGAGACGGGTATGAACGATTATCTTTCCCTATATTCCCTGGCTCGGCTGCTTTTCCGGAAAGGAGATAAAGAACGGGCCGCCCGGTATATCAACCGCGCTGTCCAGGATGCGCTGGACTACAACTACCCGCTTGGCCTACGCCGGAGTGCAAACGCATCCACCCTGATGAACGGCGCCATTCACGAAATAAACCATAGCCGGAAGATTATCCTCGTCACGGGTATTAGCTTCGTCAGCCTGCTACTGGTCATCGCGCTGCTGGCGCTGTTCTCCTCCCGTCAATCCCTGGGCCGCGTACGCTCCATCAACCGGAAATACGAGCAGTCGCAAAACGACCTTCGCAACGTCTCCCTCATCAAAGACCGGATGCTGGGAGAATATATGGAACTTTCGTCCAATTATATATATAAGGTGGACGAGAACAAATTCCGCTACCGCAAAATCCTCAAAGAGAATGGGCCCGACTCCCTTCTGGCCGTACTCCGGGAGCCGAATTTTGCCGACAGCGAATATCCCAACTACTGGAACAATTTCGACAAAATCTTCCTCAGCATCTTCCCTGGCTTCGTCGAAAGCGTCAACCGGCTTATGCAGCCAGCGCACGCCTTCGTCCCCGACGGTCCCCAGAGCCTGAACACGGAACTCCGCATCCTCGCCCTCATCCGCCTCGGCATCACCGAGAGCAAACGCATCGCCAGCATCCTTCATATCTCCAAGGGAACGGTATACACCTACCGCAGCATGATGCGACAAAATTCCCTCGATCCGGAGCATTTCGAGGAGAATATCCGAAGCATCAAAGACCTTGAAAACCTTAATTAGCACCGAGTATGCGCCGGGTCCGAATCAGGCTTCCAGCGCACTGTAGTGCATTTTCAGACATCCTTTCTCTTTATAACTCGCTTAATTCGTCCTTGTGTAAATAGGAAGTATGTGCACGATTGGGTATTTTTGCGTTATTATGAAAAAAATATCCCTTTTCCTATTTGCGGTGCTGCTTCCTTTTTCCGCGCTGGCGGACGGGTTCTCGCTTGCGGGCCTATTCTCCGACGGAATGGTCCTGCAGAGAAACGCCGCCGCCCCCATCTGGGGCTGGGCAGACCCCGGAACGACCGTCAGCGTGTCACCTTCCTGGACGAAGACCCGATACAAAGCCATAGCCGGCGATGACGGACGTTGGGAAGTCAGCGTGAACACCGTCGAAGCGGGAGGTCCTTTCACGGTGGAAATCCGGGCGGGTAAAGAGCGGCGGATCGTGCGAGACGTGCTCATCGGTGAAGTATGGATTTTCAGTGGACAATCCAATATGGAGGACCCGGTCATCGGATATAGCAGTCAAGCGGTGGAAGGCGGACTGGAAGAAGTCCTTTCCGCCTCGAAATTCGCGGACAAAATTCACATATTCAACGTAAAAGAAGACACCACGAATGTCCCTCAGCGAGACGTTTCGACACGCTGGGAGGCGGCATCCAGGACTTCCGTCGCCGCAATTTCCGCCATAGGCTGGTTCTTCGCGCGCCGGCTTCACGAGACGCTGGACGTTCCGGTGGGCCTCATCGCCAATGCCTGGGGAGGCAGCAACATTGAGGCCTGGATGAGCCGGGAAGCGCTCGACGGAGCCATTCAAGGAAAAATCCCCGAGGAAACGCTGGAGAAGATTCACCGGAGAAAAAACGGACGCTTTCCCACAAAAATCGCCGCCTTGTGGAACGGGCGGATGGCACCGCTTGCTCCATACAAGGTCAAAGGTTTCGTCTGGTACCAGGGCGAATCAAACCTGAGACAACCTTTTTACAACCTCCTGCAGCAAGGAATGATATCGCTCTGGCGCAGCGCCTGGCGAGATGACAAGGCCGAAATGCCCTTCCTTTTCACCCTCCTCGCCCCTTTCAGATACGAGAATCGCAACAAAGGCAACAGTATCTACGATCGACCCATATTCGTAGAAAACCAGTTACGCTCGCTGAAAGAAATCCCCAACAGCTACTGTGTCTCCACCGAGACGCTCGGAGACGAAACCTGCATCCATCCCGCCCGGAAAAAACCCGTAGCAGACCAGTTCGTCCTGATTGCTCTAGAAAACATCTACGGACTATGCACGGGCGTGGGCAGTGGTTATCCGATACTGAAAAAGACCATATTCAAGGACGGCTCTGCCACACTGGTCTTCGAGACCGGAGGCATCGGGCTCGGTTCCCGTGGCCGACCCGAATTCAGCGGGTTCGAAATCGCCGGGGCTGACCGGGAATATCACCCTGCGACAGCCTTCCTGAAAGGGCGTGAAAGCGTTACGGTCAGCAGCCCCGAAGTCCCTGAACCCGTGGCTGTACGTTATGGCTGGCGCAACTACCACGACGGGAATCTTGCCAACGCACTCGGCATCCCCGTCCCCTGCTTCCGCACGGACAACTGGGAATAATGACCTAAACGTTTTGCTACTAAAATGAGAAAAATATCCGTACTACTCGTCTTTGCGGCAATGCTTTCCACCATCGCTGCAGAGGCCCAGAACAGTCCCGTGAAAATGTGGGAGGGGACCATCACGCTTCCGACCTATAGAGTTAATGCACCAGAGAAGGCCCCGCTTTTCGAGAGGGATTTTGCCTATCAGCGAGCGAAGAGAGGAGTGTACCCCTATGCGATGAACGACAATCCCACCATAGAGAAGGTTGACTCGACCCATAGGGCGCTTTATCTGGAAAATGATTACATCAAAGTCTGTGTGCTCCCAGACCTTGGTGGAAGGCTGTTTTATGCCACGGACAAGACCAACGGCTATGAAATATTCTACCGCCAGAGCGTTATCAAACCCGCCAACGTGGGTATGCTCGGAGCCTGGATCAGTGGCGGAGTGGAATGGAATGTATTCCACCATCACCGCGCCACCAGCCAGTACCCCATCGACTATACGCTGATGGATAATAAGGACGGAAGTAAGACAATCTGGGTGGGAGAAATTGAAAAACGCCATAGAATGAGTTGGGCCATCGGGCTGACGCTTTACCCGGAGCGTTCTTACATCGAAGTCACAGGTCGATTCTTCAACGACAGCCCAGACCGAAATTCGATGCTTCACTGGAATAACGTGGCTACCCACGCCAACGATAATTATCAGATAATTTTCCCTGAAAGCACCGAGTTCGGTATGTTCCATCATAAGTCCAGTTTCATCCACTGGCCCGTTGCCCAGGAGCCCTACAAAGGGAATCCTGCTTATGAAGGCGTGGACGTCAGTTGGTGGAAGAACCTTCCGTCGCTCACGGGGGACTCGGTTTTCATCTGTGACCTCCAGGACGATTTTGTCGGAGGATATGACCACGGGAAGGACGCCGGGACTATGCTGACCGGCAACCACAATATCTGCAAGGGAGGCAAGTTCTGGACCTGGGGCCCCCACGCTTATGGCCACGCCTGGGACTGTGAAACCCTTACCGACAGCGACGGCCCTTACGTCGAGTTGATGACCTCGGCCTATTCCGACAACCAGCCTGACTATTGCTGGATCAATCCCTACGAGACAAAAGAATTCTCGGCATGGTGGTATGGAATCCGCAATCTCGACAATGTCAACCGCGGCAATAGAGAAGCTACGGTCAACATGGACATCGACCCTTCAGGCAAGGTCCATATTGCCGCTAACGTCACCTGTTTGCGTAAAGCTGCGAAAATCCAGGTTGAGAAGAATGGCAAAGTCCTGTATAAAAAGACAGCCTTGATTGCTCCCGACAGGCCTTTCGCCGACGACTTTGTGGCTGCCACAGAAGATTTGGCCGACCCGTCCGACGTAACTCTCCACCTCTTTACCGCTGACGGAGAGGAACTTATCAGTTATCATCCGATCTGCCACGACCTTTCAAAGCCTGTCCCGAAGAGCCTCGAGCCGGTCAATCCGGACCCGAAGAGCGTAAAAAACACAGAGGAACTGTATTATATCGGTATGCGGAACCTTCAGTTCCATCAGGCTCACGTGGATCCCAATGCGTATTTTGAAGAGGTTCTTCGCCGCGATCCGGGCGATGTCCGCTCGAATACGCAACTAGGCATTTTCTACCGGAAAAACGGCGCCTATGACAAGGCTGCAGAGCACCTTCGAAAAGCGATTACCCGCCAAACGGCCAACTACACCCGTCCTTCCGACGGTGAGGCTATGTACAATATGGGCCTGGTCCTTAAGGCGGAAGGAAAGTATCGTGCTGCGACCGATACCCTCTATCGGGCGGCCTGGGACTATGCCTATGCTTCTCCGGCCTATTTCCAACTTGCTCAGATTTCCAACTGGGAGGGTAGAAAAGGGGGCGCAATGCAGGAGGTCACAATGGCCATACTATACAATGGGATGAACCTTGAGGCGAAAAATCTCAAGACCAGCCTGCTGCGTCTCGCCGGGGAAAAAGCGGAAGCCCTTTCACTGGCTAAGGAGGTCACGGCAATGGATCCCCTGAATTTCTACGCCATCCGTGAGTTGTCCCTCCTCGGAGAAAAAACAGAACTTGCCAAACTCCTGAGGAACAATCCGGAAACCTATCTGGAGTTGGCCCTGTACTATTATAATAATGGTTTCCTGGCGGATGCCATCGATATTCTGAACACTTCTGAAAAAGTTCATCCTTATCCTACTGCAGAGTATTGGCTCGGCTATCTGACCGGAGAGAAGGGATGGTTCGAAAAAGCCGAAACTGCGCCACGTGACTATGTTTTCCCGTTCAGGCTTGAGACGGTTACGGCATTGACAAAGGCTTTGGAACAGATGCCTTCAAGCGGCAATACCTGGTACTATCTTGGTTGCCTGTGGTATCAGAAACAGCCCGAGAAAGCCCTGGATGCCTGGGAAAAGGCGGTTGAGTGTAATCCCTCCGATGCGATGAGCCTCAGAAACATTGGCTGGTACTGGCGATTCAAGGATGAATATGGCGGAAAGGATCGGAAGGATTATGAACTTGCCCTGAATTATTACCTGAAAGCCATCGAAGCGGATGGCGGCAAGAATGCCCTTTTCCTCGCCGAGTGCGATGAAATCCTGGAGAGGATGAATGCGCCCCTGGAACAGCGTTACGCTCTTTTCCACGGCAAAGAAGCCATGTATGAAATGCGCTATGACTCTGAGACCAAAGCCCTTCGCCAGCTTATACTTCACGGAGAGTATGAAAAGGCCCTGGAGTCTTTGAGAACCCGCTTTTATTCCCGCCGCGAGCATATAGAGGACCTGCACGACATCTATGTTGACGCCTGCCTGCTTTCAGCATTCAAGGCCTGGAAGGCCGGCGACAACGACAAAGCCCTTGAATTTGCACTCCTTGCCGATGAGTATCCGGCCAATCACGGCTATGCCCATCTGGAGTACAGTCCCCGTGACGCACAGGTTTGGTATAACATCGGTCTTGCCTATGAAAAGACGGGAAATAGGGACAAGGCACGGGAGTATTTTGAAAAAGCTTCCAGGGTTGAAGTCAAGCCCGCCCATACTATGTACAATTACGAAAAGGGACAGGCTATGCGGAAACTTGATTCCAAGACGGATGTGCGATCCCTCTACAAAAGCATTGTCCGTGAGGGAAAGGCAAAAGAGACCACTTATGTCCAACGTTTCTTTGAGAGTTTTGACCGGGGGCCTTATGAGGAAGACGTGAATGCAGAGGCTTTCTACACACAGGCTATCGGATATAAAGCGCTTGGAAGAGAAATGAAGGCAAAACGCCTCCTGCACAAGGCTCTCTCTTGCAGAAATGATAATCTTTGGACCAACTACTATCTCGGCAATATAAAATAATTATTGGAGCGTCTAATGAAACCAATCTTAGCCTTAGCTTCTCTGCTGATCTGCTTATGCTCTTGTTCCGGCGTGTCGCTTTCCGTTCGGGAGGAAAGGTTTGGCTCTCTGTCTGACGGCTCCGCAGCAAAACTGTATATACTTGCAAATTCTTCCGGTGCATCACTCTCAGTCACTGATTATGGAGCCAGAATAGTCAGTCTGTTTATGCCGGACAGGGAAGGAAATCTTGAGGATGTGATCATAGGTCCGGGAGACCTTGCTACTTTCGAATCGCCTAACTCTGAGCGTTTCCTCGGATGCATCCTGGGCCGCTATGCCAACAGGATCGACCAGGCGTCGTTCATCCTTGACGGCGTTAAATGCGAATTGGAAGCCAATGAGAGCTGGGATGGCGTTCCCGTCCATTGTCACGGAGGCTCACAGGGCTTTGACCGGTTCATTTGGAAGGGGAAAATGCTGAAGGAACGCGACCGGGTCGGAGTCAGGATGCACCGCCTGAGTCTTGACGGAGAATCTGGTTTCCCGGGCAATTGCGACTGTTTCGTAACCTTTTGGCTCACGGAGGATAACAGCGTTGAACTTGATTACGAGGCCAGCACCGATATCCCCACTGTCATCAACCTCAGCAACCATTCCTTCTTCAATATGCGTGGAGCCCGCTTCGGGAGCTATGTTATGGAACAACACCTTCAGGTTGAAGCGGATTCCTGCATACAGAACAATACCCGGATGTGCCCGGACCTTATACTTTCGGTTGAAGGAACTCCTTTCGATTTCCGTGAGCCTCATCGTGTGGATTACCGTATCGACCAACCCTCCCGCCACCTTGAAATTATGCACGGAATGTCAGCCTGCTGGTGCATCCGTAGCTGGGACGGAACCCTTCGCAAAGCGGCCGACTTGTACGACCCCCGCAGCGGCGTTTTTACGCCTTGTAAGGAGCATCACGCGCAGAAGTGCCCGCAGTGTGCGCGGCAAATCGAAAAAAATTGTATCTTCGCTATGCTTGCGAAATTTAGGTTATAATAACAATAGTATGCACAGGTTTTGTACTGCAGCTGCAGCGTTCGTTGCCACTTTTGCCTTGTCGGCTCAGCCGCTCAGGGAATTCGTAACTTGGGATAATATCAAGGCGCATCCGGCGCCGCTGCCGGTAATCGGCGAGATACAGGCCCGGCCTTCGGTGCTGGACGCTCCCTCATTATGGTCCGTGGGTATGGAAACGATGGACCGGGATTATGCCGTCTTTGACAACTTCTCCCAGTACATCGGCCAAACCGGAGTGGGTTACGGCCGGCTCCAGAGCGGTTGGGCAAAGACCGAGCAGAAAAAAGGGAAATATGACTTCTCCTGGCTGGACGCCCACGTGGACGGGATGATTGAACGTGGCATCCGTCCCTGGATCTGGCTTTGCGGAGATCGCCCCTCCGATTCACTCGAAAGGGCGCTCCTGGACGTCCGTATCAAGGGCACCGAGATCACGGACCCGGTGTATGTCGACCTTGTTTCAGGCTATGTCCACAGCCTGGCCTTTGACAGGGCCGCCGGCGCTCTCGGTCTCAAAGCGCTTCCCCTTTGGGACGCTCCGGTGCTGATTATCGACCGGTCGGCGGTACCTGTCGCATCGAACTGATCTACCGAATCAGATGAAACGAATCATCATATTGCTATCACTTCTTGCCGTCTCCTGCAGCGGCAACCAGTTTGCAGAATTGGACGAACTTATCAGCCGTCATGAAGAAATTGACCGGATGATCCGGCACAAGACAGACTCGCTGCGCGCAAGATTCGATGCGGCGACGACAGATTCGCTCCGCTGGGAATGCGCGGAGGACCTGTATGATGAATGGAAACATTTGAACCTGGATTCTTGCAAGCGATATTCAACGCTTATGATGCGCTACTCTGGAGGAGACAGCAGCCGTGTACTCCGCAGTAAAACGACCGTTGTAAGGGATCTAACGCGAATGGGAAAACCGGACAGCGCCTATGTCCTTTTCAGCTCCCTGGTCCTGCCCCCCGACGCATCGAAAGAGGATTGTTATGCCTATTATTACACGGCAGACCGCCTTTACAGCAACCTGCCGATTCTCAGCAGGACGGAAATCACGAATCGAATCTGTGCTCTCTCCGATGAGTATCTAAGCCGGGACAGTTCTGCCGTGAAAGCGCATCTTCTTAAAATCAGAGCCCTGCGAATGAGCGGGAAGTATAAAGAAGCGATCGATTATGCACTGGCTTTTCCCTCCGAGAGTATCACGACCCCCTACGATCTAACATTATATTACAACGCTCTTGCTATGTCGTATTATGATGATTCAAATATGGACAAAGCCATTCAATATAGCATCAAGAGCGCCTGCATTGACCTCAGAAATGGCATCAATGACTACTTTTCCCTCTATTTTCTAGGACGGCTGCTGTTTTCGACGGACGATAAAGTGCGCGCTGCCCGATATATGAACCGTTCCGTCCAAGATGCTCTCGCCTACAATTACCTGCTCGGACTGCGAAGGAGCGCAACCTCTGCAGCAATGATGAACGAGGCGATTCACGACATCAATCGGGGACGGAGTATCATTTTCATCACGGGCATCACCCTCATAAGCCTCCTGCTTGTGATTTCGCTCTTCCTTCTATTCATCACCCGAAAATCCCTGTCCCGCGTCCAGGCCCTCAATCTCAAGTACCTTCAATCCCAAAATGACCTGAGAGACGTCTCCCTCATTAAAGACCGGATGCTGGGAGAATATATGGAGCTGTCTTCCAATTATATCTATAAGGTGGACGAAAGCAAGTCGCGCTACCGTAAAGTATTGAAAGAACACGGAATCGACTCTTTGATGGCCGTCTTTCGGGAACCGAATTTCGCCGACACGGAGTACCCTAACTACTGGAACAATTTCGACAAGATTTTCCTCAGCATCTTCCCGGACTTCGTCGAAAGCGTCAACCGGCTTATGCAGCCGGCGCACGCCTTCGTCCCCGACGGTCCCCAGAGCCTGAACACGGAACTCCGCATCCTCGCTCTCATCCGCCTCGGCATCACAGAGAGCAAGCGAATCGCCAGCATCCTGCACATCTCCAAGGGAACGGTCTACACCTACAGCAGCATAATGCGACAGAATTCCATCTCTCCAGACGGTTTCGAAGATCTGGTCAAAGGGATTTAGTGTGGAATTTTAACCAAGTCCACTTTAATTCTAACGGCCTTCACGACAGGACAAAACCTAAAATAAACAACCTGTAGTTAGGTTTCCCGCTTAAAACGAACTTTAATTTTCGCCCGCGTGCGTAAGAACATTGCAGGCGATTGGGTATATTTGCTTTTGATAACCGCAAATATTTTAACACTTCAATACAATGAAAACAAAAGACTATCTTTCTCCGGCCACCGGGGTGCTGCCCCTCAAAACGGAACTGTCGTTTTGTTGGTCGGCCCAATCCTCCACAACCGACGGCTTCACCATTGAAGACGATGAAACCGATGACCTGTTTTAAAATGAAAGCGCTATGAAAAAGTACATTTACCTGTTTGCAATCGCAGCGCTTTCGCTCGCTGCCTGCACCAAAGTCGAGAACGACATTCCTGAGGAGAATCCCGGAAATGTTCCTGCCGTGACCGGCAACACCATCCGTTTCACCTGCGAGTATCCCGCTTCCGAGGCCGCACCTGCGGGAGAAGCGACTACAGGTGTTAAAACCACCATCGACAACGCCGGCAATGTCTCCTGGGAAGCCGGAGACGAAATCACGGTCTACTACCTGCACGAAGGCGAACCCCAGTCCGTAAGCGCCACGGCCGAAGGCGCCGGCACCAGCAGCACCTTCACCGCAACCCTTCCTGACGGCCATAACCCCGACCATTTCTGGGCCGCCTACCCCGCCGGAAGAGGAACGCTGAGCAACGAAGAAGGAGAGCAGTTCGCCCTTACACTCGGCACGACGGATGGCTCGTTCAAGGCCGCCAACCTTATGGCCGCCTACACGTCAGCAGAAGCCAAGACCTTCGCTTTCAAGAATGCCGTCGGCATCGTCCGGCTTGCTCTGCCTTTAAATGGTGTAATTTCCCATAATGGTAATGACTACACAATCACAACCATCCGCCTCAAGGGGAAAGAGACATCTATCCGCAGCCGCGGCGACGCTGTCGTCAATGTAAGCGGCGATGCCGTGAGCGGCTATACTTATCCAACCTCCGGCGGCGCCCAGAGCGCACAGGTTGCACTGACAAACAATGTGCGTTCTTCCGGATATGCCTACATCGCCTCATATCCAGGAACGATGACTAACGGCTTTGCCGTCCGCTATTTCTCGGAGGAAGGGAACATCCCATCCGTCCTGACCAAAGATACGCCCGTCACCATTACGGCAGGCAACATCAAACCGCTCTCAGACTTGACACCGCGCATTGTATGGGACTATTATGTTTCAGCAAGCGGTAGCGGCGATGGCCTCACGGCAGCCACCCCTATGTCCATTGCCGATATGGAAAACCTGCTCACCCACAATGGCGCAGCCAGTGTCATTATGTGCTATGCCAATCAGGTGAATGGTGCGACCTTCCACTTTACGGCCGGCACCCACAACATCTCTTCCCCCATCAGTATCCCTGCCAAAAGCTTGTATTCAGAATCGACACACTACACCATTACCGGCGACAACGCAGCAACCCTTAACGGCGGCGGAGCATCCCGTATTTTTGAAATCACAGGGGACAACGAGCGTGTCACTATCAGCGACATGACTCTTACCAACGGAAGCAGTTCCCTGTCCGGAGGTCTTGTGTTGATTCAGGCCAAGAGTCCTGTTTTCGAGCATGTCACCTTCTCCAACACTGCTTCCAGTAACCCCGGTGGAGCTGTCCGCATCGATACCGCCCACTCCGGAAACGGAACTTTCAATAATTGCACCTTCTCCGGAAACAGCACGGCGGAAAGCGGAGGAGCATTCGTCATCACAAACGCCGGCACAGCCGCAGAATTTACCGGATGTACGTTTACCGGCAACACCGCTACTGCCAAGGCTGGCGGTGCCATTTATGGCACAAACGGCAACACTGTTTTCAAAAATTGCACTATTATCGATAACACTGCTGCAACAAATGGGGGAGCAATTTACACAACCGCCGGTAATATGACCTTTGAAAACTGTACGATTGGAGCAGAAGGACACGGGAATAGTGCACAAGGAGGCGGCGCAATCTACTCAACGAACGGCACTATAAAAATCAACGGGGGAAGCGTATCATACAATTCCGCCACCGCAACTTCAGGAGGAGGCATTTATTCGTTTAGTTCTAATTCACCGACTTTCTATATTAACAACTGTTCTTTTATCGAAAACACTGCCGGCAGCAATGGTTGTGTTATTTACTGCAATAATGGAACTGCAAATTATGCTTCAAATCTGTGTGTTAACAATTCCTATTTTTACATTAGTAGCACATTAAATAGTTCCAACCAATCTTTAGTCTGTAATAAAGGAAAAACCATTCTCCTAAACTCCACGATCGTAGGGACAATTGGAAGTAAAGCATGGGGAACATTCGCCCTTGGAGCTCACACAAATCATGCGGACCCTAACGGCTGTCTGTTGATTAACAGTATTATTAAGAACAACGCAGCCAAATATCAGACTGCCACCTACGAAACAGCCGGTAATTACTATGCCGTCATAAAAGATTGCCTTACAAGAGTCGTTCACAATTCTTCAACCGGTTATGAATCGCAGATTGTCCAGGATAACGTAGCCTCGGATGCATCCATTTCATTCTCGGGTTATACCTGGAACGGAACAGTTCCCTCCGGCTTTACCAAGAAGACCGCACAGGAAATTCGAGACGAACTGCTGAGCGAAAACGCCGGTACACCCGTCTATGCGCTGGCCGCCGACTTCCTGACTTGGTTGGAAAGCCTTACCTACGATGTCGCCGGCACCACATACAATGCCTTCCAGGTTGACATCAACGGTACTCCTCGTAGCGGTGCTTACTGGCCCGGCTGCTACCAGAATTAGAATTGGAGGGCATCCTGCATAAGCTCACAATCCTCACGGCGGG
>OCVV011357885.1_pt1 | contig 14208 bp, 19 predicted proteins | sample 1539721 | NCBI WGS metagenome assembly OCVV01 (sample SAMN02144230, study PRJEB22623) | gut metagenome | biome: sheep rumen | host: Ovis aries | place: New Zealand
GTGAGTACCTAACAGGTTAGATAACAATAACCCCGTTATCGTCAACTTATCACTCTCTGCGAGTGAGTGCTAACAATAACGGGGTAATGCAAAAAAGAAAGATGGTTTCCCTTAATAAAATATCATTTTACAGTACTGCTTTCAAGTGGTAAAATTATTGTACCATAATACAAGGAGGTGTAAATTATGCTTTGGTTAGATCTGATTGATATTTTGTTTTTAGTTGCGGGCCTTCTGCTTGGCTATGTTGTGTGCTATCTGAATAACAGGGATATCATGCATGACGAGTGTGAGGAATGCCTATATCGTGAATATGTGCTGGAGGTGATTGAACATGAGCGAAACGAGTAAAACATCATGGGACTACCAGAAGAACAGGTACAAACAAATCAATATTAAATTCAATATGGAAGATGAATATGATTCTATGCTGCATTATTATCTGACCTGTAAGACAGATAACGCAAGCAGACTTATCAAGGACCTTGTCTATCAGCATATTGGAGAGGAGGCATATCTGGAGCCATGAGTAAATTATTCAATAAATACCAGATAGGGAAACTGTCAGAGAGTGCAGTAAATAAGGCCTATAGTACTTTACGCAGTATAGCCAACAAGCGTATCGAGCGTCTTGATCGTGCCGGCCTTGGCAGGACAAATGTCAAATTTCCTACAATTCAGACTATCAAGGACACAGATAAATTCTCTGTGCGTGATGCGCTCGCAGATGTGTCAAAATTCCTGCGTTCGGACCGCACAACAGTACGCGGAGAAAAAGCATTCATAAATCACTTTCAGGAACAGATGGCTGAACAGGGCTACGGAGATCTCGTCAGTACTCGCGAGGATATCTATAACATGATCGACTACATGGATTATCTGCGCGAAGTATATAGCGACAAATTATTTGATTCCGGTGATGCTCTGGATGTACTGCAGCAAGGTAAACGCTTAAATATACCAATGGACAAGTTAAAAGAAAATTACGATCTCTTTGCATCCAACATTGACAAGATGGAGAACCTGCGGAGATCTCCGGGCGGTCGCGCATTTTCACAGAACAGAATTAATAATCTGATTAAAAAGTGGTTATGAACATTTACAACACTGATACCTTTGATTATTCAATAATCGGATCCGCTCCGGTTCAGAAGCGCCGGAGAGGTAATCAAGGCAGGAGAGACAATAAACGCAAGTACAAGGATCTTTACTGCGCTTTTGATATTGAGTGCAGTAATGATCCTGAGCTGCAACAAGCCTTCATGTACATATGGCAATTCCAGATTGAGGATTATACCATAATAGGCCGTACATGGGCTGAGTGGCTGAATTTCTGCGAGAGAGCGTCGAAACAGCTTAAACAGGATGAATATATCATGATATATGTACATAATCTCTCATACGAATTTAGCTTCTTAAAAGGTATATATTCCTTTGATCAGGAAGAAGTTTTTGCAATAGAGCCTCGTAAAGTACTCAAATGCGAGATGTTCGGATGCATGGAGCTGCGCTGCAGTTATCTGCTTACAAATATGAATCTGAAAACATTCACGCAGAAAATGGGAGTGAAAGAGAAGCTGTCTGGTGATGAGTTTGATTATTCTGTGATGCGCTATCCGTGGACAGATCTGACAGAACGCGAGCTGGAATACTGCATCACAGATGTTGAATCTCTTGTTAATGCTCTTAAGGTGTATTTTGCCATTGAGAATGATAATTTTTACACCATTCCATTAACATCTACCGGATTTGTCAGACGTGATGTAAAGGCTGCTATGCGTCATTTTAACAGGAATGATCTGCATAATATGATTGCAGATTATGATATATTCTGCATCCTGCGTGAAGCATTCCGCGGAGGGAACACACATGCAAACCGGTATTATTCCGGGCAGATCCTTGAGAACGTCACCAGCTATGACAGGGTGTCCAGCTACCCGGATGTGCAGATAAATGAGCTGTTTCCGATGTCGCCATGGATACATGAGGATGATGTTACAGTTGAACGCGCATGCAGGAAGATCTTTAAGCAGAAGCGCGCGTGTTTGATGCGTGTATCATTCTTCAATATCCGGTTGCACAGATATGGAGATGGATGTCCATACATCCCTAAACATAAATGCAGGAATCTGGGATCACATTACAACGATAACGGCCGGATCCTGTGGGCGCAGCATCTGGAGATATCATTAACTGATATTGATTTTAAGATAATCCTGCAGCATTATGATTTTGATCATGCGGAGATCTATGATTTTTATCACTGCAGGTATGGCCGGTTGCCTAAACCGATGCGCGATGTTATCAGTAAATACTATCAGGACAAAACAGAATTAAAGAATGTTGCCGGTCAGGAGCTGTTCTACATGATGTCAAAAGCTAAATTAAACAGCATCTACGGCATGTCGGTCCAATCTCCGGTAAAGCAGAATATCGATTATATCGATGACATATTTGAGATAGCCGGAGAGGATGAGCGGGAGCTGCTGGAGAAGAGCAACAAGAAAGCATTCATGTGCTATGCTTGGGGTGTCTGGACTACCGCGCTCGCGCGTGAACATCTCCAAAGAGCCATAGACATGACCGGTGATTGTTTCGTATACTGTGATACTGACAGTGTAAAATTCATTGACGATGGCAGCATATCCTTTGACAAGTATAACAAGTCCAGAAAACAGGACAGCATAAAAAATGGCGGTGTCGCAACAGATCGGAACGGTAAAGAGTACTATCTGGGCTTATATGATAATGAAGGAACCTACAAACAATTTATCACGCTGGGCGCGAAGAAGTATGCGTATGTGGATCAGGATGATAAGCTGCATATCACAGTAGCCGGAGCCGGTAAGAAAAAAGGTGCTGCCGAACTTGCGCGCAAAGGTGGCATAAAGGCATTTAAAGAAGGTTTCACATTTATTGATGCTGGAGGCACAGAGTCAGTTTATAATGATATCAGAGAGCCGTATATCATCCAGCGAGATGGGCATGAGCTTGAGATCTCATCTAATGTTCTGATCAGGCCATCTACATATACTTTGGGCATAACCGGAGAATATAAACGTATATTAAGCAATCCGGCCATATGGCTTGACCTGTTAAAGTAAATTATGGTACAATAACACAGTAAGTTAATGCACTGATAGGGGAGGATAGAACATGACTATCTATAAAAATGTTATCGGAGACATACTGTATGAGCTGAGGCACAGAGACGAAGTTAAGGCAAAGTTTAACTTTGATACTGATATGTATTATGCTTATATGGTTGGTAGGATGACACCAATAATGGAAGCATTAGTTAAAGCAGAAGAAATAAAGATAGGAGGCTAACACAATGGAACTTATTAAAGCATTCCCGGCAGAACTTGATCAGAGAACGATCTATAAGATGATGAAGTCGCCAGACGTTAAGAAAATGTCTGACGCAGAAGGCAGTATCCTTGAAGTCGCTGCTTGGGTCGCATACAACGATGTTGACAGCAGAACAGGCGAGATCCGCGAGATACTGACAATCCAGACAACAGATGGTGAGATGTTCGGCACAGTGTCTGCAGTATTCCAGAGAGAATTCAAGGACATCACAAAATTCTTCGGTGATGATGTCGGAGCGATCAAGGTAATATCCGGAAAGAGCAAAGCCGGCAGGAACTTCATCACCTGCAGTGTTGAATAATCATAAGGACAGCAGAAGCCGGTGCAATGCCGGCTTTTGCTTATGGAAGGAGCAGACGATGAGTAGATACGGAATAATGATACATCGCAAAGGCAGCAGTTATGAGGATGATTACTGGTTTAGAGATAACAAGCGTTTCATGATCAGAGAATTCTCACATGAAGCAGCAGAAGTGGCTATGAGGATCCTGAAGCATCAGTGGGGAGATGAATACTCGTTTATAATAAGGAGGCTGGATTAAATGAGCATATACTTAAGTAGTGGTTATGTTGATATCGAAAAGATATTATCATACAAAATGCCGTTCTCATTCCTTCTTGGAGGCAGAGCAACAGGAAAGACATACGGAGCCCTCAAAACCTTGTATCAGACAGATACAAGGTTTATGCTTATGCGCAGAACACAAGCGCAGTGTGATCTTATAAATAAACCGGAATTCAATCCGTATAAAGTACTATGTTCAGATCTGGGCATAGATATCCGCGTCAGAAGCATAAGTAAATATAATTCATTGATATATGAAGATTTTGGGGATGATGCAGAAAAGACGCTGGCCTATACATGCGCGCTTTCAACCATTGCCAACATGCGCGGATTCGATGCATCCGATTGTAAGGTTCTTTTATATGATGAATTCATCCCGGAACGGCATGAGCGCGCCATAAAGAATGAGGGCAGCGCGTTTCTGAATGCGTATGAGACGATCAACCGAAACCGTGAGCTTAAAGGCGAGGATCCGCTGCAGGCTCTGTGTCTGGCAAACGCATTTAATATAGCAAATGCCATATTTTTGGAGCTGGGTCTTGTTGGTATCTGCGAGAGGATGAAAGCAAAAGGACAGGAATTATATATAAACAGAGATCGGGGGATACTGATCGCGCTGCTGGATAAGTCACGCATAAGCCAGCAGAAAAAGGATACTGCCCTGTATCGCGTGGCCGGTGGTGCATTCGCTGATATGGCACTGGCAAATGATTTTTCATACAATGATGCCTCAGATATTAAATCAAGATCCCTGAAAGAATATAAGCTGATATGCAGCATAGGCGAGATCTCCATATATAAACATAAATCAGAGCGCAAATATTACATATCAGAGCACAGGACCGGAACAGCTCCGGAGTATAAATCTGATGAAGTAGGCCTGAAGCGTTACCAGAAAAATCATGGCCTGTTGCTCTATTCAGCTTATATGCGCGGAAATGTGCAATTCGAAAACATGTTGACTAAATCATTATTTGAATTATATACTGTATAGAGATAATAATATGTTATCGTTAATACAGTGAGCTGTCGTCCAAGGCAATCCCCGGAAGGGAGGACATGCGCCTGCCAGCGCACTACACAGCTCACTTTCATTTAAGGAGGAATTCACATGGCTTATGCATATGGTATGAGGTTTGATGATGACAGTAATGCTATAACACGAATTGATGAAGAAAATCAGACCGCTGTTACAACAGGCCACATTAATGGTGAATATGTAGAATTCAGTGATAATCCTAATCGTGTGGAGACTATAACAGGCACGGCGGTAAATCCATTTGGAAATGGAAATCGGGATTATTATGTAAATCTGGCACGGGCTATTCAAAACAAGAACGCTACAGTAATCGTACATTTGGGTACTACGCAAATACTTGGAAAGGATATAGATATGTATATCGAAATTTCAGGTACTGCAACTTTTAATGGTCGATACGCATTTCTGCCAACTGATACAAATTACATGGCTTTTAATGCTCAGTGGGATAAGATTAATGAAACATATTATCTTCATGCGGTTTCTAAGGCATCAGGATTCGTTGATGGTTCTGAATATGCTGGCACGATTCAGACTGTTACAAGGATCATTTGGCATCCTCTGCCAGAAGAATAGGAGGCGCATATGGATGTTCAGGTTATAGGCCAGCTGGTCGCATCGTTAGGTTTTCCAATAGTCGCATGTGGCGCACTCTTCTGGATGGTAAATAAGAATGAAGAGAGACACAAAGAAGAAATGGACGGGCTCCGCAAAACAATAGAAGATAATACTAATGTGCTTGCAAGCCTTAAGGAACTTATCCAGATCGTTATCAATAAGGAGAAATAAAATGACAGGCGAAAAATTACTGGAGCAGGCCGAAAAATATCTTGGTGATAAGGGCAATACATTCTGGAAAGCATATGGATATGATCATGCTGTTGCATGGTGCTGCATCTGGGTTTGGTATGTATTCAAGAAAGCAAAATGCTGCGAACTGTTCTATGATTGCGGAAAAGTGCAGAATGTCGCAAACGCTGATGCATGGCTGCGCAGGCACGCTGAATGGGTAAAGATAAAAGATGCAAAGCCCGGTGATATCGTTATTTTCACATGGGATTCAAAAGGCGGTAATAATACACGCGTAGGCCATCGTGATCACATTGGCTTTGTAAGAAAAAACGGAGGATCCACAAAGATATATACTATTGAAGGCAATGTTGGATCCAATAACAGTGCTAAATCAAAAGTGGATTATAGGACACGTCCGGCAAAGCTGATCTACGCTGTGTATCATCTTGATTATGATAATCCAAAACCGAAACCGGCACAGGATATCACCCAGCTGGTAAAGGATACTCTGTCAGGTAAATATGGAACCGGGGCAGCGCGTAAAAAGGCACTCGGATCTGATTACAATGCTGTGCAGAAGGAAATTAACAGGATCACAGCATTGACCAATAAAACGCTGCTGGGTGAATATGGAACCGGTGCAGCGCGTAAAAAGGCACTTGGCAAGGATTATGACCTTGTGCAGTGGAATATAAACCGAATATATAAACAGAAGGAGAGTGAAAAGAAATGAAGTACGAAGAGATTATTAAGCTGCTTGATGCAGGATATTCGCGTGATGAGATCCTTGCAATGAAGGAAGAACCGGCACCGGCTGATCCTGCACCAGCTGATCCGGCACCAGCTGATCCAGAGCCGGCACCAGCTGATCCTGCTGCAGATGTCATGAAAGAAATGAAAGAGATGTTTGCAGAAATGAAGAAAGAACTGACCGCGATGAATATCATGAACTCAAGGCAGGGTGCTGATGATGTTAACTCCGGGGAGGATATCCTCGCATCTATAATTAATCCTGTTAGGAATAATGGAGGTAAATAACTATGAGTGTTAATACTATGAGCTTTGAAGATGCTGCTGCGATCCTGAATAATATCCGTAAGCAGGTTACAGGCGAGACAGCTGCAGCACCTGTCAACACAAGCCAGTTTATTTCAATTGGCACAACCATCCTGCAGGCCGGCTATGATCCTACTTTGTCGGCCATCACACAGATGATCGCCAAGACGATATTTTCCATCAGACCGTATAACAGAAAGTTTGGCGGTATCAAGATGGATGAACAGCAGTGGGGTGCTATTGTTCGCAAGCTGGCGATCGTTGATACTGATTGGGAAACAGATACTCATTATGATCTTATTGATGGCCAGAGTCTTGATCACTATGTCATCAAGAAAAGCCCGGTACTGCAGTTGAATTTCTACGGACAGAACGTATTCGAGCGTCATATGACGATTTATACAAACCAGCTGGATTCGGCCTTTGCGGATCCTTCATCCTTTGGTCGCTTCATGGCAATGCTCACACAGAATATCATGGACATGATCGAGCAGAACCACGAAAGCATTGCAAGGATGACGATCGGCAACTTTATCGGTGCAAAGGTTTCGCAGAATAATGGTGTTATTCATCTGCTTACAGAATATAATGCTGAAACAGGTATTACACCAGCTCTGACGGCTACAACAGTTTATGATCCGCAGTATTTCGGTGATTTCTGTAAATGGATGTTTGCGCGCATTGCGACACTCACCAGCCTTATGACAGAGAGATCGCAGGAATTCCAGATCAATGTGACCGGCAAGGCGATCAACAGACACACTCCATATGAGATGCAGAAGGTATATATCTATGCGCCTCTTATGAATGAGATGAAGTCGCGTGTTTTGTCTGCAACATTCCATCCGGAATTCATCGATTATGCAGATGTTGAAGCTGTTAATTTCTGGCAGAGCATCCAGAGCCCGATGCGTCTGAATGTTACTCCGGTATATCTGAAAGCTGATGGAACATATGACACTGCTGCGGCACAGAATATCACTAACCTTGTCGGTGTGATCTTTGACAGGGATGCGCTCGGTTACACAATGGTAAATGAGCGCGCAGCTGTGACCCCGCTGAATGCGAAGGGCTTGTATTTTAATCAGTACTGGCATGAGACATCACGCTGGTACAATGATCAGAGTGAGAAGGGCATTGTCCTGCTTCTGGACTAATTAAGCACTCTCCTATCAGTGTGTATGGCGCGGTATTCGTATGATGTAAATCCGCGCCATTGAGGTATAACAATGGGATTTACAGTAAAGTTATATACATTTTCAAAGCGTGATAATAGCACAAAGCGTCCGGGCAACAATGCCGGCACTGAATTTAGCTGCGTATTAAAATCAGGATCCGGGATAATGCGCCCGGCTCTTGCTTTTGATTTTGGTATCGCCAATGATCCATCAAGTTATAACTATGCATATATTCCTGCATTTGACAGATACTATTTTATTGAGGAATGGTATTTTGACCGCGCGCTCTGGACAGCTACATTAAAGGTGGATGTTCTCGCAACATATAAAACGGAGATAGGAAACGCTTCATTATATATACTTCGCGCAGCCGGTGCGCATAATGGCAACGTGATAGATACATTGTATCCTTGTAAGGCAGGCGCGTCATTTGACAGAGATGTAAAAAATAATCCTTGGAATACTACACCAGTGCCGGTGATCGGAGTGATCGGCAAAGGTGGTGTATTTGGTTCCATGAACTTTTATGCGCTTGATCCGTCTGATCCTACGGAGTTGAATACGCTGCTGAATAAGCTGCTTACGCCTGAAGAGATAATCAATGCCGGTAATAATTTTAATGACATTGATGCAAGTCCGGCACTGCAGTTGTCGCTGGTTGATCCTATACAGTATATCAAATCATGTGTTATGATCCCTGTTGCGCTTGCAGATATTACTTCAATGGATGCTGCTGCCGGTATCGATGTATATAGCTGGAACTTTTCAACCGGCAGAAAAATACACCCGGCAAGCAGGATATATAAAAATTATACATTTACATTGAAGAAACATCCTGACACTGCAGCGCGTGGAAATTATGTTAATTCCGCGCCATATACAAAGATCACATTAACGATCCCGCCATATGGCTGCATTGATATTGATACCAGTGTGACATGCAATGCAAGCACACTGGATGCTGATGTGGAAATAGATCCAACAAGCGGAAAAGGAATACTTGTTATTAAGTGCAATAATATAGTGCTCAACAGGCTGGAGGCTCAGATCGGTATTCCTGTATCACTGTCATCTGTAAAACGTGATTATATTGGCGCAGCGTCATCTGCTATTGGTGCTGTTGCTGGCACTGTTGGTGGTGTTTTAAGTGGTAATGTTGCAGGCGCAGTGGCAGGAGCTGCTTCAGGTATCGGCAATGCGATAGAAGCGATCATGCCAAGAGCGCAGACAATAGGCAGCACAGGATCCTTTGTATCTAACAGGGGCGATTTCAGGCTTGATTATCAATTCATGCGCCCTGTTGATGATGATAATACACACAATGGCAGACCGCTGTGCGATGTCCGGCAGATCAGCACTCTATCCGGTTATATGCTTGTGCAGGATGGTGATGTTGCTATCAATGGAACCAGTGCGGAGGATGCTGCTGTGCGCAACTACCTTGAAGGTGGATTCTATTACGAATAGGAGGTGATGAATCAGTTATGGCATATATACCAAGGTTAAACGGAGATAGTACATACAGGAATCCTTACTATACCACAAGGAATCCGATATATCAGGCCGGGTATCCAATGCCTAACTGCTGAGCACCTGCTATGCATGGGGCCGCTTCTGGGAAAATTCAGATGTCAATGGTGATTTTTCCAACAGACCGAATTTATCAACATTGGATGCATATCTGTGGTATGGGCATAATGATGGATATGCGCGCGGACAGACGCCGGCTCTCGGTGCTATAGCATGCTATTCCGGAGGTATCTATTCAGGAAAGGGCCATGTCTGCGTACTTGAGCGCAATAATGGTGATGGCACCTGGCTTGTATCAGAATCCGCATGGAATGGCTGGTATTTCAGAGCATCGCATAACATAAAAGCAAATGGAGACTATCAGGAAGGTGGATATCATTTTCAGGGATATATATATAATCCTATTGTTGGTGGTGGTACTATCCATGCGCCTGTTGGCTGGACATGGGAACCAAGGCTGACGCGTGAGGGGATGGCCGGCAATCCATATTATTATAGGCTTAATGCATGGTACCAGCGGAATCATCCGCTGCCTCACTGTGAGTGTTATGCATGGGGTCGCTGGTTTGAAGCCATGGACATTGACCGCACCTATTCTGATTATTTCCGGCCGGTATTAAAAACATCCGGGAACGCTTCAACATGGTGGAGTTATGTACAAGATGGCTATGCTCGCGGATCTACTCCGGAAATAGGCGCGATAATATGTTTTGATAATAATGGAGGCCATGTTGCTGTTGTAGAGGAGATATCTGATGATGGCCTGACACTGACCTGCAGCAATTCCGGATATCTTTCACAGAGATATTTTTATATATCTCACGTACATTGGAATGGCACCACATGGCACTGGAATGACAGATATGATTTTCAGGGATTTATATATAATCCATTTATACATGGTGGTGGTATTTCATGGGGCTCACATCGTCCATGGTTATATAAGCATTGGCTTTGGAATCGTGAGGGAGAATTAATAAAATGAATACTTATTCTTATGATTTTATAAACAAATATAATGCACACAGGAAACCATCCACAGTGCATTCACAGGAGAATGCCACAGCATGGTATTTCCGCAGATATCTGATACAGAAGATAATATCTGTATTTGAATTCAAGGGGATCCCGGAGACATGGAGTAAAGATTATTTCCTGTATAATCTTTTTCTTTGCGGATTCGTGGCAATAATAAATACAGATAAGTTTGGAGTCATTCCGCAGCACTGCAGCCTTTTTGGATATGATGTATTTTACAGGCCAACTAATGTGAATATCGCCAATCCGCTGCTGCGCGGTAATCTCACGCCAAGGATCGGCACGGAATGCGCGCTGATCAGGATGCAGCCGGACTATGGCAGCTGCTGGGATATCGTTGCATATTATGCAGATCTGTTGGCACTCTGTACAGAATCACTTGCAGTGAATATACAAGTGTCAAAAGTGGCATATGTTTTTGGATGTGAGGACAAAACTGTTGCAGAGTCCTTCAAGAAAATGTATGACCAGATGTCTGAAGGGAATCCTGCAGTATTTGCAGATAAAAAGCTGTTTAATGAAGATGGTAGTCCATCATGGGATATCTTCCAGAATAATCTGAAACAGAACTATATTGCAAAAGATATTCTGGAGGATATGACAAAGATCGATGCAAGATTCTGCACAGAGATTGGGATCCCAAATGTGAACATGGCAAAAGAGTCCGGTGTAACTGATAACGAGGTTGAGGCCAACAATCTGGATACAAAGTCAAAAGCTGCATTATGGCTGGAGACTATCAGAGACGGGCTCGAGGTCGCTAACAATATGTTCGGACTCGATATAAGTGTTGATTTCAGATTTAAATCGGAGGTATCAGGCAATGTGGCTGTCGATAATGGGAATGTATGAATATGATAACTCGTTATTTGACGGGCTTGATGTTCCTACATATACAGATAAAAATAATGTTGTCCATGTGGTGGATAAGACAAAAGTTATACAGAGCATCCTGCTTAACTGCGCAGAGCTGGAGATCCTGTACTCAAACATTGATACCATGAAGCTGGCTATCGGTGTTTGGTCAGCATCAGAGCAGGATACATGGAGAAAAATGTATGAATCACAGATGCTGGAATACAATCCGCTCTGGAATGTTGACGCTGATGTTGTAAATATCGGCTCTGTGATGGGATTTAATGAGGATGAGAACTGGAGTGATGCTGCAAAGGAAACGCAGCGCAGGACCGGAAATATCGGTGTCACAAGCTCCCAGAGTCTTGTCCGGGAATACCGAGAAGTGGCGGATTTTTCCATAATCAGATATATAACAGAGTCATTCAAGAAAAGGTTCTGTATAATGGTATATTAAGGAGGTAACTGAAAATGAAAGAGGCAGGCATCCGTTTTGATAGCGGCCTTCATCTGGAAATAAAATATGATCCTGATGATGGCTCGTGCGAAGTTGTTGTTACTATGAACAGGGAAGGAACTGAAGTTGTTCAGACCGGCTCTGTACAGTGGGATTAATAAGAGGTGATGATCATGGGAATTTTTCAGCAGTTTCCGTATTCAAACTTTCATGAAATGAATCTGGATCAGATTATTAAGATCATGCGCCAGATGCAGGATGAATGGGAAGCAACTAAAACAGAATGGGCATCTTATAAGGATTTTATTGATAATTATTTTGATACCCTTAATCTTGATGAAGAAACAGAGAGAGCATTAAGGGCAATGGTTGCAGATGGAACTATGGATCCGGTCATAGATCCGGTGATACAGGCGCAGGTGATCGCATGGCTGGAAGATAATATTACTCAGCCAACTACCCCTGCAATAGATACATCACTGACCATTGCAGGCGCAGCTGCTGATGCAAAAGCAACTGGTGATGTAATAAATGACTTAAAGAGTGATTTTAACTCAAATAACATTGTTTCGGTGAAAACGCTCACTGCAAAAACAAAAATTACAAACAATGTTGGAATAGGAAATGTAGTTGACCTTACGCAAATAGCGCAGGCCTCTACTGATAGCGTTATTGTTGATTGTAATGCTGGTGACTTGTTTATCATAACCGGAAGCGGGTGGTCTAATGAAAGATTATGGGCATTTGTTGATGCTGACAACAAACTAATCAGTATATCAGAGGCTGCTGAAACTAGAACAAACTATGTAATAAATGCACCTATAAACGCATCTAAACTTGTGTGCAATTTTAGAAGAGACATGGGGACAGATTATAGATTAGTGGCATTTGATACATCAAAAGTTACTATAAAGGCAACAGAACAAAATCTTACATCTACAACTGGAGCATCTATATGTAACAATGATGTAAATAATCTTCCTATCAATTCTATATATGGATTTGTTCCATATAGTGGTCTTGCAAACATGCCATATACTGAAACGGGTGCGGATTATGGTGGCATTATTATGACACTCTCAAAACAGGGAATACCGAACGCATCAATGACCCAGATAATTTTCAGAAGAGACGGGCGCATTTTTACTCGTCAGTACTGGGGAACCGGTTTTGAGTCCTGGCATAGATATAGTGATTTTGTAGCGTCAGGCCAAAATATATTAACATCAACAGTTAATGATATATGCGGAGGTGATGCCAATAATATTCCTAACAATACCATATATGGAATAAGCATTGCCTATAACGAAATAGCGAACATGCCATTTTACCCTGATGGTGTAAATAGCAGATACGCTGGCACTATTGTAACTTTTGGCAAGGAGACGCAAAGAGGCTACGGTGATGTTCAGATATTCAGTGGATATGGCAGTCAGACATATATACGCGTATATGCTGGAACTTGGCAGAACTGGAGATGCTTAAGCGAACATAAATATAATAATGCACTAGGTATCGGAGATTCAATTTGTGAGGGCTGGCGTAATAATAATATGGGATTCGTTGGAATGCTTGGTGTGCCATATGTAAATCTTGGTATTACTGGTGCTACTCTTGGTGTAGCAAGTGGGCATACACAGATTTACACTGAGATCGAAAACATATCATATACAAAAGACATTATCATTGCTGATGGTGGAATTAATGATTACTATTTTGATGTTCCTCTCGGATCGCTATCAAGCCACCCGGTAATCAATGATACGCAGGCGAATGCGCTTGATAAAACTACAGTTTGCGGTGGTTTAGAATATTTGCTTTACTTGATGATTAAAAAAATGCCAAAGGCACAAAGATTTTTCCTCATTACCCATAAAACAAGGAATTTCCCATATACACAGAACGCTGCCGGCTATACTCAGCAGCAGTTGCATGACATAATTGTTGAAGCATGCAAACTGTACAACACCAAAGTAATAGATGTCTATAATGAGTCGATTATAAATAGCGAGTTTGATGCGTATGTGTCTCCAACACCGTTCTCAGATGACCAATCTGTAACAACAAGATACTATGTGGATAATGACAGGATTCATCCGCTTTGGCTTGGCTATCAAGAAGGATACATGCCAGTAGTGCTTGATGTTGTTCAGAGAGCTACAACAAAGATATAATTATGGCACAATAATTTACCACTTGAAAGCAGTACTGTAAAATGATATTTTATTAAGAGAGATATTAACCCCGTTATTGTTAGCACTCACTCGCAGAGAGTGATAAGTTAACGATAACGGGGTTATTGTTATCTAACCTGTTAGGTACTCAC
>OCVV012867540.1_pt1 | contig 14207 bp, 14 predicted proteins | sample 1539721 | NCBI WGS metagenome assembly OCVV01 (sample SAMN02144230, study PRJEB22623) | gut metagenome | biome: sheep rumen | host: Ovis aries | place: New Zealand
TTCCAGTTTGTATAACAGGAAAATTTAAATTTAGCGAGGAAAAATATATGAAGAGAAAAATTAAAATTCTGATTGCGCTGATAGTTGGATTTGCTCTTGCAATGCTATTGATGAGCGTCGCAATTTACTTTGGATATACTAACGCATATAGTACAGATGTAAATACACTAACTGTTAAAATACTCGGAATACCTATTTACGAACTTACAAAGTCTGGAACAGAGTATATTGGCAAATCAATAGAAGTTTATATGGGGGCAGTATGTGGTATTTGTATGGCAATCAGTGTTATTGCTGAAGAACTTATCAGCAAAGCAAGACACAAATAAATTTAAGTTTGTGTGCATAAGCAAATACTTATCATTAACCGGAGGCCGCTTTTCCAGCACTTCCGTTTTTTTAATGGCCGGATTACCGGCAATGAAGCAAAATTTCACATGTAGTTGGCAAGACTGATGCCAATGATCGTAGACCGATTGCTTTTCGAGAAGAAAAGCGTCGGTCTTTCTTTATGCCCTGAGAAAGGAGAACCGAATGGAATTAGACAAACTGAACCTGATGCAGGAGCTGCTGCTCCGGTACTGCGGACAAAGGGGCATGACCGATGTTGAGATCACAGGGAGAGCGACAGCCACGGCGTTTACCAGAAGTGGAAAAGAGATGCACCTGACGGTCAATATCTATGGCGACATCATGGACGATGATACGAAAAAAATCATCGCCGATGGAAATGTCTCCCACGATATCCGGAGGATTTACGAGTTCCCGACCGAGTGGAAAGACCGTAAGCCGTCGGTAGTGTCGGCACTGCGGGAAAAGAACAATGACGTCAAAGAAACAAAAGCTGAAAAGCCCAAACGGCAGAAGACAAAGAACCCGGAAAGGTAAGGTGATGCGTATGACCTGTCCCCATTTTTCCATTTCGATCCGATCCCGCTGTAACAAAAGATCCGGAGCCAGAGGATCTGCCGTTGCGGGTGCTGCTTACCAGAGCGCGGAGAAACTGTTCAGCGAGTATGACGGACGGACAAAGAACTATTCCTACAAACAGCCGGAGCTTGTGTTCTCGGAGCTGATGCTTCCGGCAAACGCGCCGCCGGAGTATTCCGACCGGGCGGCACTCTGGAACGCGGTCGAAAAAGCGGAAACGAGGTTTGACGCGCAGCTCTCCCGCGGAATTATTGCGGCGCTCCCGAAGGAACTTCCATTTGACCAGTCGATCCAGATGGTGAAGGAGTACTGCCGGGAGAACTTTGTAAGCAGGGGAATGTGCTGTGACATCGCGATCCATGATCCCGCGCCGCCGGGGTACAACCCCCACGTTCACATCATGCTGACCATGCGCGGCATCGACGAGAACGGCAAGTGGCTCCCAAAATCGCGGAAGGAATATGTCCTTGATGAAAACGGACAGCGCATCCGGCTTCCGAGCGGGGAGTGGAAAAGCCGCAAGGTTGATACCGTGGGCTGGAACCGGAAGGAGAATGCGGAGATCTGGCGGCAGAGCTGGGAAGAATACCAGAACCGCTATCTGGAGAGAAACCAGCGTCCGGAGCGTGTGAGCCTCAAGTCCTACAAGCGGCAGGGTATTGACCAGATTCCAACCGAGCATATGGGAGCTGCCGCATCGGCGATGGAAAAGAGAGGTATCGAGACAGACATCGGGAACCTGAACCGGGAGATCCGGCAGGCAAACAGCCTGATGCAGTCGATCCGCGGCATGATCCGGAAACTCGCGGACTGGATCGGCGCGGTGCATGAAGCATGGAGAGAGATACAGGCAGAGGAAGCGGCAAAGCCGAAGCCGGTTTATCTCGGTGATCTTCTGCAGGCAAAGCTGGAGATCCGGAAAGCGGAGCGGTCGGGCTGGAGCCACAGGGCACAGACGAACAGTTCCATCAAAGACATGCAGAAGGTGCTGGACTTTGCGGACTATCTGAACCGGAAAGAGATCCTGACCGCCGGAGATCTGAATGACCACCTGTCCGAAGCGTATGAAGAGACATCCGCGATCCGGAAATCCGTGAAGGCTATGGAGCAGAGGACAAGGGTAATTGCCGGAATCCGGAAAGCATACGGCGACTGCCGGGAGACAAAAGAAATCCATGACCAGTACGCGAAGATCGGCTGGAAAGGACGGAAGGAAAAGTTCCGCCAGGAACATTCAGAGGAGCTTATGCGTTATGAGAAAGCCGGCCGTTTTCTCCGGAAGAACGTGCCGGATGGGAAGATCGACTTCAAGGCGTTGTCCAAAGAGGCGGCGGTGCTGGAAAAGGAGCTTGCGGCAAAGAACAGGGAGCTTGCACTTGTCCAGAAAGATCTGAACACGCTGAGAGACATCCGGTATTTCGTGAAGGAGCTGCTTCCGGAGCTTTCGCCGGATGAGAATATACAGACAACGGAGAAGCGGTCAATCCGTGAACGGCTGGATGAGAACCGCCGCGTCCTTCAGGAAAGCGAAGCACAGCGCGGATGTACAAAGACAGAAAAATCGAAAAGAAAGGAACAGGAGATATGACAAAACAGGGGAAACGATATTACTGGCTGAAGCTCCATGAGAATTTCTTCAGACAGGCGGTGATCCGGTTTCTCCGGAAGATGCCGGAAGGAGATTCCATTGTGATCATCTATCTGGAGCTTCTGCTCATGAGTATCAAGACAGACGGCTACGTCCGCACAGACGGGCTTTACGACACGATGGAGAAGGATCTTGCCCTGATCCTTGACGAAGATGAGATGAAGATCGGGCTTGCGCTTGTCGCTCTGGAGAAGGCAGGGCTGCTTGTCCGGGGAACCGGGGAATATGAAGCGCAGATGACGCAGTATCCGGAGATGGTCGGTACCGGTTCAGAGTCCGCGGCGGCGCAGAGAATGCGGAATCTGCGGGAGCGGAAAGCCCTTCCGGAGATCGAGGCGAAAGAGAAAGCGTCACATTGTGACACGGATGTTACGCTGCCGTTACACCCGCGTTACGGAGAGAGAGAGAAAGAGATAGAGAAAGAGATAGAGATAGATAAAGAGAGAGAGGGAGAGAGTAAGAGCGGAGCTCTCCCCCGCACTCCCTTTGGCAGATATCAAAATGTCCTTCTGACAAAACAGGAAGCAGCGGAGCTGGAAAAGGATTATCCGGAGATCTGGAAAGACTACCTTGAACAGCTCTCATCCTTCATGGCATCGGACGGTAAGACTTATCAGAACCACGCGGCGGTGATCCGGCGCTGGATCATACGCGACGGCAGGGCAAAATCAGCGGAATTGAGAAAGTACAGTGATGGAGAGGAAGGGAGCTTATGAGCGGAATGAAAGATATGGACAGCACGATAAACGGTTATCTGGATGGTATCGAAGAGAATGCGAAGACCGGAGTAAAGCCGGAAGATTACATCGGCGAAGACGGGCTGCTGCACTGCGGAGTCTGCCATATGCCGAAGGAACAGCGGTACGAACGCGGCGTCATGGGGAGGACTACACACCCTGTCATGTGCCGGTGCAGAATTGAAGAGTATGAAAAAAATCAAGCGGAGCAGAGGGCAGGAGAGAAAGCCCGCCATATCGAAGAGATGCTTCGTGATGGGTTTCTAAGCAGATCCATGCGGGACTGGACGTTTGAGCGGGATAACGGACAGAACGCACAGATGCCGGTGGCAAGGAAGTATGTGCAGAACTGGGAGCAGATGAAGGAGAAGAACATCGGGCTGCTGCTATGGGGAGACGTCGGATGCGGCAAGAGCTATCTTGCCGGTGCGATAGCAAACGCCCTGATCGGGCAGGAGATCCGTGTCAAGATGACCAACTTCACAGCGATCCTGAATGATCTTTCCAGTACGTTTGAGGGCAGAAATGAATATCTGAACCGGCTGTGCAATTATCCGCTTCTCATCATTGACGATTTCGGGATGGAACGCGGCACGGAATACGGACTGGAACAGGTCTACAGCGTGATCGACGGAAGATACCGGAGCAAAAAGCCGCTGATCGTGACGACCAATCTGACGCTGACGGAAATGCGCAGCGCAGCTGACACCGCGCACAAGAGAATTTTTGACCGGGTGCTGGACATGTGTGTCCCGATTTTCTGCAAGGGGGAAAGCCTCAGGAAAAAGGCCGCAGAGAAAAAACTGGAAGAGGCAAAGGGTATTCTTTGCGAAAATACAGACGGGAGGTGATTTGTATTGGCAGGAAAAAGGATGAAAGTTGTCACGATATTTGACGGGCAGAAAGAAGCAAAGGATGTCTTTGCGGAACTGATCGCCGACCGCATCCGAAAAGACGGTTTTTCCGATAATAAACGGCAGAATGAGGGTGAAAACAGCGAATTAAACGTAGAGGAGATACAGGAAACCGATTATAATCAGGGTGTAAGCTCATAACTTCTGGTCGGCTTGGGTTGTCAGGTACAGGTCATGAGCGTACGAATGTCTATGGAACAAATGGAGGCGCTTCTTGCCCCGTCTTACCGGGTCGGCATTTACTGCCGTCTCTCGAAGGATGACGATATCAAGGACAGGGAGAGCGCGAGCATCGGTCATCAGCGTGAAATGATGACCGAGTATTGCAGAAAGAGAGGATGGAAAGTCGAAGAAATATATGCAGATGACGGCTTCTCTGGGTTAAACCAGAGACGCCCGGATCTGCAGAGGCTGTTAAACGACGTTGTAAGCAGGAAGATCAATCTGGTACTGACCAAAGATTACAGCAGGCTTGGAAGGAACCACCTTGATACAGAGCGGCTCCGGGAGGATTTCTTTCCGCGGCATGACTGCCGGTATATCGCCATTAACGATAACATCGACACCCTGTATGAGGATGAGTACGCGCCGTTCAAGTCGGTCATCAATGAGCAGTACAGCAAGGACATTTCCAAGAAAGTCCATTCTTCCTATCAGGTACAGGCGGAAAAGGGTATATTTACCGGATGCGTCGCGCCGTTTGGCTATGTGAAAGACCCGGATCAGCAGGGACATTTGCTGATCGATGAAGAAACCGCCGGATATGTGAAGCAGATCTTTGCATGGGCGGAAGAAGGCCGGGGGACGGCGTACATCGCCCGCCATCTGGAGGCAGAGAAGGTTCCCTGCCCGACATGGTGGAACCGGGAACGCGGCATCCGGGATCACTTCACGAAGTGGGAGCTTCAGGATCCGGAAAACGGAAAGTATGTCTGGGATGTCACCGTCCTGAAGGATATGCTCATCAATCCGGTTTATTACGGTGCCGTGTCCTCCCAGAAAAAGAAATACCGCTTCAAGCTCGGTGTGCTGGGGGAGAAAAGGCCGGAAGACTGGATTATTGTGGAGGGGATGCATGATCCGATCATCAGCCAGGACACGTTTGATGTGGTTCAGGAAAAGATCAAATCCCGCCAGAGACCGCTTTCGGATGGGGAGTTCTCCCTGTTCGCCGGGCTGATCAAGTGCGGGGAATGCGGAAAAGCCCTCACGATCCGAAAGACAAACGCAAAGAATCCGATTGATATCTACGCCTGCGTCACCTACAACAAGCACGGAAAACATCATTGTACACAGCACAGGGTTGAGTATGACCAGCTTTATGAAATCTGTCTGGAAGAGATCCGGGAGCTTGCGCAGAAGGCCATCGACGAGGAAGAAACGGCAGGGACGCTTGCCGGTGTGTGCGAGAGCGAACAGAAGGCAAAGACCGATGCAGCTGCAAGGCAGATCGAAAGGGCAAAAAGCCGCCTTGAAACGCTGGACAGGATGACGGCGAAGCTGTATGAAGACCTGCTCACGGAGAAGATTGCGGAGACTACCTTCAACGCCCTGCTGAAAAAGACCCGTGCGGAGCAGGAGCTTCTGGAACAGCGGATCGCGGAAGCGGAATCAGCCGGCGAAGAAGAACAGGAAACGGACAGCCGAAAATGGCGCGACCTCATCAAGCAGTATGCCGACATTCAGGAGCTGGATGCGGAAATGCTGAACCGCCTGATCCGTAAAATTGTCGTTCACGAGACGATGGATGAAAACGGCGAGCGGAACATCACTCTCGAAATTCATTATAACTTCCGTCCTCTGGACGAAACGGAACGGCACCAGCTTTCCCATCTTAACGCTGATGCAGCCGGGGAAGCTGTCTGAGTGCTTCCCCATCAAAAACAAATCTTATTCTGAATGATGCCGCATCCCGGGCATTCCAACCCGGGGACGGCAGATAAAACGGTAACAAAACGGGCATTTCCTGCGGTTATCGTTCCAGTCAAAACAAAATCTTCCAACTAATTAGGAATAATACAGCTCATGGCCGGCGGCGGTGTGGCGCTCATCGGCACCACCCTTGTTCCGCTCCTTGCCGGTCTTTTCGGTTGAAGATTGATGTAATCGTAACCGCCGGACCGTAATATCCGGACCCGCAGGACAGGGGAGACGAAAAAAACAGAAGGGCTGGTCCTGCAGCCCTCCGGAAAGGAGAAAACCGCTTGGATGCACTCAAGGAAAAACTATTTGCATGGCTGAAAGAAATCCTCATTTCGGGCATCATGGATAACTTTAGCAGGACATTCACCAACTTAAACAGCAAGGTTGGGGAAGTGACGAATCAGCTTGCACAGTCGCCGACCAGCTTTGAACCCGGTGTATTTTCGATGATCCGAAACATCTCCGAGAATGTCATCATGCCGATCGCTGGACTGATTCTGACGTTCATCGCCTGCTACGAGCTGATCCAGCTCATCATCGCGCACAACAATCTCGCGAACTTTGAAACCTGGATCTTTTTCAAGTGGGTGTTTAAGACATTTGTCGCGGTGACGCTGATCAGCAATACGTTCAATATCACGCTTGCCGTATTTGACGTGACAAGTTATGTGATCAGTCAGTCTGGCGGCATCATTCAAAGCGGCACGGCTGTTGATGCGTCGGCGCTTGCCTCTGTGCAGGGGACGCTGGAAGCGATGGATTGCGGCGCGCTGTTTGGGATCTTCCTGCAGAGCCTCATCGTACAGTTTCTGTTCAATATCATTTCGGTCCTTATCTTCGTCATCGTATATGGGCGGATGATCGAGATCTATCTCATGATCAGTATGGCGCCGATCCCCTTTGCGACCTTCGGAAGCCACGAGCAGAGCATGGTCGGACAGAATTATCTACGGTCCCTGTTTGCCCTGGGATTCCAGGGATTTCTCATCATGATTTGTGTCGCCATCTACGCTGTCCTGATCCAGTCGGTTGCATTTTCCAGTGACATCATGGCGTCGCTCTGGAACGTGCTCGGATATACGGTGCTGCTTTGCTTTACGCTGTTTAAGACCGGGTCGCTTGCGAGAAGCATTCTTCATGCGCATTGATAAAAAGGCATGGCCGGCAAAGCTTTGCAAAACACAGAGAGGAGGAAGAAAACGTAAGTGGCAAGTTATATTTCGGTCCCGAGGGACCTCACAAAAGTAAAGAGCAAGGTCATGTTCAATCTGACCAAGCGGCAGCTGATCTGCTTTTCCCTGGCGGCACTCATCGGAGTACCGTCTTTTTTTCTGCTAAAGCGCACCGGGAATATCAGTCTTGCGGCGTTTGGCATGATGGCGGTCATGATGCCGCTGTTCTTTTTTGCGATGTATGAGAAAAACGGGCAGCCTCTGGAGGTGATCCTGTTCCATTTCATCGAAGCGCAGTTTCTCAGGCCGAAGATCCGGGTGTACCGGACAGACAATTACTACGCCGCGCTGATGCGGCAGGCTAAGGCAGAAAAGGAGGTAGAGGAGATTGTTTCCAGGTATCAGGAACCTGTTCCGGCGAAGGGAAAGAAAAATCTATCAGGTGCCGGAAAATCTTAATGGCAGAGACCGGAGAAAGGTCGCGGAGATCATCCGGAATGCGCAGCGTGATGACGGGACTCCGCGCACAACACAGCAGAGCATCCCGTTTGACCGGATGTTTCAGGACGGCATCTGCCGCATCGGGAAAGACTATTACACGAAGACCATCCAGTTTCAGGACATCAATTACCTGCTCGCCCAGCAGGACGACCAGAAGGAAATCTTTGAGGAGTGGTGCTCGTTTCTCAACTTTTTTGACAGCTCCGTCCATTTCGAGCTGAGTTTCATGAACATGGCGACGGACTCGGAGAAGTTCAAGGCGGGGATCGCGATCCGGCACCAGAAGGATGCCTACAACGACATGCGCGACGAATACACGGGCATGCTCATGCATCAGATGGAGGCCGGCAACAATGGCCTGACCAAGACAAAATATCTGACGTTCGGCATTCACGCGGACGGCATGAAGACAGCAAAGCCGCGGCTAATCCATATCGAGATGGATCTTCTCAATAACTTCAAGCGCCTTGGCGTTCAGGCCAAAACACTGGACGGATCGGAGCGGCTGATGCTCATGCACCAGATCTTTCACATGGGAAGCGACGAGAAGTTCTTTTTTGACTGGGGACTGCTGGCACCGTCCGGGCTTTCGGTGAAGGACTTCATTGCGCCGACGGCGCTGAATTTCAAGACGGGAAGAGTTTTCCAGATGGGCAATCTGTACTGTGGGATGAGTTTTCTCTCCATCACAGCTTCGGACATCAGCGATCAGATGCTGGCTGACTTCTTATCCATCGAGTCATCGGAAGTCGTGACCATGCATATGCAGTCCGTGGATCAGACCGAGGCGGTCAAGAAGGTGAAGCACACCATCACGGAGCTGGACCGGTCCAAGATCGAGGAACAGAAGAAGGCGGTCCGCTCCGGCTACGACATGGACATCATCCCGTCGGATCTTGCGACTTACGGGAATGATGCCAAGGCGCTGCTCAAGGAACTGCAGAGCCAGAACGAGCGCATGTTCCTTCTCACGTTTCTTATTCTCAGCACGGGAAAGACCGAGCAGGAACTGGAAAACAACATTTTCCAGGCAAACAGTATCGCACAGAAGCATAACTGCAACCTGGTGCGGCTTGATTTCCAGCAGGAGCAGGGACTCATGTCATCCCTGCCGCTTGCGCATAACGAGATCGAGATTCAGCGTGCAATGACCACGAGCAGCACAGCGATCTTTATTCCCTTTACCACGCAGGAACTCTTCCAGACCGGCACAGGCGCGCTGTACTACGGCCTGAATGCCCTCTCCAACAACCTCATCATGGTGGATCGGAAGAAGCTCAAAAACCCGAATGGGCTGATCCTCGGGACACCTGGATCCGGCAAATCGTTTGCCGCAAAGAGGGAGATCGCGAATGCCTTCCTCGTGACGGATGACGATATCATCATCTCTGATCCGGAGGCGGAGTATTCGGCACTGGTCCGGCGTTTTGACGGACAGGTCATCAAGATCGCGCCGATGAGCGACCAGTACATCAATCCGATGGATATCAACATGAATTATTCGGATGACGACAACCCGATCGCCCTGAAGGCGGATTTTATTCTGTCGCTGTGCGAGCTGATCGTCGGCGGGAAGGAAGGCCTGAATCCGGTGGAGAAAACGGTCATCGACCGGTGCATTCACCAGATCTACAACCGGTACTTTGAACATCCGGGACCGGAAAACATGCCGCTTCTCGAGGATCTCTACAATGCGCTTTTACAGCAGCCGGAGCCGGAGGCAAAGAATGTCGCGACGGCGCTGGAAATCTATGTGCGCGGTTCGCTCAATGTCTTCAACCACCGGACGAACGTTGACATCCACAACCGCCTCGTCTGCTATGACATCAAGGATCTCGGAAAACAGCTGAAAAAGATCGGGATGCTGGTCGTGCAGGATCAGGTCTGGGGGAGAGTGACGGAGAACCGGAGTGAGGGAAAATCGACGCGCTACTACATGGACGAAATGCATCTGCTTCTGCGTGAGGAACAGACGGCGGCGTACACGGTGGAAATTTGGAAGCGCTTCCGGAAATGGGGCGGCATTCCGACCGGGATCACCCAGAACGTCAAGGATCTACTGGCTTCAAAGGAAGTGGAAAACATCTTTGAGAACAGCGATTTCATCCTGATGCTGAATCAGGCAGTCGGCGACCGGGGAATCCTCGCAAAACAGCTCAACATCAGCCCGCATCAGCTTTCCTATGTCACACATTCCGGCGAGGGCGAAGGACTTCTGTTCTATGGCAACGTCGCGATTCCATTTGTGGACCGCTTTCCGAAGAACACGGAGCTTTACAAGGCGATGACGACGAAGCTGACCGAGATAACGCCGGAGGCAGAAGAAAAAAGTCAGCCTTCAGCAGAAGAGGAGAGCCGGGAAGGAGCTTCCTAAAACAAAGAGCTGAAAGCAGACCACCAGACTATGGATGAGATGACAACAAACGCGGGAAAACAGGTCCGGACGCCGGACAGATGAGAGGTGAATCATGACAGGTCATGTGGACACCGGCAATCCGGACGCAGAGCACGGATTCCGGAAAGAGAAAGAAGAGGAGGGAAACAAGACGAGGGCACCGAGCCACGGACGGAAGCTGAAGAATGCATCTTCCGCAAAACGCGCTGCCGGAGCCAAGTTCCGCCAGGACAAGGCGGATCTTTCGATGAGTGCGGAAGAGGGAAAAGCGCTGGCAAAGAAGAAACGCTCCCATGAGAAGGCGGCAAGGAAGGAATTTCTTGATACAAGGGCAGCACATGATGCTGTGGACTGTGCCAATGAAGATGAAAATGCCGGGACAGAGGCGCTGAACCGGGGAACAGAAGCCGCCGAAACCGGTATGCGGGCGGCGGAAAACCATTATTACGGGAAAAAGCTGAAGTCGGCTTCAGAAAGACAGGGAAGAGCAGCGGCGGCAGAATTATCTGTGGAAAGTACAGCAGCAGAAACCAACGCCATGAAATGGACGGACTTTGGAAAATATGTAAAAAACAGCTCCGGCTATGCTGCAAGGATGGGAGAAACCGCCAGGAAAGCTTCGGAAAAAGCGGCCGCCACAGAGCTCAGTGCAGGCGTGGAAGGAAAAGCCGTGCAGCACAGGCTCATGAAGAAGGAATTCCAGAGGGCGGCGAATCAGAAGGCCTCGGCGGAAGCCGCAAATTCTGTGGGGAGCCTTGGCAGAAAGTTTACGGACAAGGCAGAGGACCTTGTGGGTAAAATCGGAGAGTGGGTTACCGAGCATTTTTCAGAATATATCCCTGTTTTAATTGTCGCAGCCGCTGTTTTGATCGCAGTGATGACCATCGCGGGCGGAGCCTCAAGCGGACATCTTATCTCAAGCCTTTTTGGAAGCGGGTCGGTAGCATCGTCGTATACGGCAGAGGACGCGGACATCAAGACGGTCAATCAGAATTACAAGGATCTGGAAGCAGATCTTCAGAAGACGGTAAACCGCATCGAATCTGATCATCCGGGATATGACGAGTACCGCTATATTCTCTCCGAGATCGGGCATGATCCCTATGAACTTGCCGCCATGCTGACGGTTCTCTACGAGAGCTACAAGCCGGAGGAGGTCCAGGGAAAGCTAAAGGAGATCTTTGACAGGCAGTACGAGCTGGAGCTCGTGCCGGAGACGGAGATCCGCACCAGGACAGAGACCAGAACCGGACACCGCACCGTGCACAATCCCGACGGGACAACAGACCGCGAGGAATATACGTACGAGGTGGAAGTGGAGTATGAGTATCACATCCTGAATGTCACCTTGACCAATGCTTCGATGGACAGCGTTGTCAATGAAATCGGGTTTACTGAGGATCAGATGGAGAGATACCTTCTGCTTAAGGAGACCTACGGGAACAAGAAGTACCTCTTCGAGGACGACATTTATGCAAATCCGGAGGCAGACAGCGGCGGATCATCCGGAGGAACATCCGGAGGTGAAAGCTACAAGCCAAGTGGAGAGGCACTCACGGATACGCAGTTTGCGGCGATGTGGCAGGAAGCATCCAAATATCTTGGCAGAGCTTATGTATGGGGAGGATCCAGCCCGTCAACGGGTTTTGACTGCAGCGGCTTTGTCTGCTGGGTCATCAATCATTCCGGTGTGGGAAATGTCGGCAGGACAACGGCAGAAGGACTCCGGCAGTGGACGGATCCCATCCCCGCGTCAGAGCGGCAGCCGGGAGACATCATCTATTTTCAGGGAACGTATGATACGCCGGGTGCAAGTCATGTCGGGATTTATATCGGCGATGGGAAAATGATTCACTGCGGCGATCCGATCAAAGTCTCTAACGTGGACAGCGGCTATTTTAAGCAGCATTTTCTGGGTTACGGGAGAATTCCGTAAGAATAGATGTCAAGCGGAGCATTGGTACGTACTATCCCAAGTCTGTGGGCAGGTCCCGGACGGATGAGAAAAAGAAATATGACACTGGTGACAGGGGTTCGAAGCGGAGTGCTTTGGAGCCCTTTTTTAATGGAGGAAAAAGAATGTACGAAAAACTCGACAAGCTGCGCGAGGAAGTAAGGCGCGCGGAAAAAAGAAAGAAGTACGCCGATGAAAAGTTTAACACGCTGCAGGAGAAGCTCCGAGAGGCGGAGAGTATGCAGATCCTCGCGGATGTTGGTGCGATGCACCTGACACCGGAGCAGGTCGCCATCTTCCTTTCCATGGCGGCATCCGGCAAGCTTCCGAAGGTCAACCCGGATGGCAGCATAGAGCAGGAGAATGCAGACGGGTCCGGAGATGAACCACCGAAAATGTCCGGACAGGAGGAGACAATGGCGGGTGAGCCTAATCCGGAGAAGAGTTTCACAGAAGGCTTTCGGTTTACGAACGAGAAACGTACGGGAAACGGATCAGAAGAGAATACGGATTTTGATGCGGAGGACGATGACGAATATGGAAAGGAGGACGAGCTTGATGGGTAAGATCAGTTTCAGACCGCAGCTTGCGGCTGCAGCGATGCTTTCTGCAGTACTTGCCGGATCATTCCCGGTGACGGCATTTGCCAATACGGGGAAGGAAGCCGATTGTATCTGTGAGACAAGGTGCGGGGAGGAAAGCGTTAACGAGGAGTGCCCGGTGTGCAGAAACGACATCGCACTCTGCCAGGGCACGGAGCCGGAGAAAACAGAGGAAAGCACGGAGGCAGCGACGGAATCTGCGCCGGAACCCGAGGAGCCGCTCACGCCAGACGGAAATATGAACCTTGTGGATGATTACGGAGATCATGAAGCATCCGGAAAGCAGTTCATCACGCTGACGACAAAGAATGGCAATTACTTCTATCTGATCATTGACCGCGATGACTCCGGGAAGGAGACCGTGCACTTTCTGAATCAGGTGGATGAGTCGGATCTTCTTTCCCTCATGGATAAAGAGGAAGTGAAGGAATATACCACCCGGCAGGATGAGGAGAGCATGGAAGACAAGCTCAAGGAAGAGAAAGCTGCCAAGGAGAGCAGTTCGGCAGAACCGGCGCAGTCCGCGCAAGCACCGAAGGAGACAAAGCCCAAGGAGAAGAAGACGCCATCAGTTCCGGTTGGAACGCTGGTGCTGCTTGTTTTGACCGGCTTTGCGGCCATCGGTGCCTACGTGTATAAGAAGATCGGAAAGAAAAATAAGAAAGACGACCGGCCGGATCCGGACGCGGATTATCAGGAGGGCGAAGAGGAAGATTATCTGAAAGATCTTGAGGAGGATGAAGGCAAACCGGAAGAAGCCGTTGAAAGCCAGGACAATGGTTCAGATGTCTGAGAAAGGACCTTTCCCTACCCATAGAGGATGCTGGCACAGGGAGAAGTATTCATTGTCCTCCTGGGCGCTTTATGGTATGTTTGCGTTGTAGACGAAATCACTTGAGGCCGCAAATTGCGACCTCAAGCTTTGAGAGATTGCAAGAGCAGTGATCACGAGCGTGGTACATGATACATAGTCAGTGTAAGTGAATAGAGAATCAGGGGTAAATGAATATGTCTTTAAAGGAATACTGCATAATCCTGGACCTGGTAATGGCTGCCATTTTCTTTTTGATTGGGTTCTTGTTTTACAGATCAAACGGGAAAGCAGCGAACTTCTTAACAGGCTATAATATGAAGTCCGCTGAAGAACGCAAAAAATATGATGAGAAGAAAATGTGCAAGGACTACGGAAAACGGATGATGCTATGGCCGATTCCCTTTTTCATTGGAGCTGTTATTGACTTCATTTTTCCTATAAAGGGAACTTTGATCGCATGGGTCATATGGTCAGGCATGTTTATCCTTTTACTGATCGAAAGACATAAAAGAGAAAGATAAATCGGAAGTTGTATGCTTAAAACACTAATACTCACTTCGTGTCCTGTACATTATTGCCTTCAGACATAATAATACAGGTAAACACGAAAGGAGGTT
>OCVV011320796.1_pt1 | contig 14206 bp, 5 predicted proteins | sample 1539721 | NCBI WGS metagenome assembly OCVV01 (sample SAMN02144230, study PRJEB22623) | gut metagenome | biome: sheep rumen | host: Ovis aries | place: New Zealand
CTGACGAGCCTGTCAGCATTCCGCTTTCGTATGCCCAGATGGGTGTCTACGTCGACTGCATGAAGCAACCCGTCAGCACGATTTACAACATTCCCACGTTGCTCGTCTTCCCGAAGGATGCCGACACCGAACGACTGGCTCAGTCGCTTCAGACGCTGGTGCGGATGCATCCTGAACTCACCGTCCACTTCGGAAGCGAAGGCAGCGACGTCGTGCAAATCAGCGAGCCGAAACAGGAGGTCATCGTCACACGAAACTCGATGACCGAAGCGCAACTCGCCGATTACAAGCGCGAGTTCGTGCGCCCGTTCAACCTGAAACAAGGTCCTCTCTACCGCTTCGAAATCGTCTCCACCGAGGAGCATGTCTGCCTGCTGGCCGACATCCACCACCTGGTCATCGACGGCGGTTCGCTCAACGTCTTCCTCCACCAGCTTTGCTCGCTCATGGATGGCGAGCCCGTCGAGGCCGAAGACCTCACCTTTGCCTCCTTTGTGGCCGAGGAGAAAGCTGCCGAGAGTGGAGCCGACTACAGGAAGGCCCGCGACTTCTTCCACAGCCAGCTCGGCGAGTGCGAAGGTGTCACCGAAGTGGCTTCCGACCTGACCAATCCCCAGCAGCAAGGAACCATCAGCGAGGCTGTGGCAGCCCTTGACTTCGAGAAGATACAAGCCTTTTGCCGGCAGCACAACCTCTCGCCTTCCCACATCACGCTGACTGCCACCTTCTACGCGCTGGCCCGCTTCACCAACCAGGAGCGCATCTGCCTCTGTACCATCAGCAACGGGCGCTCCAACCTGCGCATCAGCAACACCGTGGGCATGTTCGTCAACACGCTGGCGATGAGCGGCCTCGTTGGCGAGCAGAGCGTGATGGACTTCCTGAAGACCACCAGCCGGAACTTCGACGAGACGCTGCGCCACGAGAACTATCCCTTCGCCCAAATCGCTGCCGACTACGACCTGACGGCCGAAATCATGTTTGCCTACCAGATGGGCGTGCTCGAGCGCTATGAGTGCGGCGGAAGGGAATTGCACATGGAGAATCTGGAGCTCGACGTCCCGAAGTTCCGCGTGGCGTTCTACATCCGCGAGCACGAGGGGCAGCCGTCGGTGTGCGTTGAGTATGACAACGGGCGCTACAGCGAGGGACTCATGCAGAGTCTGGCCCAGTCGGTGAGCAACGCCGTCGAGGCCTTCATCAGCCACCCCGAGGCCAACCTTCTGCAGGTGTCGTTGCTCAGTGCTGAGCAGAAGCAGCTGCTCGATTCCTTCAACCAGACCGATGTGCCTTACGACGAAGGGCAGACCATCGTCTCGCTCTTCCGCCGCCAGGCAGCGCTGACGCCCGACCGCGAGTGCGTGGTCTATCACGACCGCCGCTACACCTATCGCGAGGTCGATGAAATCTCCGGGCGCATCGCCGCCTGCATTGCCGCGCGCGGTCTCGGTCGTGAGGATGTGGTGTCGGTGCTCATTCCGCGTTGCGAGTGGATGGTGATTGCCTCACTGGGCGTGCTGAAAGCCGGTTGCGCCTATCAGCCGCTCGACCCGAGCTATCCTTCAGAACGCCTGAACTTCATGATGAAAGATGCCTCAGCCCGACTGCTCATCGCCGACGAGGAACTGCGACCGCTGGTCAGTGAGTATCAGGGCGACGTGCTCCTGACGAAGGAGATTGAAGCCTTGCCCGAACCCTCAAAGCCCGTAGAGGCCGACATCAAGCCCGACAGCCTCTTCATCATGCTCTACACGAGCGGCTCGACGGGCGTGCCCAAGGGTTGCCAGCTGGAACACCGCAACATCGTGGCCTTCTGCCACTGGTATCAGCGTTGCTTCGAACTCAGCGAGACCTGCCATGTGGCAGCCTATGCCAGCTACGGCTTCGACGCCTGCATGATGGACATCTATCCCGCACTGACCTGCGGAGCCTGCGTCTACATCATCGGCGACGACATCCGCCTGAACCTGCCCGACCTGAACAAGTATTTCGAAGAGAACCTGATTACCCATTCGTTCATCACCACGCAGGTGGGCTATCAGTTTGCCACGAACACCGACAACCGCTCGCTGCGCTTCTTCGCCGTGGGTGGCGAGAAACTCTCGTCGCTCAATCCGCCGCAGCGCTACAAGATGTACAACGGCTACGGCCCCACGGAGTGCACCGTCTTCACCACCCACTACTGGGTGAAGGACCGCGAGCAGGACATTCCCATCGGCAAGCCGCTCGACAACCTCCGTCTCTACATCGTCGACAAGCAAGGCAACCGTCTGCCACAGGGTGCCTGCGGCGAGCTGTGGGTGAGCGGTCCGCAGGTGAGCCGCGGCTACCTGAACCGTCCGGAGAAGACCGCCGAGGTGTATGTCAGGAATCCGTTTGTTGAAGGAGTCCAAGGAGTCCAAGGAGTCCAAGGAGTCCAAGGAGTCCAAGGAGTCCAAGGAGTCCAAGGAGTCCAAGGAGTTCAAGACGTAAGTCAAAAATACGCTCGCTGCTACCGCACGGGCGACGTCGTGCGCTACCTGCCCGATGGCAACATCCAGTTTGTCGGCCGCAAGGACGGACAAGTGAAGATACGCGGTTTCCGCATCGAACTGAAGGAAGTGGAAGCTGTTATCCGCCAGTATCCCGGCATCAAGGATGCCACCGTGCAGGCCTTCGACTACGAGAACGGCGGAAAGTTCATCGCCGCCTACATCGTCAGCGACGGGCCAGTCGACGTGAAGGCGCTGAATCACTTCATCGGTCAGCAGAAGCCTTCCTACATGATTCCTGCGGCTACGATGCAGATTCCGACCATACCGCTCAACCAGAACCAGAAGGTGAACCGCAAGGCATTGCCCGCACCCGTCATTCAGACCGACAACAGCGACTACGTGGCACCTGCCAACGACCTCGAAAAACTCTTCTGCGACATCTTTGCCGACATTCTCACGATGGACAAGGTGAGCGCCACCGCCAACTTCTTCGAACTGGGCGGCACGTCGCTCATGGTGACGCGCGTCATCATCGAGGCCGACAAGCACCAGCACCACATTGCCTACGGCGACATCTTCAGCAATCCCACGCCGCGCCAGCTGGCCAGATTCGTCACTGGCGCTTCCGGCGATGCCAGCACCTCCGGGCAACAGGACACGGCCGAATCGGCCGATGCCGCCTACGACTACAAGCCCATCGACATCCTGCTCATGCGCAACACCCTCGAGAACTTCAAGCGGGGCGAGCGCCAGCCCATCGGTCGCGTGCTGCTCACAGGCTCTACGGGCTATCTGGGCATTCACGTGCTGAAGGAACTCATCGACCGCCAGGACGTGCCTGCCATCTGGTGCTTGGTGCGTGCTGCCGACGAGCAGAAGGCCGAACGCCGACTGAAGCAATTGCTCTTCTACTACTTCGGCCACAGCTACCAGGAACTCTTCGGCTCGCGCCTGCACATCGTGCTCGGCGACGTCACGCAGGAGTTTAAGGAGTTCTTTCTCCGCTTCGCTACGAAAGCGTCGCTTCGCGCCGAGCGCAAGGAGTTCAAGGAGTTCTTTCTCCGTTTCGCTACGAAAGCGTCGCTTCGCGCCGAGCGCAAGGAGTCCGAGGAGTTCAAGACAAATGCTGAGGCTGCTGTGAACATCGATACTGTCTTCAACTGTGCAGCCGTTGTGAAACATTTCTCCAAGGGCACTGAGATTGAGGATGTCAACATCGGTGGAGCCGTCAATTGCGTGAAGTTCTGCGTGATGACCGGCGCCCGTCTCGTCCACGTGTCAACCTACAGCACGGGAGGCCTCTCCGTCAACGGCAAGCCCGACCCCACCGAGCCCTTCACCGAGCAGCGACTCTACTTCGGGCAGTATCTCGACAACCAGTACATACACTCGAAGTTCGTCGCCGACCGGGTGATTCTCGAGGCCGTCGCCATCCACGGGCTCAATGCCAAGGTGATGCGTGTGGGCAATCTCGCACCGCGCTCTACCGATGGCGAGTTCCAGATTAACTTCCAGACCAATGCCGCCATGGGCCGCATACGCGTGTTCAAGATGCTGGGCTGCTATCCCTTCGAGATGAGCGACGAGCCAATGGAGTTCTCGCCCATCAACGAGGTGGCACGCTCCATCGTCCTGCTGTCTGAGACGCCGCGCGAGTGCTGCGTCTTCCATCCCTACAACAACCACAGCGTCTTCTTCGGCGACGTGCTGGCTGAGCTGAGCAAGATTGGTGGAGCGCCCAGGCAGGTTGAGGGTGAAGCCTTCCTGCAGGCAATGGAACAGGCGAAGGAAGATCCCGAGAAAGCCAAGCGCTTGTCCAGTCTGCTGGCTTACCAGGACATGGCCCACGGACAGAAGTCGGTGTTCATTCCAGCCAAGAACGAATACACCACGCAGGTGCTCTATCGGCTGGGCTTCCGCTGGTCGGCCACCTCGTGGGACTACGTCGACCAGTTCCTCACCGCCATCGATGGCATGGGCTACTTCGACGAGTAAGCCAGTCAGAGACCTATGTTTTTCAAATCGAAAGTCGGCACTCACCACGATGGTCAGTGCCGACTATTTTTGTCCCCTCTACAACGGGAAGCGATAGAACTGCCGCTTCAGGTTGTAGTCAAGGAGCCATTGGTCGACAACGATGCCCTCGTCGAGGGCTTCTATTTCCAGCGTGTGGGTACCCATGCCAACATAGAGTTGCAATTCGCGCATGGCCTGGCCGCGCAGCACTTGCTGCTTCCATCGCTCAGAGCGGAATGGCTCACGCAGCGAAAAGACCTTCTTCTCGCCGCCGTCTATGCTCACGGCGAAGCGGTGGTCGCTGTGGTCGGCAGTCTGTGTGGGGATGACGGCTACGAAGAGCCGGGCTTCGCCACGCTTCAGCGAGTTGAACTTATACGTCAGTCGTCCGCCCTTGGGCAGTGCTACGGCTTTCATCGAGTGACCCAGCATGGGCACCACCTCGCAGCCTTCGCTGGCCTGCTCGTAGTCGGCAGCATTCCGGGCCACCACATTGGCATCGCGCTGCGGCTCGGTCTCGTAGTCCTCGGCCTGTCCGTACTTGCGAATCTCCTCCTCGCTGAGCTGGTCGGGCAGGGTAGGAGCGTCGAACACCGGTAAGTCGCGCGGAGCCATCGACATCAGCTTGTTCCACTTGCCGTTGGCCATCTCGTTGTAGAAGCGTGTGAGCTGTTGCAGTTCGCGCCATGCCTTGATGCTGCGCGCGGCCGAGGCAAGTGCCTCGCTGTCATTATGAAACGACTCCTTGCGGGCTATGTGGCGGGACTCCTGGGCTTCCAGTTGTTTCGTGGCCATTGCGGCAGCGGCATAGACGGGATATTTTACGGCGGCGAAGTAGGCATCCTTCAACTCCGGACGAAGACTGCGCTCGATGGCATCCACCTGCTGGCGCAGTTCGGCATATTCGCCCAGATAGCGCTCCAGTTCGTTGCCGAAGGCCAGGGCGTTGAAGTCTGTGTCTCCGGCGGGTGAGAGTCCGCGGTTGTATTTCTTCTTGTCGAGTTCCACCTGGCTCCACCCCATGAATTCAGGCTTACGCACCGCTGTCAGTTCGTAGAATTTCTCCATGACGGGCAGCAGCTTATGGCCGCACTCCTTGCCGAACTGCTGCACGAGCCAATCTGCCAGATGGGAGACTACCCCCATCCCCTCCCTCGCTCGGCCCTGTGGGACGCTTTCAGAGCGAAGCGGGGAAAGAAAGGGAAGGGAGCCGGAAGAGTCATGTCGGGTTTTTGCTGCCTTGTTCCTTTGTTCCTTTGTTACATTGTTACCTTGCCCCTTGGTTACCCTGTCAAAGTCCCACGCCATATCGAGGAAAAGCGACAGCTGATAGGCTGCCACTTTCGGGTCGTGCACATTGGCAATCCACAGGCGGCGTGCGCCCTTGTTGTAGGCCGTCGACATCTCGTGGTAGAGCAGGCCCGGCTGTGTGGTGGCGAGCCAGAGGTAGTCGTGCGGACGTCCCCAGTAGGACAGGTGGTAGTAGATGCCGTTGCCGCCCGAGCGCTGTTGCTCCAACGAGTCGGGCAGTCGTGTCAGGTAGCCGTAATTGTCGTCGCACCACATGAGCGTCACGTCGTCGGGCACGCTCACGCCCTGTTCATAAATGTCGAGCACTTCTTTATAGGGAATGAAAACTGAAGGGACTTCAGTCTTGGTTGAGAGTTCTTTTCCTGCTTTCTTCTTCCCGTGTTCCGTAGGATTGGTCTGGGCGTTCAGCTTTGAGAGCATCTTGTGTTGTTCGCGGATGACCTCGGTGAGTCCCTGCACCTTCTGTTCTGTTGTCTTGGCACCCTCCATGGCTCCGTCGTGGATTCCGCGCATACCGAGTGTGTAGATGGCATGCATGTCGCTGGTGTCGTCCACGCGCTCCTGCCAGTAGCTGAGCACACGCTGTCGGTTGGTGAAGAAGTTGTAGTCGCCCAGGCGTTTCTCGTCCCATTCGCCCACGTTGTTGCGCAGCATCGGCTCGCAGTGGCTCGATCCCACGTACATCTCAAACCGACGTGCCATTTCCTTGCAGCCCTTCTTCTGGAAGAACGGTGTGGTGCCTTCGTGCATGGCGGGCCAGATGGTGTTGGCGCGCAGACGCAGCAGCAGTTCGAACACCTTCTCGTAGGTCTCGGCAGTAATGTCGCCACCAGACCAGGGGCGCAGACTCCAGTCCTCGTCGTTCAGGAAGATACCGCGATACTCCACCGATGGCTGCTGCAGGGTGGTGAACGTGTCGGGCGTTTCCAGTCGCTTGCGCTTCTCAGGCACCACGTCGCCCCACCATGTCCAGGGCGAGACGCCTGCCATGCGCGAGAGTTCCAAGATGCCGTAGGCCGTGGCGCGTCCTTCGTCGCCCATCACAACGAGCCGCCCGTCGTGCACACCGATGTAGAAGGCATCCTTGCGGGCGATGACCTTCTGGTAGGGCAGCCGCCGCTTCTGCAGTTTCTTGAATTCTTTGTTTGTCAGCGTGCTCAGTTCGATAATCTCCAGCCTGCCTTTGCCGTTAGCCTCGGCACGGTGTCCCGTCACGGCCTGCATGTCGTCGCTGAACATGCGCAGGGCGGTCTTCACCACAGGTGAATAGTTCTGCTGCGACACGTAGCCCACGTTCGAGTGACCGTCGTACCAGACAATATTGCCAGCACTTGCCAAGGTAACAAAGTGACAAAGTAACAAAGTGACAAGAGTGCGCTGTAACATTCAATTCTCAATTTTCAATTTTCAATTTTCAATTTCCAGTCTCTGGCTGGCCTCATCCCAGCGATAGGTGGTGCGGCGGCAGTCGCCGTGGCGGTAGGCATTGCTCTCGCCGTCGTCCTCGTAGAGTGTGAACGTGGCGTCAGCGCCGGGATAGACGCGCATCTCGAGCGACACGCCGTCCTTGTCGGCCGCATACTGCTTGCCGTTGCAGAGGGGCAGGATGCTGCCGCCCTTCACAAACACGGGGATGAACGAGTCGTCAACCTTGGTGGTGACATACTGTCCGCCCTCGTAGTGGCGACCTGTTCGGAAGTCGTACCAGCCTGCGGCATGGCGTGGCAGGTAGGTGGTCCACTCGGTCACGTCGGGCTCCGTGATGGGGCTGACCAGCAGCGACGGGCCGAACATGTATTCGCACTCCTGGCGCAGTGCCTCGGCGTCGTCGGCGAAGTCGAACACAAGCGGGCGCATCAGCGTGGCCCCGTCGAAGCTCACGGCTGCTGCCTGCGAGTAGATATAGGGCATCAGCCTATAGCGCTCTTGCAGACATTGGGCGATGATGCCTTCAGCCTGTGGGCCGTACTCCCACGGCTCGGTGTTGCTCATGTAGCCATGCACGCGCATCAGCGGCAGATAGACGGCTGTCTCTATCCAGCGCAACATGCGCTTCACGTAGGCCGAATCAGTGTATTGGTTGCCGGGACGGAAGAAACCGCCGGCGTCGTAGGTCCACCAAGGGATGCCTGCCGCCTGCATGCCCAGTCCGGCAATGATTTGGCGGCGCAGCGTCTGCCAGTCGTTGCCCACGTCGCCCGACCACATGGCCGAGCCGTAGCGCTGGATGCCGGGGAAGCCGCAGCGCGTCAGAATCATCGGGCGGCGCTCGGGCTGGTCCTTCATCAGTCCTTCATATACGGTCTTGTTCACCAGCAGCGGGTAGACGTTGCGGAACCATTCGCCGGGATAGCGGCCCTGCCACACGCGGCGACCCGTGAGGTCGTCGTTCTCGGGCTCAGTGGCGTCCTGCCACCAGGCGTCGATGCCCTCGGGCAGCAGCCGCCGACTGAAGTTCTGCCAGTAGGCCGAGGCCGAGGTGGGGTTGAAGAAGTCTATCCAGTCGGTGCCGGGAATGTAGTGACCTTCGGCAGCCATCTGGCGGCCCACCTCCGACTGGCGGTCAATTTTCGACCACACGCTCACCATCAGTCGCATGTTCATGCGGTGCAGGCTGTCGGTCATGAGTTTCGGGGTGGGGTAGTGGGCCTCGTCGAAGCGCATGGCGTTCCAGCCGTACTTGCCCCAGTACTGCCAGTCCTGCACGACGACGTCGACGGGCAGCTGCTTCTCGCGGAAGCGGTTGGCAGTCTTCAGTATTTCTTCCTGCGAGTGGAAACGCTCGCGGCAGTGTATGTAACCCAGTGCCCATTGCGGCATCAGCGGAGCCTCGCCCGTCAGTTGGCGGTAGGTGGCTATGATCTCGTCGGGCGTGCCTACGAACACCGTGTAGTCCACGGCCTGCGCCGCGGGTGACTGGAACACCGTCTGCTGGTCCACCTTCCGGTAGTAGACTTCTGGCTGGTCGTCCTTCGTCAGTTCGGCTGTCAGCGTGTGGCGACCTTTCTTGAGGTGTACGATGGTCGAGGTCGTCGGCGGCAGCCATACGTTGCGCACGTCTACAACCGTTTCGCCGTCGATGCAGAGGTGGTGGCGGCGCGCCATCTTCTGGCCCACGTCCAGCATCAGGGCGTAGTCGCCCTCCTCGCGAATGGTGAGCATGCCCTCAAAGCGGTTGTTCTCCCTCACCTCCTGCTTGCCGCCCTCGGTCGAGGTCACGCTGACGGTCTCCCGCTGGCTGCTGCCCGCTTGTCGGGCCAGCGCCACCTTGCGGTCGCAGGGGTTGAAGTCGGTCAGTCCGTAGTTGTTCCACAGCACGCCATAGCCCTTGCTCGAGATGAGCATCGGGATGGCTATCTGCGTGTTCACCTGCGTGAGACGTCGCGTCAGTCCGCGCACGTTCAGCACGCCGTCCTGAAACTGTCCCAGTCCGTAGAGACATTCGTCGTCGGCCGAGCGCCAGGCGAGCCGCGCCTCCTTGGTCGGTTCGCCACCTGCTGTCGAGGGGCTGAGCCGATGGGCCGTGGCCATGAACACCGTCTGGCCGTCGAGGCCTTTCACCTGCACGGTCTTCTTCTTTTGGTTAACGTCCACGGTGAAGGCCTTTTCGCCCGTCGCCGGCGCGGTCTGCACGTAGATCCATTCCGGCAGCGTGTCTACCACGGCTCCCTCCGTGTACTGTATTCTGACGGCATTGCGGGCCAGCGTGGTGAGCTTGAGCTGTCCCTTGCCGAATGGTACGGTGCTGCTCCCTTGCTTCTCAGCAGCCATGCTCAGCGATGCCCAGGCCAGCAACGGCGCGAGCATCAGACAGCAGCGTAAGACGATGTGTCGTTTCATTTGTCGATTTCTACGAGTTGATAGTTCTTGGTTCCCAGGCCAATCTTCTCGGCATAGTCCACGATGTAGGTGCCGTGCTGGCGGTTGCCACCCTCGCCGGTGGATATCTTCACTGCCACGCGTCCCGTAGCCTCGCGGCCCAGTGCTTTGTATATCTTTACCAGTGCTTCCGGCGAAATCTCTTTCGTCATATAGACCGTCGGCGGCGTGTTGCCAGTCGGTGTCGCTGCACTAATTCCGTTCTGCGAATGTGTTGTGCCGAGCATGGTCATGCCCAGCATCATTGCGAAAAATAAAGTCTTCTTCATATAGGATTCCTCTTTTGGTGTTACTTCCGTCTGCAAAGATACAACTTTTTTCCGCCGGATGCAAGAAAATCGCTAAAAACATCTGGGTAGTTGCCTTGCTCCCTCTCTTGTTGCTTGCATAGCGAAGCAAGAACTTTCTTAACCTTCTTAACTTTCTTAACCCCCAAAAATATGGAAAGTGTGCAATTATATAGCTATATAGTTCGTTCTAAATGTGGTCATGGTATTATTCATAGGGGGTTGCCGAAATAAGACAAATAATGGTGCTACCAACCTAAAGATTCGTCAAAAATGTCGAAAATGGCAAAATAATTACAAGTTTCGACACTTTAAAAGGAATTATTTTGTACCTTTGCACGCAAAACTAGATAGTTGCATGGCGAGTGGGACCGAGTGCTGACGGGAGGAAAGGTGCACAGATAGACATGCTCATAGACAGGGCAGACAATATGGTGAATATCTGTGAAATGAAATTCTCACATAACGAATATACTGTGACTAAAGACGATGCAGATAGCTTGCACCATAAGGCGGAGCTTTTCATCGCCGAAACAGGATGTAAGAAATCTGTAAGCCTTACTATGGTCACTGTGTCAGAGATTGCCCACACTGGATATTGGAGTGAGATACACAACAGCATCACTTCAGAAGACCTATTCAAGGCATAGTCTCAGACGTATTTGTTTCAATGTATAGGCAGTCAGTTGGTATAAAAATTCCAATGACTGCCATTTTTAGAAAACCCACCTCACAGGCTATGGCGATGGACGAGCATCGATTACAAAGGGCAAAACCGCCCTTACGCTCGGCGGGCGCACATTCAAGAAACAGCAGACAGCGTTCTCTAATGTGTCTCACCTAAAAGAGAGCAAAGGCATTGACGGTCTCTTCGGTTGCGAAGTACTTGCCAAACAAAAACTGCTTATCTCATACAAACGCCAAGAACTGATACTGGTTGATTAAAGATTATTTCTCATTAGATAAAAAAGTTGTAATTTTCGTGCAGTCTTTTTGGGGAAAGTGGTATCTATGTCAGTAGAGGCAGTGTGTTTTTGATGGACATAGAAGGGCTCATAGAAAGAGGGCGACAAGGTGACGAGACTGCACTTGGAAGCCTGTATAAGGCATATCACCGGCAGATGACGGGGATATGCCAACGCATCGTAGGCAATCGACAAGTGGCAGAGGAATTGGCACATGACGCTTTTCTTCTGGCCTTTGCCAAGTTGGATCAACTGCATAACGCACAACGCTTTGAAGCATGGCTGACAAGCATCACAACTAATGTGGCCAGACGGTATATGCAGCGTCACCATGAGCCAACTATGCTTTCTCTTTCAACTCTGTCAGAAGAAGAGTTTCCTATGGAACCAATTCCAACAGACGACAAGCCATTGCCAACAATGGCAGAACTGGTGGCTGCTGTAGATGCACTCCCCAATGGTTACGGGCAGGTGTTCAAGCTGGCGGTCATACAAGAGATGTCGCATAAGGAAATTGCCGACATCCTTGGAATTGCAGCTCACTCTTCATCCTCGCAATTGTCAAGGGCAAAGAAAATGTTGCAGAAGTCACTTGCACAGTATTGGCTGTTATGGTTATTGCCGTTCCTGTTGCCTTTGGCCATCTATCTCTACAAAACAGGAAAGACTATCGAAGTACCTGGGCCATTAGTAACAAGACAAGCACATACTGGACCAGAAACAAAGCATGATGATGAAGTAACTCCTGTGATAGAACATGTAACTCCAACTATTCCTATAATAACTCCACAGCAGGTAGCCATTGTTCCTGTCAATATTGTTTCAGCAGACAGTCTTGCTCCTACAGATACAATCCATCATGCCGGCGAAGATACAGAACGCACTGACACGATAACTATTATACACGACAACAAGCCACTGCCCGACTTGCGTCCTGACAAAAATACTCATATTGCCGATTTGTTCATGGAAAAGCCGATAAAGGCTGAGAATAATGGGCAAAAGTGGTCGATAGATTTGGCTTACAGTGGTAGCATGGGTGAACAAAATGTCAACCGTCCGTTTGCATTCACTGAGGCTGAAAAGAAAGACATAACAAGTGGGAGACCGCGTGTCCATTCCTTTGAAAAATGGAGAGACTATGCCGAAGCATTGCAGAGCGGGACGCTGGATATTGACAGCCGGACGTATCAAACCCTACTGAAAATTGCCCAAAACAACGCAGCACAGCCCGGTACGGACATGATTGAGCGTAAAACTCACCATTACATGCCAATCAATTTCTCCTTGGCCTTGAAGTACAAACTAAACAACCGCTTTGGCCTGGAAACTGGTTTGAGCTACAGCCGCCTGAAATCAGAATCTGAAATGGGCACAGGCGGGAATGCTATACGTGAGCAGCAGACCATCCATTACCTCGGCATACCGCTGAAGGGTACATATAATATGTATAATATAAAACGGTGGAGTCTCTACGGAAGACTTGGTGCTAAGTTGGAGATACCTGTCTATGCCCCAATCAGCACAAGCTATTTTGTAAATAGTATGAAAGAACTGGAAGAGAAATCGACGCTCCATGCTCCGCTACAATGGTCTGTCGGTACAGGAGTCGGACTTCAGTACAATCTTACGCCTAATGTTGGCTTCTATGTAGAACCGAGTTTACAGTACTACATTCCAGCTGGCAGCGACATAGAAACATATCGCACGGAGCATCCATTTATGTTCTCATTGCCATTAGGAATCCGCATAACATGGTAGTTTCCTTCTGAAGTCATGCAGTCTTTTCTTGCTTTGTGGTATCTATCCCTATAGAGAAACAAAACAAGAAAAGACTATGCAGCAACGACATCTGAACCGTAAACAGTATTTCTGCGAATTGGCTAACACAGCTCGGACATTCTATATGGAATACCTTAATTCATACATCAAGTTAACGCCTGACACCCGCGTATTGGAAATAGGCTGTGGCGAGGGCGGCAACCTGCTTCCCTTTGCAGAGCGGGGCTGTAAAGTAACGGGTATTGACATCTGTAAGGAACGTATCAATGAAGCAAGGATGTTCTTTACAGAATATCACCAGCAGGGAACTTTCATCTGTCAGGATTTTCTTCTTTCTGAGGAGCCAACGACGGAGTATGAACGATATGATCTCGTACTTGTTCACGATGTAATAGAGCATATCGAACCAAAACATAAACGAGATTTCTTTCTTCGCATAAAATCATTTCTCAAACAGAGTGGCATCGCTTTCTTTGGTTTCCCTGCTTGGCAGAACCCTTTCGGCGGTCATCAGCAAATTAGTGTTGGTATTGCCTCTAAACTTCCATTCATTCATTTGCTGCCAAAGACACTCTACAAAGGCCTGTTGAAGATAAGCGGAGCCACGGCAAGCAACATTGGCGAACTGATGAGCATACGAACCTCGCGTATAACCGTCGAAGGTTTCGAGCGACTGTCTTCCGGAGCAGGCTACGCTATCTGCCAACGCACTCTATGGTTCATTAACCCACACTACAAGCAGAAGTTCCACATAAATCCTCGACATCAGTGCACTTTCTTTGCCAATATTCCATATCTACGAAACTTCTATACCACATCTGCGTGGTATTTACTTCGTTATACTCAAAAATAATCAAAAGATGAAAAGACAATTATCAAAAATCGCATTTTTAACGTAATTAACATTTGTTAAGGTTTTGATAATTAACGAAACTATATATGTTCCTTTCTTATCAATTCTATAAGAATTATTTGCAAAGATAAGAAAAAGATGATAATAAAAAATGAAACGCAGGAGATTTTTTTTGCAACAGAACATCAATGTATGTTAAGAGCCTAACTATTAGGGAATAGTCTTTTTTCTCACTGTCAAATTTTGTTTTGGCTGGATTTTAATCATCAAATCTCTGAAAAATTCCGACAAAACTTCCGCGGCGTGAAACATCAAACTAGAGCGTGAAACAATCGGGAGCCTACCCCTAACCCCTCCCTAAAGGGAAGGGAAAGCATCGAAAACGATGGTTTGCCCCGGCTAAACCATAGGTTTCTACGATACAAAGCTATGAGATGGAGCATGCAGAGCATAGGTCTGTAGCAACTAAACCTATGGCTTGGACGGGCGAAACCTATGGTTTAGAGGGGAGGGGAGAAGGCTCCGCAAACGAAAAAGTCTCTAACCAGCTGACGGGCAACGGGTTAGAGACTTTGCGGAAATACGGGCGTATTTCGGAAAAAATATTTTGCGGTCGGGAATTTTTAATTCTACGAGGGG
>OCVV011359235.1_pt1 | contig 14204 bp, 10 predicted proteins | sample 1539721 | NCBI WGS metagenome assembly OCVV01 (sample SAMN02144230, study PRJEB22623) | gut metagenome | biome: sheep rumen | host: Ovis aries | place: New Zealand
GAGGCCAACGCCGACACCTGGAAAATGGCGAAAATGAACATGGCCATCCGCGGCATCGACGCAAACTTCGGCGAACACCACGAAGACACGTTCTTCCATGACCTGCACGCGAACGAACGCTTCGACTTCATCATGGCGAACCCGCCCTTCAACCTCAAGAACTGGGGTCAGGAACAACTGCAAGAAGACCCGCGCTGGCAATACGGCCTCCCGCCCGCAGGCAACGCGAACTTCGCATGGATCGAACACATGATCTACCACCTCGCGCCCGGCGGAAAAATCGGGCTCGTTCTTGCGAACGGCGCACTCAGCACCCAAACCGGCGGCGAAGGCGAAATCCGCAAACGCATCATCGAAGCGGACCTCGTCGAAGGCATAGTCGCCATGCCCACCCAGCTCTTCTACAGCGTCACCATCCCCGTCACGCTCTGGTTCATCAGCCGCGGCAAAAAGCAGAAAGGCAAGACGCTCTTCATTGACGCCCGCAATATGGGCCACATGGTGGACCGCAAACACCGCGATCTCAGCGAACAGGACATCGAACGCCTCGCGAGCACCTTCGAAAAATTCCAGAAAGGCAAACTCCAAGACGAAAAAGGCTTCTGCGCCGTAGTCGAAACCGCAGACATCGCCAAGCAGGACTACATCCTCACCCCCGGCCGCTACGTTGGCATCGAAGACACCGTGCAAGACGACGAACCCTTCGAGCAGAAAATGACCTGTCTCACCGGCGAACTCTCCGAAATGTTTGCGAAAAGTCACGACCTCGAAAAACAAATCAAGAAAAACCTGGAGGGCCTCGGATTCAAAATGTAATGACCCAGGCGGGGAAAGCGTGGGACTAAAGTCCCAACTGCTCGGCTCGATTATGTCAGTCCGCAAGCGGCCTGTCGCGATACTCGCCTTATGCAGTTGTCCCCTCGCTTCCATCGGCATTCTCAGCGGACCAAGGTCCCTGAGCCTGCCGAAGGGCCGCTACCCCCTCGAGCGGGGACGCCCCGCAACGCCCCGAATGCAAACAAGGACGAACCGAATAGCAAACGTCATTGCGAGAAGCGAACGCGACAAAGCAATCCAAGAAATTATGAGAATCCAAAGCCTTAAAAGAATTGAAGAGAACAGAGAATGAGCAAAACGGAATCATCTATTGTTTCAGATAATGAGTTATATAGTTTCAATAAAGGCGGAAATGGTTCATGCCATATCCTATATGATTTAGCAAACTGGAAAAATGGCTTAGCTTTTAAAAATATTGACTTTTCTCCAACGGGAAAACCTGTCATTAAAATAGCTGAATTAAATGATGGTATCGGTCCGACAACGGCATATACTGAAAAAGAATATCCTAAAGAAGTGTATTTGCAAAGGGGAGATTTTCTTTTTTCTTGGTCTGGAAATCCGCAGACATCAATTGATATTTATAGATTCCGGATGCAAGAAGGTTGGTTGAATCAACATATTTTCAAGGTTATTCCAAATGAAAAATTGGTACATCGCGATTTCTTCTTTTATTTGATGAAAGCATTGAAGCCGAATTTTACCAAGATTGCAACCAATAAGCAAACAACAGGTCTTGGTCATGTTACAGTAGCTGACTTAAAACGATTAGAAGTGACTATTCCTGACTACAACAAACAAAAGAAGATAGCCCAAATTCTATTATCCCTTGACGACAAAATCGAACTCAACAATGCGATAAACAGGAATTTAGAGGAACAAGTTAAAACTCTTTATACTAAACTTTTCGTTAAGGAAAGAAACGGAAAAGAAGGCTTATTGGGGGAATTAATTTCCATTAAGTATGGAAAAGACCATAAAAAGCTTTCTGATGGCCAATATCCCGTTTATGGTTCTGGGGGCATAATGCGTTATGTTGATCAGTTTCTTTACGATCAAGAATCTGTGCTTATTCCAAGAAAGGGCTCATTAAATAATGTTATGTATGTCAACGAGCCTTTTTGGTCGGTCGATACAATGTTTTATACTGAAATGAAAAGACCGAACATCGCAAAGTATATATTCATATTTCTGTCCAGTCAAAATCTTGAATCTTTAAATGCAGGCTCAGCGGTTCCCAGTATGACCACGGATATTTTGAATGCAATGAAAATTTTGATTCCAAATGACGATGTTTTATCTGAATTTGAAAATTTTGCCGCGCCAATCTATCGAAAAATAACAGATAATACTAAGGAAAATAAAGAATTAGCTTCAATTAGAGATTCTTTACTACCAAGACTTATGTCCGGTGAACTAAGCCGCTAAATTCCTGTTTATCTGATTATTCAACTCAATCTTATCATCTAAAGAGTGAAGAATCTCCACAATCTTATTTTGTTCTGCTATAGATGGTATTCGAATATCGAAATCACGGACAATATCGGTTTTTAAATTCTGAAAGACGCTTCCGTTTGCTTGATTAACCAAGTGTGAGCGAATATCAATAAATTTATAGTATAAAAAATCTCGTGTAACACCTCTAAAATTGGAGAGCAATAGCCATCCGTCGTGAATGCAGGCATCAATCTTCATTATTTTAGGAAGACCTGGAGTCGCACTGTTTGAAACAATCAAATCATCAGGATGAACTTCCAAGGATTTAGAAACGCCTTCAGGGATAATGCATTCCTTTGTTTCTGTAATATATCGTGAGGAGTCTGCTGTTGCGTCAGCTATTTTTACCCAAGGCATACCCTTGTCCGATAAAAAATTTTGGATTGGCCGAGGAGAGGCTCCACGCCTAATGTCGCAGACATCGCCTATTTTTGCTGATTTCCACATAAATTTTACCCGATATATTTCCTATGAGCAAATTTAACATTGTTTTGCTTGACCATCGCATATTGCAGCGTCGTATCGATGCGTCGGTGGCCCAATAAACGCTGTAATTGCTCGATAGGCATCCCCTTGTCAATCGCCATCGTCGCCATGGTTCGCCTGAATTTATGCGGATGCACCCGATGAATCTTGAGTTTTCGTCCCAATTTCCGCAACCGGCTCTCGATTCCGTTGATGGAAAGCCGCCGGTGCGGTGACTTCAGCGACACGAACAGAGCCGGATTTTCGTCCTTACGGCTGCTCAGATATTCCTGCAAATGAATCTTGGTCCGAGCGTCAAAATACACAATCCGTTCCTTGTCGCCTTTACCCAGAACAATGCATTCCCGATTTTCAAAATCAATGTCGTTCCTGTTCAACAAGACCATCTCGCCAACACGAACCCCCGTCGAAGAGAACATGTCAATCATCGCAACATCCCGCAGTTGCGGACTCCCGTCACGCATCTGCTCTAGCGACTCGTCAGAATAAGTCTCCTTGATGCAAATCGTCGTCTTGATCTTGTGGATTCGCCGTACAGGGCTCTTCAAAATGTAATTTTCGTCCTCAAGCCAACTGAAAAAACTCGAAAGAATCCGCCGAACATTGTCCACCGTCACCTTGCTCAAATTCTTGCCCTGCTGATAACTCGTCAAGTAATTCCGCAAGTCATCCGTCTGAATATCCTTGATACATTTTCCGATACTCGCCTTCGCAATAAGAATCGTCGTACTGTAATACTTCAGCGTCTTCGGCGAACACCCCTCCGTCCGCTTCGCCGCCAAAAACGCATCAATCAAGCGGTCGTCATCTGCAAACTCCCGAACCTCGGACTTTGCCCGCACATCAAAGTGTTCTAGCACCGCACCCAACGTATCTTGAAGCAACTTAGCCTGAACATTATCCAAGTGCGGCTGCATCTCCAACACCACCTGTGAAATAAGATTTTGCACCATAGAGCAATCCTTTGTTAAAGAAAACCTCAATGATAGCACCATAAACAGGAATTTAGAGGAACAAGCTCATGCACTATTCAAGAATTGGTTCGTTGATTTCGCTCCCTTTGGCGGCAAGCTCCCCAAAGATTGGAAAAATGGTAAACTTGGGAATATTGCTGAAATTAAGAAGAAAGCATTCCATCCAGAAAAAAATCCTGGACTCGTTGTTGAGCATTACAGTCTCCCGGCATTAGACGAAAAACATTATCCAGTTTTTGAAGTTACTGATGGAATTAAGAGCAACAAGTTTATCGTGTCTAGAGAATCTGTCTTAATTTCTAAGCTAAATCCAGATACTAAACGCATTTGGCGTCCATACTGTATATCGGAACATCCCATTTGCTCAACAGAATTTGTTGTTTTTGAAGCTATTAACGGCTCTCATCGCGATTATATATACAGCATTATTGATTGCGCTCAATTCTATGACTATATGTGTAGCCTAATAACAGGTTGCACGAACAGTCACCAACGTGTTTCCCCTGAAACCTTACTAGAGTTTCCAATTTCAATTCCACCTAAAGCGATTTTAAAGTCATTCTGCGATAAAATAACGCCAATCTATGAAATGATTGAGAAAAATGTGTTAGAAAATCAACGAATTGCAAGTTTGCGCGATTCTTTATTGCCAAAATTGATGTCTGGCGAAATGGAATTAAGCTGCTAAATTTCCGCGTTCGCGGGCATTTACGGCAGCACCTCGGCATAACTCAAACTTCGTTTGGTTTTGCACTCGGTTTGCACGTAAATTCCTGTTTAAATTTCAAAGTTTCCTCTATGAGAGAAAAACAATTGTAAAAGAATAATATATTTTTGTATATTATAAGGATCACAGTGAATCAAATGTATAAATCATCGAGTAATTCCAAAGAATTAGAACTAGACTATACCCATACTCATTTCAAAACAGAAGAGTCCGCACAAGAACTTTTGAATAAAATAGAAAGCTACATGTTCCAGTCATTGTTAAGACTGAACATTAAAAATCAGATAGACTTTTCATTACCCCAGGGCATTAATAATCAAGAAGATTTTGACCAACTTTTGTGGGATAATGTTTTTTGCAAGAAAGTCATTTTAAAAACAACTCTTCAAAAAAATCCAGCATTTGATAGAGATTATTTAGCCTTTGATTTTACTGAAACCAAAATAAGTTTAGCACAAATACAGGTATTTGTTTTTATCGTTGTAGAAATGACACAAAGAGAATTCGCAACAAAAAATTTTCATTTAATTCCTGCAAATTTGGTACTTCCAAAAGGATTTTCAAGTTGGGACGATTTATACAACTCGCTAAACCAATACGGCGACAGCACATCTTTTTTGGAAATAAAGACAAATATGTGGGGAGACTTAGACTATTTTCCTGTTCAGTCAAAATACCCATATCCATCAGCGAAGCTTTTCCTAGGCAACTCCGTTTTACAAAAAATCTATGAATCCTTGAAAGACCATAACATAGAATGGAATAGCAGAAATATTTGTTCTTTATCATACGACATTACCGCTTATTTTACCTTAGCCAATTCATGCATAAGTACATTCTATATACAAATGGCCCAGTATACGGGGACTCCGATTCCTTGCAAAACATGCCCTACTTTTATTGATTTTGAAAGAAATCGTTATATAAACTTCATGTTACCAACTTTAGTGGAAAATAAGGATTCCGGTATCAGTAAGAAGATTTTCAAATCATTGCTTCTTGAATACGCTTGTTGTTGCAGATATATTTCTTTCTGGTGTGGACTTTTTAACATTATTTCCTGTCCTGCAATCAATTTATACACAAGAAAAAGATTCCTATGCTTGATGGAATATCTTTTGTCAATAAAAGAAAATGTGTATTTGCACCATATTTTCATTGAAAGTAACCCCGTAGATCATGCATGCCCTATAGAAAAAAGAGGTCAAAAAGAAAATACAACAAGACTAAAGCTTTACTTTACATTTGAAGATGGAAAGCCTTGGTTAGCGCGATTTGACTTACCACATGTAGATGTTCCTTATTTACACATTAACTTGAGCGATGAAAATGGGGAGCCCAAGGATGGTGCGCTTAGCGAGCCATTGAAAACTTTCAATGCAGAAAGACTAAGTCACATAAAAATAGGAAAAGCCGATGATTCTGAAGATGTTCTGAAAATTCTTGAAGACACTTTTGTAAGCACCGACTTTAGCGATGACGGAGCGTTGCAGAGGCATGCACCTAAAGACATTGATAAAGAAATGCTCAATCGCGTTGTTTTAGAAAGAGCGTATTTCCTTATCGCAGAAATGGAATTAACTTATTCCAAAATAAAAGATAAAAGCGATCAAGAAGAGTTTGAAAAAGAATTCTACGCAAAACTCTCTTCTGATGTACGGGAAATCATAACCAGTGCTGAAGAAATATTAAGAACAAAGATTCAAGAAAATGGTAAAGAATACAATGCCCTAAATATACATGAAATATTTGATTTGTTATACGAGTCAGTAATTGGAGAATATCAAAAAGGCTGTGCCAATGTGTAATCCCTGCGTTTGCAATCTTGGCTGTTTTTAATAGTTACCTTTCTTTTAATGATCTTATGAACATTCTTATTTTACAAATCCATTCGTAAGCGCGAGGCCATGTTTTATAAGAGATTTTGAAAGAAGGAAATTTGTCTCGTAAAATACTATCTATTTTTTTGATATCTATGCGTTTTCTTACATAGACAACAATCTTTTGACATTTTTTTGCATGTTTGGAAATGTAGTCTAGATACACACGGTCTTCCTGGCCAAGGCTAAGACCCATGATATAGATAAAATCTGCATTTTCGACATTTTTAAAGAACTTTGCGTTGTCCTTGATGAGCTGTTTAGAATTTTTATTGTATTCATCATAAATATCATTGTACGCCTCGTTCAAAGATTCCTTTACTTGAACATGACGAATGTCATCGTCATAATCCTCTTCATCATTGGAAAATACGATATTACTATCGGGCTTTGGAAACGGAATGTCTCTTTTTTGATTATGACCAAGTATATATTCACCGTTTTTTACATGAATGTAAAGCAAATTTGAAGCGCTTATCCCATAAACATATTCCAAAGTCTTCGTGTAATTAAAATTTAAGTAATATGCCCTTTTGGACATCAAAAGAAAAGGATCTCTAATAACATCTTTGATAGGTATAGAATCAATCCAGCATTTAAGATATTTTTTTAAACCAATCCTTTCGTTTCTGAGATTGTCTGCTTTTTCATCAGCGAAGAATTTAGGGTCGTCGTAATAGCCTGCTCGATCCATGTCTGTTTCTGCAGAGTCTAGAGCATCATCAAAATGATGATCGTAATCGGATTCCGTAAACTTGCCAAGATATTCCTCTAGAAAAGACCATTGTTCTATTTCATTTTCCCCACAGCCTAGTTCATTTAATATGGAGTCGATATTTTCAACAAGATCTGAATCTCGTTCTTCTACAAATTGCTTGTAATTTGAATAACGTGTTGGTAATTTATGATGTAAATCGAACCCATTTCCAATTAGATAGAACTTTTTTTTGCAACACATACTGTCTGCCACCCAATTTAAGGACTGATTGAAATATACAAAATCACCTTGTTCTTTTTCAATCGAAGTTCCTCCGAAGCAAGGTTATTCAGGGTGTTATGTAGTCTTTCGTTGTTGTCGTAATCCATCCTTTTTTCAGTATTTTTCCTTACTTCGTCTAAAGTCTCGAAAATGTAAGCATTCAAAACACCCTTATCACAAAAACTCTTGTCCAAAGAATTTGGAGTATAAAATGGTCTTTATAAGCTATAGTCATGATTCCGACAGCTTTTTCTTTGTTTATTATAAAAGAATCTGATTTTCAAAACGATCAAGATATAGATGTAGAAACGCAAAATCACCTCAAATATGAGGGAAATCAATTCGAAAGAGTTCTTGCGGATGGAATTCAATTCTATCTAATATTAATAAATGAAGCAGCTATAGATTTGGCGGTCTCTATAAGAACTATCCCGGTTAAATATACAAATAACGTAGGTCCGTTATCTGCATTTCGTTAGTTTGACAATTGTCAAAGATTCTGTTCACGATACTATAATTTTGGGCAACAGCTGTAATTAAAATCTGCCCATATTTCGTTTGACAGCGAAAAAAAATATATGACTATGATTTCGATATTAGGCCTCTTTATGCTTGCGATACAATGCTCCTAAACAAACTGTTGCAACATAACACCGATAGCTATGTTGTATTCGCAAATCGGAAACAACTAGAAATTTAGCCCAAACAGCCCTTTTTCCCCTAAAATCGCCAATTTTGCGCGTTTTGACTCCAATTTGCCTAATTCCGCTCCTATCCCTTGTTTTTTTTTGTAGAAATTCTACAAAAACGAGGCCTTAATGCTTGTTAAAATCGAATTAGAGAACTTTTTCTCCATAAGGGACCGGATTTGTATCGATTTTAGGGCTGGGAACACCAAAACGGCCCTGTCCAAAAAATTGGCTGACAATGTTATTGAATGGAACGGCTTAAAGCTCCTCAAATCGATAGGCCTTTTCGGCGCTAATGCGTCCGGAAAGTCGAACATCTTGAAGGCGATAAATTTCTGCTGCCGCATGGTTCTCGAATCGCACCAGCATAACGAAAATTCCGTTTAACCACTTTATACCGCTTGAAATAAATTAACTATCCTATCTGCGAAATTTGGGTCGGCGCTGTCAATTCTGTGACTTTCATTATTTTTGTCAGTCACCAAAACAAAAAATTGACCCTCATTGACTTTTCCAACGGTTCCGCAAACATTAAACAGAGACTTGATAGAGATGCTGTTAGAAGCAAGTACAAACTCGTAGTTGTCAAAATAGATATTGACTGCACGGTCTACTGGATTCCTTTCCATGAATAAAATTTTTGAACCATTAAGGACTTAGGGCCCGATTGACATTGTTCTTATCATGTTGTTTTCTCCTGTTGTATTTTTTTGAAATTAAACTTGTTTTTTACGCCGTAAATAGACACAATCATTATTAAAACCATTTCAACCATTTTAGGATGTTTTTGAATAAAGCCTCTAATCCGAGGAAGGTATGGCTGTAATCTTTGTTTGCATAAATAGCCTGTAGAGCCCCCAAAAGGATAATATTTTGATGTGGTCTTCCACATAAGATGGCTTTCATATGAATCTGAAGAAAGGACATCGAGTGCTTTCAGAATTTCGCCTATCGCAAGACCGCTCCTAATTTGATGAAGCGCATCTTTAGGAATTTGATGCGATAGTTCACTTACAACGTTTTTGATGTGCCGTCCTGAACCTTTCACTAATACGGCTCCGGCTATTGATTCTCTATACTTTTCTAGATCAGAACCTAATTCTTTGTTTACGGTATCAATCAACTTTGATGTTTCTGAATTGATCGTGAGAGATTCTAATTTTCCAAATTTCTCTTTTTTACTTTTTTCTTTTCGTAGGACTTGCTTCGAAGTATCGTTTAGTTTCTTATCCTCCATCCATCCAAAAGAATACCCCAGTTCTGTAAATTGGTCAATCCATTTGTTTGGGTGTTTGGAACCATTACGAGCGAATCGATCTGGGTTGCTAACGATCCGATCTAAAATTACACTATACAGGCGATATTTTTCTTCTTGAGAAAAGCCACTAAATGGAATGGAAAAGGCCAGCGCCTTGTCTTGGCTTGTCCAACTTTTCAAATTTTTCGTGATTAAATTTTGGTAATCACTTGGCGAGAACATCGTGCTTTGGAACAGTTCATCGTATTTGGCTTCGCATTTGATTTGAAAATTTTCGCCTAGAAAATTGCACACAATGTCAATACATGCCTTACGGATCTCTAGTCCTTTACGCCAATCTATGTATTCATTAAGTACTTTTATGTACTCAAGATTGTTGAAGTCAAACGGATCAAATCCTAGTGTTTTTTCTGTTCCGTTTTTTGTATTACGTCTTATATATTCTTCATAAACACAGCCAATTTCATTTAAGCGAATTCTCATATTGAGTTTATAGCTTCTTATCCATCCGATGTAATCGTAAATACAATCTCTAGCTAGCTGCTCATAAGACTGTCCTTCGTCTTCACGCTGGAAGCCCCAAATGCTTCGCCAAATCCCATTATGAATTTTGCCAAGTTTATGTTTTCTCTGTGCTTCTTTTACAATATGCTTGAGAATATCAACGGCATTAACATCGCCATTCTCGTTTTCTATAGGCAAAAAACCGCTTTCATAGAAAGTCTTGTTATTCCCCCATACGGTTGCTTTTGTTCCAAGTCCAAGAACAGATGCAATCAAGTTGAGGACTTCCCACAAATTTGGGAAAAGAGCGTTTTTCGAACCTTTGGGTTTACTCATGGTAAATAGAGAAATAATAAATAATAGAAGTCACGGCAAGGAGTTTGCTTGCCGCAACCATGATCGTTACCTATTTTTTGCAGGATTATTGTTTCCTCGTCCATTTCCAGAAGGATTCCCGGTTTTAGAAGGAAAACCTGCATGATTTTGGTCGTTTTGTGGCTGTGGCATAACCTACCTCTCTGTAGTTAATGTTTTTTTAGATTGGGAAAGCGAAAGACGGCTTTCTGGTATCACAATTTAGGAGTTTCAGCACAAAAAAGCGGGGTACGAATATATTTTTTCTGACTGGCTGAAAATATTGTAAAGGGCTGTCCTAAAGTCTATTTTTTCTCAAAGAGAAGAAAATATGGACATGAACATTGAATATCATAGCAGACCACAACTTTGGAATGGCCTTTGTAGTGTAGAATGCGATGTTGTTTTAACGGTTGTCGAGCATTTTAAGAATCTTCCCCGTTCCTACATATTCCAGCAAGAAGAACGGGAATGCACTTAATGTTGCAATAACATTATCATTCTTTATCAGCTTTTGCTGATGTTGCAAGATGGCGACTTGTTGCATTTGGCCAAGGACAGAAGACAACTCTTCAGAAGTCAAGTGCATAAGCCACTTGGCTTTTTCATAATTCGCCTTGCAAATAATCAGCCAATTTTCTCGGCAATTTGCTCTGCAGATTGTTTTAGAATCGCGGTTCAAATCATTCACAAAATGCTTGAATCCGTCTTCTTCGCAATCACAAATTTTAAACAGTTTTCTGTCTTCGGGCATAAGGCCGTTTGATTGGTCGCATATATTGACCACTTCTACCATCGGATAACTTAAAAACAGCTTGCCGTTTTCGGTTTCGTTGTCGAAGAAATTCAACAGTTCATCAAGTTGTTCGCAAGATTGCTCAATCGGTTGAGCAAGCCCATGGATATCCAAATCAAAGAACAGAAATACCTGAGAAACAGCATCTCTATCTAAATTTTGCAGTTCCTCATCATCTGCATATTGTTCTTTCAGAATCTCTACAACATCCAAAAAGCCATCATCGTCTTTTAATTTGCTGTAAAGGCTATAAATATTAGACTTGAAAATGACTTTTACCAAGTCCTCTGACAAGTCGGCCAATTCCTCGGGAAACGCTCTTTGCAAACGTGCAAGAGTGTTTTCTTCGGGCTTTTCGCCTTCCAATACAATGAGGACTTTTGCGGAACTCAATCGAATGCTCCCGCGCGGAACATCTTGGGAATGTTGAGGGCTTGACGCAATTCCTTTTCAGTCCTGGACGAAAGCGGCCCCATTACATAAGAATCCGAATTTTTGTATTCCGGCAACATCTTAAACGCACAATCAGGGCGAATCAAATCGTTTGATAGCAAGTTCGAATCATGTGTTGTTAATAAAACCTGGCATTGTACTTGTTTTAATTTTTCAACAACCTTGGCGGCGGTTTCTTCGTGGTAGAATGCATCGAACTCGTCTAAATATACGAAACTCGGTGCAATTGCGGGATTTTCTTGCATCTGCATATACCAGTAGAAGAAAAACACGAGTGATTGTGTCCCGGTAGAAGCGTTGTCCCAAAAATCAATAAAATGACTTTCTCCAAAAGAGAAGAACATTTTCTGCTGTCCGTTAATCTCTAAGTTTTTCAACTTGCATTCGACATCAGCAGAATTTAAAAATTCTTCTAGTTCTGCGAGCTTTCCTTTTTTGATTATCTCTACATCAACCAATGCTCCGCCAATTGCAAAGCCTTGATAATAGCTTTGACGAAGGTTCGAGAACATTAACATTCTATCGACAAAATCAAAGAATTCTTTGACGGTTTTATTTGTCGGATTATCGGCAAGAGCTGCGTTTGCTCTGATAAAGCGCATCGCAGATATTTTAGAAATCAGTTTGTTGCCGTTGAGTGTTTCTGTTCCTTGCAATTTTGTATTAAATTCGCTTCCGTGACGATTGACGTATTCGATGTCGTCAACAAAGAATTTCTCCTGTATAACATCTTCATAGGTCAGTTTGCTGTATTCATAACGAACATGAGATGATCCAAAAAGAAATTCATAGACGAATTCTACAGGTTGCTCTGGGTGACGGGCGTTTGCATAAGATGAATACAGAGCGGGAGTCCGTTCTTTGTCGGTCAAGGTTTGTAGAATATCAAAAATGGCCTTGCCTAGGTTCGATTTTCCGATGCTGTTAGGTCCATAAATAAGGCCGGTCTTGACGATTCCGTCTTTGACACAGGCTTCGGAATAAGCGTATTGCTTGGTTTTTGAAAGGTCAATTGTGAACTTTTTCTCAAAGTTCTTAAAATTTTTTACGGAAAAGGATGTTAACATACGTAATTCTCCGCTGAATTCGGCATAAATATACCAAAAAATGGGCTGAAGAACAATACTTACCGTAAAAATTTTACGGAATAGTGCGCGGATTGCCGTTTTTGGGGCAAAAATCGCATTTTTGTGCCATTTGGTTGCTTTTTTGATTAAATTTCTCATATAGGAATTTAATCAATGTCTATCTACAACGAGAACGCCTACGAGCAATGCCTCATTGAGCTGTTCAGGGATACCCTGGGCTGGGATTATTGCTATGGTCCCGATGTAGAGAGGGATTTTCGCGACCCGCTTTACGAGCCGGTGCTTGAAGAAGCGATTTGCCGAATTAACCCGAAGGCGGATTCGCACGCCATCGCAGAGGCGTTGAACAAGATTCGCCATTTTGAAAATAACGACCTTGTAAAACAGAACGCCTTGTTCATGGATTATATCCAGAACGGTGTCGAGGTCACTTATTCAAAGAATGGCGAAACAAAGGCCGACATTATTTATCTGGTTGATTACAAGAATGTCGAGAACAATTCCTTCATTTTTGCGAACCAGTGGACGGTTGTCGAGAAGTCCAACAAGCGGCCCGATGTTCTGCTGTTTTTGAACGGGCTGCCGATTTGTCTGTTTGAGCTCAAGTCTCCAAGCCGCGAGGAGACCGATGCAAGCGAAGCCTACTTGCAGATTCGTAATTACATGCAAGAAGTCCCGAGCCTGTTCATATACAACTGCATTTGCGTGATGTCGGACCAGCTTGTTTCTAAGGCGGGTACGATTACAAGCGGTGACGACCGCTTTATGGAATGGAAGACGAAGGACGGCAACAAGGAAACGACTGCTCTTGCCGATTTCACGACGTTCTTCGAAGGAATTTTCCAGAAAGAACGGCTGCTGGACATTATCAAGAATTTTATCTGCTTCAACAACGAAGGGCTGAAAAGTTACAAGATTCTGGCTGGGTATCATCAGTATTTTGCAGTCCGCAAGGCGATTGTCCGCACGGAACAGGCCGTGCAGGGCGACGGTAAAATCGGCGTCTTCTGGCATACGCAAGGCTCGGGTAAATCGCTCAGCATGGTGTTTTATGCGCACTTGCTACAATCGACGATTGAAAGCCCGACGATTGTGGTGATTACTGACCGCAATGACCTTGACAATCAGCTTTATACGCAATTCGCCAACTGCAAGGATTTTTTGCGACAGGTTCCACAGCAGGCAGAATCGCGCGAGCATCTGAAATCGTTGCTGAACGGGCGCAAGGCGAACGGCATCATCTTTACGACGATGCAAAAGTTTGAAGAATCGAACGAGCCGCTTTCTGACCTCCGCAATATCATCGTGATTGCAGACGAAGCGCACCGTGGTCAATACGGCTTGACTGAAAAAATCAAGACAACGAAGGATGACCAGGGCAATTTGATTGCGCATAGAGTTAAGGGTACTGCTCGCATTATCCGCGATAGCCTTCCGCACGCTAGTTTTATCGGATTCACGGGGACGCCCATCAGCCGCGACGACCGCAACACCACCGAAGTGTTCGGCAACTATATCGACATTTACGATATGACGCAGGCGGTCGAAGATGGTGCGACTCGCCCTGTCTATTACGAAAGCCGCGTTGTCAAGCTCAAGTTGGATGACAAGGTCCTCAAGCAAATTGACGATGAATACGATTTGCTCGCCGGTAATGCAGACCCGGAAGTCATCGAAAAGAG
>OCVV011295254.1_pt1 | contig 14202 bp, 24 predicted proteins | sample 1539721 | NCBI WGS metagenome assembly OCVV01 (sample SAMN02144230, study PRJEB22623) | gut metagenome | biome: sheep rumen | host: Ovis aries | place: New Zealand
CTTGCGGAGAAAGGGGGATTCGAACCCCCGGCGAAATCTTCGCCTTTTCTCCATGCAGAGGCAACCTAGTCCTTCTTCATTCGGGTGCGCTATTGCGCTGTTAATAAATCAAGTATCAATAAATCCTATTCAATGGCCGACGATGTGCGCGCACAAGGTCAGCCATTTTTCTTAGTCTTTTAGCGGTCGATTATACAATATAATAAAATCGCATACGTCCAACTCCCGTGCGCATAATGCGCAGGGGAGTAATTGCGCGTGCGCTATTGCTGGAGATAGATTTCTATGCTCTTGATGGATTCCGCTAAGCGTGCGATAGAATTTGCGCACTCTACTTTCATGCGTGCTTGCTCACGCTGCACCGCGAGTTCGTAGGCTTTTATTCTGACTTCGGTTGGGGCATTATCCCATCCTTCCACTCCAGTTAGTTGGTGCGCTATCTCGATAGCTGCTTGATTGAGGGCGACAATCTCAAGACTGTCAGGATGTAATACTTCCATAACTAATTATGATTTTGTTTTTGAGTCTTGCTTGTATCTTCGGAGAAGTTCATTGAGATTATCAATGATTTCGTCCTTTTTCTTGCATTCTTCGCAAGGTGGGTTGATTTGAGAAATAGGGACATACTTTTCGGGATAAGTGAATACATCCACTATAGAAATTCCTAGTGCTTCACAAATTTCTAAAGTCTTTCTAATTGTGGGTTGCCCTTTTGAATGTAACCAGTTGCTGATGGCACTATCGTTTACGTTAGTGTCTATTGCTACATTTTTCTTTAAAATCCCGCGATCTTCGATGATGGCGGTAATGTTTTTCCTTACATCAATCATAATGCAAAATTAGTAAAAAAGTTTGACATACAAGAATATTAAACATGAATATTATTTTTGATTTCAAAAGAAAATTTCACGAAAAAGTGAATAAAATCATTAAAAAATACATTTTTTTGTGAGAAATATTTGCACATGTAAAATATTTGTTGTACTTTTGCAGCCAAAAATAAGTTTTTTGTGTGCAAAATTAGTTATAAATGAACAAAGGAACAAATAAATTCACAATAAAATGACAAAGTTTAAAGAATTTTACCAGAATTTGCGGGTTCGGGACATGGAACCGATACGTAATGAGATTGAACAGCACGTTTCTCCGGTGTCGTTCCTGAATTGGAAACGCGGTACGTTTGAGCCGGATGCACGGTGGTGGCCGGTCATCAATGCCATTGCGGAGAGGTACGGATATCCAATACCTTATACGTTGTAACTATGGGACCTTTCGTTAATTTAGATGCCTTGCAGGAAATGATCAAGGACTCTAATACGAAGGTCTATGACCGTTCGTTGATGGGAGGGACGTCCAAGGGCTTTATCATTGAATCGCCGGAAGCTCGTATTGATGTGGCTGATGATGGCAATGTGATTGTCTCCTATCATTTGGGCGAGTTGAATATGCAGCGGTTGCGAGTTCTTGCCCTTGAACAGCAGTTAAAAGAGTTGGACCGTGACAGGTCGATGCTCACAGATATGTTAGGTCTCGCTACCGCCAAGTTGATTAACTTGGAGCAGCTGGAGAAAAAATAGAGAAGAGCATGGGCTCCGTAAAGAAACTAAGTGACCTCACTCCGGATGAGCGGTACAAGATGCAGAGACTCGCTCGCCATCAGATGCGGTGCAAACTGCTCGCCGATATTCAAGCGGACATGGTGGCTTGCCAACTGGAGGGCTGGGATCAAACAGAATACATCTTGGAGCTGCAGGAGCTGCTGAACGGATTTAAGATAAACAATAATATTAATGTCTAAAAACTAAAATGCTATGGATGAACTTATTTCCAAGTTGGCATCTATGTCCAAGGAGACAAATGCCGCACACATCTCTATCAGTTTTGAACAAGCTGATGGGAGTTTTGTCGAACTGAATTATTGGACTCGCAGACCGAAAGGGAGGTAATTATGTGGTACGAAGTAGAAGTTACCAGAACGGTCACGATGACCGTAGAAGCAGCCTCTAAGGAACAGGCTGAGGAAATTGCAAATGATGTCCTCGATGATTTTGACGTAGAGTCCGCACTTGAAGAGAGTACTGAAGTGACAGTCAAATCGGAGTTAGATGACAATGATTATTATACTCTCTTTGTCGATAACTCGGGAACCGTCCATCAAATGAATTAGGAAAGGGAGGTAATTGTGGAAGCAATGTTTTTTGTGGAGTATGTGGGAACTCTCCAAGGTTCGACGATTGAGAAAGCGGTTAAGGATTACTGCCATAAGAAATTCCATAACCGTTTGTGTACCGCGAAAGGTCGGATATTGATTTACGGGATGGTGGTGGAATGGGCTAAGAAGTTACACGAAGCCAACCCGAAGACCGTTCTGCCGGCAATCGTGTTGAATGGTCCCGACGGTGATCTTTGTTTTCCGTCGAAGAACGCTACTGACAATTTCCGGATATTGAGCTTTAAGCGGTGCATCTCAGTCATCCATGACCCGAACGAGACGAGTTTTACCGTTGACGATGAGGAGGAAGGAGGTGAGTGATGTTTGCAATGATGGCTTATAATCGCCTGCTGAATAATGACCGGGAGATTTGCCGGGGCAATACATTGCAGGAAGTGATGCTTGCTTTCGAGAGATACCCCAAGAACCAGGATTACTATTATTGGATAAGGAGGCTCGTATGAAATTCAAAGTAGGAGATTTTGTGCGTATAGTAGCCAACGAGATGACACCTGAGGCAATCGGTAAGGTTGGTGAAATTATGGATTTCGCTATCGACCAAGTGAATAAGGTGTACTTTTACAAAGTTCGTTTGGTGGGTCAAAAGCGTTCATTACCGGGATGGGCAGAGGAAGACTGCTTGGTGCCCGCTCAAAATGCTTAGATGCCTATGACGAACGGAGATAGAATTTGGAACGTGGTGTTTCTGGCATTCGTGGCAGCGTTTATCGTAGCATGTCATCACATGGAATGGTATGTGCTGGCGAGCCTCAACAGCATCACGTTCGGCGTCCAGTTATGTACAACCATTAAATCACTAAGGGAATGAAACAGATGGAATATAAGAATCACCGTACAGACATGGAATTGCTACACGACAATGTTTACCGCGGCTACCGTTATTGTATCATGAACTACGGGACACACCCTTGTACCTATGTGGTGGTTCCGGAAGGACACCCATACTTCGGAGCACGGACTACCGGCGACATGGATATTGAAGTGCATGGTGGTGTTACGTACTGCAGTGAGTGCCCATGGTTGGATGACGCTTACGCTATCGGATGGGACTATGTTCATCCGGGAGACTATTACAACCCGACTAACTCCGATAGTATGGATTTCGGGCACAAGTGGACCATCGAGGAATTGGATGCAGAGGCGCATTTGGCTATTGATCAACTGGTCGCCATCGATAGAACCATCCACGGGCAACGGCATGAGCTCCGGAAGGCGTGGCGTGACCTTCTGCTGAAGATGTTTCCTTTCTTGCCTCATTTGACTCCGGTAATGCTGGCGCATATTGTTCTGCTTTCATGCGCACTTGGGGCGATGATACTCTGTATCACCAGTGAGCAATGGTGGCTCGCCGTTGGCAACGGTTTACTGGTAGTGAACTCGCTTATCAATTTGTATGTCGAACATAAATACCACAAAAGATGAGCAAAATACTGAAATACTCTGCCGAGTTAGGCGAAGATGGAGCTGCATACTCCAAGGAACTGTGCCCGTATGGGCAGACTGCAGGGGAACCCAATGAGGTCATGGGATTAGGTTCTTACTCTTGCAGCAAGTGCCGGTTCTGCGAACTGCGTGAACCGTTTGAGCAGGTTGTCAAGTGTAAGTTCGAGGTTCTTGACCTGTCGCTGGCCTTCCAATGGTACGATATGATCGCATCCGGAGAGAAGAAAGAGGAGTACCGGAAGATGAATGATTTTTATTGGCACCGGTTCCATGCCTGCAATAACCAATGCCCTCCGGGGTTCGATGTCGGTATATGCAAGGTTTGCCCGAGAACATTCCTGAAGCACTATGACGCAGTTCGGTTCCATCGCGGACAGGGAAGCCCGGAGACCATGCTCATCGCTGTTGACGGCATCCGGATAGGCTACGGCCGCGAGGACTGGGGCGCTCCCAAAGGCGAACAGGTATATATTATTCAATTAGGAGTCCGATTAGTATGAGCAAGTATCCGATTAAGCAATTAGTAGCTGCACGGGTGGCGTGGCTGATAGCCAAGCGGCACTTCGACGGAAGATACCCGCTATGCGTCACCATCGACGAGATCATGAACGGTGAGTATGACTTCACCCGCGAGCAGGCCGAGCAAGCTCTGCAAAAACTGGAAGCCGAGGGTATTGTCAAGATCCGGCCGGCAATCAATGTAATGACCGTCTATTCTACAGAGTACGAAGATTATGAGAAAGCGTGAACGGAAACGAATACGGAGGAGTTATATCGAGAGCAGAGCCTTCCAAGCCGTGGTCAGGTACTTCCGGCAACCGGCGGAGTTCCCCGGTCCTCCGAAAGGGCTTTCCGTGATGACCTCGTTCGAGCGGAAGGTGTACGAACAGACTCGCCGGTTATTGACCGTCGGCAGTGCCTATCAGGAAGCGCTTGGATGGTACTACGGTATCGACCACCACGACCTGCTGGTGCTGGTTCCGAAGAAAGGCAAGGTATCGAGCAAGACGATACTAGTGAAATTAAAAGATGTGAACTTTGGGCTATCAACAATTAACTTATTAAAGCAATGAGTGTTGAATTATGGCTTCCGCCAACCAAGAGAAACCCGAAGAACGGTCGCTTCATCAAGGGACATGTCCCTGCTAACAAGGGCAAGACATGGGAGGAATACATGCCTAAGCGGTCTCAGAAGCGATGCGCCAAAGGTTGGAAGAATCTCGACAAGCACCGACCTGCCGTCCGTCCGGATACCGCCGGCAGATGCCGCAAGAAGACAGTAGTCGTTACGGACGATGGCAAGTTCCGGATCTTCTCCTATCTCAAGGAAGCCGCCAATTGGGTTGGCGGCAGTCGCGAGAACGTAGGACGATGCTGCCGGGAGAACATGAGTAAGAAGGTCTGCAAGCACGATTGGCGGCAAGGGCAGCCGAAAGGTGCAAGCAGAGTGAACACAGACCACCGATATTTGGGGTATAGATGGTATTTCTACGATGACCCCGATTGGTGGGACAAAGTAAGTGATCTTTAATAGTTATGGCTTGGATTTTTAACGGGGTGTATATTCCTGATGACGATATATACCCATCCGACGAGAAAGGAAATATCTCGCCAATAGAGATAAACATTGATCTTTGACAAGGTACGGAGTTAGGGGATGAGTAAGGATTCCCGGAAATAAGGCTGCCGGTGGTTGTGCCTCGAATAAGGAGAGGCGATAAGAAGCGCGCGGATAAATTCAGCGAAGGGGCTGAGGGTAAAGTTTGGTACCCGCCCGCGTGTCCACTGGAACTTAGGAACCGCCACCGGATGGGTGCACATCTGCCATGGTTGGATTAAAGCCCTGCGCCATGGTTCGCGAACCGTCCATCGGTCAAACCCTCAATTTGGGTTGAGGTCAAATTGAGAGATTGGTTGCAGCACGAAACGCCCGGCTCGCTCCGTACCGATTTTATATCGAGGTTGGCTCGCTATTAAGACGCGGGAGGTCTCAGCCTACATGCGCCGTATGTAGTTATTCGCCCTACGACCCCGCCTCGATGAACGGGGGAAGCCCGTTGGTTCGGACTTCTCTCAAACCCGCCAAGGATTACAAGGTACAAGAAAGATTTATCATTAGACTGAGAGGGCCAGCGGTTCGGGAGAATAGCTGCCCCACAACGGGGGAAAGGAATTTATGTAAACGGCCAAGTAACAATTAACAACAAATCCCTAAAGTAACAATTTCTGCAACCGTTTACGAGAGGGGTTGGACTCCCCTCTCCCTCACACAACAAGATGTTTAACAATTGTCTAAATACTAAAAGCAAAATGACTATGGCAAAGAAACAATCAATCAAGAAGCTCACTCACAAGGAGGAGAAAGTAGTAAAGAAGATGGTAGAAAAAGCGTTGGCGTTCACCCCGGAAGAGGTGCGCGCTGCCATCGAGGCACAACCGCGTTGCGCTATGGCTATGACCGTAGCCGTCAATCTCAATTATGAGAGGTTTGTGGATGCGTTTGTTGAGAAGATGGCCGCTCTGATGACGAACCAGACCGAGGAGCAGTTGGCGGAGTACCGTGAGCGCATCCGCTCCGTCTGGAACATGGGCATCCAGAAAGAAGCGGCGGTCTATTGGTACACGCTTGGCGCCACCCGCCACGATGAGATTATCGTAAGTGTCATCCATCCGGTGGATGAGAAAGAAGAACCCAACGAGGGCAAGGTTGGGTAGTAGTGTAGAATCAGGGGACGGAATCCCTCTCCGTCCCCACATTTGACAGTCTAATATATGATAGGTAAGATTCAATTGGTCTGCGTCAAGCATGCAGACACTTTCCAAGGTAATATCTACGAGGCGCATGTCCGCTGCGATGCAATGGCAGACGGCAAGGCGCTCGTGTCACTCATAGAGAACCGCGAGAGCATCTCCGGCATTGAGTTTGTCGGGTTCGTTTTCGCCGACGTATGCCGCTCGGAGCTGGGCGAGTTTGTCATCAGCAAGGACATGTTCCTGTCCCTGCGGATGGATGGTGAACCTATCGACTGCATGGAGGCTATTGTTTGGGATATTAACAATCTAATCCGCTGAGCCATGGGTGAGGAGAAAAAGAGCTATCTGCAAGAGCGAGTCTATGACCTCTATGGTCTGACCGAAGAGCAGTGTTCTGTGCCTCTATGGCTCGGTAAGAAGCCCGCCAAGCCAAAGAAGCGGCAATGGATAGACGAGAAAGGACAGGAGTGCGAGGAATGGTTACGGGATGGAGAAGGCAATTATATCGCAGAGCCGTTCCCGCTCTTCCAGTCCGATCCGAACGATAACATCCGTATCTACCCCTATACCATCGAAGGGCAACTCATATCCTATCTGCGGGACAAACAGCCCAAGTACGGAGGCGGCGAAGTGGAAGACCTGTATTGCATCACCCGGCGCAATCCGGCGTGGCTGAAGGCTAATCCCGGACAGCCCAAGTACGCCTTCCCCGGCGGCGAGACCAAGAAAGGTACCTATCCTTTCTTCCCGCCGAAGCTGTATGAGGCCTACCGCAAGGGCGAACATATCGAGACCGTCATCCTCACCGAGGGGTACTTCAAGGCCATGGTCATGTCCGAACACGGCATGATGACCATCGGGCTCGGTTCCATCACCCTCTATGCGGAGTCCAAGACCAAGCAGCTCTATCCTGACATCACCAAGTTCCTGAACAAGGTGAAGCCGGACAATATCATCATCCTGTACGACGGCGATTGTACCGACCTGTCGAAGGATGCCGTGAAGGAGCTGGAGGCTAACCGCGAGTCCGACCTCGGCAAGCGGCCGTCGCTCTTCCATAGCTCGATGGTGAAACTCAAAGACATGCTTCTAGAGTTCAAAAACGAGCAAGGCACCCCCTCCGAGATATTCTTCGCCTACAACAGGAAAGTGCGCGAAGACGAAGAGGTACAGGACGAGAAAGGTAAGTATATCACCATCAACAACAGCCCCAAGGCAACCGATGATCTGCTGAGCGACGAGGAGTACAAAGAGCAGTCCGCTCAGATAGCCGACGACCTCAACCATCCCGGCCGCCCCGGCATCTTCTTCAATAAGTACAACCTCCGGCAATGCAACGATACCAAACTGCGCGGTATCTTCAACATGGGTTCGCCGGAGAAGTTCTACGAGGCATGGGCGTCCGTCATCGGCGGCAAACGATTCAAGTATTGCGGCGGTATCTATTTCTACAATGCCGTCGATAAGAAGTTAGTCCAGGCACTCGACCAGACCCTCAAGGACTTCGTCGCCATCGGTTCGGAGATAGTCCTTGTGACCGAGGAGCCCATCCCGAACGCCAACGGAGCTTCCACGGAGTTCTACCCGCAGTCCGACAAAGTGATGAACGCCCGCTACGGCAAGGGTACCGCAGAGAAGCTGTACAAGTACAAGCACTATGTCGATTACACCATCAACCCCTGTAATGAGAACTATTCGCAGGAGGTGGTCAACTCTTCCGGATACCGCTTCTTCAATCTCTACAGCCCGCTGGCATATCATCCGGTGGAGGGCAAGTGGCCGACGATAAACAAACTGCTCCACCAGATCACCAAGCTATACAGCGAGGACTATTACGAAATGCTGCTGGATTGGATCACGCTCACTTACTTCAAACCCTTGCAGTTCCTCCCCATCATCATGCTCGTCAGCAAAGAACGCGGTACCGGCAAGACATCGTTCCTCAATCTCCTTAAGTATATATATGGTAATAACGCCGTCATCGGCGGCAACGACCTCATCATGTCCAAGTTCAACAGCCTGCTTGCCGGCAAACTGATTGTCGGTGTCGATGAGTCCACCCTCGGCGACAACAAGGAGGTAGGCGAGGCCCTCAAGTACATGTCCACCTCCCGGACTATGCACATCGAGAAGAAAGGTAAAGACAAGAAGGAGGTTCCGGCGTTCTGCAAGTTCGTCCTGTGCTCCAATGAAGTGCGCAAGGGTGTCTTCATCGCCAAGGACGAAATCCGCTTCTGGGTGATGCGGCTCACGCCATGGGAGGAAGGCGAGTACGATACCGGCTTTGAAGACAACATCGAGTCTGAGGTGCAGGCTTTCCTGTTTTTCCTCAAGCAGCGTTGGGAACGCAATCAGATGTTCGTCAAGGAGAAGGAACACCGCATGTGGTTCCACCCTAACCGGCTCATCAACGACGACCTGATCAACATGATGTCAGGCACAGAGTCGAACTTCGAAGGCTCGCTCATCGACTTCCTGCATGAGATGTTCCGTGACACCGGCCGCTCAAGACTCTTCTTCGATGTGCAGTATATCTGGGATAACGTTCCCGATGCCAAGAGAAAGGACCAAGCCTATATCCGGAATGTGCTAAAGGACATGCCGGGTGTGAAGCGTCTGCCGGATAGCGGCAAGTACGCCATGCCGTTCCGCGTCACTCCGCAGATGATGCAGGTTGATAGTTCGCTGGAGGAAGGTTCGATAACATGGTCGTCCAAGAAGAAGCAATGCCGTCCGTATGAGTTCGATGCACGCTTCTTCCTCACGCAGGAAGAGTATGACAAGTTTACTGCCAAACGTCAACCCGCAATAGACAACGCAGAAGGAGCAGCAGCTACCGCCGATCAGGCAAGCGACACTCAAACCGATATACCGTTCTGACTCTTCGGGAACGCAGTGCTGATCCGACCAATGGTAATTCCCGGCGAGGCGGTAACGCCGAAGCCGCAAAATCTTAATGAGCGTCAATTTTTTGGCGCTCTTTTTTGATGCGCATTAGTTTATGAGGAGGAGTAGAAGCAGAAATATTTTGTCGCGTTGCAAAAATTTTGTTTCTTTTGCTGCGAATAGTCACATAATCTTCGCAGTATCAACAAATAACGCAGGAAACAAGCATATCAATTTTTGTTTCTTTTTGTTTCTTTTTGTTTCTTTTTGTTTCTTTTTGTTTCTCTCTGTTTCGCGGTTTGTTTCCACAATAAAACGTTATAATATAGAGACTTAACGCAAATGGAAACAAAGAAACAACTTGTTTCACTTCTTAGAATTTTATAGGGTAATCGGCGTATTTTAGTAAAAAGATTTGCATATGTCGAAAAAAAAGCGTATCTTTGCACCCGATTCTATGCTACTGCCTAATCTTAAAGATAGTACATTTTTAAAGACTGGCAGTTATGATCGTTATTCCTAATCGTCTTGCAGATTACAATGCGCTTCCGGCTCCGGCTCGGAAGTGGGTTCTCCGTATGCTTATGTATTGGGCCAGTTGGTCCAAGTCTACCATCTATCGGAAAATGGAGTGTGCGAACCTCTGCCCTATGGAGGATCTTCTGTTGAGCGGAGTACTACATGCGGCACGCCAGCCTCAGTCGGACGGCCGGCAACTGGTGATTGGATTCGATTGGTCCGACGGAGAGGGAAAGATGGACATCCGGATGGAGAAAGAATCGCGCCGGAAATGAGTTCATTATGGGACAGTGGATATTTGCGTATATGGTAGAAAAGCAGTAATTTTGCAAACCGATTATTACCATGGCAAAGAGGCAAGATAGATATTACCTGTATCTGAGGTGGCCGCGCTATTTGGCACAGTGGTTCGCTCATGAGATGTACCGGCTACAGCATTTCGAGAATAAGACGCTGCCGCCCTTCCGATATAACTGCGATGTGGAGCCCCGTAATCTGGAGGTTGTGGAAACCCGCCGCGGATCGATGGAACGCGTCATCATCGAGCAGAACCTCTCCAAACAGCCGGACCCGATACCTGCACCTATCCCCAAGGACGCAACGATATGCATCCTCATTCCTGAGTTCCTTGGCAAACCGACCGCTTATTATAATTATCTCTCTCCTTCTTCCGAATCACTGTTAGAGGTGACGGTGCGCAATCACTTCCGGATGGAGTTGGTGAAGTATATGAATAAGGTGATCTTCAATTGCCGGGCGGAGAAAGGCGGTTATGCACCTAATAAGGAGATTTTCATAAAGTCATTCATGGAGAATAACGGCATCGACTATGAGCATATGCATACCATCAGTGAGCTCTGGCGACGGATGTACAAGCAAGAGAACTACAAATATAAAAATAAGAAGAAATGAGAATACCGGGAGTTAAATCCATAGCATGGTGTCCTGTCGCGAATGTATCGGCAGACTTCGAACTGCAGGCGATGGCGGGCACAACTCCTGTTCTGGAGGGAATCAGTTTTACCGCTATCTCTATTCGGGATGGGGCTACACTCGAACTGACGGACAGCAATGAGAATAACGGCTCCAATAAACGTGTGTCGTTGGATTTTATTTGTCTTAGCGAATTCAAAGCAAAGCACTGTGCTTTTGTTGTTACATGCCACAATGGTGCCATCTATCTTATCGGAACCGCCTCCAGTGTCCCTGCCATCAGTATAAAAGACACCACCGCTGCGCCTTCCGACACAAACAACACCTCGGTGCATGTAGAACTCTCGTCACCTTGCGCATGGATCGAGGTTGTTGGACAAGTAGCTATGTCCGGCCCTTATCCTCCTGTGGAATATGAGGCATGGCGTGAGATTACCGAAGAAGAGATTACTACCTTTATTAACGGATTAGATTAAACTATGCTGCAGATCATTGTTACAAAGCGTCGGCTGGAATTTAGCATCTCACAACTCTGGGCTAAGATTAAAACCTCGTTCGCTCGGATTTCACATTCTCATACAATAACAGATATTGAAGATTTGAGGAACAAACTGCTTGTTATGGACAGAACCGATACCGTTCTTCAGCAGCGTATCGAGGCCTTGACTCAACAAGCTCAGAAAGAGATAATCAATATCCTTACTTACTCGAATATTCCCCCAGAATGTTCTGACGAGGAAGGTTTATATATCAATTCATCAGAGAATAAACTCTACTATTTTGATGGATCAGGCTGGGCAGAGGCTACACCATCTGACAGCAATATCTATGTAGCGGCAGACACCATGCACATGTATATGTATGCAGAAAATGGCTTCGTCGATGTTACCGGGCAGACGGTTGATAATACCATCTATGTTAATAATATTACCACAGACCTTGCCAATTATACGGACAAAGGAATGTTCAGCGTTTGTCTGAATGGCAGAAAGTGGTACACTCTCATTGTGTCGCAGTCTCGTGGCATGCAGTTTGGTATTCAACCGCGTATTATAATTACGTATGGTCAACTTCTTAAGAACGAGAACGGATGGCAGCTTCGATTAAAACCTAACGGTGGCAAATGGTCAGAATGGATGGTACAAACCTATTCCTATGAAGGACATACGCATGTTCTTGCAGATATTGCCGATGTAGCCATAGTTCCTGATGAGGAAGCGTCTGAAGTCATTCCCATAGAGTCTGCTACTCTTCAGAGCATTGCTCGAGGTACATATAAGCAAGCTGATACTGCGATGTTCACCGGGCATCCGGATTACATTCCACTCACCGCTGAAGAGGTGACAGCATTGGTCGGCACCGCGATGGATGCTTTCAGAACGGCACGGGAGATACAAGAAGAAAACGAATAATTAAAATAGATCATTATGGCACAACCAGTAGCTACCCCGGAGAACCTCTCCGATTTTGCAAAACAATTAGGGCAATCCCTTGCCGAGGAACTCGGCGGGGACGGCGGAGGACAAACTCCTTCCGGAACAAGTAATTTAATTCACATCGGCATCCTTCTTACGGATGAAGCCGATAAATCCACTGTAAGGATGTATCTAGTCGTGAATAAGGATGTAGATATGTCATTATTCACGCTCCGTTTCGCGCGTTATAAGCGGTGCATGATGAGGCGTAAAGGCGTGAAGTATATCCCTGCTCTCGACCGCAATCTCCGTAAACTCGGTTGGCATCCTTCATGGCGCTTGCCGGTTGCGAATAAAGTCCCGCTTGTGCAGCCAATTATAAAATCCACTCCGTATAAAGTGGAGAATGGAAATGCCATGTATGAGATTACTGTCTCCGGTTATGATTCGTTTTTTGATTTCTGCACGGATGACGGCGCCTCTACCGGCTACAAGCATTTGGATAATCTGACTTATCCTTTTGCTGCGCTGGTGTCTAATGGGAAATGCGGCATCTGTCTGATGAAGGAGGGGGTACAAGTTAGCAACTATTCCCCGTTCTCCGGAGAATATAAGAAAGATGATGATATATTCCATCTCTCTCGGTGGATGAATGAGTAAAAAAAAGGGGGATAGAAATCCTCCTTAACCTCTGGCGATAGAATCGGTCGAGGGTGTTGCGATGGAATCGAAACTGGTGCAAAGATACTGCTTTTTTTTGAAACTACCAAATTTTTGAGTAAAAAAAATGATTTATTTGGTCACAAAGACATATTTGTCGAAGAAAATTGCTGAATGGTCTGAGATAATAACCTACCGGCTGACAGCCCAAGCAAGAGCGAATATGGAACAACTTCGCTCAGAGATGGCTAACCTTAATCCGGAGATTAGTGTCTATACCTCTGTCACGTATGCACAGTTGGTCCAGTTACGTAATCAGTCGAAGCTGATGCCCGGCACATGGTATCGGATGATTGATTATGTAACCAAGGTCGCAAACGACCCCGAAGCACGTTCAGCGGAACATCCGTTTGATTTGCTGCTGTTAGCTACTTCGGAGAATACGCTATCGGAAGAGGTGCGTGCTATGCTTACATCCCGCAATGCCGGTACCTATTTTCGTAAAAGCAATCTCAATACTTGGAAGGTCTGGTATTGTTTGGATAACGATTCTATGCGTTTTATGTGGGCTTCACCGTCTGGTAAAGGTGTTATTTATCGCATGATTGATGAGTGGGGAAATGATTGCCCCTATGATTTCAAGAATGTGCAGTTTAAGAGATATGCAGTTACTGACGATAATGCCGGAGGGGATTTTGATTTAAGATTGGATGGCTTGTATATGGGCTTTAACGCGGATATGTACAATTTGCATATAGAGGATTATTCGGATTATATCTATTGTTATACGTTCAATAGCTATGATGGGAATTCCGGGGAAACCGAAGATGCATCTTTGTCTCCACAATCATTTAGTTCGGATACTCAATCTACTGCTAATTATAACCAGCGAGGTTGCCTGCAGAATGTGATTGCACCTTATTACGCACCGGTTGAAATCGATGATCATATCAATTTCTCTTCCCTCGCATTAAATAATATTTGTTTTATCTATCGCAATGCCGACAGCAGTACTGGAGTTCAGGAAGGGTATGGTATTTTTGGGAACTGTTTTGAGACAGGATGCTATAACATGAGTTTTCAGAGCAACGCGCGTAATAATACATTTGGTCAAGAGTGTCGTAATATAGTCGCAGGGTACAGGTTTAATTATATGTCATTCTCGCAAGGTTGCTGTGATATGTCATTCTCGCAATACTGTCATAATATGTCATTCTCGCAAAACTGCTATCGTATGTCATTCTCGCAAAAATGCTGTGATATGTCATTCTCGCAATACTGTGGATGGATGTCATTCTCGCAAGGTTGCTGTTATATGTCATTCTCGCAAAACTGCTATAGTATGTCATTCTCGCAAGG
>OCVV011334066.1_pt1 | contig 14197 bp, 12 predicted proteins | sample 1539721 | NCBI WGS metagenome assembly OCVV01 (sample SAMN02144230, study PRJEB22623) | gut metagenome | biome: sheep rumen | host: Ovis aries | place: New Zealand
TACGCCATTTTGACGGCGGAAAATCTGTCTGAGCACGACGTATCTTGCCGTTTGGCGGAAAAGTTGGTGCAGCAAAATCTCTACGTACCCGGCGCTTATTTCGTGGCGGCGGCGACCTATCTCAACAACGGGAATAAAACGAGAAGCGAAGATTTTTTGAAGCGTTTGTTCGCTTTGTACGGCAATTATCCGCAAGAAACGGTCTTAAAGGGGTGGCGTCGGTTGAAAAAATGCTCCGCAAGTTTCCCGGGGAGGATGCCCGTCGAAGTTACCGTTATTTTGGAGCGTTACGTTTTGAAAAGCGCAAGAAACGCCGAAGAGTTTGAAAAACGCATTTTGACGGAAGAGGAATTTCGAAACGCCGTCCGCTTGGTTTTGGACGAGGGCAGTCGTCACGTCAACGAGAAGATCGTCGCTTATTTCGGCGAGACGGAAAACCGCATCGTGGACGAGTTTTTTGCCAAAACGTTGATCCGCTACGAGGTAGACCTTCTTTTGAAGCGCGCCGTGTTTGCAAAATTGTACGAGCACAAGGATAAGGGTTGGATCTACGTGGCGCAATCGGTGGTGCCTATCCGCGTTTCCTCAGCCAAACCGAAAAACTTTAAGGAATGGCAACTTTGCGTTCAACGGGCGTATTGCGAAGTCTTTGCCTTTTTGATGTGCATGACCGACGCCGATTGTGAAAAGCGGCTGCAAGCGCTTGCGGAGCGCGTCGCCCGAGTGGACGGCGCGGAAGACCTTTCCGTCCAAACCGTTGTGGGCGCCTTTATGTACCGTTTGTTTGCGGAAGGAAATATCCCTTTCGGCACCGACGCCAAGAACGAGGCGGAAGCGTGCAAGTTCGTTTTAAACTTCGTATTCGGTATGCGAAAAATAAACTTAAAAAGGATCCGTTTGTTGGCGGCGATCCTTGCGGATTGATTAAGCGGCATATACGCCGCTTTTTTTACATATTTTCAAATATGAACGGCATAAAAAAATCGATCAGCACGGCGCTTACTTTCGTCGGGTCGGTGGTGGGCGCGGGGTTTGCCACCGGGCAGGAGGTGAGCCTCTTTTTCGGCGCGGACGGGGTTTGGAGCTTGCTTGTCGCCGCGCTTTTTACGGCGGTTTGCGTATTTGCTTTTATGAGTATGGGAACAAGGGAGGTCGTAGGAACTCCCCGCCTTGCCGCCGACGTCGTCGTGGGGGCGTCTTCTTTTGCGTTTTACGCCGCGATGATCGCCGCCGCGGAAGAACTTTTGTGTTCGTTGACGGGGCAAAGCGGACTCTCCGTCCTATTGGCGGCGGGGATGATCTTTCTTACGGGGGAAAGAACTTCCTATCTTGCATTGCTCAATTTTTTGGCAGTTCCTTTGATGGCGGCGATCCTTGCGATGGTCGGCGTGCGCGCGGGCGGCAGGGTGGAAGGCGGCTTTCATCTTTTTCGCGCGTTGTGTTACGGCGGGATGAACCTTTTGTTTTCCGGCGCCTTGCTTGCAAAAGAGGGGAAGGGTACTACGACGGGGCAAAGGCTCGGCGCAAGTTTGCTTTCCGGCGGACTGTTCTTTTTGACGTTGTTTTTTATGCGGCGATGCGTGGCGGGGGAAGTAGGCGATATGCCCTTTCTTGCCGCGGCGGAGAGGGCGGGGCTTCTTTTGCCTTCGCGGCTTTGTTTGCTTCTTGCAATCGTGACCACTATGGCAAGTTGCGCGTACCTTTCCACCGACCGCCTTGCCGCCCTTGTCGGAGACAGGGTTTTTGCCGCAAGTTTCGTGGCGCTTACGGGTATTTTGACTTCAAAATGCGGCTTTGCCGTCATCGTCAACGCCACCTATCCCGTCGTTTCGGTTTTGGGGCTTGTCGCTACGGTGGGCGCGCTTACCCTTCCTACGGTTTCCCTTGTCAAAAAACGAAAGGGAAGGGAATATAAAAAACGAACTCCAAAGATCGGAGTTCGTTTATCCGTCGGCGACAAAACCGCCAAGCGCGTTTAAGCGGAGCGTGGAGTTACTGTTCTTCCCCGACTGAAAAATTGTTGCAAAGACTGATGACCAAAACGTCCTTTGTCGCGGGGCTCGTTACGAAATAGTTGCTGGTTTCCACCTTGCGGTAGACGCCGTCGTCGCCAAGTTGTCTGGTGATCATATGGAATTCCGTTTCCCCATCGTCGTGCAATTTGAGTTGGTTTTTGCGGCAGAACATAGCGTTCCAGCGTTCTCTGTCTTCCGGATGCATGGTTTGTGTGCCGTGCTCGATCAGATCGTCCATAGAACCGGATGCCGGGCAACTTTTTGACGTAAAATTCTCGTAGGTCATCATATAAAAACTGTTGCGCGTCAAGTTGGCGTAGATGATCAACGGGTAACGCTTATAGACTGCCTGAAGCAAGATCTGCTGGGCTGCGGTCTCCGTTTGCATTTGAAGAATGTCGTCTTCCTCAACGTGCGTACAGTGCTCGATCAAACATTGAATGAAATCGTTTTCGGGCATGGGGTGCGCAAAATAGAATCCCTGGATCAAATTGCAATTGCAGGTGCGCAAAAAACCGAACTGCTCCTTGGTCTCCACGCCTTCCGCAACGGTGCGGATGCTCAGACGGTTGGCAAACATGAATATGCTTTCCAAGATGATCCGTTCCCGTTCATTCTCGCAGTTTTTCTTCAAAAGGGATTTGTCGATTTTGATCTCATCCGGGAGTGTGTCGGCGACCAAACTCAAAGAGGAAAGCCCGCTGCCGAAGTCGTCGATGGAAAACTCAAACCCGTTTTCGTGCAATTCCGCTACGGTCTTACGCATCAATTCTTCTTCTTGGATCATCGTCGATTCCGTGAGTTCCACCACGATCAAGCGGCGATCAAGATGGTGCGAATCCACGATCTCGGCAAGATGCTTCGGCATATCTTCTTCCCGTAGGTGCCAACGGGAGAAGTTGACGGATACCGGCATAGGCTCGATGTTCAAATTTTTCAATCGTTCAAGAAACGCGCAAACGCTTTCCACCACGTACCAATCCAACATGGCAATGGCGCCCGTCTGCTCCATAGCGGGCAAAAACTGATTAGGCAGTATTACGCTGCCGTCCTCTTTGACCCATCGGATCAAAGCTTCGGCAGATTTCATACGGCTCGTGGTAGCGTCGACCTTCGGCTGATAAAAAACTTTCAGTTCCCGCCTCTGCATAGCTTGCATAGCTACGAGAACGTCGCTGATGATAAAACCGTCCATTTTTTCCCCTTTTCGTACGTTGTTTTTTTGTTGAGGCGGCTGCAAAAAAATACGATTTATCCGCAGATACGCAGGATGAAAAGCGCAAAACGCCGTCATCCGTCGTCGCCTTACGTCGAGTATATCATAAAAAGCGTGGGTTATCAAGCAATAACGGGCTACTGTTTCATAGCGATCGTTTATAGGCGGTTTTGAAAAAGAGGCGCAATCGTCCCGTTTATCGGAAAACGATCGATTTTTGCAATGTGTGGCGCTCTTGTTGTTATTATTTATTATAGATTAACCCAAGTCAAACGTTAGGGGTTCAACTTAGGTTACGCTTGGCGGAGAGTTAGGGCGCGACGCGTTAAGCCGACAGCACGGTGCGCTGTCGGTAGCCAAAGCGGGGAGCAATTTGTAATTGCGACCCGGAGGGGCGAAGCCGTGAACCCTTGGGTGAGAATTCCTAACGACCCGCCAAAGAAAAAAACGAACCCAAAAGTTCGTCTTATTCATTAATGGCTCCGCGATATTTTGCGTAACCTTATGGCACTAAAAGGGCATTGTTTGACGTGCACATCCGTTGACGGTTGCTATTTTATTGCAAGCAATATGCCGGAACGACCTTTGCATCCGCATTGTGATTGTAAACAAAAAGGGATTTCCTATAGTATTGTTCAAACCAAGGCGCACGCAGTTAGTGGGATTGAGAAATTTCGTGATTATGTTTTTGCGCCGAAGCATTTCGGAAAAGGAAAGGTTGCTCTTTTCAAAGAGTGGGGATATACTATAGATGATTCGGAAGAATTAAGGAATACGTATGCCGAACAAGCGCTTCTTGCCTATAAAAGCGGACAGTATAAAAGAAAGAATCTTGATGAACACGGACAACAGTTGGCGATCCCCGTCTCGCTAAGCTCAAAGACGTTCTATTCGGGATGGATGCTGCGACCCGAGGGTGAGATCGTACTTATTACCCCTTTCGGAGGATGGATAAAATGAAGAAAGCTGATTTGATAAGGATAAACAACGAAAAGCTCAAGGCGGAACCGGGACTTCAGAAAGATACGCACGGGATCGTGCTGAAGGTCTTTGCAAATACTGCCGATGTTCTGTTCTTTCATCCGAAGATTCTGGGCGAGTATATTATCAGAGAATTAGAGCAGAGTGACTTGATCGTTGAAAACGAAAAATTGCCCGAAGAGATTGAAAAAGAGATCTTTTCGGATTTGGAAAAGGTCTATGCCAATGCAAAAACTATTTTGGATACTCTACCATTCTCGATCGGTGATCGGGTGCAATTGATCGTTGAAAGAGAGTGCTACGCTAAGTGCGGCATACACAAGGATGCGGTCGGATGTGTTGTGGATGACAGCGTTGTTTCGGGGAAGGTGGAAGTGGATTTCTATGAGCCGGAAGAAGCTGCGGCTTACGATAGTGCAGTCGCAGTCAAAACGAGTGATTTAAGAATTGTTTAAAAAAGTTATCTAACAAAAACAAACCTCAAGTGACCCTTGGGGTTCGTTTTTGTATCTAATGGCGGGGCGGTGGTAACGAAAGTTGAATTTTGAAGACTTTTAAAGGTTGTATCGTAAAACAGCCCTCCTGCCGAGTGACGGGAGAGCTGTTTTGCACAGGGGGACGGCGGAAATCGCGCCAAGTTTGCCGCAAAGAGAGATGCTCGGTGCGAAGTTCTTCGTGAATCAGAATTTTCTTATGTACTCTGCCACTTGTTTAGCCGCGCAATCGATACCCGCATCGGTCAGGTGTATCATATCGTCGCTTCGAATGTATTTTTCCACGTCCTGCTTCAGCAAGGTATTTAAGTCGTTTATTACGATGCCCATTTCTCTTAACTTCGGTACGAGTATCGCATTGTAGCGGTCGATATCGACGTTTTTATTGTTGGGAGCCTCTTCACGTACGGGGGTCGTTGTCGCAAAAATCACGTTTTTGGTGATTCCTTTTAAGAGGGTGGCAACGCGCAGCATATTCTCCACATATTCATCGTCGGAAGAGAAGGGCAGTCCGTCATCAAACAGATGAGCGCAATCCCAGAGACCGTTATTCCAATGGATGATATCGCAGTCCGCGAGCTCATTTTTGTAATCATAAAGCATACGAAGCGTGTTTTTTACAAATCGGCAATTCAGTTCGGGCTGAAATACTTCATAGTCTTTCCCGAGTAAATCCGGCACTTTCGTCCCGTAACCGATTAATCGAATGGAATCTCCGAGTAAAGCAACTTTTTTCATATTATGATTATAATATACCCCCGATGGAAAAGCAAGCAAAGTTTATATATATCAAAAACAAGCTAAACAATCAATATTCTTTTATCCGCATTATCACGCGAATGCGTGCATATCATCAAGCGGCAGCTTGCATATCATCAGCACAAAGTGCTGTATAGCATCAAACCGCAAGGAACGTTTTATACACGGCAGAGCCGTGATGATATACAAGGCGCAAGCACCTTGATGATATACCAAACCTTGCGGTTTGGATAAAAAAGAACCTAAATTGAAGCGTGTTCAATTTAGGTTCTTTTTGGCGGAGAGTTAGGGATTCGCTCTTGCAATGCTCAAAGCATTCCGTTTTGTTTTGTGTGTGCCTTTCGCATTGCGGCGGGCGCTAAGGCTTCGCCTACGCGGACCTGCGCTTTGCTTCGGTACATCCGCTAAAATCGGCAGAAGTCAACTGTCGATTTCTTAACGCTCTCGTTCAAATCCCTAACGTTAAGTTTGCGTAAAAAAGCCCGATAAATCGGGCTTTTTGTCTAGCTGGCGGAGAGTTAGGGATTCGAACCCCAGGACCCTTGCGAGTCAACGGTTTTCAAGACCGCCGCTTTCGACCACTCAGCCAACTCTCCAATATGTGATGCTTTTGCTACGTAAAGAATTATATTGTATCGGAGAAGGATTTGTCAACGGGAATGTTTCCTGTGTGATAAGCAAAAAAATGAGAGGGATGCTCTCTTTTCGTCACCCATACAAACCTCTGAAGAAGGCAATTTGACGGCGCGCGCTTGACAAGAAAATTAAGAATGACTATAATATTAATATCTTAGAAGAGCACGGTCGGAGGAGGCTCGACAGATGCTCTTACGCTCCTGCCAAAGGGGAAGGCGGGAATACGGAAGGTTTTTATGAAGAAAAAGGAAAAGTCTGAAATCGGTGGATTTGCGGCCAATAGCCTTATTATCCCTCTTGCGGCAGTCTTGGCAGCCGTAATTGTTTGCATAACGGTTTTGACGATGAGCGTGAACCGGACCAGCAGCGATCTTACCGATTTGATGCAACAAACAAACGAATATCAACGCTTGTCTAAGAATATGCAAGGTAGCGCGATGGTCCTTTCGGGCACGACTACCTCGTTTATGAATTCGCCGTTGGTCGGACCTCCCGGGCAACAGCAAGTCAACGTCGGACCCTTACGCGCTTACGTTGCGGAATTGAAGGAACATCCGGATCAGCGCGGTCCCGAAATCGCGGCGAAATTCAAAGAGATGGGCGCAAGTGAAGAAGTGCAGGGATACATTGAGGCAGCTTCTCAAGATGCGGAACAAATGCGCCGCACGGAGGAATACGCCATTGCGCTTATTCTTTATGATCATCCTTTGTACGATCTTGATTTATTAGAAGCAATCCCCACGGCAACATTGACGGACGAAGATCTTGCTTTGACAGCGGACGAGCGTCTTGAAAAAGCGAAGAAATGCATTCTGGAGGGAAGGGATTATAGTCAATGCAAATCCAATCTTGCCGCAAACATCGACAAATGCACGACTACTTTTAATGAAGAATTCAGTGATCAAGCAGAAGACGGTAAAAAACATATCTCCACGTTGCGTATCGCTCTTTGGGTGATGATAGGCGTTTTGGCTATTGCGATGATGTTGACCTTTATGGCTTTTTATCGTTGGATCATCGGACCGATGCGTCAATATGCGCAACAAATCAATTCCGATCAAGTTTTGAAAAGAAGAGGCGCAATTCGGGAACTCAGATCTTTAGTGCTTGCGCATAACGACCTTTTGCGCCGTCGAAACAAACTGGAGACCATCTTGCGTACCGCGGCGGAGACCGACGCGCTTACGGGACTTCCCAACCGTTACAGCTTGGAGCGTTACGCTTTGGAGATCGACGATGACGATGCGCCTCTTGCCGTAATGCTGTTTGACGTAAACTTCCTCAAAAAGGTCAACGACACACAAGGGCACCTTGCGGGCGACCAACTTTTGCGTACCGCCGCTCTTTGCATCCGCGAGAGTTTCAGTTCCGGCACTCTTGACAACTGCTACCGCTTCGGCGGGGATGAATTTGCCGCTATCTTGCGTGATTGCAACGAAGAAGATATCAAAAACAGGATCGAGCGTTTTAACAGAAATTTGGAACGTGAAAAGATCAGCGTTTCCGTCGGATACGCCTACACGGATGAGATCGGTGAAGGCAGGTTCAAAAGGCTTATGGCGCTTGCGGATAAGCGCATGTATGCGGAAAAGCGCGCCGTGCATAAACGGGAAGAAATTTTGGGATCGGAGGAATAGCCGATCAACTGCTTTCAAAAACGGAAAGATGGCAACGAAAATTGCCATCTTTTATTTTATAAAAGAGCAATCACTTGCCAAAAGCGAGCGGCGCGTCTATAATGATAGTGCGCATAAAATGCCCGTGTGCGTTAAAACTACATAAACGGAGGATTTTATGATATCGGACGAAAGACAGAAAATTTTGGCAAAAAATTTGGTGAATTATTCCTGTGAGGTACAACCGGGGGAGAACGTCCTCATCGAGGCGTCCGGCGTGCCGTATCAGTTTGTAAACTTGCTTGTCAAGGAAGTTTTTGCGGCGGGGGGCTTCCCGTTCGTTTCACTTGGCGACAACAAGATCAAGCGCGAGATCATGAAGCGCGGCGGGGAAGAACTGTTTAAGCGTATGGCAAAATACGACGAACTCAAAATGCGCGATATGCAAGCATATATCGGCATCCGCGGCGGGGAAAACAGCTACGAGCTTTCCGACGCTCCCGCAGGGGCGATGCAGGCGTATTCCAAGTTTTACGCCCATCCCGTACATCACGAACTTCGCGTCAAAAAGACCAAGTGGGTCATTTTGCGTTATCCCACCGAAGGAATGAGCGAACTTGCGGGGATGAGCACCGAAGCGTACGAAGATTTTTACTTTGACGTCTGCTGTTTGGACTACAAAAAGATGGGCGAAGCGATGACTCCGCTCGTCGACCTTATGAACAAGACGGATAAAGTGCGCATCGTCGCCAAGGATACCGACTTGACCTTCTCCATCAAGGGGATCGGCGCGGTCAAGTGCAAAGGGGAGCGCAATATCCCCGACGGTGAGGTCTATACCGCGCCCGTGAAGGACAGCATCAACGGCGTGATCCATTACAACGTGCCTTCCATTGAGGACGGTATCAAGTTTGAGGACGTGCGTTTGGTGTTCAAGGACGGCAAGATCGTGGAAGCCACGGCAAACCACACCGCCGAAGCAAACAAGATCTTCGATACCGACGAAGGCGCCCGCTACGTGGGTGAGTTCTCCTTCGGACTTAATCCGTATATCAAAAAAGCCATCGGCGACATCCTCTTTGATGAAAAGATCTCCGGCTCCATCCACTTCACGCCGGGCTGTTGCTACGACGACGCCTACAACGGCAACATCAGCGCCGTACACTGGGATCTGGTTTTGTGCCAAACGCCGGAATGCGGCGGGGGCGAGATCTGGTTTGACGACGTGTTGATCCGCAAGGACGGGCGTTTTGTCCTTCCCGAACTTGAAGGATTGAATCCCGAAAACCTTATCTAACGGCTGCGAATAAGGGCGCATCTGCTTTGTTTCTGCCTTCAAAATCGCGCAGTTACGTACGGAATAGTACGCGCCTGCGCGATTTTTTGTCGAGCCTCGCATCTGCACTCTTCTCCGCAGCCGTTTACTATTATTTTGTTTTTTTACAGGCATTGGGCGCTTGTTATACTTCCCCGTAGTTTTTTTGACTCTTTTCCGCAGTCGTTTGTTATTTTTGAAATCCATAGTCGTTTGCTATTTTTGAAACTCATTTTGTTTTTTTTGTTTGTCGTTACCGTTTTGTTTTGCATTTTTTTTGGGTTGTTTGTCGTTTTGTTGCGCGATCTTGTTTTTGCAAGCAGGGCGGGGAGATTGCGAACAAAAAACGCTGTTTTGTACCGTCGTTTGCTTGCGTTTTGGGCTTTTGACGGAAAAACCATTACCAAAGTAATGAAAGTGCGCAAAACTTCGCTCAAAAGTGCGGTCAAATGTTTGCCAAGTGCGATTTTGGCGTGATATAATACACGAAGTGAATTTTTTAGGAGGACATTATGTCTTTAGTTACTTCGAAAGAAATGTTCAAAAAAGCATATGACGGCGGCTACGCGGTCGGCGCCTTCAACGTGAACAATATGGAGATCGTTCAAGGCATCACCGAGGCTTGCAAGGAGGAGAAGGCTCCGGTCATTCTTCAGGTCAGCAAGGGCGCGCGTGCATACGCGAATCATACTTACCTCGTGAAGCTGGTGGAAGCGGCGGTCATCGAATGCCCCGAGATCCCCATCGTGCTCCACTTGGATCACGGTCCCGATTTCGAGACCTGCAAAGCCTGCATCGACGGTGGTTTCACTTCCGTTATGATCGACGGCTCCGCGCACTCCTTTGAAGACAACATCGCGGTCACCAAAAAGGTGGTCGAATACGCTCACGATCACGGCGTCGTGGTCGAGGGTGAGCTCGGTACCCTTGCCGGTATCGAGGACGAAGTCAGCCACGCGGTGGGTTCCTACACCCGTCCCGAAGAAGTGGAAGAGTTCGTTTCCAAGACGGGCGTTGACAGCCTTGCCATCGCCATCGGTACTTCGCACGGCGCTTACAAGTTTAAGCCCGAGCAGTGCACGGTGAACGAGAAGGGCGTTTTGGTTCCGCCTCCCCTTCGTTTTGACATTCTTGAGGAAGTTTCCAAGAGACTTCCCGGCTTCCCGATCGTTTTGCACGGTTCCAGCAGCGTGCCGCAAGAGTACGTTCAGATGGTCAACGCGCACGGCGGCAAGATGCCCAACGCCATCGGCGTACCCGAGGAGCAACTCCGTCACGCGGCGAAGCTTTCCGTTTGTAAGATCAACATCGACTCCGATCTCCGCCTCGCGATGACCGGCACCATCCGCCAGTTCTTCGACGAGCATCCCGACAAGTTTGACCCGCGCGAGTACTTGAAGCCCGCCCGTGCCAACATCAAGGAGGTCGTCCGTCACAAGCTCAGAGATGTTTTGGGCTGCGCAGGCAAAGCATAATTTTGAAATTTTTAATCAACAAACTTAAATGGAGGTAGTTTTATGATTAAGGTAGGTATTAATGGTTTCGGAAGAATAGGTCGTCTGGTTTTCCGTGCCGCTTGCGGCAGGAAGGACATCCAGGTGGTCGGTATCAATGATCCGTTCATCGATCTCGATTACATGGTCTATATGCTCCGCTATGACAGCATTCACGGCAAGTTCGACGGTGAAATCTCCACCGACAAAGAGAACAACATGCTCATCGTGAATGGCAACAAGATCAAGGTCTTCGCTCAGATGGCGGCTTCCGACATCGATTGGAAGAGCTGCGGCGCTGAGTACATCGCCGAAGCGACCGGTATCAACACCACGACCGAGAAGGCTTCCGCTCACTTTGTCGGCGGCGCGAAGAAGGTCGTCATCACCGCTCCGTCCAGCGACGCTCCGATGTTTGTTTGCGGCGTCAACCTTGACAAGTACAACAAGGATATGAAGGTCGTTTCCAATGCTTCCTGCACCACGAACTGCCTTGCTCCTATCGCAAAGGTCATCAACGACAACTTCGGTCTTGTGGAAGGTCTTATGACCACCGTCCACTCCACCACCGCTACTCAGAAGACCGTTGACGGTCCGTCCAAGAAGGACTGGAGAGGCGGCCGCGCTGCTGCGGGCAACATCATCCCGTCTTCCACCGGCGCTGCGAAGGCTGTCGGCAAGGTCATCCCCGAGCTTAACGGCAAGCTCACCGGTATGAGCTTCCGCGTTCCGACCCTCGACGTTTCCGTCGTTGACCTTACCTGCCGCTTGGAGAAGCCCGCAACCTATGACGAGATCAAGGCTGCTATGAAGAAGGCTTCCGAGGGCGAACTCAAGGGCATCCTCGGCTACACCGAAGACGCAGTCGTTTCCACCGACTTCATCCACGACAGCAGGACTTCCATCTTTGACGCTGCGGCGGGTATCTCCCTCAACAGCAACTTCGTCAAGCTCGTTTCTTGGTACGACAACGAGTGGGGTTACAGCAACAAGGTTTTGGATCTCATCGCTCACATGAGCAAGGTGGACGCGTAATTTTTAAACTACTGCAAGGGAGAGATTCTCCCGTGAGGAGGAAGATTTATGGGTAAGATCAAACTTACGACCGTGCCTTTCCAAGGGACGGAAGCACAGGAAAAGGAACTTCGCGCGAAACTCGCCGATATCAAAAAGCTTCCCGGCGCGTTGATGCCGGCACTTCAAGCGGCGCAGGGCGTTTACGGTTATTTGCCCGTTGAGGTGCAACAGATCGTCGCGGAAGAACTCGGTGTGCCTCTTGAGAAGGTGTTCGGCGTTTCTACCTTTTACTCACAGTTCACCTTGAATCCCCGCGGCAAGTATCAGATCTCGGTTTGTTTGGGCACGGCTTGCTACGTTAAGGGCTCGGGCGACATCATCAACGAGGTGAAGAACATCCTTAAGATCGACAACGACGAATGCACCCCGGATAGAAAGTTCTCCTTGCTTGAAACGCGCTGCATCGGTTGTTGCGGTTTGGCTCCCGTTCTCAGCGTGAACGACGAGGTGTACGGCAGGATCACCACCAAAGACGTGGCGGGGATCATCGCAAAGTACAACGCGTAATTCAAAAATCAAAAGAGCTTCGGCAGGCAGGTTTTGCATGCCGAAGTTTTTTTGTTGTTGACAGACATTTGCGTTAATAATATAATAAAATTAGCTTTAGGAGGCGTGAGGTACGATTATGGGGATCAATCAAACTATCAATTCGATAAAAAGGAGATCGGAATCGCTTTGTGCGATTTTGTTTTATATAGCCGCGGGTCTTTGCTTTTTTGCTTACGTAGGTAATTTCGGCGGCAGTTTTATGCCCGCGATGGGTACCTTTCTTTCGATGTTGATCGAGGTGGGGCTTTGGCTTTTGGTCCCCGTGCTGATCTCCATCAGAAGAAGAAGCGTTGCCAGATGGGCGTTTTTGGGACTTTCGATCTTTTGGGTGCTGACCTCCATTTTCTCCCTGCTTGACGGTGCCGGCTTGGCGGTCGAGGGATCGGGCGGCGTCGCTTGCTCGGTGGGCGTTTTCAGCTTTTTGATCGCTTGCGCGTTGATCGTAGTTACGGTGCTTTCCACTATCGCTTATTGGAAAAAGGACGCAAAACTCAAGATTGTTTCCCTTTTGGTGTATCTCGGGTCGCTCGTGTTTTTCCTCGTGCTGTTTGCGCTTCGCGTGGCGCTTGCGGCGGAATGGAATATGAACTGGAGTTCTTACTTCGGACTGGTTTATTCCTACATCGTGATCCCGCTTGCGATGTGCTTTGCCGCGATTGCTTTTTGGTATACCGAGAAAGAGTTGTACTTTGCCGTTTTTGACAAAAAACCCGTGAAAGAAGAGGCTCCCGTTAAGGAAGAAAAGACGGAAAAGAAACCCGAGGTCAAAGCGGAAGATACCGCAGAGAAAAAGGCGGAAAAACCTGCCGAAAAACCGACTTCGGAGACAGAGCCCGCGGCGGAGGAGATCGCCGTAGCGGAAACGGAAGAAAAAGCGGAAGAATAAAACTGTGTTTTATTGTTGAGACAACGAAGGGGTTTTGTACCGATACGAAACCTCTTTTTTTACGCCCTGATAAATTTGTGTGAAAAAGCGGCTTCCATTTGCATAAAATGGGTGCTAAAAGTTTGCAAAATACAGCGTAATATGATAAAATCTTACTTGAACGTGCCCGCGCACGCGCGTATTGCTATGGAAATATCGAAGCATTTGGTCGATTTGGTCGTAAACAGTCTGGAGGCTTTGGCAAAGCACGTGTTGATTATGCTTGCCGAAGAAGAGGACGGCGTTTCCCTGGAGGTGTCCGACGACGGCGTCGGCATCAACGAAGAGGACGTTCAAAAAGCCTTTCGCGGTGAAAAAGCGCCGCGCGGCAGGGGGCTTGCGCTTCTGAAACAAGTTGCGGAAGATTCGGGCGGCGAGTTTGCCTACCGCTCTACCGAAAAAGGTACGGTCGTCCGCGCGCTTTTCAAAGGGGTGCCCCTTGGGGAAGTGGGCGACGCCTTGATCGTCTTTTGGCAGGAGATGGGGATCACTGTCATCACGCTGTCGGCGGTCACGGGGAAGGGCGGTTTCGTCTTTGACTCCCGCTTGGTCGAGACCAAGTACGGCGACCCGCAAAATATGGAAACAATGGTGAAAGTCCGCAAGGACGTAAACTATACTCTAACAAACTTATTTGGAGGAAAGTGATATGAAAAGCATCGCAGACATCAACGCCATCAGGGAACAGATGCAATCCAAAGTCCTGATCCGCGACAATACGAAGGAGGGGGAAACTCACGTATTTGTCGGTATGGGCACCGCGGGTTTGCAGTCCGGCGCCGTGGAAGTGTTCAACGCTTTTGTGGACGAGATCTCTACTCGCCTCATCAAAAACGTCAGGATCTCCCGCGCGGGCAGTATTGACGCCAAAGAGCAACCCGCTGCGGAAGTGATCCTTCCCGGGAAGGCTCCCGTCACTTACGCGGGTCTTAACGCCGCAAAGGTGAAGGTCATCGTTGAAAAGCACATTTTGGGCGGAGAGCCTGTGACGGAATATATCGTCAAGTAAGAGAGGAGGAAGATATGTACAGAAGTCACATTTTGGTTTGCGGTGGTACAGGTTGTCACTCCAACAACAGCGCGAACATTTTGAAGGCATTTAACGAAGAGCTTGCTAAGGC
>OCVV011275862.1_pt1 | contig 14192 bp, 12 predicted proteins | sample 1539721 | NCBI WGS metagenome assembly OCVV01 (sample SAMN02144230, study PRJEB22623) | gut metagenome | biome: sheep rumen | host: Ovis aries | place: New Zealand
CCACCCTTGATTTCGGTCCTGACTGGGGCAAACTCGCCGACGCTTACGGAGTAGGCTACTATAAGGCTCAGAACAACAGCGAGTTCGACAAGGTCTTCAAAGAAGCCTTCGAAAGCCACAAACCCTGCATCGTAGACTCAATCGTTGACATCGACGAGATGATTCTCCCGATGGCAATCCCCGGAAAGCCAATCGACGACCAGATGATGTCTTGGGACAATTAAAGTTAGGAGTTAGAAAGTAGGAGTTAGTAGTTAGCAGGTAGCAGTTTTGTTGGGCGCTCCCCGCTTTGCGGGTCGGGCGTTCCGCTATTCCGCTTGCGCTCCAGCCGCTTCCCTCGCTCCCTGGCGGTCGCTCAGTCCAGTGGCCGCCTCCGGCGCAGCTCCATGCCCTAGCGCATGAAAGCCCGCAAGAAAGAAAAATCCCCCGGTTCGCAAAGAATTCGTAATGAAGGATTCACTTACAAACCGGGGGATTTTTCATTAGTAATAAGAAGTCGTTTTTTATAATCGGGACAAGGGAGCAAAGCGACCAAAGTCCCGAAAAACTCCTAACTCCTCACTGCTAACTGCTAACTATAACTAGTCCAAAGCGTGTCCTGCTGAGCCTAAGACATCAACGCACTTGTGCATGTACATCTTTTTGAGCTCTTCTCGGGCCGGAGTGAGGTACTGGCGCGGGTCGAAGTCGCCAGGATGCTCTGCAAGGTGCTTTCGGATAGCGGCGGTCATTGCCAGGCGGCCGTCTGAGTCGATGTTGATTTTGCAGACTGCTGATTTTGCGGCTTTTCGGAGCTGCTCTTCAGGAATACCTACAGAGTCAGGAATCTTTCCGCCGTACTGCTCGATGATTTTTACGTATTCTACCGGAACTGATGAAGAGCCGTGGAGTACGATCGGGAAGCCTGGAAGCTTCTTTTCGATTGCCTCAAGTACATTGAATGCCAGTGGTGGCGGAATAAGAACGCCGTCAGCTGTTCGAGTGCACTGCTCCGGAGTGAATTTGCAGCGTCCGTGGCTTGTTCCGATTGAGATTGCCAGTGAGTCGCAGCCTGTCTTTGAAGTGAAGTCGATTACTTCCTCTGGTTTTGTGTATTTTGACTCTTCTGCAGAGACATCATCCTCTACGCCGCCGAGAACGCCAAGCTCAGCCTCGACCGTTACATCATATTTGTGGGCATACTCAACGACTTTTTTTGTAAGCTCAACATTCTCATCATAAGGAAGGGCAGAACCGTCAATCATTACTGAAGAGAATCCGTTGTCGATACAGTCCTTGCAGACCTCAAAGTTTGGACCGTGATCCAGGTGAAGGACGATCGGAATGTCACAGCCAAGCTCGTGTGCGTACTCAACGGCGCCACGGGCCATATTGCGAAGGATATTGGGGTTTGCGTAAGCACGAGCTCCCTTTGAAACCTGAAGGATAACTGGTGATTTTGCCTCAACGCAAGCCATGATGATAGCCTGCATCTGTTCCATATTGTTGAAATTGAAGGCCGGGATTGCGTATCCGCCTTTCATTGCCTTTGCGAACATGTCTTTTGTGTTCACAAGTCCAAGCTCTTTGTAGCTAGTCATGATCTATAAATCTCCTTTTATTTATGATTCCAAATTATACCTATTATGGTAAGTCGAAAATATCAGAAAATCAAGAATAATATTGTAATTTTGAGCCGAATTTTTGCAGCTTCTTTGGGCCTTATCAAATTATTTTAAATAATCATGTTAAAATATTTGACAAAGATGTGTGCTAGAAATATAATGATAAATGATTTTGTGGGCTTTTCAGCAAGTTGTGCCGATATTGTAAATATGGTTTTCTTGTCACAAAGAACACAAGTAAAGAATAAAGGAGTTATTGAATGAAAAAGGGCGTAGTAGTCTTTACTGGTTTTGCATTCCTGCTTGCCTTCTCTGTTCCAGCAGTTGCACAACCAAGCTCAAGAGCCGTAGAGACAAGGGTCATTGATAATTTTGACAATGTTGGTTCTCAGGATTATCAGGTTCCTGGTAAAACGGCAGACAGCACTGTATCACACAATTGGACATGGGGAGTTCAGGCTAGTCACTATATCGATAAGGAGAAGGGCTTCCCGAAGTTGAACTATTTCAAAGCCCAGCCAAATTCTCTTAAATACTTCAATAAAGAAGGTGAAGAGCCAAAAGTTCTTGGCGTTCAGGTCAGCTACCTCCGAAAAGGAGAAAACTGGTTCGAAGTTTATCCAGAGAACGATGGCAAACCTTACGAAATTCCTTTCGTAGGAACCGTTACACAGGTTGATTTCTGGGTTTGGGGTGCTAACTACCTCTATTTCATCGATCTTCTCGTTCGCGATGCTGACGGTCGTGTTTATACTCTTCCTGCCGGCAATCTCGCATTCAATGGCTGGCGAAATGTTATCGTTCAGATTCCAAGTTATATCCGCCAGCACTCTCGTATGCGCTCAGGTCCGACAATCATGTCATTTGTCGGTTTCCGAATCAGAACAGATCCAGATGAATATGTCGATGATTTCACCGTATTCTTCGATCAGCTCAAGTTCACGACAAACGCTTTGAGCAATATCTTCGATGGATATGAACTTAAGACAATTGAGTTTGGTGACTCAGAGTCTAGCGGTGCTTCAGGCTCATCATCATCACAAGGAGATGCAAAATAATGAAAAAGTTACTTGCTCTTGCAGTCAGTTTGACACTTTCTCTATCGCTTTTCGCACAGGAGAATGAGCGACAGAATGACAATAGAAGTCTTGCTTCGCCAGATCCAACAGTAATTGGTAACGATTCTGCGGCTCAGGCTTTGCGAGAAGTTTCAGTTGACCGCTTTGAATTGGAAGGCGGCTGGAATGCTCACATTTCTCCTGACAACGGTGTAATCAGCTGCCGAATTTTGTCTGGTAGCCCTCTTGCAAAAGAGCCTCTTAAGGGAGAAGAAGACTTTGAGGACTCAAAAGTTCTCGGTATCAAAGTTGAGTTCTTCCACCGTGGTTTGGATTCATTCTACATTAAGTCTGCCCGCCCAATCCCGATTGAGGGTATCACAAAAACAATTTCTTTGTGGGTTGCTGGCCGAAACATGGATCACCAGATGTATGTTCTCGTTCAGGACTACAACGGAAACAACTTTGAGCTTTATCTTGGCTCTCTTGGATTCTCTGGTTGGAAACAGATGCAGGTTGCTATTCCGCCAACTCCCGATGGAGAGCACGGAATTATCCAGTCTTCTGCATACAACGGAATCAAACCAGGTCTCCGTATCGTTGGTTTCCGTGTTGACTGTAACCCAATGCTTGCCCGTGGTACATACTTCTTGTACCTTGACGACCTTCGTGCTGTAACAGATCTCTACGCTCTTGAAAACCGCGACGAAGACGACATGAACGACGACTGGTAGTCTTTACTTTTGAAAAAAAACCGCTGAAAAATCAGCGGTTTTTTTATGCCTTTTACATTTTCTGTAGATTTTTCTTTATATTTTTTTCATGCTTGTAAATATGACACATAAAATGTAGAATAAAATCTATGAAACTCAATTCTTTCGGAATAAACGCATATCTAAATAATTCCGGCAATTCTTCTGCCAGCGAAAATAAATCCGAGAAAAAAGTAACGAGTCCTATTTTTGAAAAAATATCTTCTACTTCAAAAAAGCCTGAGACAGAAAAAAATCAAAAATCGATAGATGAGATTTTTGACAAGCGATTCTTTCCTCATTTGAGCAATGACTCTTTTCAGGGGAATGAGTCTGCTCGTGTTGCGGCAAAAGCCCTGACTTCAGGCGGTTTAATAAAAGTTCCTGAGCAACCCAAAGACAAGGATGGAAAAGAAAACATCTACAGGCGGGTGGCAAAATTCCTCATGCTGATTGGAGTTGATGAGGCTGCGAAAATTTTGCCCCATCTTAGCGAGGAACAAACAGAAAAAATTATACCGGAAATTGCTTCAATAAGATATGTGGAGCCGGAAGAGGCCAGGGAAATCCTTCAGGAATTTCAGGGACTTGTAAAGCAGGCAAGGGAAGAAGGCGGGCTTGATACTGCCAGAACAATTCTCGAAAAAGCCTTTGGAAGTCACAAGGCAAGCGAAATCCTTGAGAAAACCACAAGTCAGATTTCAGGAAAACCTTTCGAGTATCTTTCTGAAGCCGATTCTGACAGGGTTTCCCTTCTTCTAAAAGATGAGTCTAATGCTGTTAAGGCGCTTGTTCTCTCTTACCTCAATCCGAAAGTTTCTGCTCAGGTCATAAATGGCCTCGAAAATGAGGATAAAAAAGATGTGGTGATGCGTCTGGCAAAACTCACGAGAATTTCACCAGAAATCGTGCAGCGGGTTGACAAGGCAATGCAGGAAAAAATGAATCACCTCGCTAGCTCAAAATCAGACTCTATTGACGGAAAAAATGTTCTTGCTCAGATTCTCAAGCGTATGTCACCTGAAGCTGAGGAAGGAATCCTTAATAATCTTGCAGAAGAGGATTCGGCCTTAGGCGAGGACTTGCGGGAAAGGCTTTTTACTGCCGAGGATATAATCAATGCGGACGACCGCTTTATTCAGGACAAGCTTCATAATATGGATGAGGAAGAAATTGCCTACCTTATCGCCACGAAAAAAGAAGATTTCCGCAATAAGATTCTCAGTAATGTATCTGAAAACCGAAGAAAATCAATCCTTGAAACCGAGGAATTCCTTCATCCCATGCGGAAAAGTGACTGTGAAAAGGCGACATCTGCCTTTTTTGCAAGCCTGCGTCGGGCACATGAAGATGGAAAATTGTACATAAAAGGAAGAGATGATGAACTCTATGTGTAATATATTAAAAAAAGGTGAGAAGTACAAAGATTTTGAAGTCCTGAACGTTTTTGAAATACCTGATTATCATTCGACTGGAATTTATCTCAGGCATCTTAAGACTGGGCTGGAAGTTTTTCACATGCTGAATGATGACGCGGAAAATCTTTTTGCATTTTCTTTCCGCACTCCAAATACCAAGGCCACAGGAATTGCCCATATCATGGAACATTCGGTTCTCTGTGGTTCAGAAAAATTCCCTTTAAAAGACCCTTTCGTTACAATGTCGAACCAGAGCGTTAAGACTTATCTGAACGCAATGACATATTCCGACAAGACGGTTTATCCGGCAAGTTCCATTGCCAAAAATGATTATTTTAACCTGATGTCTGTTTATGGAGACGCTGTTTTTTTTCCCAGGCTTGACAAAGAAATATTCATGCAGGAAGCACACCGCTTTGAAGTAGATGATGAAGGCAAGGTTTCGATTCAAGGGGTTGTTTACAATGAAATGAAGGGCAGCTATTCTTCATTTGAGTCTGTTGCCGCTGACCTCGCCCTTACCAGTCTGCTAAAAGGTACGATTTATGAAAAAGATTCTGGCGGAGATCCTCTTGAAATCCCGGATGTCACTTATGAGGATTTTCTTGCCTTCCACAAAAAATGGTACAGACCTGACAATTGTTTTGTTTTTCTGCATGGAAATATTCCTACTTGTGAGCAGCTTGATTTTTTGCAGGAGAATTTCCTGACCAGACTTGAAAAAAAATTCCCAGGCCTTGATGTCTCTGAAAAAACAAGGAAAAAAAGACTTGATGATTTCTTGTCTCTTGTTACTCCTAAAGAAAGTCAAGAGCCTTTTGTCCTTTATGAGCAGGGGCCGAGCGGAGATGGAGGGGAAGACAATACTGTTCTCGTAAACTGGTTGGTTGGTCGTTCAGACAATGCCATTTCTGCCACTGAAAAGGTGGTTTTGACCGGCATTTTGTGCAATCACGACGGCTCTCCCTTGCAGAAAGCTCTTCTCGAAAGTAATCTTGGCCAAGATATTGCGCCTCAGAGCGGACTTTTTTCTTCTATTTATCCATCTGTATTGACTGTAGGTCTTCGAGGAGTAAAAAAAGGCGACGAAAAAAAAGTTGAAAAACTTGTCCTGGATACTATAAAAGAGCTTTCCGAAAAGGGTATCTCGCAGAAAGACATAGAGTCAACCTTGCTGACCCTTGAATTTTCCCATCGTGAAATCAAACGCGGACACGGCCCCTTCGCTATTTCCCTTATGGCTCGTCCTATTTATGGCTGGCTTTATGGTGACGGCATTGAAAATCAGATACGGCTGCGTTCTCACCTCGATGAAATAAAAAGTAAAATTGAAAATGATCCGGCTTATCTTCCGAATCTTCTGAAAAAACTCCTTTTGGATAACAAAAGCCGCTCCCTTGTGGTAGTCACTCCTTGTAAGGATTATTCCGAAAAGCGGGATATGGCGGAGAAAAAAAGAATTGAAACTTACCTGGCCACTTCATCAATCGATTCAATAAGAAAAGAAAACGAGGAGCTTCATGCTTTCCAGCAAAGTGATGACGATGATTCTTGTCTTCCCCACTTAAAACCTGCTGATTTCATTGTAGACGGCCGGCCGATAATGAACCGGGTTCACACTGAGATTGATTTTTTGCCCGGCTATGACAAGTCTTCCCTTCCATTCATAAAAAATGAGGAAAATACTAACGGTATTATTTATTTTGACATTGGTTTTCCTGCCGATATTCTTGCTCCGTCTGACTATCCTCTTCTTCCGGCTTTTACGGCCTGTGTCACTGAGTGTGGCTGGAAGAATCTGGACTGGGCGAAAGCGGCTGAAGAGTGTGCCCTTCATACAGGTGGAATCGGCGTAAACCTCCTTACTATGGAAGGTCCTGATACGGAAAATGCAAAAGCTCTCCTCAAAAAATATAACTGGATTCGCCGGGACTGGATAATTTTCAGAATGTCAACGCTGGAAGAGCAGGCTGAAAATGCCATGCAGCTCCTGCTTGATTGCCTTACCGGAACGGATTTTTCAGATGACAGGCGAATCCTGGACTTGATTACCGAAGCAAAAAATGATTTTGAGTCATCAGTAATTCCTGACGGGCACATATTTGTCTCTAACAGGGTTCTTTGCAATTGCTCAAGAAAAACAGCCGTCGATGAAATTTGGAACGGATTGAGTCAGTATTATTCAATCAAGAAAATTTCTGAGACCCCTCTTTCAGAGATTGTTACTATTTTCAGAAGAATCTTTGCCGAGATAAAATCAGGCGGGGCATTCATTCATGCTACGGCTGAAAAATCGGGCTTTGAAAAATTGCAGACTCTGCTTCCTTCTTTCATTAAAAAGGCAAATCTTTGTTCGCCGAAAGCTCCACGGGAAGCCAGCGACGATGACTTTTTTGCCCTTACAAAAATCAGCGGAAAAGATGGAATCGACCCAAACTCGGAATGTTTCGTTACTTCTTCTACGGTTGGTTATGCCGCTGAATGTATTGCGGCTTCAAAATACGAGGACGAAGCTTCTTATACGGAGGAAGTCTGCGCCCATTGGCTTTCCAACAATCTCCTGTGGGAAAAAATCAGGACGATAGGCGGAGCTTACGGAGCATTTTGCAATGCCGAGCCTATGTCTGGAGCCATGATTTTTGCGACATACAGGGATCCGACGGCACTTTTGTCTTGCGATGTCTTTGAGCAATGTATCAGGGAGGCCTCAAGCCTTGATTTTACGAAAGAAGACGTTGAGCGGGCTGTCATGGGCTGCTACAGCCATTTTATACAGCCTCAGTCCCCGAAGGGAAGGGGCTCCACTGCACTGACAAGACTTCTTTACGGCATATGCGATGAAGACAGGGAAAAGAAAATCCTTGGTATTCTAAACACTGAGCCTGAAAGCATGAAAATGGCCTTCAAGACACTGGCTTCCAGACTTTCAGAAAAAAAATTTGCTGATTTCAAGAAAAGAGCCTATCTTTCTGGTAAAAAAACTCAGAAAGATGACGGTTTTAGTGGAAAAATTGTAAGTATGCCGTTATAATAAAACTAGTCTTAAAAACTCTGGAGATTGATATGAAAAACGAAAAATTTGACAAATGCATAAAAATGATGCGTCAGCTGGTCTCTGATATTCAGGGTGCTCCTCTTCCCAGTGAGGATTTAGAACCTGAGCTTTACAGAATATGGTTTGAGCATGTGCAGAGAGCTGGCATAGAATGCCTTGAATATCTCGACGAGAACTTTCCCCTTGAACGAGATGACATTGACAACACTCTCAATAAATTCCTCAAATAAGGCTTCTGCTCTTTTAGTCTCCGCTTTTTAGGAAGCATGAAAACATGTACTTTCCTAAAGTTCGTCATTCAATATGTCGAAAATCAAAGAAGATAGTCAGTTTAAAATCAATTTAAGCTGACTTTTAGGCGGAAATATGGCAAATTCAAAAACAAACAAACGATTCGATCAGTATGTGCTGCGTGGCCGTTTGCGTCAGTCAGGTTTTGAGCGGTGGAGATATGTTTTTTCAGCGTTCAGTAAACTCTCCGGTCAGGAGCGCAAGTTTTTCATTGAGTTGTATATAGTTAATCCAGGCCTTTCTCCAAAGACTGCTCTTATCAGCCAAAAGTCTCGCCTCGCTATTTCCGAATCAGATTTGCAATATGCCCTTGCTGGCACGGAATCTGCGGCTCATGCAAATGATGAGCTTGATGTCCGCCCCTCTTATGTCCTAGTAAAGGCCGGTGTTTTTGGCAAAGAAGGAAAGGAAATGAATAAGTTCCTGGCTTCATCCCAGATGGCTTTCGTCAAAAATGCGGAGGTTTTTAAGGTAGGGGACTGTATTTTTGGTTCAAAATCTCTTTCAGGCTCAGTTTCCGTTACTTCTCAGGACTTGCGACTAAGGCCGGAACTTCTTTGCAGCGTTGGCTCCATGGACTGGGAGCTTAAATTCGAGCACATGATTGAGTCTGCCCCTATGTACAGGAGAAAGGGCTATTTTTGGATTCCGGTGGGCTTAAAATCGCTCTTTTCCGGTTCAATTCATCTTGATGGCCTTGAATATGTCGTTCTTCCCAAGTCTTCTAACGGTTATGTAGACAAAAGCTGGGGAGAAAGACCAAATTCTCCATACTTTCATATTTCTTCTTCCAAGCTTACCAGCATCATAAGCGGAAAGCCCATGCTGAATTCATGTTTTTCACTGGAAGGCGAGTTTAAGGGTAAATTGTGCGCCTCTTTGATTCTCGACGGAGAAAAATACAGCGTAGATAATTTCTCAATGTTCAGAAGAGACTCCATAATTCATGATTGTTCACAGATTTCAGCCGGAACTGAAGGGGAAAAAGTTCACTGGTCGGTCAGCATTCACAAGGGAAAAATGGTCATTGACATTGACTTGTACTGCAATGACAAGGAAATGTTTGTCAGGGACTATGAGATGCCCCAGGGAAAACGCTGCCTGCTTAAAATCCTCGGTGGAAACGGAACCGGTGAAATCAGGATTTACAAAAAAATCGGAAAAAACCTTGAGCTTTTGGAACATGCCAATATTTATGAGGCAATCTGCGAGTTTGGTCAGACTGAGGAAGTCGGCAAAAGGGTTTAGAACATAAAAACTATAATCTGGAGATACTTGTATGAAAATTTTAATTCGTCCACATGATATTGGAAAAGGTTCTGCTGACTGGCTTGGCACAAATGCCCATGACTGGGGCTTTGACGGAGTTCAGCTGGCAATCGCAAAGGCTGTCGAAGGACAGAACGGAAACCCCGGCACCCTTACGAATGCTGTTGTTTCAGAAATCAGAAAGGGCTTTAATTCTCATGGCGTTGAGATTCCTCTTTTGGGGGCATATTTTAACCCCGTTCACTCAAACAAGGAGAAGGTAAAGGCCGGAGCTGAAAAATATGCCGACCACCTCCGTCACGCTTCTGAATTTGGAGCAAAATTCGTTGCTTCCGAAACAGGCAGCTACAATGACGACAAATGGACTTACAATCCCAAAAATCAAACAGAAGAGGCTTTTCAGGAAGTAAAGTCTGTCTTTGCTCCCATGCCTGCCATTGCAAAAGAAGCCGGTGTCTGCATGGCTCTTGAAGGAGCCTGGGGACACTGCATGTACAAGCCTGAGCAGCTAAAGCGTCTTGCCGATGAAATTGACCCAGGACAGGAAAATTTTCGCTTCATCGTTGACATTTACAATTATCTTTATATCGGAAACCACGAAAAAAGGGCGGAAATTTTTGACAGCTGCCTAAAACTTTTCAAAGGAAAAATCTGTGGCTTCCACTTAAAGGACTATGTGGTAAATGGCGAGGAACTTGAAATTGCACCTTTGGGACAGGGAATCATGGGCTGGAAGGAATTTTTGCCCAGAATCGTAAAAGAATGCCCGGAAGCCTACCTGATTTTCGAAGGCGTAAAGGATGTGCCTGCTTCCCTTAAATTCGTAAGAAGCATTGTGGAATAGTTTTTGACGCAGATGCATTAGCCGCGTGAGCGGTGAGTAAATAATTTCTACTAACGCAAACGACACTAAGTGGCGTATGGACGCAGATAAACGCGGATTATTTATTTTTTATCTGTGTGTATCTGCGTTTATCCGCGTCTAATTTTTCTCTGTGACCTCTGTGCCTCTGTGAGGAATTTAAACTTCGCCTTCGCAAGTCATTCCGCCCCATTCTTTGCTGTGGGTGCGTTCGTGGGCTAAAGTTGCCTCAAAGTCGGCCATTGGGTCGCACTTTCTTTCTATTTCCTGGGCTGTCTTGTAGAGGCGGCGCAGGCAGTCGCTTTTGTCATTGTAGCCCAGCTTTGATTTTTCTATTGATTCGCCCAAAATCCTAATTGATTCGTCGTATATTTTTAGTGGAACGGGGAAGGGGTGTCCGTCCTTTCCGCCATGGGCAAAGCTAAAGCGGGCAGGGTCTGAAAAACGGCTTGGAGTGCCGTAAATCACTTCGCTTACCAGGGTCAGGCTTTGCAGGGTACGGGGACCGAGACCAGGTGTTAGCAAAAGGCTTTCAAAATTCTGGTTGTTGCTTTCGTAAGCCGTGGCAAGGACTGCTCCCAGTCTTTTTAAGTCTACATCCTCTGAGCGGACTTCATGGCGGGAGGGCATGACCAGGTTCCTGTCGTTGCGAATTAAAATTTCTTTTTCCTGCAAGTCGGGGGCCTTGCGGGTTAGGGAGTGACTTCCCTCAAAATCGAATTCCATTTGTCTCACATAGTCCTGACCTGTAATTTTTGCGATTTCCCTGAGCATTTTGTCGGGATTTTCGTGTGTGAGTGAGAGAATGCTGCCCCTTGTTTCTTTGGCAGCAGAGGCCGTAAGGTTCAGGATTTTGCCCTGATTTTCGCCCGTGACTCCGGAATGCGGCTCTTCCACAAAAGAGCGGAGATTTTCCGAGGACCAGTGATAGCGGCGGGCTGTCTGGCTTTTTGTGTTCATTCCCTGCTGAACGACAACCCAGTCTCCTTCATCACTGAGTATGAAATTGTGCATGTAGAGCTGAAAACCGTCCTGAAGGGCGTTTCCGTCAACTTTTGCCGTGAGACGGCTGGCATTTACAAGTGAATCTCCGTCCAGACCTGTTGCATCTGCCAGAAACAATAGCTCCTCTGGCGTTTTTCTGGAATATTTTCCCCTTCCGCCACAAACACAAAGACCGAATTCCCTTGCACGCTCGTTGATTCCCCTCTTTAAGGCGTACATGACGCTGGTGGTGATGCCGCTTGAATGCCAGTCCATGCCCAAAACTGAGCCAAGGGACTGAAACCAGAGTGGGTCCGAAAGGCGGGTGAGGACTTCTTTTTTGCCGTAATTTAAGAGAATTGACTCAACAATTTGAGTTCCAAGAAGCTTCATTCTGTCGGCGAGCCACTTTGGGACAAGACCAGTGTGGAGGGGTAAATCGGCATAGCCTGAGCGTTTTAGCATGAGAAAAGTATATCAGAAAACGAAAAAAGGGAAAACGACACCTTAAAAAGGTTTCTTTTTCCCTTTCAATCCTTTTATCTTCCAAAAATAAGAGTGAAAATTCGCCTTACTACAGGGCCTGCAAAGCACAGCTGCCAGAAAAAGGCCATTGGGAAGTTCAGAATTGTCGTTTTAATCCAGATTGATACAATTTCGCTCTGCAAAAGTCCGCCCTTGAAAAGAATCGTGGCCACAAGGCTCATCATTGGGCACATGAAGATTACTGAGAATACCGAAATTGAAAGTATGATGAAAATTGGCTTTGTCTCAGCCGGGTTGAAAATCCTGAATGTGAATTTTTTTGCCAGCGGGCCTGCGACCAGCATGTCAAGGAGCATTGCGATCGGCCCCATGATTACAAGCTCTTTGAAGGCATTCAGCATGACAGCGTTGGTGAAGTCACCGATGGCCAGGGTCATGTTGTAGCAGATTAGGGCATAGACCATGAAAAAGACCATGATGATTGTAAAAATGATTTCCTGAAATAAAGACTTTGGCATTTTAGTTTACTCCTTTGCCGATTTGATTTTGCAAAGATTGTTAAACTACGCCATTCCCGGTAAAAATTCTACCTGATAAGAAAAACGCATGAGGCTTAACCAGAGGAGGCGGTTAAGATTCAATCTCAAGCGAAATAAATTTAGCAAATTGTAGAAAATTGTGCAAGTAGTACGAAAAATTTACAGTATTTCGCAAAAGAGTTTTTTATGTTTTTATTTTAGCAACTTTCATTTTTCACTTTACCTGTGCTATAATCTTTGTCATGGAATTAACTTCACTCACATCTACTTACACTCTTGCCAACGGAAATAAAATCCCCTGCCTTGGATTCGGCACCTGGCAGAGTGCGGACGGCGATGAGGCGTACAATGCTGTACTTTCAGCCCTTAAAAACGGATACCGCCATATTGACACTGCGACTGCCTACGAAAACGAAGAGAGCGTAGGGCGGGCAATCAATGATTTTCTTTCTCAGAGCGGCGTAAAGCGGGAGGAGCTTTTCATAACGACAAAACTCTGGAACGCTGACCATGGCTACGAGGCCACAAAAAAGGCAATCGAATTGTCCCTTAAAAAAATGAAGCTTGATTATCTGGACTTGTATTTGATTCACTGGCCAAATCCTCTCAAATTCCGGGACTGCTGGCAGGAAATGAATGCCGGAAGCTGGCGTGCAATGGAAGAAGCTTATAACGAGGGCAAATTGAAGGCTCTCGGGCTGTCAAATTTCCGCCAGCACCACATTGAAGCCCTTCTTAAAACAGCAAAAATCAAGCCTATGGTCAATCAGCTTATGGTCTGCCCGGGACAGGCTCAGCGGGAGCTTTGTGATTATTCCCGCTCGCTTGGAATGCTTGTGGAAGGCTACAGCCCCATGGGTACAGGAAAAATTTTCTCAAGCAGCGAGATGCAGACCCTTTCAAAAAAATACGGCCGTACAATCGCCCAGATTTGTATCCGCTGGAGCCTTCAGGAGGGAGCGATTCCCCTTCCAAAAAGCGTTCGGGAGGAGAGAATTGTCGAGAATGGAAAGGTCTTTGATTTTGAGCTTGAGAAGGCCGACTGTGACATGATTGCCTCTCTCACCGGCCTTGAAATCCGTCAGAACCGGAACCCGGATGAGGCACCCTTCTAGAATCAAGGCGTTACCGCCCGCAAGCTGGCGGTTGTCGAGCACTTGCGTTGTTGTGCTCGCTTGCTTTGCGCACTTCCGCTGCCGCTCCATTGCCTGCGGCAACTGACGATGCTACATACCCTAACACAGGAGACAACTTTGCATAAAATTTTATTCATCTGTCACGGGAATATCTGCCGCTCACCGATGGCCGAAATGGTCATGAAGCACTATGTGCGCCAGGCTGGCCTTGAGCGTGATTTTTACATCGACTCAGCCGCCACTGACTATGACGAAATTGGTAACGGAATGCACCGGGGGACAAGACAAACCCTGACCAAAAACGGAATCCCCTTCACCGACCACAGGGCAAGGCTCGTCACCCCCGATGACTACAATGAATTCGACCTTCTCATAATCATGGACGAAGAAAATGAGCGTCATCTTCGCCGCCGGGTGGGGGAGGACACAGAGGGAAAAGTCCACTACCTCCTTGAATATGCCAAAATCAACCGTGATGTGGCTGACCCCTGGTACACAGGTAACTTTGAGGCCACCTGGCAGGACATAACCTTGGGCTGCCGGAGCCTTCTGGATGCCTTGTGCAGCTAAATCGCAATTTATGTCAAAAAAAATCAATTTTACTAGGCTTTTCTATTGACATAAATAAAAAAAACATATAACATTCTTTTCATTCAGCAATGAACACATGGGCTATTAGCTCAGTAGGTAGAGCACCGCCCTTTTAAGGCGGCTGTCGATGGTTCGAATCCATCATAG
>OCVV012860190.1_pt1 | contig 14188 bp, 13 predicted proteins | sample 1539721 | NCBI WGS metagenome assembly OCVV01 (sample SAMN02144230, study PRJEB22623) | gut metagenome | biome: sheep rumen | host: Ovis aries | place: New Zealand
GCATATGGAGGAATATCTTTGGAGACGACTGCACCTGCTCCAATAACAGCTCCATTCCCAATTGTAACACCATCAAGAATGGTAACATTAGCTCCAATAAAGACATCATTGCCTATTTTTATTTTTTTTCTTTCTACAACCTTATTTGTCGCAGATAGCGTCATTCCGTTTTGTTTCATAGTGGAATAAAACATGGGGTGTGTGCTGATACCATTTGTAGGATGTATTCCCCATCCACAAACTAAATTCGGACCGACAGAGCAAAATTTTCCTATCTCAGTTTTAGAAATATGTGCGTTCGTAGCTATATAAGTGTAGTCACCAATACATGTGTCGTATATCCACGAAGGAGGATAAATAAAAGTTTTTCTCCCCAAAATTAGGGTTTCATCTGCATTGTTCTGTACAAGAGTTAATGAAGTGCAAAGTCTTTTGTCACTTACAATAAGAAGTTCAGGAAAAGAACGTAATACGTACTTTTTTATTTTTTTATAAATCCACTGTTTTAATCTGTAAAACATGTTTATTCGTATATATATTGTCTGATATTTTCTGCCCATCGATCATAGGCATGTGGTTTAAGGTGTATACCATCATCATGTGTCAAACTCATAGGGAGTTCTTCGCCCTGAATATAAAGGGAATATAGGTCTATGTATGTGATATGGTGTCTTTTTGCTAATTTTGCTATGGTAAAATTGCATTCTTTAATTTTATTGTTTGTAGAATATTTTTTATATGCGGTGTGGTTGATAGGTAGGATGCTATGTACATAAAGTTTTGCATGTGGAAGTGTTTCTTTTATCCGACATAGTAGGCTATCGTATTTCTCGCCTATGTCTTTAGTTGGTTCTCCTATATTATTTATTCCAATCATTATAAATATCTTCTTGGGTTGTGTGCATTCTAATAATTTTATTCTACGGATTAATCCCTCTATATTTTCACCAGGAACTCCAAGATTTATAATATCTTTGTCAGGAAAGTAAGAAGTGAAGTCGCTGTTGTATATTATTGAATTACCATAGAAGGCTATTTCACATTTGATATTTTTCTTTCTTAAACAATTTTCCCAACTACGCTCAACCCAATAATTAGGATGTTCTTTATCACTGTCCCCTGTAACTTGATTGTTCTCTATTTTTTTATGGACAGTATTGTGTTTATTAATACAATTACGAAGATATGCCGTTCTGTATTCCAATTGGCATATAATGATAGCTTGTATGAATACAATTCCTATAAGTATTATAATTCTCATAAGCCTAATTTGTTTTTTATGATTTTATATAGGATTCGCATTTCTTTCTTTACTATTGTGCGTAATGCAATGTCATGTTTGGTTAATCTGTCTTCTATGTAGTAACATAGACGAAATCCAATCCCTTCAAAATCCTTCTTGTTATATAACTGGTCGATAGTATTAGGATACAAACGCCTCCCTTGTTGATATAGTTGCCATATAGCATATCTTTCCCAAAGTCCTTTACCTTTTAGAGACAGATGACCGATGAAATCTTCTTCTATGTTTTTTCGTGCATGGCTTGCGCTACAGTGGTCCCGATTATATGTCATTATTGGTATGGGACTTCTATATATTCGCTCATCTCGCATTATGTTGAAAAGGTTTTCAGCATCCTCATACCTACGTAAATTTTCTTTAAAAGGATATTTCAACAATAAGTCTTTTTTTATTATGCAAGCGCCTGCTCTGGGCATGAACTCACCTATGCACCATGAGAAAAAGTTGTTTCGTATGAAACCTTCCTTATATTTGTCGGAATAAAGATGTATGTTCTCGTTGTATTGTATGTAGTGGTTGCAACAGAAGAAATTGCATTTCGGATGCTTGATTGTAAGGTGTTGAAAATGTTCTAATGCATCAGATTCTAGTGTGTCATCAGCATCTAATATTATAATCCATTCACCTACAGCTTTCTGAATCCCCATATTACGGGCAGATGCTGGTCCTCCGTTTTCTTTTGTATATAATTTAATTTTGTCAGACTGTATTCCTTTTACTATTTCAAAGCTGTTGTCTGTAGAACCATCATTAACTACAACAATTTCGAAATCATCGAAATTTTGTGATAAAATAGAATCAATAGTATTCTTTATGTATTTTCCTTTGTTATATAAGGGTATTATGATAGAAATCATGATGAGTCTCTAAACGATGTTATTTTGTGTGATGTCGGGATATAAGATGTTTAGTCTCTCGTGTTCTGCTTGGCTTTTTTGTGATTTTATAGAACGTGTAGAGAATTTAAGAAGCATATAATGCTTAACTCTAATTTTTCTTTTATACTGAGATTAGAATTGAATATGACAGATGTTGGCGTGTATAGTTGTTTGTTGAAATCTCTGGTTCTAAAAGCACGATAATTAAGACATTCAAGTTTCTTCTGCAGAATGAATTTGTCATCACTGTAATTTAAACTTTTCATTATATTTATGATACACTCTGTATATTGAAGAAAACCAGAAGCATTTTGAGTCGTTATGTTTTGTGTTGTATAAATACTATGACACAAAGCATGGTCAATCCATTTATAGGAAATGTCTTCGCAAAATACTTTAATACAGAAAAGATTATCTTCTAAATGTTTAGGAAAAGACTCAAATCGTATGTTTTTTTTGCGTAACGTGTCAAGTTTGAATGCTTTATTACAAACATTTCCAATGTATTTTTCTTTTATTAGTTCTTTTGCCAAGTCTTGAGGTGATGTGTAATAAGGGTTTACATGTAAGATTTCAACGTCCTCCTTAGTGTTATGATTGAATAGATCAAAAATTACAATATCTTTATTATCACTTAGGGAATCAATAATCTCTAAGGCTCTATTTTCCAAAATATCGGAGTCTTCTAAGAATAAGATATAGTCTCCTGTTGCATTATCTATACTTTCGTTGAAGGCTTCAGCTCTGTTTCTTTTCTTGGAAGAGATGATTTCGTAATCTTTGTATGTTTGTCTTAATATAGAATTATAGCAATTAGAACTATTGCTGTTATTGAAAATTATGATAGAGAACATTATTTGAATATTTTTGACATTTCTTCTATATAACCTTTACCATATTTTTGATCAGGTTCAAGGTAATTCCCCTCTCCCCATTCATTCCAGGATTTAATGAAAACTAAATTTTCTTCGGTAGGTCGATGCTTGTAGAGTTCTGCTATCGATTTACAAAGTTCTCCCCATTTTTCAGGGGTACTATTATGCAATATACGTGCATATGTACCACTTCGTGGAGTATGGTCGAAATTGGGTTCGATACAAGGAAAAGATAAAGGATTCTCACTTAGCTTTTTTATACAAGTTGAAGCATATTCTTCATATTTTATATATAATGCTTTACCTTTAGAATTCGCTTTCTGTTTTTTTTTCTTTATAGTTGGTTTATCTGTGATGTCTAATAAAGGATCTAGTACAACAGAGTTAAATAACTCTTTTTTTATAAGTTTTAAAGCATAAGTTCCTTGGCATAATGCAAAAAAATGGAAACCTAGAAGTCCGTTTTGTTGTGCTAGCTCATTCCATATTTTTGACATTCGAATTATATCAACATTCCAGGGGTCGAAAATTCCAAAGATTAGTCTGTCGTTTATCTTCATGTACCTTTTATCCCTGAAAGCAGGAAGCATTGCATAGAAATGTTCTATGAAATCTTTTTCACCAGGATATTTTTGCTCTATAAGAAGTTTATCTGTTCCTTCTTTATTCCAAGTCTTAGCATACCAAGAATGGTTTGCCCAACAAAGACAGAAGGGGTAGTCTGGCTTTCCTGATGTGACCACTTCATTGAAGACTCTGTCAAGTAGTCTTTTTCCGTTTCCGAACCAATAATGCCAATAACAGAAACCTTCAATTCCCGCTTCGCGTGCGAGTTCAGCTTGACGTTCTCGTGTTTCTGGAACTCGTAAATCATAAAAACCTAAGTCGCGAGGTATACGTGGCTGATAATGTTCTTTAAATAAAGGCTTCGATTTCGCTACGTTTGTCCATTCTGTAAAGCCAGGCTCCCACCATTCATCATTTTCTGGTGTAGGATAAAATTGTGGAAGATAAAAGGCTATTAATCGTTGCTTCATTTTGTCAAATGCTATATTTTGAAAGGACATATAAAAATGTGTGTTTACTTTGAAATACTATATTGTTTATCTTTATGTCTTGAAAGTACATATTATATGGTATCTTCCATCGTGTGGCTCATTGCGCCATGAGATAGGGAGTTGATATACTAGTATATTTTCATTGATATGTAAAAAAGAAACTGCGTAATTTTATTTAATTAGTAATAGTTGATGTCGTTGTAATATTGTTGAGAATTCTCTTCGTATCTGATAGATATGTGAGGATTGCAGTGTCTTCAACATCATTGTTGTTGGTCTCATGAAATTCCTCCAAAGGACGGTTGCGGTATGGTGCTGCAGCATCACCAATACTTTTTCGCTTAATCCATTGCTCAATACTTTTACAGAAATAATGATTTATTCGTATAGGAGATGATGGATACATTAGTATCGGGTTATGTGCCCATGGCACTAAAGTCCCTTTTTGGTCATAAGCTGCAAGCCCCCATTTGTATACGGCAGAATGTGCGGTGTCCATGTATAGAATACTATTTGGGCGGTAAATAGTTTTGATGACTCTTGTCGCTCTCTTTCCTGGCAGGGCTCTTTTGGTAAAAGCCTCCATACACAATCCTTCGGGTGTCGTTGCATGCCCGTTGTCACCAAATACTCGCCAGTTTACAGCTATACCACCAGTATTTAGATTATGTTTGAAAAATGTTTTTATTGTTTTTTTTAAGTCTTTGCTTTCGTCGGTTGTGTAAAGAAACTCATCGCAGTCTATAAATGTAAGGTATTTACATTCTTCTCTGTATTTGTTAAATGCGTCGTGGTATACTGATATTTGTATTCCTTTGCCTTTTACATAATGATATTTTACAAAACCAGAATCAATGAAAGGTTGTAACTTCTCTTTCATATCATCAAAACTTTCATTGTCGTATAGATAAATTACGTCAACTCCTGCTGCTTTGTGAAAAGCACACCATTCTTGAATATATTCTCCTTCGTTTTTTGCTATTGCAACAATACCTAATGTGTATTTGTATTTTTTGTGTATAAATAAATTGTAAAGTCGTCTGTATAGCATAACTACCACCGTAGTTATGGCTGATATGATATTTAATAATTTCCTTTTTATTCCTGTCTGATAATCGTCTGGTGAAAAGGGACTTTTTTTGCAATAAAATTTAAATTCCTGAATTTTTTTCGTTTTTTTTCTTTGAATGATTTTTATTAAAGAATCTAAACCCTTGCGAATAGAAACCATATGCATTTGTTTAAAACATTCAAATATGGCTGTTGCAGTAGAATACTCATAGATAACACCAAGATGATAGTTGAGAGCTCTATTTATAATGTGTTCTTTACCTACTTTTTGAAGTAGATGTTGTATGCGGAACAGCTCATTGGTCCGCTGAAGTGTCATTTGAAAATCTTCCGATAATGATAGTGATAGTGATTGATTACGTCTAATGTAGTGATAGACGATGTCTGAATAGATAGCAACCTTTTTTGCGTGTATAGCAAGTTTAACAGAAAATAATGCATCATTACATGAAGGTACTTCTGAATATTTTATGTTGTGCTTTTCTATTATGTTACGTGAGCACATCTTATGCCAGGGTTCAAATAGAGAAAATAGAATATCAGGATTGTTGCATGGCGTAAGTTCGTTTAAACCTACATTGTCGTAGTTGAAGATTTGATTACCAACTTGATCCTGAAATGGGTAAGGTCCTGTTTCCCCATTGGTATGTGTAACGTCTGATGGCCAGCAGATGACATCATAGTTGTCTTTCGGCTTGTCCAATAAGGCATTTAAAGATTCGCTGTTAAATGTATCATCAGCATCTGCAAATAGTAACCATTTCCCTTTTGCATGTTTTATTCCGATGTTACGCGCATACCCGGCTCCTTTCCCTTCTTTTGTTAAATAGTATTCATAGTTCTCGCCTTTCCATTGCGGGAAGTTATCAAAATTCACTTTATCTGCATCACTGTTATCATCAACTACTATTACCTGTACGTCATCTCTTATAAGGATAGAGTCAAGGCAACGTTGAAGTAGCTGTGGAACGTTTTTATGTGGAATAATTATACTGTAGTTTATATTATTCATAATACAATTAATTATGTTTTTTTTTATCCAATTTCATAGTAATTGAGTTGTCTGTGAGTTTTTAATCCTTTTGTTCGTAAAAAAGAATTTGATTCTTTCTATATAGAAATGAAGGAACGTGTTAAGGTAACCTTTCCATCGGTGTAATCTGTCTCTGTCATTGTATTGCTCACGTAGCATTTGTAATATGCTTATGTCCTCTTCTTTCAAACAAAAAATATACGCAGTGTATAGTTTCCAGTTATGTCTGTGCAATTTGTGGGCATAAAATTTGATTACATCAATATATAATGAAATATCCTTCCCTTTTCTTTTTGCAATATAAAAAGCTCGAAGCATTGCACCTGTTCTACATTCTAATTCTCCTTCCTTTTGTAGGAAGTTGGAAGTGAGAGAATTATCACTTTGTGTTATCATGTAGAAGGATTCTTCTTTTACCTCTATATTTGTAGCATTACAAGCAATGGCTACGGAGAATACATTGTCGTTGCTGTATCGTATTTCCTCAAATTTTATGCCATTGACAATGTCCCTTCTTATGATTTTACTCCATGGACTCATCCACATAAGTGAAATCAGACAAGTGTTATTTGTTTTAATGGTTTCATCAATGAGATAGTTATAACCGTCAGCCCTATTAGAGTGCAAATTGTGGTCGTTAAGCATTACTGCTTGTGGACGATAGAAAGTAATATCTGCGTTTGAGGTCTGATTTTCATTCAGTATATTGTCAAATGATGGTAGGAAATAGTCATCTGCGTCAGAGAAAATAACCCATTTGCCCTTTGTATGTTCTAATCCTACATTACGTGCATATCCCGCTCCTTTTCCTTCTTTGGTTAGGTAGTACTCATAGTTTTTTCCTTTCCATGTAGGAAAATTGTTGAAGTCCACCTTGTTAGCATCGCTATTGTCATCAACAACAATAACCTGCACGTCGTCCCTTACGGGGATAGAGTTGAGACAATACTGTAGTAGTTCAGTACTGTTTTTATGAGGGATTATTATAGAGTAGTTTATGTGTCGCATCGTGAATTTATGATTTCATGGCTTCTACCCATGCAGGAAGGACATAGGACCAAGATGTTAGTTTCTTTAGCTTTTCTTTGTTTGATCGTGTCTTCTCCTTTAGATCTTCGTAATGCTCAATGGAGTATAATATATTATTAAAAAGGTTTTCTATAGAAGTTTTTATATAGAATACATTGTTGTTGTCATATTCTGGATAATCAAGCCAGTCTGCAATGATTACGACGTTCTTGCAATACAGGTGGTCTTGTAGTGCACCACAAAAAGCATCTGTTGTTTGCGTATTAATAACGATATCAGATGTGATACGTAATGCAGCAAGTTCTTCAGATTTGAGAAATTGTAATAAAATAATGTAACTGAGACCAGAAATATTCAAAACGTTTTTTATTTCTTGATAATAAGAGTCATTAAATCCATACGTCATAGGTATAACGACATGAATATTTTGTTTTATCTCTTCTGGTAATTTCTGTAAGGCATCTATTATGATTCTATGTTGTTGTTGTGGCATTCCGTTATATCCACATGTAACAGTAATTCTTTTAGAAATTTTTATTCCTAAGTTTGTCGCTATTTTATTCGCTTTCTCTATGGGAATATTATCAATGATGTCATAATTCGTGTTTCCAAAATATACCAAATGTGTTTTATAATCATATTTGTGATTAAACACATTCGACAATCTTTTTAATATCTTGTACAATGCTTTTATTGAATGTGCTCCCTCATATCCCCATTCTACATTTTTGATTTCTTGCTCTGTTGCTCTCAGTACTTCAGATCCCCACAATGTAATGTCGTATTTTATATTCCATTCACTACATTTTTTTGCCCAATACAGATTTTCTGCACGAAAGGCATGTATATCAACTTTGTCATATAAAGAAAAAAGATGTTTCATTATTATATTGTTGAATAATGAAATATATTTGTCTCTATATCGGTAAGGTCTAAAACTATTCTGAAGATGTGATAACTTTTCAAAAACTTTAATTACAGGGATATCGGAGTTGTGTATCCAATCAAAATTACGTACGCAAATCACATCATTATAAATGCCAGTGTTGCGTAATAACAATGAAAAGGTCTCCATCATCCTTCTATGGTTAGGATATGGATATAGTAAAAGTACTCTCATTATTCCCGTATATTAATCATTCTTAAGTACTCATTCCACTCACCCATGTCATGCCATGAATGCTCGCTCACAGGAAAACACCCCACGCGTCCTCCTTGTTTTTTGATTTTTTCCATAAGATGAGTGATATGAAACATTTCATTTTCTGGGATTTCGTCAATACAACTAGGATTTAATATATATACACCAGTATTAACATGATAGGTTTGTTCTGGCTTTTCACTTAGTGATACCATTAAACCGTCTTCAGCAGTCTCAATTACACCATATGGAATCTTGAAGCTCTTCACCATAGTAACAATCGTAAGATCGTTGTGATTGTTAATGTGGTAGTCATATACATCACGATAGTCTTGTTCGTTGATGCTGTCGCAGTTGCTTACAAAGAAAGGAGTGGTTATCTTATCTTTTAGTAGTGAGACACTGCCAATAGTGCCCAGCGGCTTGTCTTCCATGAAGAATTCTATGTTATAATGGTGTGGTAACTGGCTGAGATAATATTTCATCATATCAGCTTTGTAATTAACCGACATATAGAACTTATGACAACCGATGTTCTCAAATTGGTCCATAATGACCTCAAGGATTGTCTTATCGCCAACAGGAACAAGTGGCTTAGGAATCACGTTTGTGATAGGTTTCAGTCGGGTACCCTTACCTCCAGCCATGATGACAACGGGAAGGTTAATCTTTGGTCTGTTGTCCTCTGCCTTAGTGTCAGAAAGAACATCATCCCAAAATATAACATCAGTAAGTTTTCCTTCAGAGTCAAGAACAGGCATATATTCAGCCCTGACATCTCTCATCCAATCTTTAATTTGTTGAATGTCATCACCTTTATGAGCGTATTTTTTGTTAGTATTATCAATGAGTTCACTTATAGGAGTATTAAATGGCTTATTGGCGATAATAGCTCGTTGTAAGTCTCCATTTGTTATCATGCCAAGAAAAATATCCCCATTAAATATCAACAAGGATTTTGTCCTCTTGTCATCCATTAATTTCATAGATTGTATGATGGTTGACGATGCATCGACTATTTTGGATTTGATTTTCTCTGAAAACATGACTATACTTTATTATCGTTTAATCTTCAATATAGCAGGATTACCAGAATAGACACCCTTCTTATGGATGGATTTCCTTACAAGTGAGCCTGCTCCTACAATGATATCTTCGCCTACAGTGATGCCATTTACTAGAACCGATAGACTTCCTATAAAACAATTGTCACCAACTTTGCAGTCGCCATTCACCATAGTACCTGTAGATATATGGCACTGATCACCAATTTCAGCATCATGCTCAATATTAGCAAATGTATTTAGGATTACATTTTTCCCCACCTTTGCCCCTGCATTTACAAAGGCATGATGCATTATGACAGTACCCTCACCTATCGTAGCATACTTGGAAACATAGGCTGTTGAAGCAATAATTGTTGCAAGTTTGCCACCGACTTCTTTGATTCTATTATAGAGTTTTATGCGAGTAGCAGGATTCGTGATAAAGCCAACAGTAATGAGAAACTCAGCTTTGTCAACGTATTTAGGGATGTCATCATCGGTGCCAATTACCTTGGTGGAGAGGATTTCCTTACCTATATTCTCTGGCATATCTAGTACACCAAGAATGCTATATCCTGCACTCTCTGCTGCTTCAATCACTGACTTACAGTGACCACCCCCTCCAACAAGAACTAAAGGTCTTATTATTCTTCGCATAAATCAGAAGGACGTACAGAACTAGGTATATTCACAACTCTATCCGCGAACCTGATAGTATTCTTTAATCCATCGTTCTCACTGTTCTCAAACATGGGCAGACGGTTCATCAGCTCCCAAATGGGACGTGTCATCACGCCATTGTCATTGGTTTGTGTCAGAAAATCAATCTGTGCATCTTTGTCCTTTAGGATCACAACATTGAGCCAATAGTTCGAGAAAGTGTCAGGAGAGTCCACAAAGAACTCAATATCTGGCACATTCTTGAAATATGCTTCATATTCTGCAGCGACTTTGCGCTTGCTGGCAATATACTTATCAAGATTTTCCAACTGGGCACACCCGAGGGCAGCATTGATATTAGGCATACGGTAGTTGTAACCAATATGGTCATGACGGTACTCCCAACGATGAGGAATCTTTGCCTGAGTGGTAATGTGCTTGGCATAAGCGCCAAACTTCTCGTCGTTGAAAAGCATCATACCACCGCCACCGGTGGTGATGGTTTTATTTCCATTAAAGCTAATAGCACCAATCTTACCAAAGGTTCCTGTATGCTTACCTCTGTATGTTGAGCCAATGCTCTCAGCGGCATCCTCTACCAATTCGATATGCCATTCCTTGCAAAGTGCAGCAATATCTTTGATGCGTACGGGGTGACCAAAGGTGTGCATCGGGACACATGCCTTTATTCTGCAACCTGTTTTCTTGTTGTAACAAGCATACTCATCTTCTTGATAAGTGAGATCATGACTCTTATCAAGCTCATTGATTCGGGTGTTCTTGCGCACTTCAGCGTTCTTTTGTAACCACTCCTTCATTGCATCAGGAGAAAGCCCCATAGTGTCATTATCGACATCGATGAATACAGGGTGGGCTCCTATATAGCTGAGTGCATTACATGTGGCAATAAAGGTGAGGGCCTGAGTAAGCACTTCGTCACCTTGTTTCACACCAACGAGCAACAAACTCATGTGGAGTGCATTGGTCCCGCTAACACATACTACAGCACGCTTAGCGCCTGTGTATTTTGCCATGTTCTCCTCAAAACGGTCGACGAACTTACCTACAGAAGATACAAATGTGGTATCAATACACTCGTTCAGGTATTTCTTCTCATTTCCCACAAACACAGGCACGGACAATGGCACAAAATCTTGTGTTCCATATAAATCGTGGATAAAATCTATTATCTTCTTGTATGACATATTTACTCCTGTTATCTACTAATGATTAAAAGAAAGGTTTAAAAATATTTATAATTTTCCTTATTTGTGGATGTGTGTTCAAGAAACGATATGTGTAAAAGAATAAATAATGATGTTCAAGTTGTCGTTTCTTGTAATTATCCCAACCAATGTGTTTCCAATATTTTCTATCAGTGTTATCTAGTATGTCAAGGATAGATTTATATCTATGGCGACAGTGATTTTTGAAATTTATATCAAGAATTCTTTTAAGTCTCTTTACCAATTGAATATTAGTTGCTTCTTGAAGATAAAATTCTTTGTCTTTAAAAAAGGATACATTAAGTAATGATGCATTTATCAATTGCAGTTGCATTTCCCAACTAGTTGGAAATAAACTCACATATGATTTGTCGTTAGTTCGATTGTAGTGATAAGTAATAGCATCACACGTTGTAACTTTCTTTGAATAATATACTAATCTTGGAGTTGTCATTAAATCCTCTCCTGCATCTATACCTTCAATGCATTTTATATTATTATTAAGATAAACAGATTTGCGAATTAGTCTATTCCAAATAGCTACAACAGAACAGAAATCCAACATGTATTTCAAAGTCTCCTCTCTATTCTTTCCTTTTAGTGTCGTTATAACTTTTGAGATGACTTCATGACCATTCTTAATTTCATGTTTATAAAAGGAGCCTGTAACAATATCTGCATCTGTCTATATCTGCTTTTTAACAAACAATTCTATGGTGTTTGGCTCAAGCCAATCGTCAGAATCTACGTGAAAAACGAATTCTCCGCTACAATTGGCTATTAACGTATTTCGTGTGGCTGCAAGTCCAAGGTTTTTTGTGTGATGAAAAATAGTGATGTGCTTGTTCTTCTTGGGATATTTTTTTATAACTGACTGTAGCATCAGAACGCTTTTGTCTGGTGAAGTATCATTAACAAATATAAATTCCAAATTTGAATATGTCTGATCAAACAAACTTTTTGCACATCTTTCGATGTGTTTTTCTACTCCATATACCGGGACTAGGATGCTAACGAGAGGGAAATTTGAAGTCATATATAGTAATAAATGTTTTCAAGTTTCACTAGCACAGACAAAGACTTTAAATAGTGCTCTATATACATCAATAATTATGATTAATCATTTTATTTTATGATATGTTATTTGATATCAAATTGTTTACTTAATTTATTCCACATCCATAGTCTAGGAAGATCTATTGCTACAGAAACAATGTATACTAAAACTAAGAATACAAACAAAACCAGAATGCATGTAACATTATTGAACGAAGCATATATAAATAGAACTGCTCTATTAAACAAAGGTCTGATATCAACCTGACTGTGTATGAGGTAAACTGCAAATGAACCTGCAGCAAGCATATTAACAATTCTGCTGTTTTTTATGTTTATTTTTGAGAAGAACAGTAGCAGATAAAGTGCTGCTATGATAGTAAACGGATTCGTATAAGCATAAATCGTATTGGAAATATCGATACCTAAATAAAGACCAGTCATATTTAAAAATGTATTTATGGTGATGCTCCCAATAAATACCATCAAATCACATTTTTTATTCAAGTTGAACAATCTGTATATTCTATGTGGTGTTTCTAATTGTTTGATTGTACTGTGTATATATTGGGCTAACAAGTATAGACCTACAAACGACAATGGACCATATCCGTTAACAAAAAATCGATTAGCGCCACCCAACCATCCGTACGTACTTTGGAAAACGAGGAAACCAATAAGAATATTGCGTTGCAACCTCTCTGACGAATTTTTAACGTATGTGTTCAGTATTGGTGCTATAATCATTAAAACAATGTAAGCTTTGACAAACCAATCCCACTTTGTGAATGCAAATACTTCTAAAACATTCTTTACAGAAAGTTGCGTATTTCCTGTGAAAAGCATAAGTAAAAAAATTCCCCCCCACAATGTCAATATCTGGAAGAAAAACGAAAAAAAACTCTTCGCTCTTGTATTAATAAGAAACCATCCAGAAATCAAGACAAACATATCTACTCCTACTATTCCAAATGATTCAAAGAAATATCTTGTGATTGTGGGAATAGCGTTGAGAAGCAACTCGTCTGTAGTTGGGTGTAAAAGTGAAATCATATTGGCATGAATTACAAGTATCATAAACATTGCAATTATGCGAAGCAACTCAATGTTAGATTGTCTATTTTTTCCCATTTTCACATCTTCTGGTCGAGGTTCTTGCCTTTCTCTTCATGCTCAAAGTTTGGGATAAACTTACGGATAGCTTCAACTACCTGAGCCTTGGTAAAGTCATCTTTCTTGAAGAGACCTTCCAATTTTTCAAAGAAAGAATCAAGTTCCTTCATATCATGTCGAACGGTTTGTTCTACTACACCTAATGCTTGGAAACGTTGCATATCAATTTTTTCTCCAGAAACATAAAACTCTTCGTATGCTTTTTCACCAGTTGTGTCACTTTGAAAATATACTACAGGGTAACAGTTGCTATCGTATGACATATTGTTTGCATATCGTCTCGCTTCATTATCTGTGGCACATTGCTTCTTTTGAACTCCTATGGCTTTTAAGAAATCATCGCAAATGGAGGAAAATGTTAACATTTGTTCTTGTCCTAATTTCGGAAAGAAAACTTCTCCGCCTCTACCAAGTATGCATGCTAACATACAAATTTGTCCTGCTTCCTCTGGAGAAACGAAATATCGTTTAACGTCAGAAGGGGCAGCTAAAGGTTGTTTCTTTTGTATACGATGCAACCAACCATCTGGTAACGAACCATTACTGAATGCAACATTGGCAAAGCGTGCTGTCGTAACCTTGAAATATTTATTGTATGCCATAACCAAATCTTCCATGATGCGTTTCGAGGCTCCCATG
>OCVV011316065.1_pt1 | contig 14186 bp, 6 predicted proteins | sample 1539721 | NCBI WGS metagenome assembly OCVV01 (sample SAMN02144230, study PRJEB22623) | gut metagenome | biome: sheep rumen | host: Ovis aries | place: New Zealand
GGTACCCAAGACTTCCTTTAAGTCTCTTTCACTCAAAGGTCTTAACTAAAGGGTTTTCTTTCGTTATTGTTCGGTTTTCAAGATGCAGGTTTTTTTGCTGCCCTCTATCGGGTCAGCTTGTCTATTATATCACAACAGTTTCCATTTGTCAAGCCTTTTTTTGAAAAAAATTCAATTTTTTTCTTAACGCTTTGAAAACTGTTTGTTAGCCTCAAAAAAATCCCCGGAAATCTCAGCTGTTAGCCCCGATAAGTCCCGAAATAATGCTGTACGAGTACCACAGCAGACAGATTATTATCATAAGATTTGAGAAAACGGTCTGGCGCACCTGCTTTACCGACAGGCTGTGCGCTTCTTCCTTGAATTTCAGCTTCTCAATATTCAAAAAGCCCACCAGCAGCCCTATAAATCCGACCACAACTATTATACAGGTGACAATAGTGCCGTTATTGTCTATCCCCATTGCGGCAGTAAGATCGGTCAGCTCTGCCATGAGATTGTTGAACGAGTGCATGATTATAGAAGGCACTATCGAGCCGCTTTCAACTGCGACTATCGCATAGAGAAGTCCCGAAATAAACGCTCCTGCCGCCTGCGGAATATTCCCGTGCATCAATCCGAAGCAAAGCGCCGAAAGCAGTATCGCAGGGCTCTTCCCGTACTTTGAGAGAACGCTCAGTATCATTCCTCGGTAGAGTATTTCCTCTATCAGAGGCGCTGCAAGAATCGTATATGCAGCCTGTAAAATTATCGCTGCCGCCGAGGGCTGTTTTATTGTAAAGTCCGCATCGGGAACGCTTATACCGCTGTTTCCGAGGATTATCACCAGATAGTTTACAAGCATAGTAGCAAGAAGATTTACCACATGATCAGGTGTTGACCATAGAACTCCTGCGGATACTTTCTTCCTGTCGGGCTTCAGCCAGCTTCCGAGCTGTCCTCTGAACATAGCGTGCATACCCACCATTATTATTGCCAGACTTACGCAGGTTATACTGATATTTCCCGACATTTTAAAAGCCGTTGACTGAACGATATCCTGATTGTTCGCAAGATAATTTATCGCTGTATTCACATTCAGAGTAAAGCCGCCCTCACAGACCCAATATGCCGCAAGGTAGAACACATACCTCAGTCCATAAGTAAGAAGCTGATACAGCAAAAGCAGAAAGCCCAGCTTGTAGCAGTCAAGTGCAATATTGTTTTTTTCTTCCTTCTGCTCAGGTGTCAGAGGTCTTACCGACAGGTTCATGTTCTCACCCTCTCCTTTTGATGACTTATCTAGTATAACATACCTTATGTGATAATTGCAAGGCAGAACAGTCGCAAGTTGAGCAAAATTGTGAACTAAAGGTAAACAATTTGTTATGCCTATTGCATTTCAAATTCTATGAGTTATAATATATTTAGCACTCAAAGAACCAGAGTGCTAAAACGTTGTTTTCAATAATATACTATATATAAAGGAAAGGTTGATTAAAATGCCCGAAACAAAGGAATTCAAAGCGGAATCAAAAAGACTGCTTGATATGATGATCAATTCGATCTACACACATAAGGAGATCTTCCTCAGAGAGATCATCTCCAATGCAAGCGATGCAATTGACAAGCTGTATTTCAAGTCCCTGACCGATACATCGGTTGGTATGAACAAGTCGGATTTTGAGATAAAGCTTGAAGCCGATAAGGAGAAAAGAACTCTCACCATTTCGGATAACGGTATAGGCATGACCGAGGACGAGCTTGAAAACAACCTCGGAACGATTGCAAACTCGGGTTCGTTTGCTTTCAAGAAGGATAATGAGCTCGGCGATGATGTTGATATTATAGGTCAGTTCGGTGTAGGCTTCTACTCTACCTTTATGGTAGCTAAGGAGGTCACGGTTATAACCAAGGCTTACGGCTCGGACAAGGCTTACAAGTGGCAGTCAAACGGTGTTGACGGCTACACTATCGAGGAGACCGAAAAGCCGGACGGTGTCGGCACAACTATCACCCTTACAATGAAGGACGATACCGATGATGACAAGTACTCTGAGTACCTTGACCAGTATCAGCTTCAGTCGCTTGTAAAGAAGTACTCCGATTATATCCGCTTTCCTATCAGAATGGAGGTAGAAAAGACCCATTACGAGGACGCTGACAAGGAGCCTACCGTAACTCATGAGGTTGAAACCCTCAACAGCATGACCCCTGTATGGAAGAAGAACAAAAACGAGCTCACAGATGAGGATTACAACAACTTCTACATGGAGAAGTTCATGGACTATGAGCCCCCTATTACACATATCCACTCAAAGAACGAGGGCGTTGCCACATACGACGCTCTGCTCTACATTCCTGCGAGAGCGCCATTCGACTACTACTCCAAGGATTACGAGAAGGGTCTGCAGCTTTACTCAAGCGGAGTTATGATAATGGAGAAGTGCGCCGACCTTCTCCCCGACTGGTTCAGCTTTGTAAAGGGTGTAGTTGACTCAGAGGACCTGTCGCTGAACATCTCCCGTGAGCTTTTACAGCATGACAGACAGCTCAAGATCATCGCTAAGAACTTAGAGAAGTCTATCAAGAACGAGCTTACAAAAATGCTCAAGAATGACCGTGAGAAGTATGAGAAGTTCTATGATGTGTTCGGGCTGCAGTTCAAGTTCGGTATCTACCAGTCCTACGGCGCTGCTAACGAAACACTTAAAGACCTGCTTATGTTCAAATCCTCATTTGAGGGCAAGAACGTAACCCTCGCCGAATACGTTTCAAGAATGAAGGAAGACCAGAAGGATATCTACTATGCCTGCGGCGAAAGCGCCGAGAGGATAGAGAAGCTTCCTCAGATAGAGAAGTTCAAGGACAAAGGACTTGAGGTGCTCTACCTCACAGCCGATGTTGATGAGTTCGCCGTTAAGGTAATGATGAACTATGACGGCAAGGCATTCAAGTCAATAAGCGATGCCGACCTTGACCTTGACACCGAGGAAGAGAAGGAAGCCGCAAAGAAGCTCGATGAAGAAAACAAGGATATGTTCGAGTTTATGCAGAAGGCTCTTGACGGCAAGGTAAAGACAGTACGTCTGTCAAGCAAGCTGAAATCACACCCTGTATGCCTGTCCTCTGACGGCGCTATCACAATTGAGATGGAAAAGGTTCTGAACGCTATGCCGCAGAACGAGGGCAACAAGGTCAAGGCTGAAAAGGCACTGGAGATAAACCCCGATCACCCGATCTTTGCAAAGCTCAAAGACCTTTTCGCAAGCGACAAGGACAAGCTTACCGATTATACGAAGCTGCTTTACTCGCAGGCGCTCCTTATTGAGGGAATGTCCGTTGAAGACCCTGTGGAGTTTGCAAATCTGGTCTGCGGACTTATGGTATAAGACTGAAATACGTATTTTCCGAATCCCCTGCTTATATGAGCAGGGGATTATTTTCTGATATTTTCGACATTATCTATTGACACAATTTTTGACATTTGGTATAATTTAAATGTTTAATTGAATTTAAATGTTTAATATGATTACAGGGAGGATAATATCGTGGCAAAATTAATTAAAACTATAACCGAGCTCGGAACACAGATTATAGAAAGCATAGATGATTTCAAAAATCTCGTCAACTGCTCTTATAAAAACAATAAATACAAAATAGCAGAATACCGCTATATAGAGCCTTTTCACACCCTGTTTGTAACCGAAACCTCTGACCCCGACCATGCAGCTATGATTGTGAATATTCTCGTATCGGGACGTACAGAGGGTGCTGTAACAGCAAGCGACGATTTCAATGCTGCAAGAATCTGTTCCGCAAGAAGAAACACATGGCTGCACAATCTTAAAGGAAATAAGCCATTCATCACCTCGGCTGTATTTTTCCCGAATATGTCCAGTGACGCAAATCTTATCAATCCGATCAATAAGCTTACAGACTATTATTATTTCAAAGAGGATTTTGATAAATTCAAAGAGAATTCTGATAAACTCGGTTTTAAAGGCGTTCTGAAAAATCTGCTTGATAATCTTTTGAACAAAGTCAATTCCAAAGGAAAATCTAATCTTACAGTAAAAGACTGCATAAAAAGCATAGAAAAGAAGAAAGACGATTTTAAGCCGAATGACGGAGAAGATAAAGTAATCAAAAGCTTTGCCGGGCTCCCCTCTTCGGAATTTGTGTACTATCCCGAGTTTTCCAATGATGACTCGGATGTATGTGATTTCCTTATGCTCGTTAAGGGTTACGGCTTTATAATTTTTGAAGTCAAGGGCTGGGGCGGAAAAATAACATATAATAAAAATAAATTTCACTGCGGAGGACAGCATGGCAATCCCGCAAAGCAGACCGAAAGATATAAAAAAGTCCTCTCCGAAATCCTTAAAGATAATGTGTTTTTCACCGATAAAGATATAGACGATCATATCAGGTGTGTATGCGCATTCCCGAATATAGGTAAAGAGCACAAAATGGCAAAGCCGAACAGTACAGATTACAATCTTTATCAGCACTGCTATGAGAATGGTGTTATGCCGCTTTTTAAGGAAGACCTTGCAGACCCCAAGCTCGCTGACAGGCTGAAGCGTCTGTTTGATAAGGCAGACCTCACAGGCACACAGTATGAAAACTGCCGCAGAATTTTAGAGCCCGGATACGACAACCTCAGTGCCGCTGAGGGTGATTATTCGCATCTTCATATCTGGGATAAGCCTCTCAGCTATGATGATATTAATGCTGTTATAAATGCGTGGTGCCGCGGAATAAAGCAGATTCACTTTGTTCGGAGTGAGGATGATATTAAAAGCATTAAGCTGCTTCTCCAAAAAAGAATGGAAGAGCTTGGCATTGCCCCCGACGGTGCTTATCTGAAGCACGGTGAAGTCGGTAATGAGGCCTTCAATAAAAACTATATCTCTGTTTTCAGGTTTGAAGCTTATGTTCTGCCTGAGGGTGTTAATACCGGAGAATTCAAAGTCGTAAATGCAAAAGTCGTAAATGCAAGCGACGAGGACATAAACGCAAGCATCAAGGATTTAATAGACAATACTATCAAAGATAAACAGATCGAAAATCCCGAGGACGGTATCTTCAACTTAGAGCAGTATCTTGTTGAGCATGAGCAGGCCGATGTGAATATTGCTGTAACCGCAGGTGCGGGAACAGGCAAAACACAGACTATGGCTTCAAGGATAATGTATTTGTGCTATGAGGATTCAGACTCAGGCGTAAAGCGCCCGTCTGAGGACATAGTGCTCATTACCTTTACAAATGAAGCCGCCGATGAAATGCGTTCCCGTCTTAAAAAGATGTTCCACAGCCAGTATCTTCTCACCCGTGACCGACGCTTCCTCAGGTACAGCGAGGACACCGAGAATATGCACATCGGTACTATCCACAGCTTTATCAAGAAGATCATTCAGAACACCTCGACAGCACTCGGAGTGGGCTCTGACTATAATGTAAATAAAAGTTTGTACAGGTATAAGAAAATCCTCTCAGAGGAGATCGACAAGCACGCCCCTTATGTATGGAAGGGCTATTACAAGAGCAGTGTAATTGATGCAATAGCAGGTATCGGTCAGAAGGTCATGGAAAGCGGTGCTGATATAAGTGCCGATACAAGAACTATTGACGCAGACAAGAATCCTGCCAATATTGATGAATGGCTGCATGACTACCTTTTCCTTGTGCTGAGGGATTCATATAACGAGTACCGTAGGCAGGTAAGAGAAAACAACGGTGTGCTTCTGGACGAATATGCAGATGCATTCAGGAAATGTGTGAATTCTCCGAGCTTTTCACCTGCTTTATTCGGCTTTAAGTATCTGTTCATTGATGAGTTTCAGGATACTGACATCTATCAGGTTGACGGCTTTGCCGCACTGATAAACAAGCTCGAAACCGCAAGACTGTTTATAGTAGGCGACCTGAAGCAGTCCATTTACCAGTTCAGGGGTGCAAACGGAAATTCATTTACAAGAATTAAAAACACCGTTCCTAAAAGATGGCGCGAACATAAACTCAGTCTTAATTACCGTTCAGTAAAAGATCTTATTGATATTTTTAATGCCTATACCGATAATGTTTATAACTCCCTAAATGATTCGATTTACAAAGACTGCAAGCTTCAATCCGCCAATAATATCACCTCAAGTTATATAAAAAAGTATAAGTATAAAGAAAAAAATAAAGAAGAAGTTATCAATGCTCTCATCCGCGATCTTATCAGCGATCTTAACGGGGATAAAGCTCTTTGCAAGGACACAGCCATTCTTGTAAGGACAAATAATCAGGTTGATGATGTTATCAAGGCTGCCGAAGCTGCAGGGCTTACTATAAAAGCTGCAAAAAACAAAAGCGATGACTTCTATAACCACACTGCCGCAATTGATCTTTACTTCCTGCTTTCTGCACTCACTCACCCCGATCAGTCGGAGTACCTTTATTTGCTGCTTTATTCAAATTATATGAGAGTCGGAATAGCGAAGAATAATAATACTCCTCTTTTCTCCGTGCAAAACACAGGTCTGCAGAGCAATGTTACAGAAGATGAACGCCGCTATTACTCGGATAATTATAATGCCTTCTATCCGAACTATGCAGGAACAGGGGACAAAGCAGAAAAGCTTAAACAAACAATAAACGAATGCATAAAACACATGATAGAACGCAATTCGTCAGCGAAATACTGGGAAGAGCTCTCGGATAGCAAGGCTGATGATTACTGGAAAGAGATCTGCACACAGGTAAGCAATCAGGGAGAGGCTGTTTCTGTTCTGAAATTAATATACAACCTCTATATGATCTGCGAGCCATTCAGAATTACTGCCGACCCCGAGGGCTACAAGAATGACTTTAATATTCTGCTGGATTCTATCGCAAGTGAGTTTAAGGATACTCAGCTTACACTTGATAATCTCTACGAGTCAATCAAGCTGAAGGTTCAGACAAGCCAGCCTTTGGATAATATTCCCGATACAGAAAACAGCAATAATGATATCACCTGCATGACTGTACATAAGGCAAAAGGAATGCAGTTCAAAAATGTATTTGTTCTTCTGTTTCTTGAAGGTGATAAGTCTTCCTATGCATACACAGATGTTAATGTCGATGCTAATATGATAACGGAGGTCAGCGGTAAGATTAAGCTGACTAAAATCAATCCTGATAATGACAACAATGAACCGGGAAAAGTTCTTTTTAGTTTCAGCTTTACATTCGGTAAGGATAATAATTCTGATTTTAACAATAACAGGGCTAACATTGAAAATGAGAATATCTTCTATGTAGCTCTGACCAGAGCTGAGGAAAACCTTAGAGTTTATTACTCGGAATATACTGATAATACTACTAAAACACCAATACATAACAGACTGGTAGATTATTTATAATGAAGGGAAAGCACAATGAATAATATTATCGTAAAAACCTACGCTAACCCAAGGCGTATAAAAGAGTTCCTTATACAACACGGGCTATACGAGAACTGCATACACGTCTGCCCTTCGCAGGAAATGATTCAGGGCTTCAATTCAATCGGGCTGTATAAGGAAGAGAATATAGATTATGAGCCCCTGATAACAGTCAAGAATCTTATCAACTCATTCTATCCCGAATGGACAGATACAAAGGTTAAAGAGAATAATACAGGCGTATCCCTGAGCAGGCTTCTGCGTCAGATCGGTCTTGTAGGCCAAGAGATCGCAGCTATCAGAGAGAAGCTGCCCGACACAAAGCTCAAGCTCACATTGACCGATAATGAATCGCTGACTGTTGATAAAAAGTTCCTTGATGCCGAGGATTATAATGCTTTCGATATTGTCAGCTCACTGAGGCTTTTTTGCGAGCTCGGTATCAGCTTCGATGACAGTATAAACTACAGCAGAATGAGCGAAGAGCAGAAGTTTGTTGTGTATATTTATAATAAGGTCAAAGATAACGAGCTCTTTAAGTTTGAAAGGCTGAAAGATAAGCTCAAAAATGATTCCTCTGCCGTTGATGACGCTCTCAGAGACGTTCTGGATAATACAATCAGGCGCAAGCATCAGCATGATAATGATGTAGATACGCTAGTGGAAAATTCTCAGAAGGAACTTGTTTCAGAAGAGGCAGAAAAGAAAATAATACTTTTTGACGGAATCTTTCAGTTTCCGCCCGCACTGCTGGCTGCGATTGATGACCTCAGGGCAGCAGGCTATCAGATCTATATGATACATAATTTCAGAAGAGAGCCTGAGCTTCAGTCCTTCTATCAGTGCTGGAGGAATATCTATAAGCTCTTCTCAGACAAGCCCGAGTTTGATTTCAGCCATGAGGAGCTTACAGTTCAGAAAGAGCAATGCTTTATACCTAATAATAAAAATGAGGAAGAAATTCGGGCGAAAAAGCAAGAATTCAATAAGAAAAACCTGAAGCTTGCTCTTGCTATCGGAAAAGCCTCGGAGGGAATAAAGTTCAATACCTTCGGTATAACGTATGAGTTCAAGAAGTACGCTAATGTCATTGACTTTGCCAATGATATTGACAGAGAGTTCAGACAGGCACTAAAACGTAACAAAAACAATTACAACAAAACCCTGTCATATATGGAAGAAATGCCCTACTCCACATCGAGAAGAGCAAATGACATTCTCAGAGCCTACCACCCGAAGCAGTTCGGCTATACAAGACTGATTGACTACCCTGTCGGAAGAATGCTGTATGCCGCCTCAAACAAGTGGAACAATGAAAAAAACTGCCTTGATATAAAGGGCGACTTCGGCCCCATTGAGGACTGCATAAGAGGCTATTCGGAATCGGTTGAAAAGAACAACTCGCTTATTACAAACTTCAATATCCTGCAGCCTTATATCGAAAATGCCGAGGATATAAAAGAGGCTGTAAGCATTCTTGCCGATATGATAGACTTTGACCGCAAAAAAATTGAAGCTGTTTTTGATATAAAACGTACTATTGATGAACGAGAAGCCGCTTTAGATGAATTAAAGAATCACGATGCCAATAACCTGACGATAAATAATTTCAGTCAGTTAAGTGTCAATAAGCTAAGTATCCCAGAAATCAAAAAAGTAATGCTGACACTTATAATGATAAACCGTTATGCCGAAATATTGATCAGACCCTATGACAACTTCGGAATTAACAAAAGGCTCAAGGCCGCAATTAACAGAATCCTTAAAGCCTGGGAAAACGGCGACGAATCGCAGGAGCCGAGAATAAGAAACATTCTGGGTGTCTTTCGTGATCAGCTCGACAAGGATGATACAAACGATAACATGAACGACACTAACAGCCAGCTTAAAGAAATGATCAAGCAGTATCTTAAAAAGGTCGCCGATGAAGAGCAGGACTCTGCAAGGTGGATAGTTCACGATATGGTTCAGATCGACGGAGATATTCTTGTAAGGCCTTCTGTTGAAAACAGAGTAAACCACTTCTGCTTCCTTTCCGATAAGGAGCTCTGCCGTGTCTCTGATGAGCTTCTCCCAAGGCCTCTGACTGTGCAGTTTTTTGAAGGACTTGAGGAAAACGGTATTAAATATGAGGACAGGCTCAGACTGCAGAAGTTCACAAGGTCAAAGAAGGAGCAGTGCAATTTCTCGAAATATGCTCTTGTGTACGGAATACTTTTCAGCGAATGTGCGGTAAAGCTCAGCTACGTTGAGAACATCGACGGAGAGCTTATGAAGCCCTACCATGTGTTTGAGCTTCTCGGTATGACCGCTGAATCCCACCGTAAGGAGGAGTTCACTAAGGAGGAGGAGGACAGGTGGAATAAAAATAACTCATGGGGGCTTGAACCGTACAATGCGAATAATATTGACGCGCTGTCTCCCGACCAAACAGACATCGTTATTGAGCCGTGCAGCTTCCGCTATGTTTTCGACAGACTGCTGAACGATGATACATATTACTACAATCGCTTTAATATTGTTCAGTATATCAGTGCTGTGATTATCGGCGAGACAATCAAAAACAAAAACAATGATATTGATACAGCATTGAATAATTCATTTGCAGATTTAGATCAGCTCACCTTCCTGAGTGATTCTGAGAAAAACCGGATTATAAACGATGCCTATGATCAGATCAAAAAAATATATAAAAAACAGGAAGATTATCACAGTAAAAACGACATTCAAAACAGCCTGTTGGTATATCCTGTAGACAGCTATGTGATTTCCTCCAAAGCCAGAAACCTTAAATGGGAAGACAGCCAGGTGTACCCTCTGAATGACAAAGATAATGTTCTGTATACTATCAATAAAGACAATAAAGACACCAACAATGAATCTGATTTCTGCAATTTCTGTCCGCATAAGAGCCTGTGTCCGCAAGGACTTCGCTATAAAAAAGAAGACGATAACAGCTGAGCCGAGCCCTCTGCCCCAAAAGCAGGGGGCTTATGCTGTGATAAACATCAAATCCTGCACTATCTTTCTCCGCGTTCAAAGTATTCTATGCTTTAGAGGATATGTTAAATAAATTATAGCTTTTTCTATTTAATTTACCGGAAATTAGTGCTATAATATGCCGAGTAAGAAAAGAATTTGTATCGGGGTGATACTATGTTTCAGCTAAGATGGCTATGGAAAAATATGAAGGGCAGCAGGGCGGCTTATATTGCAGCGCTGTTTCTCTCCATTGCCTGCAATGCTATGTATATAACCTCGCCGTATTTTCAGTCGAGGATAATCGACACGTTTATTTCAAACGATAATGCGGCGGAAAACCTGAAAAATCAGAAAGGGCTTCTCTGGTGGCTGCTCATTGGTATGGTGGGCTTTACACTGCTGAGGACTGTCCTGCAGTATGCCTGCAATATGTACTACGAGACAAGCTCTCAGGGCATGATCTACAGGGTGAGAACTCACCTCTTCCGCAAGATTGAAAATCAGGATATGGACTTCTATGACCGCTACCGCACAGGCGACCTGATGACACGTCTTACGGGCGACCTTGATATGGTAAGGCACATGGTATCGTGGGTAATAAAGGGCTGCGTGGAGTCGATAGCGCTGTTTACAGCTTCTATGGTGTACTTTTTCACTATCGACTGGAGAACTGCCCTCTGCATTATGGCTATGACGCCTGCTATCTTCGTGATAACAAGGCGCTTCTCAAAGAAGGCAGGACCTGCCTACAGAAAGGTAAGAGAGGCATCGTCCGACCTTAATACTGCGGCGCAGGAGAATATCTCGGGAAACAGAGTTGTTAAAGCCTTCGCAAGAGAGCAGTTTGAAATGGACAAGTTCCGTGAGCGTGACGAAGCATACAGGGCAGCTAATGTCAGCGCTGCAAAGGTCTGGCTGAAATTCCAGCCGATGATAGACCTTGCAGCAGGCTCGCTTGCTGTAGTGCTGCTTCTCTGCGGCGGTATCTTTATGATAAAGCAGCACCTCACTATGGGTCAGTATGTAGCTATCTCGGGACTGCTGTGGGCAGTCAGCAACCCTATGAGAAATATGGGAAACTACGTAAATGACTTCTTCCGCTTTATGGCATCGGCAGGAAAGATAATCGAAATATACTACGAAGCTCCGAAAATAGTTGACCGCAGCGACGCAGTCGAGGACAAGGACCGTCTGAAGGGCGAGATCGAGTTCAGAAACGTTTCCTATTCTATCAAGGGCAAGCCCATACTTAAAAATCTGAACTTCAGGATAAATGCAGGCGAGCACGTTGTTATCATGGGCTCTACAGGCAGCGGAAAGACCTCACTTATCAACCTTATCCCGAGGTTCTATGAATGCAGTGAGGGGCAGGTGCTCGTTGACGGAAAGGACGTCAGGGAGCATAAGCTTAAAACCCTCAGGCAGAATATAAGCATAGCCACTCAGGACGTGCTTCTGTATTCCGATACGATAGACTCAAACATTGCCTTCGGTGACAGCGACCTTGAAGAGGAGTATGTAAAGCACTGCGCTGAGCTTGCGGCAGCATCAGAGTTTATTGAAAAGCTTCCTATGAAATACGAAACTATAGTCGGCGAACGTGGAGTAGGTCTCTCGGGCGGACAGAAACAGCGTATCTCTCTGGCTCGTGCGCTGGCTGTAAGGCCTGCTGTACTCATTCTTGACGATACGACCTCCGCTGTCGATATGGAGACAGAGAGCTTCATTCAGAACAGCCTTGACAAAAGGCTTGACTTCCCTTGCACCAAGATCGTTATCGCACAGAGGATATCCTCCTCACGCAATGCAGATAAGATAATCATTCTTGAAAACGGCAGCATTGCCGACATAGGCACTCATGATGAGCTTATACAGCGTGAGGGCTACTACAAGCAGATTTATGAGCTTCAAAGCGGAATAAACTGTGCTCCCGAAAGTGAGGTGAGCGCAAATGGCTAGGAACAAATACGACGTTGACGAACAGCTTGAAACCCCCTTTGATTTCAGTCACTTAAAGCGCTCCTTCAAGTACATAAAGCGCTATCGCTCAAAGATGATACTTTCGCTGTTCATAAGCATACTGGCGGCTATAGCAGGTCTTATCGGACCGCTGATAACTCAGAGGGCACTGGACGTTTCTATCCCGAAGGGCAGGATAGGCGAGCTTATCTTCTTAGCTGTACTGCTCCTTTTCTGCACAGGGCTGAGCGTGCTCCTCGGAAATATCAGAGGGCGCATTATGACGGTGGTAGGTCAGAACATTATCTTCGACATAAGAGAGGACCTTTTTGCACACCTGCAGAAGCTCCCCTTCACCTACTACGATGACAGACCTCACGGAAAAATACTTATCCGTGTCATCAACTATGTAAACTCCGTATCGGATATGCTTTCAAACGGAATAATCAACTTCATTATGGAGATACTTAATATGATCTTCATTCTGATCTTCATGCTGATAGTTGATGTAAGGCTCACGCTTGTGGCTCTCTCGGGACTACCCCTCTTTATGGCGCTGATGTTTGCTATCAAAAAGCACCAGAGAAAGGCATGGCAGGACGTTTCAAACAAGAGCTCCAATATGAACGCATATTTGCAGGAGAACATAGTCGGCGCCCGTATCACTCAGGTATTCACCCGTGAGGAAGAGAACGCAGGCATTTACGATAAGCTTAACAACAGCTACCGCAAAAGCTGGATGAAGGCGGTAAGGCTCTCAAACCTTGTGTGGCCGACCACCGATAATATCTCCACACTGGTAAGGGCTGCGATGTTCGCAGTGGGGCTGCTTGTACTGCATGCATCTACCGTGTCGCTGGGCACGCTCGCCGCTATGACGGGCTACGCATCACGCTTCTGGCAGCCTATAATGAGCATATCGAACATCATCAACAGCTTTATCAACAATATCGCTTATCTTGAGCGTATCTTTGAGACACTTGACGAGCCTGTGACTATCTCCGACAAGGAGGGCGCAGAGCCTATCGGTGAGATCTCGGGGCAGGTATCCTTCAATGATGTTACCTTCGCTTACGAGGAGGGCAACAATGTTATAGAGCATATAAGCTTCGATGTAAAGCCCGGCGAGAGCATAGCACTCGTAGGACCTACGGGCGCAGGAAAGTCAACGATAGTGTCGCTTATCTCACGCTTTTACGATTTAACTGACGGCTCTATCACAATGGACGGAAAGAACATTGCCGATGTTACTCTGAGCTCTCTCAGAAGCCAGATGGGTATAATGCTTCAGGACAGCTTTATTTTCAGCGGAACTATTATGGACAATATCCGCTACAGCAAGCTTGACGCTACAGACAGCGAGGTCATAAAGGCTGCCAAGACCGTCTGTGCTGACCGCTTCATAAACCTTATGGAGGACGGCTATGATACCGAGGTAAACGAGCGTGGCTCAAAGCTCTCGGGCGGAGAGAAACAGCTTATAAGCTTTGCAAGAACGCTCCTCAGCGACCCGAAGATACTTGTGCTTGATGAGGCTACCTCCTCAATTGATGCCAAGACCGAGGCACTTCTGCAGCAGGGCATAGCAGAGCTTCTCAAAGGCAGAACATCGTTTATTATAGCGCACAGGCTTTCCACAATACGCAACTGCGACAGGATAATGTACATTGATGAAAAGGGTATTCTGGAAAGCGGCACACATGATGAACTCATGGAAAAGAAGGGCGCATACTACGAGCTTTACACCTCACAGGCAACATAAAGGCAACACCGCACAACCACCGGCATACGCCTTTGTATGCCATCTACTTGCATATTTACCGTCATATCGCCCAAATTTACCTTGAAATA
>OCVV011360237.1_pt1 | contig 14185 bp, 9 predicted proteins | sample 1539721 | NCBI WGS metagenome assembly OCVV01 (sample SAMN02144230, study PRJEB22623) | gut metagenome | biome: sheep rumen | host: Ovis aries | place: New Zealand
TAGTATGGATAATTCCATGTAAGTGTAAAATTGATATATTAAAGAATAGTTTACAAAAAGTGCGTATGCGTACTTGCTGTTTATTTTGGAAGTTTTCCTTTCACGTTCTTACCCTTTTACCTTTTTATCGTTAAAACCGAGTTAAAATATGTAAAATTGAATTTTGGCGATTCAGAGCATGGTAGTTTGTGTTTTTACTTTTATTAATCGGTGTTTTAAAAGATGCTAATTCTCTAATTAACTCGGTTGCGCGCCAGCGCAAACGTTAACAAAAAAAAAAAAACGCCAAAAAGGATTAATTTTGGAGATTGTTGCTTATATTTGCCTCCGTAAAACAATTGTTAAACCAGCAAAAAGACATTTACAATGAAGTTAAACAAAACATAAATATAATTTGAAGTTAATATAATCGCATTAAACAAGGTTGTGCTAAACAACTTGTTTTATAAGCTTCGCAAATATAAGACAGTTAATTTATTTAAATAAAATATTTCTATGAAAAAAGCAAAGTTTTTAATCTATGCAGCCGTTGCTGCAACAGCAGCTATAGTTAGTAGTTGCTCTAATGAAGATGTGGTTGAACAGACACCACAGAAGGGTCGTCCTATTGTTGTTGAAGCCAGTGTTGATGGCGACTCTCGTGCAAGCGTGGCAACATCTTTCACAGGTTTCAAGCTCTATGGCTACAAGGCCGATGCCAACAAGACCAACTTCCTTGATGGTGTCAACTTCGCTAATTCAGGTTCTTCATGGGTTTCTGTTGGTTCTGCCAACTGGCCTGAGGGCAGCGGCAACTGTAATTTCTATGCTATCAGCACACAGGGCGAAGCCGAGGCTCCTGAGGGCATTGATATCACCGACCTTAAGAACGGCACCTTCTCTTACACCGTTCCTACCGATGTTGCAGAGCAGAAAGACATCCTCGTTGCCAGTCAGAACGATGTTACATACGCCGACAATGCAGGCAAGATCAAGCTCGGCTTCAAGCATGCGCTGGCGAATGTTACTATGCAGGTGAGGTTTAATTGGAAGGAAAACAATAAACTTGTAGTACAAGACCAGATAAATGAAGCATTGTTCTCTTTTGATTACATAAAAATTCATAATGTATATACAAGTGGAACATATAATGCAGCCACTGGTGTATGGACTCCAACTGGTGAACCAGGCACTATAACAATAAATTTTGCACAAGCACCAGTATATAAAGCATACAATGAGAGTGAAGCTGATGGTATTTACAAAACTGGTGTAAAATATCAGGATATAGTACTTGGTTCTGCAGGTGCCAGTTTGATGGTTATGCCTCAGACATTTGAAAGCTATTGGGTGAATAATGATCCAAAGGACAATCCTGTTCCTGTCGCAAATGCCGAGGCTGCTCATCAGCCATATATAGAGATCCATGGCGTGGTATATACAACATCTTCAACTACAGAGAATGATACACCATTTAATCATACTGCTGACGAACTCAAAGAAGAGGAATTGTTTGAGTTTATTATTGGTGATGATGATGACGCACATTATGCTTCGAAAATGTATATACCTCTAAAATCACCATTCTTTTTTGATTTGAATAAGAACTATAATCTCCGATTGAATATTTTAGGTGCTTTTGCTGAGAATGGTAAAATGGTATTTGATCCAGTAGAGTCAATTGGTGGATAAACAATTATGAAGAAAAATACAGTACTGATATTAAGTTTAGTCATGCTTCCTATGTTATATGGATGTAATGATGCTTTTATCCAGAATAACGACATTTTGGATAGTGAAGAGGATATCATTATCATTCCTAAATTTGAAGATGAGATTGCAAGCCGTGTTGGTGCTGTAGTATTCCCTGCATCTACTGATTTTTACGTTTCTGCTTATCAGGGAACAATGTCAAAAGGAAAGAATGTTTACTGCTATTTGGAGGATGGTACTTGGAAAAAGAGTAAGGCTATAACATGGCCTACAGGAACAAAGACTATTAGTTTCTGGGGACTGTCTCAACCTTTCACTGATGCTGACGGAATTTCGGAGTGTACACTTACCAGTAAGACGCAGACATTTAAATATACTTTGGATCCTGCTAATGTTAAGGATTTGAAATATGCAAGTCTGCTGAATACTACTAAGGCAGAAAGCTATGGTGGAAAGATTATCTTGGATTTCGTACATGGTTTAGCATATCCTTATTTCACATGTGCACAAGGAATTTCAGATGCAGTGATAAGTATAAAGGAGGTGATTTTCCATAATTTACAAACAGCAGCAACTTTTGTTTATGATAAGACTACCAATTCTTATGGAAAATGGACATTGACAAAAGACACTTATGGCACTTTCACACAAGTGCAGGAAAAAGCTATAACTCTTAATCCATCTAAGACAGTTGACCTTACAGACGCATGGACATTAATGCCTCAGAAACCCACCAAATGGGCAACAACTGCAACAAAGCCTGTACCTATAACAACCGCTGATGAAAAGCATCAGTGTTATGTGGAGTTGAAATGTAAGATTATCAAGGATGGTGGCATCTACGCCTGGGGACACGCTTCTGGTGAGAATGAATTCGAGAGTTTGTATGTTCCTTTTAGTACGAGTTTTTCAACTATAGCATATAAAAAGGGAATAAAACTCACTCTCACAGCCACTGGTGTTTACAATGCCGATGGCACAGTGTTTACTCCTCGTGCAGAACTGATGAATGCCCCTTGGGTTACGGAGGATATAATTGTTGAACCATGGGAGGAGTTGCCTGAAGAGGATCTGGAGTTTGGCGCGAAGCAGGCGCTTCGCTAAATGATAAATGAAAAATGATAAATGATAAAGAAGCGCAAAGCGCTTTAAATATTTCCATCTTTCATTCTTTCAATATTTAAATTTTACTTGGGGCTATCCAATACAGGAAATGGTGGGTTGAGCGTATTAGTTTATAAAACATAACCTTTAAAATTTAAAGAACAATGAAAAAAGAATATATCAAGCCTTCAATGAAGGCAGTAGAGCTAAAAACAGAGTCAATGATTCTCGCCGGCAGCGGAAATCTTGCGGGTGGAAATACTTTCACTGACAAGGCTGCTTTCGAGTCAGCCGACGAGGGAGTTTATGTCTACGATTATGAAAACAGTAACGGTAGTTCGGGGTCTGACTGGGACCTTTAAGAATACACTTATTCTTATGTTGTTCTGTTTGGGCATATCAGCATGCGAAAGCAATGATGTGTCCCAGCAGACAACAGGAAAAACGAATGTTCCACTTGCCTTCAAGGTAAACTTCGATGGTACATGGACTGAGAACAGTAGAGGTGGCATGGGCTCACGAGGAACACCAACAAACTCATTGCAGGATTTCTTCGCACTCTATGCATCATACTACGAAACAGATGGCGAGGCTACCCAGACGATGAACTTTATGCAGAACGAAAAGGCAGGCAGCTATGAGAACGAGATACGCACAATAAACACGTTTACGCCGCCACCCATTCACAAGCCTATGCATATCTATGCTTACTATCCCTACGAAGAGAGCACGGCTGTAGTAAGGCATATAGAGTTCACTGAAGGGAATACTTCTTATCAAGGAGTGCCTTATTTCTCGTTCACGCTAAACGACAAGGTTAAGGAACAGGTTGACCTCATGGTTGCCGACACCATTGCCTCTACCAACGATGTGCTACTTCGGAACCATATACCACTCAGATTCGTTCACCTGCTCACTGCAGTGCGATTTGTGGTTGATGCTTCGGTTCCTGAAGGTACTCTAAAAACAATTGCCATTAACAATGTTGCCAACGGCGGCACCTACGCCTATAGCACACGCACATGGCAAACAGTAAATACAACAATGAACAACTATCAAATTGAACCTAATCTCGTAGTAGGAGGAGAAAGAAAAGAGATTGCTGCCGATAGCACCTTTATGATGATGCCGCAGGCAATGGGTGATGATGCTAATATTGAGGTAACCATAAACAATGGTTTCGATCACACGGTGAAGGCTTCGCTGGCAGGGCGCACATGGCAGGGTGGAAAGGTTGTAACATATAACATAAAGATAAACAAACTTGAAAGTGGCAAATATGGTATGTCATTAACGGTAAAGGTTTCCGATTGGGAAGATGTAGCAAAAGCACATTACACATTCTAAACCTCCCCCGCCCCCTCCGAAGGAGGGGAGCTCGCTATTGAAGATTGAAGATTGAACATTGAAGATTAGTCGGCTATGCCGATATAATATTTAAATCTTTCATTATTTCAATATTTAAATCTTTCTTGGGCTAACCAACAGGGAGAGAGCTGCGCAGTTACGATAATTATACGTTCAAAAAACTCCTTCGAGGAAAGATGCATCCGTTAATTAGTCGTTAATAAACTTCACAGCAATAAACGGTAAACAGTAAACAATAAACTATAAACAGTAAATAGTAATCATAAAGTTCAAATCTCAAACCTCAAAGTTCAAAGAATAATATACAGTAGGGAAAAATAAAATGAATTTATTCACCTAAACATTTTAAAGATATGAAAAAGATTAATGTTTTTAGCATAGCTCTTATTGCAGTGGCTATGATGGCTTCGTGTTCAACGAACGATGATGTTACTAATCAGCAGGGCGGCGACCCTAACATGAAAGCAAATGTGACCAAGGTTCTTCGTCTTTCAATCTCTGGCAACAACGGTGCTTCACGTGCATCGGGTGCTATTGCCGAGGGTAGCGAGGCAACGGTAAACAATCTGGTTGTTGCTGTCTATAGCAACGACGATAACAAGGTAGAGGTTTCTTCTACTCCTTCTCCTGCTTTTGTTGGAGGCACTTTCACTACATCTATAAAGTATAACACTACCAAGCCTACTATCCTCGTGGCTGCCAACGTGCCCGATGATATCTTCAAGACTGTGGCTGAAGATGGTTCTATCAGTTACATGACCAAGGATGAGTTTATGACTAAGTTCATTAATCTTGATCTCACAGCCAACGACGATAAGAACACACAGCTGTCAACACAGCTGCCTATGGTGGGTTCAACAAGTGCTGTTACACAGGTTATTGAGGGCGGCAACCCTGTTGAGAACGAGTATGAGGCAAGTGTTAACCTCTATCGTCTTGTTTCACGCATCAAGCTCACAGGTATTGATGTAAGTGGTCTGCCAACGGGCGAGAGTTTCACTGTAGAGGAGATCTTTGTTCGCCATGCCAACACAGAGGCTGGTATCTTCAATAGCGAGATTCCTGCTCCTGCCGATCTCACCTATTTCACTCTCAGCAAGAAAACTCCTGCTCAGTCACTGGCAACAGGTATCACCTACGAGGGTATGAAAGATGCTATTGTGAAAGACTATCTTGTTAATAAATACAGTGGAACAAATGTGTGGGCAGATGGCTCTAATGCTTACTTCTATGTGTTCCCTAACTACAACGGTACTTTCGACACTCGCACACAGCTTGTCATAAAGGGTACATACAGCGTTACAACAACTCCTGAGGGTGGCGGCGACCCTGTGACAACTACCGAGACAACATATTATCCTATTGAGGTGAACAGTGCTCAGATAGCTGGTAAGGTTGATTACACCGGCGGTAGTGCCGAAGGCGCAGGAACAGGTAATATCCTGCCTAACCATCAGTACACTCTCTCTGTTACCCTTACGGGTAAGGGACAAACTCCAGAGGAGTTCCCAACAGAACCAGATCCTAATGGAGGACAGTATAATGTTAAGGTAAACATCAGCGTTGCTGAGTGGGCTGCCGAGATTGTACAGCAGGTAACGTTCTAAACCTCCCCCGCCCCCTCCGAAGGAGGGGAGCTCACTATTGAAGATTGAAGATTGAAAATTGAAAATTAAGCGCAAAGCGCTTTGAATATTTACATCTTTCAATTTTTCATTCTTTCCATCTTACTTGGGAGGGCCTAACGGGGAAAACTCATTGAGAGTGACGCTTTTGCGGAACGTGTAATATTAAAAGGTATAACATCAAAACTATCTCCCCTTATCATGGCAGATAGTACTCCCTTCCCTATCGGGGTTTCTGTCCCCCGGAAACGGGGGAAATGAAGGGGGTGTAAAGACCATTGAGGGAAGGGGAGAGTTTTAGTTTATGAAACGGAATTTATCACATATGCTCATGGCCATCACGCTGACAATGGCTTTCACTGGCTGCCAGTCAACGCCTGATGTGGTGACTGAGGTGACAAAAGAAGAAACACCTCAGCGCATCACTATCACGTTGCATCTGGCTGACATTGCCGAGTCGCGTGCCACGGGCAACCCATCGGTGGTTGATGCATGGGGACAGCAGGTTGACTGCCGACTTAGTCAACTGCTCTTCGCCACCTTCGATGATGATGGTAAGCTCCTTTCAAACCATGCTGATACTTATGAACAGGATAAGGTGTATCGGTTCACAACATACCGTAGTGCAACCAAATTGGTAATCTTTGCCAATGTCAGTGCAACAACACTATGGGACATCGCCAACTGCAGTGAATTATCGTCAACGAACTTCGGCGGTCTTTCTGCCGATCAGTATTCCGCAATACCTATGGTTGGAGAGGCACCCATAATTATCACGGAAGATATGAACGAGACAACAACAATAATATCATTGCATCGACTCATGGCGCGCATAGGTGTGAAAAATGTTGATGTGAATATTCCCGAGGATGTTGGTTCTTTCGAGCCTACCGAGGTATTTGCTCATCATGTTAACGAACACCATGCTTTCTTCGATCATGACAACGGCTGGCAGGGACGTTCTTTCTCACTACTCAATAATGGTTCTTCGGGCGAATACAATGTTGCAGGCAGCATGCCACTCCTTGGTAGTGGTGCTTCAGCTAACTTCTATCGCCCTCGTGCTGAGCTTCCCGACACATGGCAGTATTTCTATGTTTATCCGCATGAAAAAGAGAATGCCACACGACTTGTTGTGAAGGGCGTGTTCACCGACACCGAGAATGTGCAGAGCACCATGTATTATCCTGTTGTGGTAAACCATATGTATGAAACAATCACTGAGGGCGACACGCAATACCGCTATGGTATAGACACCTATCCTGACGACTCACGGCTTGAGGCAAACAAAACATATATGCTCGACCTCACTATTACGGGTAAGGGTGTGAGTTCGCCCGACGATGATATCTCGATAGAACGCCCTGCAATAATAAACTTCGAGGTGGGCAAATATCAGCGTGTGAACCAGACAACGGTAATCAATCTGGAACAACCCGATGGTGACATGACATTTAAGGTGACAATAGATATTGCCGACTATCAGCCTGCAGAGCAGGTGTGGGAGTTTCATTAAAAAAGCTCAAGCCCCACCCATCCCTCCCCGGTAGGGGAGGGCTAACCAACAGGCTGAAACTCGCTGAGGTGACGCTTACGCAGACGCGAATTATCATAAATTAATCGCGAATTATCATAAATTATATGTTCAATCAAAGAAAAATAATTTTCGAAAAATTTGCGTCAATTTTCGGTAATTACACGTTAAGCGAAGCGAAAAAAAATATCAAGAATTAGAGAATTAGAGAATTATTAATATGGAAATATGGAAAGATGGAAAAATTGAAATATTAGGGCGCAAGCCAAAAATTCTCGAATTCCTGTAATTCTTGATAAATAAAATATCAAGACGGGTTGATAAAAAAGAAAAAAGTGAGTGTTCTTTAAAGTATTTAAGATTAGAAGATATAAACAGTAGGAAATGTAACTAAACTTCTTCCAAGTAAGATGGAAATATTGAAATAATGAAAGATGGAAAGATGGAGATATTGAAATATTGAAATAATGAAATATGGAAATATTTAAAGCGCTTTGCGCTTAAATTCAATCTTCAATTTTCAATGTTCAATAGCGAAGCTTTGCTTCGCGCTTGGGGTGAGGTTAAAAGGTTTAAATTTATGAGCATTAAAAGAAAGAATATAGGGCAATCCCTAAACAGCAGTCGCTTACAGACTGTTCTCCCTTCCCTTTTGGGGAGGGTCGGGGAGAGGCTTTTATTAGCAGTATTGCTGCTACTGACAGCTTGCTCGGGCGACAATTCCATCGGTGGATTGGTTGTTCCCGACCCTGTAGACAGCGACAGCAGGCTCGTGGTGTATATAGGCATGGTGCCTAACAAGAGTCGTGCGGTGTTTGCTTCTGACCCAGGCATCACAGCCGAGAGCCATATCAACAACGCCACCATTGGTGTGTTCAGCAGCGATGGAATGGTGAAACTCATACGCGATGTGGTGCCAGAGAATCAGAAAATAGAACTCACAGTGCCCAACCTTGCGACGGGCGACAGTGTCTTTCTCGCTATAAACACGCCTGCGGGGCATTTCGCAAGCATAACGCAGCGCAGGCAGTTTAAGGAGCGTTCGATAACTATCGACGAGGCTTTGGGAGGTAACACCGAGAACGCCAACCTGCCCAATGTTACCAACACTCCTATGTTTGGACAGGCTGCAGTGAGTGCTTCGACCGAAGCACCTGGAGTTTTCACCGCCACAGTGCCTGTGAACCATTTGCTTGCAAAGATAACACTCAGTAATATAAAAACTGAGTTGCAGGGGGATGCCACCTTTACACCTACACAGGTGTTCCTGAAGGATGTGCCAGCCCGTCTGAGGATTCATCCTGCTACATCGGCACTCGTAGCCGATTACAGGTTCTACGACAATAGTTCTGACCTGTTCTATCAGGGTGAAGAGGGCAACAACGAAAACTACAAAGCATTCCTTGGCACGGGTGCCAACTACGACGGCACATTGCCAGTGTTCTTTTACACAATGCCTAATACAGCCGTGACGCCAACCATGCTTGTGCTCAAAGGACTATACAAGCGTAATGGCGACACCGTGGAGCGTGAGGTGTATTACTCAATGTATATAAACCGCAACTCAAACACTCCTGAGGTGCCTAATGGTGGAAAGATGAGCGAGATATATCCTAATTACAACTATCGCATCAATGTGATAGTGAAGAACGAGGGCTCGCCAGTGCCAATGCCTTCGGGCGACGATGTGGTGAGCTATTTCATAAGGGTTGACGAGGATTATGCCTTTGGCACTCTGCCTGGATTCTATGCCAACTACTCAGAAAACATTGAGCAGACGGAGACTGCCTCTTCGGGCAATAGCGCAACGCTGACTCCAACTCCCGATGACAGCACTCCGCACTCTGAGGAGCAGCACAACGGTAGCAACCCGGGTGCAGGCGCCACAACAACGCCTAACGACCCTAATGCACAAGCTGATAACACGGGTAATACCAGTGATATCACGGTAGAACCTGATGAGGGTGACCCCACAACAGAGAGCCAGAGTCATGGCAGCAGTCCGGGGGCAGATGCCACAATAACACCTAACAGTACTAACGCACAGGACAACACTACTGGAAACTCTGTCGATACCGAGATAATTCCTGATGCTGGTATTTCAACTACAGAGGAACAGAACCACGGCAGCAGTCCCGACTCAGGCATATTGCCATCGCCTAACGGCATCAACAGTCAGGACAACCAGTCGGGCAACTCGTCGGAAACGGTGATAAACCCAGCTGCAAGCACACCAACAGTGGAAGATCAGAACCATGGTAGCGGTGCAGGAACGGGAGCTACACCAACGCCCAACGGCTCAAATAGTCAGGACAACCAGTCGGGCAACAACTCGGGGCTGGCAGTAACGCCAAGCACAAGTAGTGAATCGACGGAGGAATACACATATTAAAAGCCCCACCCATCCCTCCCCGGTAGGGGAGGGCGACCAACTGGCTGAAACTCGCAGAGTGACGCTCGGAACGTGTAATATCCGTTAATTAGACGTTAATTTAAAAGAATAATTAATTAATGCCAATGGCATTTCGATTATATAGAATTTGAAATATTAATGTTCCCTATTCCTCAGTTTACTGAGGGCTCCCTCCCACTCGGGGGAGGGCGGGGGGAGAGGTTTTATTGCTTATGAAAAAGATATTGTTACTATTGATCGCAGCATTCGCACTTGCGTCATGTACGCATGTTGACGAGGCTGGCACACCTGAATCTCCCAAGGAGAAACACGTGTTGCATGTTAAACTGTCATCGCAGGGCAGTGGCTCACGTGCCATCGATCCTGACGATGAGTATGCTATCCACTCATGCTACATCGTTACCTTCGATGAGAGCGGGCAGATGGTGGGCTCGGGTGCTATCGGCTTCAATCAGGCACAGACAGCTGTAGATACCGAGATAGAGATATCCACCAACTACGGTGAGAGGATAAAAGCTTATGCTGTTGCCAACACTGGCAACTCTACTGTGTTCAGTCACATAGAGACCTATAACCAGTTTAAGGATGTTGTGGCTAAGATACAGCAACCTGAGGACTTAGGTAATGGTGTTGTCACCGTGAACGGAATAGAACTGCATAATCAAGGACAGCTCATGGTGAGCCAGCCAATGGATGACTTCGTTACCGTTGCTGCCGACATGGAAGCTGTGAACCTAACACTTGTGAATCAATGTGCAGCATTGAAGTTCACTATCATCCCATCGTCGAAGGAAGCAACAGGCGAGGAGGTGCTCAACCCCGTGAAGATTGTTGGTTACCGCCTGTGCCATGTGCCATTGAGTAGCTATCTGCTGCCCGATAACATGGATCTTGCCCTTGCTCAGAATGCTAATGCTGTGGTTGCACCACCACAGTCGGCAGGCTATGGCGATTTTGCCTATGAGCCAATCAACAACACCAATCGACAGGTGTTCACAAAGTATATCTTTGAGAACGTGTGTGGTCGTGGCACATCGACAAGTGCTCTTGAACGCTATGGCACTGGTGTGGCTGCCGACGGCACCTATCTTGAGATAGAGGTGGAATGTAAGGGGGTGCACGGCACCTATAGGTTCTATCTTGGTGATGTTACCAACAGTACTACATCTGATCCCGACTATCATGCCTACAACTTGTATCGGCATCAGGACTACAACATAACAATAAACATTAATAGTGTAGCCATCGACGACAGCAGGTTCACCATAAGACCTGAGCCACAGGTTGGCGACTACCTGTTTAGTGATGGCTCATGGGGCAGCTACACTGCGGGCACGGCAACAGCTGCAAGGCATCCGATAGCTGTGGTGTTCTCTAACAATCCTACACGTAAGGATCGCAATGCAGGCTACATACATGGCTATGCCATTGCATTGGCAAGTGCGGGCGCACAGCTAAAGTGGGCTAACGAAGGTGCAGCTAAACTCACTCAGCTCATGAGCACACCATGCACCACCCTTGCAGAGGCAAAAGCCGACCTTGATGGACGCACTAAGTCACTGGCTATAGCAGCACAAGATAAGCTGGAGAATAGCGGTGTTGATCCAACGAAGACAACAACGAAATATCCATCAGTGTACTATGCTATGCACTTTGGTACAAGCGAGATTGGCTTGACAACAGGTACAGGTTCATCTACAAGCGAAGCCTCTGGCGGTTCTGTTGGCTATGCAGCACCTGCAAGCACATCTGGCTGGTTCTTAGGCAGTATCGGACAATACTACCTTGTTGCCAAGAACCTTGGTGGTAATATCGACACTGGTACTAATAACACATGGATTGAGGGTGGTAGTGGTAGCAAATACTGGTATATTACTGGCTCTCAGGCAAACAAGACCACGCTTGAAGGCTATTTCAGCGCAGGCTCAAACACTTGGGCGCCATCCTTTGGTATGCCATGGGCAAGTAACTCATACGAACCTTGGTACTGGACGAGTAGTGAGTTCTCTGTCGCTAATGGGTTCCTCGTGACTTGGTGCAGCAACGGTAACATCCGCCTGGACGGCAACTTTGCTAAGTCCTACTCGGATGCCAATAACCGCGGAGTTCGTCCCGTTATAGCATTTTAACCCTTCATCTCTTCAATCATCCATCCCTTACCACCTCCCCCGACCCCTTCGAGGGGAGGGAGAGGGCGAGGCTTTTAAATATAAAGATTATGTTGTATTTTAGATTTACCATACGGAACATGAGCGCAGCAGTAATATTATTACTGGCAGCGCTAAGTGTGACCTCGTGCTCAGAGTCGATCACCGAGGACACAGTGCCCAGGAATGAGGGCACCACCATTTCAGTGTCAGCAAATATTGTGGCACCAGTAGAGGACAAGACTGCCGCAACATCGCGCACCATCACCACAGGTAACGAGAACTACATTTCGAACCTGCATGTGCTTGCTTTCGATGCGCAGGGCAGGATGATAGCCAATGGCTACAGCGATTTCTCAACGCCTAATCCTGTGAACTGCGTGCTCAATGTGGGCTATAACGCCGTGGGACAGACAGTATATCTATATGGTATTGCCAATATCGACAATACCTTGATATTCAACGACCACCAGCTCACGAAGTCGGAGTTTGAAAACCTGTATGTGCAGGCGGCAACGGCAGAGGATCTTGCCAACGGCACTTACACCATATACAAAGCCGACGGGAGCGAGTATGCCAAGGTGATAGGTCAGGAGGCTCCTATCCTTGTTAGCGATGCGGTGGAAACAACGATACTTGCCAACGGCAAGACAGCAGCAACAATAAACCTTGTGCGCCAGTGTGCCAAGGTTACTCTTAACATAGAGACCGAGATGGATGTGTTTGCCTATCAGCTGCGCAATGTGCCCACGGCATCGTTCTTGAAGAAAACTGGCACTAATGTGAACAAACCTTGTTTTCAGGATGTGCCTGTGCACTTTCAGCAGACTGGCGACCCGGTGAAAAACATCAGTTTCTATGTGTATGAGAACTATGCAGGAAACGTGCAGAAGGAGAATGTGACCACCGAGAGTCAGCGTAACTACAAGATAGCGCCTGCCAATGCCAGCTATATCAATGTGTGGACAAAGTATCGAAGCCTTGAAGGGCCTGACATGAGCACCATGTATCGTGTGTATCTGGGTGGTATTGATGACGCTGGTGAGCAGGATTTGTCACAGTTCCGCCTGGTGCGTAACCATAATTATGTGTGCAATGTGAAGCTGAAGGGCGATGGTAGTAGTGATCCTCGTTGTGTGGTGGGCAGACACACACCTGCCATTGGTGACTATCTGTTTTGCGATGGTACATGGGGTCCGCTGAACCAGGCACCTACCATCAACCGTTATCCTATAGCTGTTATCTTTGCCAACAATCCATCGGCAACCGACCGTGCTGCTGGCTATTTCCATGGTTATGCTGTGGCAATAGCAAGTGCAGGCGCACAGCTGCGCTGGGCTACAGAGAATGCCTATGGTGTGAGTCATCAGGTGCAGGATCGTCTGCTCACCACTCTTGCTGATGTGCAGGGCGACCTTGATGGCCGTACCGAGACAAACAAGATAGCTGCCTTGAGCGACTACAGTAGGATAAACTATCCTGCAGCCTACTGGGCACTGAACTTTGGAAGCAACGAGGTGACTATCACCTCGGGTGATGGACAAAGCTCAACTGAAGGAACGGTTTCGTCGATAGGTTTCAAAGCTCCACAAGGCTCATCGGGATGGTTCTTGGGAAGTATTGGACAGTACTACCTTGTTGCAAAGAATTTAGGTGGAAACACCTTCGATAATGTTACAAACAGTACATGGGTAGAGGATAGAACAGATTGGTATGTGCCATCAAATACTTTAGGTGGCTCGGGAGTAACATCGTTCTCTAACGTGAATCGTGAGAATGTGGTGAGCTATTTCACTGCTGCAAACAATCAGTGGGCACCTGCTTTCGGTATGCCTTGGAGTACCTCGTACTGTACTTGGTACTGGACAAGTAGCGAGTTCTCTGCCGCTAATGGCTTCCACGTCAGCTGGAACAACGGCGGTAACTTCCTCCTGCACGGCGGCGTCGATAAGCCCTACTCGAATACCGATAACCGCGGAGTTCGTCCCGTTATAGCATTCTAAGAAGTAGCCTCTCCCATCCCTCTCCAGTAGGAAAGGGCTAACCAACAGGAAATAGTGAGAAAACTCAAGCTGTTTGTAACTCCCTCTCTGCATTTTGCCCTTCGACAAAAGCTGGAGAGGGTCGGGGGGAGAAGTGCGAAGCAAGCTTCGCTATTTAAGGTGAATAATGAAAAATATCGGCTGTGCCGATTTACATAGAGCGTCGCGAGACGCCATTTTATCGAATAATTTAATAAAATATTCTTTTATGGGCAAGCGTGCCCATTGCGAAGTATTTAGGAGGCACAGTGATGTGCCTC
>OCVV011309315.1_pt1 | contig 14180 bp, 14 predicted proteins | sample 1539721 | NCBI WGS metagenome assembly OCVV01 (sample SAMN02144230, study PRJEB22623) | gut metagenome | biome: sheep rumen | host: Ovis aries | place: New Zealand
GACACCAGAGACAGCAGGACGGAGCGTTGAGAAAGCCGCCTTGACACCTTTTTTTTCGGCGAAAGAGCCGAAAAACTTTGCAATCAGAACGATACAAATCAAAGAGGGAAGGACTTCGCCAAGAGTGGAGAAAAAGCCGCCCCAGACACCGTAAAGCTCAGTTCCGATATAAGTCGCGATGTTGATACCAATTGGGCCTGGCGTGCTTTCCGAAATAGCGACCATGTTGAAGAAAAAAGCGTCATCAAGAAGATGAAACTGATCGACAAGAACCTGCTGCATGACCGTGATTCCGACCTGACCGCCTCCAATCGTGATGAGCCCTACATAAAAAAAGACCGCCACGAGGCAGAGAAGCCCCACTCCACTCTGAGCCTGAATCTGTGCGATGATAAAATCAGTCATTTTTTTTCTCCCCGTCCTTTTTAAAATCTCCCCGGCATGCGGCCAGAATCACTCCAAGGATTGCACTTCCGAAAATTACATAGACCGTGCTGACCTTGAAAACAAAAATCAATACGAAGGAAAGAATAAGGAGAAGAAAACCGAAAATATTTTTTACGGCCTTCTTAGAAAAATTGAAAACTGCATAGGTAAGGATGGCGGCCACTGAAACATTGATTCCGACGAGTGCTTTTTTTACCCAGCCAATATCGCTGAAATTTGAGATGAATTTCGCAATCAAAGTGATGATGATGATTGACGGAGCGACCATGCCAAAAGTTGCAATACAGCCGCCGATAAATTTAGCCCTCTTGTAGCCCACGAAAGTCGCCACATTAACCGCAATGATTCCAGGGGTAGCCTGCCCTATGGCAAAGTAATCCAAAAGCTCCTCACTGTTGACCCAGCCCCGTTTTTCGGAAAGCTCACGCTCCAGAATCGGGAGCATGGCGATTCCGCCCCCAAAGGTGCAAAGCCCCACCTTAAAAAAAACAGAGAAAAGTTCCCAAAGAGTTTTAAATTTATCTTTCATATTTTTAAACCACAGATTACACAGATGCCACAGATGAAAATACAATCTGTGTAATCTGTGCCATCTGTGGTTTCTCCTTACCTTGCGTAAAGTTCGCAGAGATTTTTCAACCAGGCGGCCGTTTTTTCGGCTTTTTCGCTTTTTATCATGCCCTGCTCTGCCCTCCAGGCCCAGTTTGCTCCGCTTGTGCTCGGCATGTTCATCCTGGTGTCGCTTTTGAGGGCATAAATGTCCTGAAGAGGAATGATTGCGGTTTCAGCCGTGCTTGACAGGGCCAGCTTTATAAACTCCTTGCAGAGTTTTTTGCTCTTGACAAGTTTTTTGGCCTTTTCGACAGTATTTTTCTCACCAGTGACATAATCAGAAATCAAGACAAGGCTCTCGTCATCGAGGGATTCAAGAAGGCCCTGAGTCGTGTCATTGTCGTGGGTGCCCGTGTAGACGACACAGTTTGTCGTCTCGTAATTATGGGGAAGGAAGGCATTTTTTAGCGCTCCATTCTTCCACTCATTCTTGTCGAAGGCGAACTGAAGAACCTTCATGCCGGGGAAGCCGGCCTTGTCTCGGAGTTCCTTTACTTCATCGGTGATAATGCCCAAATCCTCAGCAATCAGAGGAACCTGACCGAGCTCATTTTTGATTGCGTCAAAAAGTTCGATTCCAGGGCCTTTTTCCCATTTTCCGGTCTGGGCAGTGGGGCTTCCAAAAGGAATCGCCCAGTAGCTTTCAAATCCCCTGAAATGGTCAATACGCACATAGTCAACGAGGGAAAGCATTTTCTTTATTCTGGCAATCCACCAGCTGTAGCCGTCTTTTTTAAGGTTTTTCCAGTTGTAGAGAGGATTTCCCCAGAGCTGGCCGGTCGCAGAGAAATAATCAGGCGGAACACCCGCAACTGAAGTGAAGTTTCCGTCTTTTCCAATCTGGAAGTATTTCTGATTGGCCCAGACATCGCTTGAATCGGCCGCAACGAAAATCGGGACATCGCCGATAATCTCGATATTTTTTGATTTTGCGTATTCGTGTAGGGCCTGCCACTGTTTTGCGGCAAAGAACTGAATAGCCTCGGTCTGAAGGAATTCCTCTGTGTGCTCGTTAATCAATTTTTCGACGGCAGCGTCATCGTGCTTAGAAAGTTTTTTCGGCCAGTAGACATTCCAGCTGCCATTCACTTCGATATTTTTTTCTTCTCTCTCTTTCTGAGCCTTAGCGTCGTAAAAGGCCTTTATGCTCATAAAAGCGGCATAATCTTTGAGCCAAAAAAGGTTTTCCCGGCAGAAGGTGAAGAATTCCATTTTTACATTCGGGTCGAAAGACTCCCCTGCCCCGTCAGGATTTGTTATCAGCTCAAGAAAATATCCGGCGATTTTTTTGAGGGCATTGCTTTTCCACCATACAACTGAACCGTAATCAATGTTTCCTTTTGTTTTTATGTAAGAAGGCTTTTTTATGAGGTCAGGCGTTGCCCAGCCCCGCTCCACGAGGTCATCAAAATCAATCAGAAGAGGATTGAGCGCAAAAGTTGAAAATGACTGGTATGGGCTGTCTCCATAGCCTGTTGGCCCCAGAGGAAGAACCTGCCAGAGTTTCATTCCGGCTTTTTCAAGAAAATCAATGAAAGCAAAGGCGTTTTTTCCCAAGCTTCCGATTCCTGCACTGCCCGGCAGACTAGTCGGGTGAAGTAAAATTCCTGCTTTTCTCATAAAATCAATCTCCTTTAACACGAACTAAAATTCACGTTTGTTTTTTTTTACAGCAATTCGATTCTGCGGTCTTTTTTGAGCTGCTCAACGACTTTTTTTACATCCTGAACTTTGTTTTTGTCACAGACCAGGACGGCATCTTCAGTTTCGATTACGACAACATTTTCAAGGCCAATCGTGGCTATGAGGCGACCGCTTGAATATGTAATGCAGTTTTTTGTATCCACATTAATCTGATCACCGATTCTAACATTGCCGTTTTCGTCTGCCTTGTGAAGGACTCCCATCATGTCAAAGCTGCCAACATCGTTCCAGCCGAATTCGCCGGGGACGACATAAACATCCCTTGATTTTTCCATAATGCCGTAATCGATGGAAATGCTTTCGATTTTCGGGTAAATTTTGTCGATGACATTGTATTCATCATCGGTTTTCATCGCATCACCGATTTTGCACAAGTCAGCATAGATTCCAGGAAGGAATTCTTCAAAATTTTTGAGAATAGTACTGGCCTTCCAGATGAACATGCCGCTGTTCCATGCGTACTCACCAGACTCGACATATTTTTTTGCAGTTTCGGCATCTGGCTTTTCCTTAAATTCCACGACCTTGAGGACTTCCTCATCGCTTTTCTTGAATTTAATGTAGCCGTAGCCTGTCGCGGCGAATGTCGGAGTAATTCCAACGGTAACTAAAGCATCTTTTTCTTCGGCAGCTTTTACGGCAACTGAAAGAACCCTGCTGAATTCGGCTTCATTCTGAATGTAAGCGTCGCTGGGAGTGATGACCATGATTCCGTCACCATACTTTTTGATGATTTCCATAGCCGCATATCCAACACAGGCCGCCGTATTTCTGGCAGAAGGCTCATAAAGAATGTGATTGCGGTTAACCCTGCCCTTTGTTGCCTTAATCATCTTTACGGCCTGATTTTCATTTGTAACGATAAAGATATCTTCGTTGGAGGCTGTTTTTGAAAGGCGATCAATGGCCTCGTTTACCATGAGTTCCTTTCCGCTTAAATTCAAAAGCTGCTTTGGTGTCGCCTGCCTTGAAAGAGGCCAAAACCTCGTTCCGCCGCCACCTGCCATAATCACGCCGTATACTTTCATAATCGCTCCTTAAAAAACACCGTGTTAGCGGCATTGCATGAAGGCAAGGAAAAGCAAGTTTTCGCCAACGGTGAAAACTTGGCCGTGATAAAATTTACACGGATGTAATTTTTATCATGCCTCCTTATCAACTTACTTATATGGTTCCACCGAAGGGAATTCTTAAATTTTTGCAGAGGCTCTCGTATTCTGACAGCTCCTGCTCGCTTGCCTTTGTAACGAAGAAAGAAAGGTTTTGGACAGATTTTTTTGTTTCCCCCTCGCTTTTCTTTTCTTCATGAATTTTTCGGATTGCCTGATTTGCCACTCCGTCCCGACTGTCAACAACGGAAATTCCGTCACCACATTCTTTTCGCATTTCCTCAGCAATGTGGGTAAAGTGAGTGCAGCCTAAAATCACCGTATCACAACCTTTTGCCTTGAAAAAATCGGCTGCTTCCCTTACCGCAAAAAGACGCTCCTCTTCTGAAGCCGTGAAATATTTTTTTTCGATGAAGTCTATCAGCTTTGGGTCGGCCCTCATTACAACCTGGCAGTCGCTGGCAAAATCATGGATTAGATTCTGGCAATAAGGATGATTGACAGTTGCTGTTGTCGCCAGAAGGCCGATTTTTTTGTTTTTCGTTACTTCGGCGGCAACTTTGATTGCAGGAACAGTTCCGATTATGGGAAGGCCGGGAAATTTCTTTCTGAGCGAATCAAGTGCCGTAACTGAGATTGTATTGCAGGCCACGACGATTGCCTTTGGAGCCCACAAATCGATTATTTTTTGAATTGCTTTTGATGCACATGCAGTGACTTCTTCGCCAGATTTTTCGCCGTATGGAAAATGCTCAGTATCACCAAGATAGACAGAAATAGCTGATGGCAATTTTTCGTGAAGAGAAAGCATATAGGGAATTCCACCCGTTCCACTGTCAAGAAAAGCAAAATCAACCGACATGTCTCTATTTTAATCTTTTACATTTTTTGTTACAATATATGCATGTTTTCTTATAAAGCATGTAAGCATCCTTCCTGCACTCATTTTTCAATTTCTGATTTTGACTCAAATGGCAATCTCATTGAAAACGGCGAATACTGTTATGCGCATACGGACAAAAAAGAGGAAATAGAGAAAAAAATCTACGACTACATAAAGACTCACGATAAAATAATCGGCTTAAACGCAAGCGGAATCACTTTTACAAACATTGACCTTACTAATAAAAAATTTTACGGCTGCAATTTGTCCCACTGTCTCTTTTCCGGACTAAAGGCAAAGGATGTGGGCATAAAAATAAGCAATCTGGCATATTCAGTCTTCACAGACTGCAACTTTTTGGCAAGCCACATCGTCTTTTCTTCATACGCAGGGGCAAAATTCAGCCATGTCCTTTTTACAGGCAGCGACATGTTGCAAAACAATTTCTGCGGGATCACCTCTTTTCAGTCTTCCTTTGACGATTCAGATTTATACAGCTCATATTTCATCAATGCAAAACTCACGGACACATCTTTCAGGAACTGCAACATAAAGGAAACCGTCTTTTACGAAATCACCCAGCAGAATGTCAGCTTCAGGCAATCAAATACCAATGCCGCTATCTTTGACAAGCGGGGAAGCGCCCTCTTTACGGGTCTTGAAGAGCTGAATGTTCCTCGCGGCGTACAAAAGGGGCCAGGCCTATGAAAATTTACCTTCACCTTGACTTTGAAAAACTCACGAACTGCTATCTCGTAGTAAACGAAGAAACAAAACAAGCTCTCATAATCGACCCTTGTAAAATCTCCAACACCCTCATTTCACAGATTGAGGCTGGAAATTACGACCTTGTGGCAGTGCTTATTACCCACAAGCACGAAAATCACTACCGGGGACTTAAAACACTAAAAAAGATATACAATTTCTCCGTTTACGCCGCCGACAATGAGCTTTCAACCGATAAAAACATCCTCAAAGGCGAAGGTGTCAAAAAAATTGCCGGACTTGAAGTCGAATACCTGTCCCTGCCAGGCCACAGTGCAGATTCAATCGTATACAAAATAGGCTCGGCTCTCTTTACCGGAGATGTGATTTTTGCTGGAAAAATCGGCTCCAGCTCATGTGCCTTCACAAAAAAATACCTTTCAAACGGCATAAAATCCAAGCTTTTCACCCTGCCAGACGACACCGTAATCATGCCTGGCCACGGTCCCATGACAAGCGTTGGAGCCGAAAAACAATTCAACCTGGATATTGATTCTATCGCGTAATAAGCCAGACCCTTCCGGCATTCAGATTCCAGCGGTCACTCACATATTCATCAAGAAGAGTGGCCGCACTTTCAAAGCCCTGGCCTCCTGTCGCAATGATATAATCAGCCTCAGATTTTGCAAGCTGCTGAGAATGTTCCCTTTTAGCCATGTCTACGAAATAGGCAGCTGTCTGTGAAAGAGGCCTTTGTAAAAGATAGGCCATAAATTCATTTTTCATCAGGTAATCGTCATTCACATCGTAATTCAGACTGGGAGTAACCTGGAAATACCTTCTTAGATAGGCAAGAGTCTGCTGATCTATGGTATAGTAAATTGAAGCAACGGTATTTCTGAAATTCTCATCGATGAAGAAAATCCCGTGCCAACCTTCATGGGCTATGAAAGTCGTTCTGAGATGAAGGGGAGATTCCTGAGAAATAGAGATGACGGCTCCCTTCCCAGCCTTTATTTCACCATTGGAAGAAAGAACGATAATGCCATTGTGGGCAAGAATTTCCCGTAGAAGAACTTCTTTTTCGTTGAGCATAAAATTTTCACGACGGGCTTTCTCAAAAAAGCGTGCCAGGTCTTCAGCCTTGTAATCATGGGCATTGTAGCCGTGCTTTCCACGCAGCTCAGAATCGGAAAGAAGCCGTCCCTTGAAGCCCGCCTTTTCCACGAAAAAAGCCAGGCGACGGAAAAAATCATCCTGAACGGCATAAGTCGAAATGTCGAAAAATAAAACTCCCGGAAAGCGATCCCACTCAAAAAGTTCGTAATCATTACCCCGCCAGTTGTTTCTTGGCCACTTCATAATAAGGCCGGGATCCACATTTATTGGTGTAAGCACGTTTTTTTGGCCGGGTACAAAATCAAGGAGCTTTTCATCTGATGCCATTAGCAGGACAGACTGGGGATACTGCTCCTCATTGGGATATGTAACCACTGAAAAGGGTGATTTTAAGGCTGCCGTTGGAATTTCCACTGCCTTGTCACTTCGCCTGATATAAAGGACTTCTCCGCCAAAGGCAAGTTTCTGGCTACCCCCACTCTCCTTGAATTTCAGCGTGATTGTGGGCATTAGCCCCTCACGACTGTTGATTGAATTGAAGGCAAGGAAAGCCCCCCTGAAGTCATCCGTTCCGTTGTTGCTTCCGCCGTTTGGAGCAAAAGCAAAAACCGGAATGTCACCTGAAAAATCGTGGCCAACAAAAGCCCTGGTAAGGCTTGCGGAATCTACCCTGACTTTAGATGCTGATTTTATGAAAAAGCCCTGGGGAACTCCAGACTCCCGTGAAAAGCAGAATGAAAGGACAAAGGAGGAGTTTCCGTACTTTTGAAGATTGTCAGTAACCACTGGAAGGCTCTTGACCTCACTTTTTCTGGAAGCATAGTCGTAGAAAAAACCGAAGGAAAGGCTGTCGTCATCGCCCTTGATTTTTACAGGTGTAAGTTTAATCTGAAGAGCGGCATCACCCTTTGACTGAAGAAAATTCTCAGCCGCAGTTTTTTGGTCAAGCGAAAAGGAAAAATACCTGATGCCGGCAGAATCTGACTCCACCAGCTCTTCTGGATAAAAATCGGGAATTTCCAGCAAAAATGAAGATTTGTGAGCGCAAGATAAAAAGGGTAGAAAACAAATATATAGAAGAAAAAGACTTTTTTTTACGACAAGGCTTGTATTTCGCATACCTAAAATCTATCACAAAACAAAGATTTGAACTATCATATAGGTGAAAAAAGCTGAAGGAAAAGACTAAAAATGAAAAACGAAAAAACAAACAAAATCGTGATTTTGCCTAATCCCAACCAGCTGATTTTGCTCAGGGACATTCAAAAAGAAATCTGCATGGAAAACAAGCAGTCTCTTCCGATTCTTCCTCTTTGTGTCAAAAGCGACTGCCTAAAAAGCCTTGGCCAAAAAATCACTCAAGTTAGCCTAACTTCCATCGAAAAGGACGATGATGGCATTTTTTTTATTTTCGTGCAGCTTGAAACAGACGGAAAGACCTCTGTCGGAAAGCTGCTTCTTTGCACCCCTGGTAAGTCTCCTGCCTTTTCAGAGACTTTTTTAGCCGATATAACTGAAAAACTTAAAAAAATAGGGAAACTCAGCCCTTTCAGAATAGCTAAAATTGAAACTGAAGAATATGAAAACGGTACAAAATGGAAAATTCTTGAAGAAAAATGGTGCAAGCTGAAATAAGCATTGTGATCTTACATTAACTGAAGCACTTCAGGATGGGAAAAATGAATATCGGTTCGGCTCACAAGGAAAACGATAAGACAGGATGCCACAAAAAAAATTCCCACCATACAGGCTTGACTTGACGAATTCACGGTAAAATCAAAGCGGGCTGCAAGGAAAGGGGTAGATAAAAAACCAAGGACAGAGCTAACAATCGGGAAAAAGAGCGAGATAAGTCCCAAGATTCCCTTTAAGGTGCGGGAAAACCCGATTCTTATAATATCGTTTTCTTTTAGAGGGATGTTTTTTTTGTTGATTACATGAAAACTTATTCCCTGTTTGGCACATTCTATTGAAGTACATGTAACGCAGGCATCCGAAATAAGAGAGACAACTTCCACCATCTGACCGTCAATTGACCTGACAATGGCAAAATCACGCATCGCTGCCCTCTCCCTCAAAATCGTTCTCGCCCAAAGAAATGTTTTTCATTTGCTCCACACACATCTGGTAGCCGGCTTTATTTCCTAGCTCCTCATAAGTGTCCCTGAGGTTAAAAAGAGCATCGTAATAATAAGAATTCAGGGTAACTGCGTTTTCAAAGGCTTCACAGGCTAGTGGAAAATCATTCTGATTGAAATAGATTACTCCAATTGTGTTCCAGAGGTGGGCATTCTGACTGTTTTTTGAAAGCCCTTCAAGGCAGTAAGCCATAGCCTCCTCGTTACAGCCCATGTTAAAACAGACAAGGGCAAGAGTTTCGATTATCTCATCGTCATCATCCTCAATATCGTGGGCTTTAAGGAGGGCGTATTTTGCTTCAGCAAGCTGGCCGGCATCCCTGTAAGTTATTCCAAGATTATACCAGAGAAGATGATTGTATTTTTCGATGGAAATTGCCCTTTTGAGGCAGGCAATGGCCTCAAAATACTGTCCCCTCTCAGCGAATTCAATGGCCTGTGTGTTCAAAGTCGCAACATTCTCTACCATGGGTAAACCTCCGCCTTAAGCCTTTTTCTGAAGGGCATCAAAAAGCTCAGTGATAAGAAGAGCAACCGACGAAGATTCTTTTTCTCCCTCCTCTGCAAAAAGGGAAACCAAAGCCTGAGAATTTTCCAAAATTATCTCTTTTCCTTTCTTTTTTGCCTCGTCAACGGCACCACTTTCCGTCAGAAGACAAATGGCTTCTTCGACGGCCGGGGAATCTATTCCCTGACTGCGTGCCCTTTCAAATAGAGAGGCAAGTTTTTCCCTGTCAGAGGGATTTTTTTGAAGATGAAGGAGGACTGGAAGGCTCTTTTTTCCCTCAACGATATCGTCCCCCCTCTTTTTTCCGGGATTTCCAGTAGTAAGGTTTATTACATCATCAATAATCTGAAAGCCTGTTCCTATATCCTGGGCAATTTGACCGGCTTTTTCTACCTGAGCCATGCTACCACCACCGGCAAGAACGCCAAGTTTTACGGCAAGGCGGGCAAGGGTGCCTGTCTTATTGCGAACCATAGTCCGATATTCCTCGATGGATGGAATCATCTTTGGGTTTCGGTGCCAGAGGATATCCATGGCCTGCCCCAGGTGAAGGCGGCGAAGTTCCGTCAGGTAAAGCTCATATAAGGATTTTTTTTCGCTATCACTGGCATCTAAGCGGGGAATGCAGGCCGCCGCTTCAAAAATGAGCCAGGAACCTGCGTTTAGAGCCACATCAAGACCATAAGTGATGTGGGCACAAGGTTTACCCCGGCGGGTATCTGCTGCATCCTCAATGTCGTCGTGGATGAGACTTGCAGTATGGGAAAATTCTACCAGTGGCGTAAGGTTATAGGCCTTTTTAAGGGCAGTTTCGAATTCAAGCTCAGAAAGCTTTTTTGATCTTGCCACCAGCTCAGCGCACAAGACCAAAAGGAGAGGCCTCCATCTTTTGCCTCCTAAATCCAGCAGAGACTTGCAGGGCACGATAAGGTCTGCCAGATGCAAGTCATTGACGCAGGAATCAATATTTCCAAAGGACAGGGAAAGCCAGTCAGCATTAGACACAAATGGAAGATATGTATTTAAAACGCCCTCAATTTTTTGAAGGCGCAAAGTAAATTCATTATTCATATAAAGTAAATATAATGCACTTTTCTGGAAAAATCTAGACAGACAAATACCTCTTAAGCAGCCTGTTTTACAGCAGCCCTTCTTCGACGCAAAATCTGCAATCCAATCAGAAGAAGGAGAAGCACCACGCCTAAAATATCCGTAACCGGCTTGGGGTCGATACAGCACAAACCTGCGGCAACAAAACAAAGCCTTTCGATAAAAGAAAATGTCTTCTTGATTTTTTGAGACAGGTTGAAATTGTTCAAAAATCCCGTGCGGGCAAAAGCATAGCCTTCCAGTCCCACTGAAATGGCGAACATTCCGATTAAGGCTGTCAGCGTTATTCCAAGAATTGAAAAGGCACTTGCACCAATCATCAGCATGGCAGGATTGTAGATGAACATATAGGGAACGATGAAGGCTCCGATTGCAAGTTTTGTTGCATTCACCGCCGTTTTCATGGGCCTTGCCTTTGCTATTGCAGCTCCTGCAATTGCGGCCAGGGCAACAGGCGGAGTGACATCAGCAATGATACCAAAGTAGAAGGCGAACATGTGGGCAGGCAAAAGCTGCTCAGGGCTTGGCGTACCGTTACCGTAAACGCAGTGAACGATTGCTATGGCCGTAATTGTCGAAGTAATAAGATAATTTGCCGTGGTAGGAGCACCCATTCCCAAAATAATAGAGGAAATCATAGTGAGAAACAGGGTGATGAAAAGTTTTCCCTGGGCAAGCGCAACAAGTCCAGCTCCAAGCTTAAGTCCCAGGCCTGTAAGGGTAACAACACCGATGATAATTCCTGCCATACCACATGCAATGGCAACGCTGATAACGCCACGGGCGGCCGCACAAAGCACCCGAACCAAATCATTTAGGCTAAAGCGGGGTTTCTTTCCAAAAGCAACATCAACAGAGGAAACGACAATAGAAATAATGATGATTGAAACGATTCCCATGAGGGCTGAATAAGTGGCTGTCTTACCGGTGCAAAGGAAGAAAATGATTACCACGAGAGGGATAATCATGTAGCCACGGGAAAGAAAGAGAGGCAAAAAGCGGGGAATTTCTTCTTTTGGAAGACCTTTCAAGCCCAGTTTATGAGCTTCGAGATGAACTGAAATGAAAATTCCTGCGAAATAAAGAAGAGCCGGTATAACGGCGGCCTTTACCACCATAATGTAGGGAAGGCCTACGCTCTCAGCCATGAGAAAGGCAGCGGCTCCCATAATTGGCGGCATGAGCTGGCCTCCAGTTGAAGCCGCAGCCTCAACTGCACCGGCAAATTCGCCCCTGTAGCCGAGTTTTTTCATCATTGGAATCGTAAAACTTCCAGATCCGACAGTGTTGGATACAGAACTTCCAGATACAGTTCCCAGAAGGGCTGATGAAAGGACGGCGACCTTTGCAGGACCACCACTTGCCCCGCCGGCAATGGCATTGCAAATGTCGATGAAGAACTGGCCGATTCCAGTTTTTTCAAGGCAGGCTCCGAAAAGAATGAAAAGGAAAATGAAGGTCGAGCAGGCTCCAATCGGAGTGCCCATGATTCCCTCGGTGGTGTAATACAAGTGACTGACGACTCGGCTCAGCTTGTAGCCCCTGTGGTTAAGGAAGCCAGGAAGGTATTTTCCGATAAAGGCATAGAGGATGAAAGAACCGGCGATAATCATAATGGGAAGACCGACAATGCGACGGCAGCTTTCAAACAAAATGATGATGCCAACAATGCCAATAACAATGTCCAAAGGAGTGTAAGCTCCAGCCCGACGAACAATGGCGTCAAAATTAGTGATATAATAGCACCAGCAGCCAGCTCCGATAAAAGCCAAAACTACATCGTAAAGAGGAAGAGTGTTCTTGGGCATTGACTTGGAGGCAGGAAAAAGCAGGAAAGCCAAAAACTGCACGAAGGCAAGATGACTTGCCCTCACAATTTGGGCAGGAAGGGTACCGCTAAGCGTCGCATAAAGCTGAAAAATGCAGAATGCAATCGAAACTATAACCGTGATATACTGTCTCCAGCATTTGTGCTCACGATAAGCCTGCTCCCTGTCCAGATTTTGCATAAGACTTCTCATTTCGTCTTCGTTTGTTGTAGGGAGTATGCTTTCTACGATCGGGTTTTCTTTTGTATTCTCAATTTCGTCGCTCATATTTTCCTCGTAAAAAGATAGTTAAGCAGAGAAACCCGTTTAATCTCAAAAATCAGGCTGGTCTGCTCTTTGAAAAAATTTTTCAGAAAATACTCATTTTTTTCGTTGAAATCCATGCCTTCCATTGCCTCTTTTCCAAAAGCGACCGAATGTTCGGCAATAACACCGACAGCCATGACAAGCCGGGGAAGCCTGCGATGAAGATTCGCAATCACATAGCCTTTGTCAGTGGAATAAAATTCCGCTCCCTCTGTCTCGCCCGGCTCAGGTATTCCTGCCCCGTAAGAAACAAATTCCGTCATAAAAAGCTCAAGTTCACCGCCATTGACAGGCATGTAAAAGTCATGGACACGCCCCTTGTTGACAGAATGGGTATAACTGATTACAAAGCCAGACTGGGCCCCCTGGCGTGAATAAATTCTTTCTGAAAGATTCTTTCGATTTGAAATTGACAGCGTTCGCACAAAAGGCAAATTGACTGCCAGAAGGGCGAACACTGCAAGAAAAATTAACTTTTTCATTTAATAGGGATTAGTCAAGAACCCCTGCCTCTTTGAAATATCTCATTGCGCCAGGATGGAACGGAACAGAAATTCCAGTTACAGCGGCCTTGGCAGAAACTTCCTTGCCTTTTGCATGTGCTGAGCTAAGCTCGTCAAGGTTTTCAAAAAGAGTCTTTGTCAGCTGGTAGACAGTCTCCTCATCAAGGCTCTCGCTTACTGCAAGTGTAGCTTTTATGGCAAGGGCTTCTGTATCAACATCAGTTCCCTTGTATGTTCCGGCCGGGATAGTTGTCTTTGTGTAGAATGAATATTTTTTGCAGATTGAGTCAGCCTCAGTTCCGTCAACAGGAATGAGAACGAGACCAGCTGTAAAAGCAAGCTCCTGCAAAGCTGCGTTAGGAACACCTGCTGTTACGAAACAAGCGTCGAGAGTGCCGTTCTGGAGGCCTTCAGCAGACTCTTTGAATGAAAGATTGTTCTTTTTGATGTCGTCGAATGTGATTCCGTAGCCTTCAAGAATCTGCTTTGCATTGAACTCTACGCCAGAACCTGCGTCACCGACAGAAACTCGTTTTCCGACCAAATCAGTGATTGATTTGATGCCGCTTGTCTTTGAAGCCGCAATCTGAACAACCTCAGGATACAAGGTGCCGATTGAAGCAAGGTTAGAGAGTTTCTGACCTGCGAACATGTCTGAGCCTCGGTAAGCGTAGTCCATTACATCGTTCTGAACTGTCGCCAGCTCTGCCTCACCGTTGGCAATTCGGCGGAGGTTCTCAGCAGAAGCACCAGTTGCCTCAGCCGTTACATTCATGTTTGCGATTTTTGTGTTCCAGATATTGGCGATTGCTCCGCCAAAGGGATAATAGGTGCCTGAAGTTCCGCCAGTGGCAAGGCTATAATTTTTTTTGTCATTACAGCTTGTGAATGCGACGAGAGCTGCAAGCACAGAAGCAAATACTACGATTTTTTTCATTTTTTTCTCCTAAATTAAGATATTATATTCTATTAAAAATGAGTGTTTTTTTCAATAAAGCACAAGGAAAAACGCAGGGCAAACGCATTATATTTGACTTTGTATCAAAAATGGCGCGAAGGAGCAAACTGGCTTACAAAAAGGCTCGCTTTTGTGCTGCCGCGTGAGCGGCGAATGTATATAATTACAAGCACAAAACGCGTGTAGCAAACTAGTTTGCGGTTTTGATAAGCCGTTTTTGCGACTGGGAGCCATTTTTGTAGGCAGAAC
>OCVV011207476.1_pt1 | contig 14173 bp, 12 predicted proteins | sample 1539721 | NCBI WGS metagenome assembly OCVV01 (sample SAMN02144230, study PRJEB22623) | gut metagenome | biome: sheep rumen | host: Ovis aries | place: New Zealand
AATTACTAGGTATAACAATATCATTTATTAGCTTATTAGATTCAATATATAGATTTTTTGCGTAGCACATTGGATTTGAATAACGATTTTTAAATTTTATTTTTAGCCAATCATCTACACCACCCTCATAATATACATTTTTGATTCCTGTTAAGCTATAAAAGGCACCTTCATCTATTTCCTTTAATCCAACAGGAATAAATATATTTTCAATAAAATCTAAATTAACAAAAACGTATGATTTTAATTTAAAATTATTAGGTAATCTAATAATATCTAATTTTTTATATTTATTATTATCAAATACCCTAAATTCATCAGCATAAAACATTGGGTTAGCATATTCATTTTGAAAATCTATATTACACCAATTTTTAGTATCACCTTTATAATATAGGCTTGTAATATTAGTTTTATAAAATGCATCCGCATCTATTCTATTAATTGAACTTGATAAATATAAATCATTTAAATTAACATTTTGTTCAAAGGCCTTTAATCCAATATATTTAATATTATCTAAATTAATAACATTTATATCATTATGATAAAATGCATAGCTATAAATATATAATGCATTTTCTAAATTAATATTTTTAAGCTTATTACATTCATAAAATGCATAATCTGATATCAATTTAGCATTTGATAAATCAACATTTTCAAGCATTACATTATGATCAAATGCGTGATATCCAACCTCACTAATATTATTTCCAATAACTTCTACAAGACAAATATTATTATAAAATGCATAATCTGATATTTTAGATGCATTATTAATATTTATTTCCTCTACTACCTCATTGAAATAAAACGCATATGGTTCGATAATATTAAGATTATCAGGTAATATGATCTCTTTAATATTTAAATTATATAATGCACCATAACCAACAATATCACACTTAGTTATGCATACCCTTTTTAAATTATTAGGAATATAATATGTTTTATAATCATTTTTATTATTTAAAGGATTATAAATCATTTGTTCACAAGCACTTGACCTTGAATAAGAATTATTTCCAAAAAGATAACCAAGTGGATATCTTAAATTATCGGCATTTGGTACCATGCTGCCTATAAATGGTAAATCCAAAACCTCAAGTGATGATGCACCAACAAGTATACCTTCTTCTATTAAGGCTGCATTATTAAGCTTAAAAATCTTTAGACTACTCATTCCAGCAAAGGCAAACTCTTTAATAGTTGTTACATTACAATCTATATTTAATTCTATTACATGACTACAGCCATAAAATGCTTTAGTACCGATTGATAATAAATTAGATGTAAATGTAATATTATTTAAATTATTAAAGCCATAAAATTGATAATCATTTATTTTATCTATATTATTAGGTATCGTTATTTCACTTACTAAATAATAATTATCTAAATTATTTTTAGCATATAATAATTGTCCATAGCACATTGGATTTGAATATTCATTTATAAATGATATATTAAACCAATTTGAAATATCACTATCGTAATATATGCTTTGTAACCTTATACAGTTAATAAATACATCACTGCCTATATAATTTAATTCATCTGATAAATAGATCTTATTTAGCATCAAGCACCCATAAAAGGCACTATCCCCTATATATGATATTTTTAAATCTAGTTCTCTTAAATTATTACAGCCATAGAATGCATAATCTCCAACCTCAATATCATTAGAATTTCCATCAAATTCGATTTTTACAATATTTATTTTATTATAAAAACAGCTATCATTTATTTTCCTTAGCTTATATGTCTTATTATCCTTAATTATATTAATAGGAATATTTAAATATTCATCATTCCCACTATAATTATATAAAATATATGTATTCTCCTCATATACTATATTATAATCCTGCATATTCTCGCTTTTTTTGGCAAATTTTACATCTACTTGTATATCATATGCAGGCATATAAAAGCCTAGATTATCACTAATTGTTATATTATTTGTAACTGTATCATTACCATATGTAACCTTATATAGAGCATAATTATTATTTGGAGTTGCTAAAATATTAATATATTCAGAATAATAAGCCTGATTAACCTCTACATTACTACGCTTTACAACAACGTCTCCACTACCTTCAACATTGATAGTAATGTTATATAAAATACGCTCATATTCAATATCTAATACATATGATGAATCAATATTAAATGTGTATCTATTATTAACAATTAAATTAGTAATATCATTATTACCTAATTTAACATGCTTAATATTATATCCTGTTTTAGTATTAATATTTATTATAGCCTCTTCACCACTATAATAAGCATTTTTATTTAAGCTAAATGCTCCAATACTAGCGCTTGTTGGTGTTATAAATAATAATTCATTATTACCACTATCTGTAAATGATTCGATTATTGTATTATAGCTTCTATCAATAAGCCTAAAGAAATAATATTTATTACCTATACTAAATCTATCATAATCAACTAATTTATTATCATTTAATCCACTATATCTATTTTGATATATAAGTTTATCATCACCATCATATCTATCATCATCTGAGATGTAAATCATTAAAGTAATATCAAAGCCTGTAATGTAATAATGATTATTTTCTTTTTTAATAGCTGGTAATAAAACTAAAACATTATCATAATCACTAAATAATGTTTTGCTTGATGTTTTAATCTTTATTACACCACTTCCATCAAATACATCGGCACCTACTCTACTCACATTATATAATTCAAGATCTACGCATAATGATGTTGTATTATAAAATGCTTCATCTCCTATTTGAGTAGCATTATCAATATGAATTTCACTTAAATTCTTTAAATTCTTAAAAGCCTTATTAGGAATATTACTAACATTTGATAAATTAATTACCTTAAGCTCTGGTGAGTTATTAAATGTTAATGATGCCCTATCATCGCCTGGTAATATAGTTCTTAATTTAGATATAGATAATTCTTCTAAAGCTTTAGAATCCTTAACTACCTCATTTCCATTTTGATTATCTAATTCTATTTTTTTTATATTAGTTGAATTAAATGGGTAACTTCCAAGTGAAATATTAAATTTAGCCTTCAAGGAATTTAAATTAAGACCTAAAAAGGCATCATCTTTAATACCTCTAACCGCCTTACTACCAATAAGTGATGGTATTTCAATATCCTTAATACCACCTTCATACTTGATTATATAGCCACTGCTATCGAGTATTATGCCACTACCATTATTATTTATTTTATTACCATTTAAATAATAATATGTCTCATACATCTTTGTGTGAGCTGAAATAATATCATTACCATCTATTGCATAAACAATAAATTTTAAAATACATGATTTATCTATTTTAATATGATCTTCATATAAATTAGATATTCCATAGTATGGGTATGATCCATCAAGTGAATAATATATTTGATAATCATAACCACTTCTTTCATTTTCTATATTGATGTTTAAATTAAACTCATTAATAAAATCATTTTCTTCATTTAATAAACCATTAGAAAGTACTGGTTTAATATCAATTCTATTAAATGCTAAATTCAAAGATGGCATACCATACCCATATAGCATGTCATACCCATAATCACCTAAATCATATGAATTATTTGTAAGTAATTTTTTAATACTATCTACATCATTTATTCCATCTAAATTATACATACAAACAATTGATGATAATAAACCTGCTGATAAATAGCTACCGCTAGCTTTTATAAATTGATTATTATCCTTATTTATTATTTCATCAGATTTATAAGAATCAGGTACTACTGTGTATAAAGAATCACCTGGAAGTGAAAAACTAATATCACCATAATCTGAATAAGATGATAAATAATGATAATTATCATATAAATAATTATTAGTAAGTGAATTTATTATAATTCCATTACCATCATAATTTATTTTAGTACTAGTATCAGTTGAATACATTATTGGCAATATATCTAAGTTAATTATATTATCAATTTCTTTTTCAATATCATCATTAATATAAGGCATAATAGCTGATGTGATATTTAAATGATAATCATTTTTTAACTCAGCTAAATAATTTAGGGCATCAGCTAAATGATATTTATATACCTCATTATGATCATTAGTAGCTTTAATTGGGATAATTTTTACATGCTCATCAGTTGAATCCTTAATGATTCCACCAATCATAGTTCCTCTACCATTATCATCTTCAAACATATATTTAGAGTTACCATTTACATATTCTTTAGAATAGATAAAGCTACTACCATAAATCAATTCTAATCTATCAGTTAAATAATCATTATCTGTATCTATACCACTATCGATTATAGCTACATATCTGTCTTTAATTTCAATGTTATTTAGTTCAATGTATTCATTAAAATTATCAAATCCTAACAAAGAATAATCATTTAATGCCTCAGCATTATTTTGATTATAATTATTAAATGATAAAACAAAAGGCAGCAATAAAAATGTTGATTTTAATAAATAATTAAAAATCTTCATAACATCACCGCCTACATCTTATTTATTAAATTATATCATATTTAATAAAAACTGTAAAAAAAGAAAAAATAGTGGATTATCTCCACTATATCATATTTTATAAAAAAGGAACGAAAGCTATTAATTATTAGAATAATATTTTCAAATTTTATCAAATGTCAATCGATAAGAATATGCATAATTATGCACTATTCTTACTCAAAAGATATAAGCAGTATTGGTTCATTGATACTCCTTCTTTTTTAGCTTTTAAAGAAAGACTTCTATGTAGTTCTTTTGGAATTCTTAGTTTAAATTGTCCCGAGTATTTTTCAGTAGAATTAGGAAGTGGTATTTCATGACCCTCTTCAAGCTCAGCACTAATCCATGCAAGCCTAGCATCTTCACCATTTCTAATAGTTTCTTCAATGGTTTCGCCACAGGATAAACAGCCAGGTAGATCTGGATAAGCAATTGCATAACCGCCTTCATAATCATCAGGGATTATTTCAAATGGATATTTTAAATTAATATAATCTTCTAATTCCATATTATTCTTTCTCCTCCATAACTATTATTTTGACAAGCAGTACATAGCAAACCTTGATAGGCTCATGTTTGGGAATAGTAATACTTCACATTCCTTTCTTTCTAAAGGTGTAATAACTCGAACCACCTGTAGGTTGATGCATCTCGTATCCGTAGAATTCCAATACTTTCTTCAGCTCAGAAAATCTTATATCCTTTGATAAACTTATAATTTTCTTTATAAGCTTATCCCATTTAGACATATCTTCACCTCTATCAACATTATACTATGGTGTCATATATGGTGTCAAATAAAAATAGTGGATTATTTCCACTATCCTAAGCTGATATCTAAAATCATCATTAAAACAAAGCCAATAGCCAATCCAATAGTAGCAATATTTGAGTGCTCACCCTCATTTGCTTCTGGTATTAATTCTTCAGCAACTACATAAATCATTGCCCCTGCTGCAAAAGATAATGTTATTGGTAATATTTTAGATACATAATATGTAAGTAGTATAGCAATTAAGCTTGCTACTGGTTCCACTATACCTGAAAATGTTCCATATAAGAAGGCTTTAAATTTTGAATAGCCTTCTTCCTTTAAAGGCATTGATACAATTGCACCCTCTGGGAAGTTTTGAATAGCTATACCAATTGCTAATGCTAGCATTGCTTGCTCATTAATTGTATTAGTCATTGCACCAGCAACTACTACACCAACTGCTAATCCTTCTGGAATGTTATGTAATGTTACAGCTAATAACATTTTAAATGTTCTACTGATTTTATTATTTTTAATTCCTTCTTCTTGTTTATCTATATGGATATGAGGAACTATATAATCTAATGCTAATAAAAATAATATACCAACAATAAATCCAATTGCTGGAATCAACCAAGATTTATAATCTGATTTATCATAATTTTCTATAGCAGGTATCAATAAGCTCCAAATTGAGGCAGCAATCATAACGCCAGATGCAAAGCCTAATAATAGCTTTTGAATAAGTGGATTGATCTCCTTTTTTAAAAAGAAAACCATTGCACTACCAAGAGTTGTACCAATAAATGGTATGAATAAACATAATATAATAATTCCTGACATATTAATTCCTCCTTTTTAGGATTACAATAGTTTATCACTAATAATAGTTAGTGTCAACTAACTTTTTAAAAAATAATATAAAATACGTTTCCCTATTCTTGTGGCAAATTTAAAAATTAAAAACGAAATGCAAAAATGGCAACTCGAACGAGTTGCCATTTTTATTCTTTATCTTCTTCTTTTTTTGTTTCATTTTGAATTTCTTTTATTTGCTTGTTAACTAATTGCTCAGCACCACTAAATGCATATCCAATATGATTCAATCTAGTTTTGCCACCAATTTTATGCCATAAGAATGCTTCACCGATATCGCTAACCTTAATTTTAACCATATCATCTTTTTTTATTCTTATTTCTCTATGGTTTACAAAATTATAAGCTATAAATTCTTCTTTTTCTTTATCATATGCAACAAGTGGTGTATCACCTAGCTTTTTAGTGAATAGCAATGCTTCAAAAATATAGATTGTAGCAACAACTCCAACAATCAATAATGTTGATGTTATAAATAAGCCAACAACATTCCAAGCCGCTCTTTTAGAAATAAAGAACACTAAATCAGCAATAAATAAGCCAGCTGTTATAAAAACATATAATACTGATAGCCAAAATCTTTTACTACCTTTTTCTCTTTTTGCAAGTTCAATAATTTTAGTTTCTTCCATCTTCTACCTCTAGAAAGTATATGTTAGTTTTGTCTTTTGTACATCATATCCATATATAGTTTTAAAATCATTTTTCATAGAGATTACATTAAATCCATTTGATTTCCAATTCTCACCTAGCTTAGTATTCTTTGCTGTATTTCCATAATCCCTATCTTCATCATCAGCTATAAGCATAAAGGCCTCACTTTTATATTTGTTGCCTGTAATTGTATGCATATGCATGCTGAAATCACCTGATGAATTACCAAAAGATAAAACTGGTTGCTTACCAATTTCTTTAACGATTTGGTATACCTTATTCATTTGAAGATTCTTAATAAGTAATTTATCACTTCTTACAAGTGTATCAGTTGTTTTATATTTATAATCAAGATTATCAGTATCTCCTTGACCTGATGCTACTAAATTAACATCCATACCAATTACTTGATTAGTTGGAATATTTAATTTTTCACATGCTACTGCACGGCAGATAAAGCGATCAGAGCCACTTACAATGTATGTTGTGAAATTATTTGCTTGAAGATATGAAACAACCTCAATCATTGGTAAATATAATGATTCACTATATTTCATGCCACTAAATCCATCAGCTTTTCTATTTAAGAAATTCTTTACATATGCTACAAATTCATCTGGAGTCATTCCCGCAAAAGCCTTTGCTTGAGCATTACCATGAATAAGTGCCATATCAGATGGATATGTACCAGTACCATCACCATGTGAGCCTTCCATAATTTGGTTCCCTACCGCCTTTAGCTCATCAGATGCTTGATATGTTTTATCAGCAATGCATCTATATGCACAAAGTAAATATTCCAAATATGTTGGAAATAATTCTCCACATAGCGTACCATCCATATCAAATACTGCAATTCTATCTTCTACCTTGATAAAATCCTTTGATTTATCATCAGTAACATTTTCTACATAACTTTTTAGTGTATTTAGTGATGTGCAATCATTCCAATATTTGAATTCAAACTTAGTATTCTTTCCACAGCTTACTAAAACCACACTAAACATTAATACTAACGCAACAATTCTAATAATCTTTTTCATATTTTTCCCCTCTTATTTCTTTAAAATAAATAATCTTCTTTTTTCTTCATCCTCGCCAGGCCAAGAAAAATATTTTACTTCAACATTTCTAAAATATTTATTAAAAATATCAATCCACTCTATATCAGATAAAGAATTCAATCTTAATATACCATCAATATAAATATGACTACCTTTGACCATATAGCCTGGTACATTTAAATTTAAAGTATCTATATAATAATTCATAGAAAATATTACATATGAATCATCCTTAACAATTCTTGCGGCATTCTTAATAACCTCAACTGACATATCATATGGTATGACATCAATAACATTTGATGAAAAGAATCCATCATAAGAATTAGATTTTTCATTACTAAGCCATTTATCATCAATATGTATAGCATCAACATTATCATGTAGATTATAAATATCACATAATGCATTAACAACTTCAATTGAATTTTCAGCAACATCAACAGCTTTAATATGATTTATACCTAATTTCCCTAAAATGATTGAAGCCCAACCATTACCACAGCCATAATCTAAAATATTATTACGGCTTATAAATAATTTTAATGCATCAACTAATTTAGTATTTGGAACTAAGGATAAATAATTTGTATGATTAGCCTCTAATTCTTTTTTATCATCAGCAGTTAATATAAAATTATTATTCCAAAAACCAACTAATTTCTCATAATCATCATTCATAGTGCTTCACCAAATGATATTATAACATTAAAAATGCTCAACTAAAAAATAAATATTGAGCATTTTTCAATTAATTATTCTTCAATTTTATATTTATTGATTAAATCATTAATTTCTTTTTCTAAACGATAATCAGTATAACCAACAATCAATGTCTTCTCTTTATCATTATTAACATAATTAAGTGTAACCTCATCTGTTTCAGGATTAATAGTTATAGATTTGACATCATCCTTTGCGAATTCTTTTTCTTTAAATTCTACAAAGCTTTGAACAATAAATACATTCTTGTCTGTATCAAAAGCTATTAATGGCTTATCAGATACTTTTTTATTAAAGTTTGCATTTGATGATGAAAACATTAATCCAAGTAAAGAGAATATAAAGAATAATCCAGAAACAACTAAAATAACTATTTCCCACCATCCAACATTTGAATATCTATTTCTTCTAATTACAAACCAGATAATATCTGATATTAAAATTAAAGATGAGATTCCAAAGCTAGAAAGCTGAGCAGTTTTATTTTTTTCTCCAGTTTTTCTTTCTGCGATTGAAATAATTTTACTATTTTCCATATTGTACACCCCCTTCAAAATAATCCCCCGTAAAATACAACTAATATAAATTTTTATATTTTTGAATTTCGTTATTAATTAGATCTTCTCTACCCTTTGTTGAGTAGCCAATAAATGTAGAAGTCTTTTTAGCATCTTTGTTATACCATAAATAAGTTTCACCCTTATCAGAAATCTTAACCTCAAGGACATCAGCTTTATTGACTTCTATTTCCTTGTGGAATAGACAATCTGTCACAACGAATGAATTGCTGGCTTCATCAAATGTGATTAGTGGTGTATCTACTATCTTTTTTGAATATCTGTAAGTAGATAATGCAAATAAAAATCCTAAAAGCACTAGTCCATCTAATACAGCAGTGATGATAAGTAATACAAGCTGCCAAGTAGCTTTATCCCTTGTATAAAAAAAGATGTCTAAAATTAAAAAGGCACTAAAAAAAACAAATGTTGATATTGGCCCATATATACTTCTAGAAGAGTCTTCCCTTCTTGCGATAATAATTGTCTCATTATTCATACAAAAATACCTCCTCTTTATTACTGGCATTATTCTAGCATAGTAAATGGGACAAACATGGGACATTATTTATGAATAAATAAAAAAAACTGTTAAAAACTAATTTTAGTTCCTAACAGTTTATAAATTATTCCAAATACGCCCAATCATACTGTTCCATAAATTCACCATTATACGAATTTATAGCTTGAGGATCACCTTTTGTATAATCAAACAAATCTGATGAGAACATACTGATATCAACCCAGTATGTATTGTATCCCTTTCTTACTAAATTCTTAGCTCCAACAGCACCTAGTGCTTCAATCAAATCCTTATAGATTTTAGATAAATAATTTTGAGTTTTCAAATTATATTCATCCTCAAATAATATGGCTGAAATTTCCTTTCTATTTGCTGTAGCACCCTGTAAGCTTACAAGGTATGCTAGTAGTTCTTTTGATTTTGATCTTGAAAATCTTAGTGGAACACCATCTACATAAAATTCAAAACTACCAAATGTTTTTGCATAAAAATGATTTTTTGTTGGATCAATAGGATATAATAAATTATCAATTGCTTCTTTAACCTTTTCTTTATCAGATGGCTTTAATAAATAGCCACTCGCATGAAGATTAATAGCTTGCTGCATATATTCAGAATATCCAGTACAAAAGATAACATTTACTTTTGGCTTTAGCTTTTTAATTTCCTTTGCTAAGGCTACACCATTAATCTCTGGCATATCAATATCTAAAAATGCTACATCAACATCATTATCTTTTACATATTCTAATGCATTTATACTTCTATCAAATGTTGTAATATTTTCATCATCAACTATATCTGATAGATTTCTTTTCAAAGTATTTATTGCATGTCTTTCATCATCAACTATAATAACTTTCATCTTGCTTTTCTCCCTTTTGTTTAGGAATAACTAACGTTACTGTAGTCCCCTTATTAATTTCACTTTCGATAACAAGACTACCACCAACAAAGTGCTTTAGTCGTTCATTTGAATTCTTAAATCCAAGGTGATTAGCACCAATAACCTTATTGACATCAAATCCGATACCATCATCCTTGACTACAACAAAGTACTTATCATCCTTTTCATATGAAGATACCCAAACATTTCCACCATCATATTTTTTTGTAATACCATGCTTAATGGCATTTTCAACTACCATTTGTAAGCTCAATGAAGGAATTAAGAAATCAGATGTTTTAATATCAAAAATAATATTAATCTTATCCCCAAATCTTAACTTTTCCAAATTAACATATTTTTTAACATGCTCAAGTTCTTTATTAAATGAAATCAAATTTGAAGATGTTAAAAAGTCTAGGTTTTCTCTTAAATATCTTGCGAAATCTCCAATCGCATCTCTTGCAACATCTGGCATATCATCAATATCTTGAATAGCATTTAAGGTATTATAAATAAAATGTGGTTTTATTTGTGATAATGCTATTTGAATTTTTTGTTGAGCCAATAAATCTCTTTCATGCTTATAAACAAATTGGATATGAAGCCAAATATAATAAAATAGTGTTACAACAACTATCATTATAGTTATGTAGTCAACTCTATGAGAAACTCCATAATACATAAACATATCCATGAATACACCAATTAGAATATGAATAGTAAGAATGACTGGTACTATTAAATCTCTTTTTCTACTTTTTCTAAACTCGATCAATATTATAATTAAGCTATATGCTACTAAAATCAAGCTTACAACTAAGCAAGTAAATCTAAGTGGTCCACCAATAAAATGATTATCATCTGAAAAGCTTATACTAAGTTTAGAATAAAAGGCTGTTGTATAAACTAAGAAATTCAACAAAATCAAACCATAAACTGGATAGTGCTTCTTTTCTGGAGCAACTAGTGTAATAAACAAACCAATTATTACAGGCCTAATCGTATACCCATAAACTGAAATAAAAGTTCTTGCGGTAATTGATACTTTATATTCTATCAAATAATATTCTATAAAATTTTGAAATATTAAAGAAATAACACAAACAACTAATAATATATATATTTTTTTTCTTTTTTTATCAACAAATCTATCCAGTAAGCAAAATAAAAATACTCCAAGCATTGGGATGATTAGTGACAAAAATATTATTATTCCATTAACAATATCTTTAATCATTATTATTTTCCCCCTATAATTCTCCTACGTAGGATTATACTACAAAATAATACTCTTAGTATATAAAAAAATTAAGCAGGTTTACTCCTGCTTAATAAAATTAGTCCATTTTCTATCTTCTTCATCTAATAAATTAGGATATTTATCTTTAGCATCCTTAATTGCATGCATTAAAAACACCATTCTTTTAGCAACAATTCTAGCATTTCTTAATCCTTCTTCATCCTCTAAGATTTCTCCTTTTTTGCTGCCATATCCATTATTCCAATAATCACCTGACACAACAGGCATTCCACTAATTGTGAAGTATTTATTAAGTACATCAAATGAAGCTGTTGTACCTGCACGTCTAGCCACCGCAAATGCTGCACCAACCTTCATTTTTAGACTACTTGTATTACTGTAAAATAATCTATCTAAAAATGAAATTAGTGTTCCATTTGGCGATGCATAATATACAGGAGATACTAAAACTAATCCATCAGATTCCTTTAATATTTTATTGGCCTTATTAACATCATCTTTAAATACACATTCACCATTATCAGCACAATAATTACAGCTTATGCATCCTCTAATATTTTTATTTCCTATACAAAGCTCCCCATATTCAACCTCTAATGAATCAAACACTTTTTTCATTTCATTTATTAATATTGATGAATTACCATCTTTTCTTGGTGAACCATTGATAATTAATACTTTCATATTTATACCATCCTTAATATTATAATTATATTATTTTAATATAACTTAATCAACAAAATGGGCTTAGATATATAAACCTATAAATTATTTTAAAAAAAATATAAGGACACTAATTTGTGTCCCATACATTTAAAATTCATATTGTGGATATTTAAATTTATATTTAATATTGAATATTATATTAATAATTAAACCAAATAAAATCACTAATGCTGATATTAAAAAGAAGCTATTATAGCCAACATTTTCAATCAACGTACCAAACATAACTAAAGAAAGGCTTTTAAATATTGATTTAAAAATAAATAATATAAATAAAGCACATGTTACATTTCTAAGTCCACATATATTCTTTATTGCCCTAACTAAATATGGAAAATAAAATCCATATGCTACTCCTCTTAAAAGTGATGCACCAATTAAAAATGGTAGGGGCAAATCAAATGCTAGAATAAATGATCTTAAGAAAAATGCTAACCCATAGATCATTAATGCTCCATTTTCATTGATATGAGTAAATCTATTTGAGGCAATCATTATAATAAATTCAAGTCCAATCATTCCACCAAATAGGATTGACCAAGCTGATGGTGATAAATCCTTCATTTCTGTAAAATATAATGATACATATGAATCAGCACCATAAGATGCTCCAAAGATTATTACATCAACAATTAAAAATATCCAAAATATCTTATTTTTTATAACTGCATTATAATCTCTTTTTGGCTCTTCTCCCATCTTATCTAATTTTATAGGCTTAATTAAGATAAACCATAAAGATGTCAAAATAAATAATCCAGCAGCCAAATAAAATAAGATATCATAATTATCTTTGCTTAAATACAAGACTAAGGCAGCAAGTAATGTTGCAGCAACATATCCAAGAGATCCAAACGCACGAATTGTGGCATAGCTTTTATTGTTGATAACCGCAAATGCTTCACAAAAGCCATCATGCAGTGTATAAAATGGACTACCAACTAATGCGATAAGCACTGTAATGATAATAAACGATTCAAACAATGTAGCTTTTGTATATGTAAATATTAATATACCTTCTACTATTGTAATTATAATCATCATTATTCTATTGATATTAACATTTTTAGCAAAATGATTCCATATGATACTAGCAATTATCGCAACAAGTGGACTTATAGCTGTAATGATACCTATTTGAGTTTCTAAAAGCCCTCTATTTCTTAAAAATAATACTAGATAAGCATAAAAGAAACAATCACCTAAATATCTAATGAAAGTCATCAATATTATATAAATGTATGTCTTATTATTTGTTTTCATTATTTTTCCCTTATAAATACTCATACATTTTACTATTATTAGTAAAAAATACAATATTTTTAAAGAATTATGGCATAAGAAAACGGCACCATAAGTGCCGCTATTAATTATAATGATTTATTCATCATCTTTTTTATTTGTTTTTCCTTTTCTAAATAAAAAGATATAAGATATTAAAACAATTGTAGAAACAACCATCAATACAATACCAACAAATATAACATTATAGTTAGCTCTAATAATACAAGCAATAAGGGCAATAGCACCTATTATAATTCCAAATGCTCCACCAATTATTCCAATAAAGTTTTTTAAATTTGGTTTCATATTAACAGTCGAGTAGACAAGGCTCGACATTCCCTCTCTT
>OCVV011301146.1_pt1 | contig 14173 bp, 14 predicted proteins | sample 1539721 | NCBI WGS metagenome assembly OCVV01 (sample SAMN02144230, study PRJEB22623) | gut metagenome | biome: sheep rumen | host: Ovis aries | place: New Zealand
GGACTGGACCCTGGAGGAGATGCAGAAGCATTTCCCGGACTGGGTTCCGGAGGTGATCGGACCGGGGCTGGAGAGATTCGCCTGCCTGGCAGAAGGGAGTCCTGCGTGCGGCAGCGAGGATGCCGGCGAGAGCGGGATCGCATATGATATCTATTCGGAAGAAGAGATGGAGAAGGACCCGGGGCTGCGGACAACAAAGCTCTTCTTTATGCCCGGACGGCTGGGGATGCCCTATGTGGTAATCTGCCCCGGCGGTGCCTATGGTGCGGTATGCACGCTGAAGGAAGGCTTCCCCACCGGCGCAGCGCTGAACCGGCTGGGCTACAATGCGTTTGTGCTCTGCTACCGGGTTATGGATGAGAAAAACCTGCGGGAGCGCCGGACGGAGGGGATTCTTCCCCTGCCCCAGGAGGACCTGGCAGCGGCGATGCGCTTTATCCGGGCTCATGCCTCCGGTTTCCGGATACCTGCCGACCGGTACGCCGTGGCAGGATTTTCTTCCGGCGGTCATCTGGCGAGCACCTGGGCCATCCCGGAACTGGGGGCGGCCCGTTATGGAATCCCCGCGCCGGAGATGCTTATTCTTGTCTATCCGGCGATGGACCCGACCCGCTTTGCGGGAGAGATCGAGGGACTTATTCTGGACAACATGTTTGGAACCGACAGAAGCAGCATAGAGGTGGAGCGGTGGAATGTGAACCGGCATATCACGAAAGCGTATCCGCCGGTCTATCTTATGCACTGGCTTGACGATCCGCTGATTTCGGTGGAGACATCCCGGGAGATGGTGCGCAGACTGTCTGCATGCGGGGGACAGTATATCTACTGGGAACTGGCCCGGGGCGGCCATGGCTTCGGCCCCGGGGATCAGGAAACAGCTGATATCTGGCTTGCCGATGCGGTGCGGTTCTGGGAGAAGCAGGAGGGGATTTCTCAGGAATAAGGGAGGCGTACGGCCTATGAAATCGATTCTGATTAAGGATACAACCAGAGAAGAGCGGGAGCAGATTATCCGGGAATCGCTGGACTGCGGCGGAGGAGGATGTGAGAACTGTTCTTCCTGCTGGCTGGGCGGAGGCAGTCCCTGGGGCATCTACCAGGATTACATCGACGGCATAAAAGAGATCCGTGAGATCAATATGGAGTATATGGAAAAGTACCGTCAGAACAGGCAGATACGTTGAGGAGAGGTATTCTTATGATCAGTGCACCGGAGATTACGTCATCAACGAAAGAAGAACGCAGACTGTACATCAAAGAGCGTTTTCCCTGCATCGCAGACTGCGATATGTGCGGATTATGCAAGGTGTTTCGCGGTAAGGATGCGGAGACGGCATATAAGGAGTATATCGACGGCGAGAAGTCTTTTCTTGAGGTTTCGGCATACTATAGATGAGCCGGTCTGTATACCAGAGATTGCGCGGCATGGGCATAGAGTATTGGTTATCTCTGGCCATGCGGGTCGTGCTTTCAAAGTTTAGATGCCAAAGATCCTTTGCCAGCTTACTGCTGGTCACGGATATGTCATCTTTTTTGTGGCGCTTTCGAATATGTCAACGACGCCATTTGCCGTTTTAAACATGACCTGGAGAGTGTTCATTGCGTGATTCGTGGTAGTGCAAATGGCCCAATTTATCAAAACAGTACAAATAAGTAGTGAGTAGGAGAAGGTTTCCTGTTGGGAACCTTCTCCTATTTCATCAGAGCAGGTGAGATATCGTTGGCTTTCGCCCGCAAGGTATCGTTTGTGTATTTCGTCATAATCTTTCTTTGCAATAACCACTGTTTTCCATCCGAATGAATCAGTCACGTAATTCGAGTACTGATAAGGTCGCTCACCTTCAAGTCAGCGTTTTATGCTCAAGTGGCTCACTTTCAGAGTAGCATTTATACCTAATAATCAAGAAAACTAATATACCGTTGAATTTTAGGGTATTGTGCTATTACTGTGACTCTCGGACGATAGTCACGAGTGATTTACTGGATGCTTTTTTATTCTTGGGGGCGACAGTTTTATTGTGATTGTTTCAAAACGGTTTTATAATATTAAGACAGGATGAAAAATGGGAAAGAGAGAAAATGGAAATATGACGATGAATCATGCAATCAGAGGCTCACTGACAGGCTTGCCGACAAGACAGCAGCTTGTAGAAGATATGGAAATGATGCTGCAGAACGGAGAGATGTTCCAAATCATTAAGGTAGATGCAGTCCATCTGAAAGCGGTCAATTCCGTGCATGGGTTTAAAACCGGGGATGCTGTGTTAAAGTATTTTGCAGAGCTGTTATGTCAGTGGAACAAGAGTGTATTTCGCGTATATCACACAGGGGCTGTGAGTTTTTATATGCTGGCAGCTGCCGGGATACCATCGGACCCATGGGAACTGTATGAGGCACTTCATCAGAAGATAACTGTTAATGATACGACGTTGCTTCCAAAGGCACGTGTTATAAAAACAGTGGCTGAGTCTGGCGATACCGTTGCCGGGTTATTTGATTTGATCAGCTATACTTCAGGAAAGCGCAGCATCTTAATGATTCCAGCACTTGAAATAGGAGAAGAGCTAAGAAAAGAACTGCTTCAGCAGAATTATGTTGTTTCTGAAGTGACCCAGGCAATAAAAAACAAGTCTTTTGAGATTTACTATCAACCTGTTTATGATATGTCTAGGAAGTGCTTTCCGACGGCGGAAGCGTTGATACGGCTTAGAACTTCTGATGGTGCGTATATTTCACCGGGATTGTTTATACCGCTTGCCGAAGAGAAATATCTTATTGACGCAATCAGCGATATCGTGCTGGAGAAGGTTATGGCGTTTCTCGGGGAGCATCCTGACATCCCTGTGGACGCGATATCCGTCAATTTAACGCCGGACCAGATAACTGATGAGGATTTACCGGTAAAACTGATAGAAATAGCGAGAGAGAATCGTACAGAGCTTCGCAGGGTGCGCCTGGAAATCACAGAGCGCACCATTCAGCGCGGTACTGCCAGGATGCAGGAAGTCATGGAACACCTGAAAAAGACAGGCGTGGATCTGTACCTTGACGATTTTGGAACCGGCTACAGCAATATGCAGTCAGTTATCAATCTGCCGTTCGAAGCAGTGAAATTTGACAAATCGATCATAGATACCATTGGCACGGAGCGTTCTGACCATATGGTCAACCTGCTTTCGCGCATGGTGCATATAGGTGATGCAAAGATTATTGCGGAAGGAATTGAAACAGAAGAACAGTACAGATATGCCGTGGAGAACGGGTTTGATAAGATACAGGGATATTATTTTTCAAAGCCTTTACCGGAACAGGACTACCTTGAATTCATAGAGAAACACAATAAATAATGCGAGGGAGAACATCATGGAGCATGTTTGCAAATTTGAGTTAATGGCATTAATAGATAAAGCAGTTGTGCCGCTGATTAAACGGGATATCAGCAATATTCTAGAACAGCAGTTTGGCAGCAATTGGTTTGATGTTTTCGCCAGACCGATCATGATGAAATACAGTGACTATCATAAGTTATACATATCTGACGATAATCCGCTGGATTCATTTGATTTGACGGCTTTGTGGTTTCTTATGTTCCCATATGAATATGTTGACGGGGAATTATATGAGCCGGATGGAGCCGGGAGATATTATCAGAAGTATAAGGGATTGTCTGATGAAGAAATGGAAAATCTGAAGGATATCCGTTCCCTCCGTAACTCGCTCGTTCATGCCAGCGCCAGGATTCGGTTCGTTTCTCCAGAACACCGGAAGATGTTTAAAACAGAAGAGACGGTTGTTGATTCAAACGGTCAGAAAAAGGTCATTCGCAATCTTGTATTTCTGGGTGGCAGTGAAATGGATGGACAGAGAATTCTTCATGAAGATGTCTTGGATTTTTTGTCCAGAACGCTGCTGAGGCTTGATCCGGGTATTTATGACTTAATAAATGATGCGCGGAAAACAGTCATGAAAGAGGTCATGAACCCTGTACGGTATGAGCAGGCGTCACAGGCGTCTGCGACAGATATTACAAAGCAGAAACGATTTGCGACTTATCTGGATATTATTACCAGCATGCGGGAACGCTATAAATTTATGAAAGGGTATGAATGGAGCACGGCGCCTATTGGGAAACCGCTTAATGAGCTTCCATGGGGGAAGTTGATGATGGACGATCCTAATCAATGGAATTTAGAACGGCCGTCTGCTTTGCTTGCAAATACTGCGAAAAAAGATATCGCCACAGCGATACAGGCAAAGAAGAATGGCGATTATGATCGTGCGTTTTATTATTTCAACCATGCATTATCTTGTGGCGAGAAAAACGCAAATGGATATCTGGCTGAACTTTACATTGAAAAAAATGACATTGATGAAGCCTGGAACTATGTACACGAAGGAGTTCGGTGGAAGTGCCCTAATGCGTATTTTTTAAAAGGCAGGATGTACCATGATGGGATTGGTACAGACAGGGACCTTACCCAGGCAGTTAAGGTAATTCAGGAAATTTATGAATTAACTGGAGATTATTCTACAGAGTATTACCAGTGGAAGTATGATCTGGAAATGGAAGAGGCTTTTAAATTGAAAGACCAGGGTGATCAGTTTTCAGCAGTAGGCAATGACGAAGAGGCGTTTAATGCTTATGTTGAGTCATATAACTGTGGAAATAAGGATATTGCCTTAACTCTCGGACTCATGTGCATGAATGGGCGCGGAACCAGGGAAAATGTATTGGCGGCCGCGGACTATTTCAAAGTGGCTGCAAGATATGATAATGATAGAGCTTTAAGAATTCTTCGCACCTGGTATCATGACGGAATTGCAGTGATAAAAAATTTGCGGCTTGCAGTTCTTTATGCCCGGAAACTGTACATGTTAAATCCGCATCAGTCTGTTGACAGGGATATATACATAGGATACATGATGGAACTTGCCAGCGAGGAGATATCGGAGAGTCAGCAGACAGGGGCAGGCGGTCTGATAGCGGTGCCATATATTGCATACAGGATCAAGAAATTAAAAGACATACCATCAAATATTGTAGTTGATTGGCTCAAAACGCAGGCTGAGCAGGGGAGTGTTTCTGCTATGTTGGATTTAAGTGATATGTATGAGTATGGTATATTGACTCAAATAAACAAAGACACTGCTCTTTACTGGCTTAAAAAAGCATCCGAAAACAGACCGGAGGACTTACAACTGGTGCACTTGTGTAAAGAACGAATGATGACACGGTCTCAATACATGTAATTGCCGGAGGGGATAATGGAAATTAGCTCAAAAGACAGAATTACTCGTCTTGAATATATGGCAGAACATGGCTCTGCAAAGGCATGTAAAAGGCTGTCAGTTTATTATTTTTACTGCATATATGTAGAGTGGGATTCAGAAAAAGCGCTCTATTACAGTGCAAAAGCATGTGAACTTGCACCTGATGACATGGAGAGTAAACGCCTCCATGCCAAAATATATACTTACGTGCACTGGGATGAGTACTGTGATACAGACATGAGAAGCCAGGAAGAGCTGGAATGGCTGTTTAAATTTGCAGAACACTATAACTCTAATGCAGCGATGGCGATTGCAACGTCATATTGTTATGGGATTCATCTTGAAAGAAATATGAATCTGGCCAATCAATGGCTTTATAAAGCAGCTTCTTTAGGAAACGAAAAAGCCAAAAGACGGTTGGCATTGCGGTATCGGTATGGACTCAACGTAGAACATAACAACAAAGAAGATGCGGTTCTGTGCGAACAAGCTTGTTTTCTTTCCGCTGATAAAGGGGTTTATTTCGATACTCTGTATTATCTGGAGGAATTTGCAAATAAAAATGCATGCTGGGCCATTAACAATATTGGATATCTTTTGAATGCAGGGTCCGGAATTGTCCGTGACCCGGGCAAGGGATTTGCATGGTATTTAGTTTCGGCAACAAACGGTAATATCTCTGCACGCAATGTTTTGGCAAATGAAGCTTTGCGGCAACGAAATTTATATTTTTCGCCATGGCTAATATTAAAGTATTTAAATGCTGGGGAAAACACTGGGAATGCTCTTCGGGAAATCGGGTTTATGGAGGCCGGGCTGAAGATGCCAGCTGCTATGAGTAAACAGAGAGAACTTCAAAGAAGTAAAGGTAGTAAACCGGACATGGATCAACTTGATAAAATCTATAGAGAGTTGGCAATAACAGGGTATCCGGATGCATTATGTGCGTTAGCTGCAGTAACCCAGAATGAATTCATGAAGATACAGTTATTAAAAATGGCGGCAATGCTGGGGCATTCCTATGCGTTATTTGAGCTTGGTAATTATTATCAAAAATATAATAAGGAAGTAGCAGAGTGTTGTTATAGAGAAGCAGCCAGTCGTGGGCACAAACTGGCTGCCGTATATGTAGGATAAGGTGATTAGTTAAGGATAGTACGTTTTAAGTATTCTGAGGAAAGTCAAGGAAGCTGTAGTCAAGAAGGAACATATACAGTAATATCATGGTTCTATTAATGTTGTTGATTCTGTGGAACACAAAGGGGCTGTAAAATAACTGAAAAGGAAGAAGGACCAATGTTCAAAATGAGCAAAAGGTCCTTCGAGACTGTTTCAATGTCTGTGTTTTCACAGCCCTTATATGTTAAGTATTCACACTCTTAGCTTCCACTTTGGATGTTTAATATGTCCTCATCATCTAAAAGAAAACATAGTATTTCCCCGTCTTTGCATATTGCATTGACGTTGTATTTTTGCTTTATAAGCCTACATATTTTTCCATATACTTCATCAGAACATCCTTTAAGGTTTTTAGTTTCAATTACAAAGATATCATCAATACCTGCTTTTTTTGCGACCATCATACGCTCGAACATAAGTGTGTTATCTGTCATCCAGGCTTCTTCAACAGGTATATAATCATGTGGTTTTACTTGTGATTCTGTTTTGTTCGTGAATGTATATGAAAATTCCCAGACGCAATCGGCACTGGGTTTTACGTTGATTTTTCTTTTAACAATTTTTACGTGGTCAACATTTGGACCAAGCCAAACCTCGACCATTACAAATGGTTTCGACCATGGGTAAGAGGTTGGTGTCAGCAGACGGACATTCAGACACCCGGGTTCATAAGCTTCAATGAATTTTTTGATTTTCCATAGGAACATATAATTCATGAGAATCAGCCAGTCGCTAGCATTCAGGTCCAACACTTCTTCTTTGCCAATATACATTACCAAACTCTCCTATTCATGTTTCTGAAAGAATTGTATCGCGTTTTATGAACTCCTACAATTGTGTGATAACAAAAATTGTCACCCAAACAGAAGAGCGTGCTCATGCTCAGCAAACTTGCAGGTAATTACTCTTGCAAGTATTTCCTGAATGTAGAGCGTTGCCGAAAGAACAGTATTTATACTTTCAGAGGAGTGAAAAGTAAAGGTCTTCTGTACGGGAGTTTTGATGGTGTTGATATGGGGATATCTTGGGTAATCACTAATACAAAATGGAAGACCATATGGTCATCCTTTTTTGGTAAATATATTCACCCATTGTTCTTTTTCACCCCATCTATCGTCGTAGAACCAGTTTCTCATGGCCCGTAGGTAATACAGGTTTGTTATATATCGATTAATAGGGGCCATTTCGTTTCCTGGGCGTCCGTTCGATATATATGACTGATCTGCGTTCAACCAAATCCTCTTCTGATCAATGCAAATACCAAGTTTTACCCATCGTGAACCATTGACAATTTCTATATCATGCGCGAAGTTGGAAACGGCATTTTGTGCAGCATATCGTTCTTTGTTCAATGGCAACATGCCATTGTTATTTATATCTTCTGCCAGCTGCGTTAAGCTGAGCGTGGAAGAATTATACCCTCTAAAACTATATCCATGGTCCCAATCTGAACTGTTTAACATATTTTTACTCCTCTTTATTAATAACCACCCATGTAATTATTAAGCCAAATGCATTCATGCACAATTTTGGCAATTACCGGCTCAATAGGTACTTGGTATTTCCCAATCATGCCCAATGACAGAATGCACTTGTCTACATTCAGCCACACTCCGTCACAAATATAAACAGAGTCTCCCTGGTCCGATGTGCATCCGGGGCTACAATAGTACTTATGCCCCTTAATCAAATACCGGAATTCATGGATTTTGTTAACGTCCCATGCGTACTCTCGTAATTTATTAGCCATATTTTGAACAATCTGTAGCTTTTCTTCGTCACTCTGATCTAACTCGCGAGTGACATTTTCAACGCCATAGTTATATCTCATCTTTGCCTCCTTGATTCAATTACCGAATGGCCAAATGACCACCTTGTAATTATATCAATTTTTTCTTTGCGCTGCATCTGAAATTGATGCTCAGCAAACTTGCAGGTAAATACTCTTGCGAGCATTTCCTACATGCAGAGAGTAGCCGAAAGATCGATATACGCTTTTGCTGATTCATTTCTAACAGCGTTTTCCAACTTGTAAAAAATATCAACAGTAGTACATCCATAAGGATATTCACTTTCTTTTGAAAGTCGTCTCTAGTTTTGCCAGAGCAGGTGTGATTGCTTTGGTTCTTTGAAAAGAATATAATGATATTTAATGTAGTATCGACAAAGGGACGGAGGAGACGAAATACTCCATGAAGTCGATTCTGACCAAGGATATAAGCACAGCGGAGGTTATGCGATGATTCAGATTTTCGGAACATAAAAGAGTTCAGATTCTAGGAAGGCGGAACGCTTTTTCAAGGAGCGGGGAATTAAGACTCAGTTTGTCGATATGAAGGAAAAAGGGCTGAGCAAGGGAGAATTCCAGTCCGTGCTCCGCGCGGTCGGCGGCCTGGAGCAGATGATTGATGAGAACTGTAAGGATAAGGATCTGCTGGCGCTGATCAAGTATATTGCTGAGGAAGATCGGGCGGAGAAGGTTCTGGAGAACCAGGTGGTTCTGAAGCTGCCCATCGTCCGAAACGGACAGAAGGCGACGGTAGGTTATCAGCCGGAAGTGTGGAAAGGGTGGAAGGACTGATTCATGGTTTACACTTATCAGGATTATAAGGGAAGAGTTAACGAGATTACGATTGAGGAATGCATGGAGCTGCACCAGATGATCAAATATGAAATCCGTGACGATGAGGAAGCGGAGGAGATCTATGCAGATCTACTGGAGAAAGCTCTGGATTATATTCCTTATCGTGTGCGCTGGACCTATAAGGATCGGGAATGGCGAAACCGGTATGATGAATCCAGAACCATGTGCCATGATTCGCTGATAGCCCATTTCAATATGCTCGCGAGATACCTGCAGCAGCAGGGCAGGAGCGCAGAATGGCGCAATAAGCTGGGGGATGACAGAAGACGAATCGGCGATTTCGCCGGGTATCTGGTGTATGTGCAGAGTATCGGCGGGAGATGAGTAATATATGGTTAAAAAGATAGTAAGAGATGTATTCTTCCTGGGGCAGAAGTCCCATGAGGCTGTAAAGGAAGATACTTCCGTTGGACAGGACCTGCAGGATACGCTGATAGCCAACCGGGAGAAGTGTGTCGGGATGGCCGCCAATATGATCGGTGTGAGGAAGCGAATCATTATCGTTAATATTGGTTTCCTTAATGTGGTGATGTACAACCCGGTCATTCTGAAGAGGGATACCCCCTATGAGACGGAGGAAGGCTGTCTTTCTCTGGAGGGGGTACGGAAGACCACCCGCTATCAGAATATTGAACTGGAGTATCTGGACGGAAGCTGGAAGAAGCACCGGCAGAAGTATTCCGGGTGGACTGCGCAGATCATACAGCATGAGATGGATCATCTGGAGGGGATAATCATATAGGAGAGCGGGACGAACCATGTCTTTCCGCTGTTCCCGATTCCGGAGGCAGTTCCCGCCATCAATAAGATACTCGGGGTTGTGGCAAGGTAAGCAGAATGAGCAATCGGAAATACATTTTTGTCCATGGCCTGTCAGGCTGGGGCAGTTATGACAAAAAGAATCAGAAAACGCCGTACTGGGGCATGAGGGGCGGCGATCTGATCGCTTTTCTCAGGAAAAAAGGCTTTGACTGTTATGTGGCATCCGTTGCACCCTACGGCAGCGCCTGGGACAGGGCCTGTGAGCTGTATGCCCAGCTTTCCGGTACAGAAGTTGACTATGGAAAGCATCACAGCCTGCAGTACCGGCATGAACGGTTTGGCAGAGACTTTACGGGCTGCCCGCTGATTGACCATTGGGGTGGGGGCACGGAGCTTGTGCTGATCGGGCATTCCTTTGGCGGAGCGACTATCCGCCTCTTTTCGGAGATCCTTTTTCATGGTGCACAGGAGGAAATCGAAAGCACGGAAGGGGATGAAGTGAGTCCCTTCTTTCGCGGCGGTTCAAAGGTCAGGATCCACAGTATCGTGACCCTGGCTTCTCCGCTGAACGGAACGACGGCTTATGATATGCTGGATGACGACAGTTTTGATCCGGACAAAGTGAAAGCGCCGTGGTGGAGTAATTTTCTTGCAAAGATTCTGGTCAGAAGTCTCGCTGCTTCGAAGGATGGCAGGGATGAACGGGATTATGCCGCATATGATATGCACGTGGATCCGGCGGCGGAGATGAACCGGTATCTTGGCACATTTCCTGATATCTACTATTTTTCTGTCCCGTGCAGCGCGACCGAGGATACCGGAAATGGAATTCACCGTCCGAAACGCGGGATCACAGATCCGTTCTTTGTAAGAGGTGCTGTCCAGATCGGCTGCTACAGCGGAACCACAAAAGGGGGAACGGTGATCGACGATACCTGGCACGAAAATGACGGGCTGGTCAATACAATCTCTGCCGGCGCACCTTTCGGGCAGCCGCAGCAGAAGCTGGACAGGGAAAGTATTCGCCCGGGGCTGTGGAATATCTGCCCGGTCTATCATGGCGACCACATGATGATCCACGGCGGCCTGACCAGAAAAACCGATGTAAAAGACTTTTATCTGAAATTGCTTACAATGATCGATGACCTTTGATGTCGAAGGATGTAATGGGAGGAGATGGAGCGGATGGGGGAGATTTTATCATATTTTTCCGACAGCAGTTATGACCTGGGGGGACAGACAGAATGAGGACGGAAAAGAAGACGACTTACCGGTATATGGAATACCTGCGGGTCCTCTGCGCCTTCGCGGTGATCCTGGTGCACGTGTCGGGCATGAACTGGTTCAAGATTCCGATTGGGAGCAGGGACTGGGTCATCCAGGCATTTTACAATATCGCCGGACGCTTTTCGGTGTGCGTGTTCTGCATGCTGACGGGGGCCCTGTTTCTGGCACCGGGAAGGGATATGTCCCCGGAGAACATGCGGAAGCATATCGGGCGGATACTTCTCATTCTCGGCATATGGACCATTCTCTATGATATCCTGTATACTGTGATGGATGGTGGAGACACAGAGTATTTTATCCTTCATCTGGTGAAGCTTCCCGGGCATCTCTGGTATCTGCTGATGCTGGTGAGCCTGTATCTGTCGACGCCGATTCTTAAGAAGGTTACGGAGGACCGGGCAGTTACCCTGTACGCCATAAAGCTTCTTGTGATATTCGGGGCGCTGTTCGGCCTGCTTCCCGGTGTGACCGGATTCTTTGACCAGATGGCCGGGGATTCCTTCGGCTATACGTTATGGACGACGTTTCTGGGGACAGCGGGAGGGCTGAACTGCCTGTTTGTGCCCGGATATCTGGGATTTTACCTGCTGGGACACTATATCCACGAATATGGTCTGGGGAAGTGGCACCGGCCGATAATTCTTCTGACGGTTCCTGCCATTCTTCTGTCGGCGGTGCTGACGGTTGTATTGTCCCAGGTGACAGGGCGGTATATCTATACCTTTATGCTGGAGACCAATCCCCTGATTGTGCTGGCTTCCGCGGGAGTATATGCCCTCTTCCGGGGTGAAGCCGGAACGGAGCCGGCCGCTGACCCGGAGCCTCAGATTACGGAGGCGGTGCGAAGACTCGGCTCAGACACCCTGGGAATCTATCTGATTCACTTTGCGGTGCGGGATATTCTGAAGAATTATGCCGGGTTTACCGTGGCGAGCTATCCGGCCATTTTTTCCGTGCCGGGGAATGCGCTGCTGATATTTATCATTTCCCTGTTAATCACCAAGGTGCTGAAGAAGGTGCCGGGAGTACGGAGGATTGTCAGTTGATAAAGAGTATTGTTTTCGACATCGGCGGCGTGCTGGCCGATTTCCATGTGACGGATTTCCTGGCGGCTAAGGGATTTGACGGCCCCATGATCAAGCGGATTCTGAAGGCTTCCATCATGACGCCTTACTGGGGGCAGTTTGAGCGGGGCGAGCTGACGGAGGAGGAAGCGCTGGCAGGATTTGCCGGGACAGACCCGGAAATCACAGAAGAGCTGGCGAGGGCATTTTCCAGTGTGGAAGGGATGCTCACGCCGAGAGACTGGGTGATTCCCCTTCTGAAGGAGCTTAAGGAAGCGGGATACGGCGTGTATTATCTCTCCAACTACTCCAGGAAGGCCTACAATGAATGCGGGGAGTCCCTGAACTTCATGCCCTATATGGACGGCGGAATCGTGTCGTTTCGGGTCGGGATGACCAAGCCGGACCCCGGGATGTATGAGTACTTCCTGAAGGAGTACGGGTTAACAGCCGGAGAGTGCGTTTTTGTGGATGACACTCCGGAGAATGTGGATATCGCACGGCGTCTCGGCTTTGACGGCATCGTGTTTGAGAATGAAGGAAAGCTCCGGGAGGAGCTGGGACGCCGGATGAATCGGGATCCTTTCAGGGAATATATCAGAGAGTCCGAACCGGACAGGCGGGATAAAGGGTATGCATGGCATACGGCTATTGGTCTGCAGGCGGTTGACGGACTGCAGACATCGGAATATTTGCTGCAGACTGCCGTGCGCAATATCGAGGGTGAAATATCCTTTGAGGAAACAGATGCGCTTCTGCAGGCGTATTATGAGGAGAATCCGGCAAGGAATGCAGAAGATCGTACGGAGGAGGCAGACAGAGTTTCTGCCCGAATTGCTGCGATTCTTTCTGAAAAGGCATTCAGTTTCACACCAAATGAGTACCTTTCCATTCACAGAAAGCTGTTCACCGGAATATACCCCCATGCAGGTCATATCCGGGATTACAATATTACGAAGAAAGAATGGGTTCTGAATGGTGCGACAGTGCTTTATGGCAGTGCTTCTGAACTGAAGGCGACACTGGAATATGATTTTTCAGAAGAAAAGAAGTATTCTTACCGAAATCTCACAATGGAAGAGATTATCCGGCATCTTGCGGTTTTTATTTCACGGTTGTGGCAGATTCACGTGTTTGGAGAAGGAAATACAAGAACTACAGCAGTGTTCTTTATTAAATACGTTAGAACCCTTGGCTTTGATGTGACGAATGAGACCTTCGCAGAGAATGCATGGTATTTTCGTAATTCTCTTGTCAGGGCTAACTATAACGACCTGAAAAACGGGATTCATGAAACGACGGAGTATCTGGAGCTGTTTCTGCGAAACTTGCTGTTGGGCGAAAAACATCCACTGCATAATCGGACATTGCACATCAGCGGTGCCTGGAATGAGATGAAAAAACCGGACATTGGTCAGGAAAAACCGGACATTGAACAGAAAAAACCGGACATTGAACGGATGCTCCGACCTAAAACGGCAGATTATGTCAGACGGCTGCAGGAAGCTTTTCCGGGACAGATAATCTTTGGCCGTACAGATGTTATGCGAATTCTTGGCCTGAAGTCATCGAGAGCATCCGAGCTGATTAAGACATTGGCGGATCGCGGGATTATTAAACCGGTATCAGGGCACGGAAAAGGTAAGTACAGATTTGCCTGAGTTTGAGGTGATGAGAGATTGGAAGAGAGATTTCAGGCAGGGGGAAAGGAAATCTCCCTGTATATATCGGATAAGCGGGACTGCCCGCTGATTGTGCTGAATACGTTTGAGGGCGGCGGTGCCCAGGTTCTCGAAGAGGCCCGGAAGCTGGGAGACGGCGATTTCAGCCTGCTTTCTGTCGGAGGGCTTGACTGGAACCGGGATATGTCGCCCTGGGAATGTGCGCCTGTGATGGCCCAGGATGAGGGGTATGCCGGCGGTGCAGACAGCTATCTTTCCCTTCTTCTGGAGGAGATTCTTCCGGA
>OCVV011280360.1_pt1 | contig 14172 bp, 12 predicted proteins | sample 1539721 | NCBI WGS metagenome assembly OCVV01 (sample SAMN02144230, study PRJEB22623) | gut metagenome | biome: sheep rumen | host: Ovis aries | place: New Zealand
ATCATCGTTATGCCTCAGTGTGCGCACTTTCTTCAAAGACAACTGGAGTCCCAGATGATGCCTGGTTACACTATAACCCCAATCATGTAATAAAGATACTAAGACCAAACCTTAGGATATGTTAATATGTATTTACAAAAGTTATATATAAATTTTTTCATAAAAAAATAAAAAAAATAAGATGGAATAAATCATCTATATTTTTTCATCCTCATCAAGAGCAACTCTCATTGTATCAGAGTCTTGAGGCATGTATCTTAAGAAATCATCTGCTGCTCTTCTTACATCAGAAGAACCAATAATGTAACGACCAGCAATAATGATATCTGCACCGTTATCTAATGCGGTATTAACTTTTTCAGGAGTTACTCCACCAGCAACTGCAATTAAACCTCTTTCTCCTAATTTAGATTTAATGTCTTTAATGTTACCCCATTCTGATTGTTGTTCATTATCATTGTCAGACATTGTTTCAGAGTCAATGTTTCTGTGTAACAATACAATATTTGGTTTTAATTTAAGTTGATCAAGTTTTGCAGGAATATCTTTAACATTCATCATATCAAGAATTGAGTATACACCCTGTTTTGTACATTCATGAATAGCTTTTTCTATTGATTCATTAGTACCTAAACCGGAAATAGCAACTGCATCTGCAGTTTCATCTGCTGCCATTTTAACTTCTACTCTTCCAACATCTAATGTTTTTAAATCAGCAATTATAAAAGCACCCGGTCTTTCTTCTCTGATTTTACTAATTATTTCTACACCAAATTTCTTAACAAGAGGAGTACCTGCTTCAATTAATATTCTTTCACGTTTAGGTAAATCTCTTATGATACTACGCATTTTATCTTCATTATCAAGATCCAATGCAACTTGTAAGTAAGGTGGGTTCCATAATTTCATAGCTTTGAATCCCATAATTGGATGTGTTCCTCTGTCTTTTTCAGCTAATACTTTATCAATTGATGGATATTTATCAAATGCACGTTTAATTGCAAGTTTAGTTGCTCCATAGTTATATTGATAAATTTTACGATAATCTTCTGCAGAAGGATCAATAAATACATTAACCATTAATACAATGTCCTCAACCATATCTTTTGGTATAATTTCTTCTTCTACTGCATCAGCAACAGCTCTGGCAACTGCGGTTTGTGCAGGACCAAAAATTTTACTAGCATCATCTAAATTTTGAACTGTTACTTTAGGTATAATTAATGTTGCAGGTTTTGTTGGTAAGTTAGGTCTTACAACAGATAATAATGGTGTGTGTCCAACAGACATACTTCCCATATTGGTTGCAAATGCTGTCCCTACAGGACCATTCTTATCCCCAATTATTAAATCAATATGAGCAAGTTCTGGCCCATTACCAATTAAAGCTTCTCCTATTTCATACATAAGTTAATCTCCGTTATATTTTTGACAATGACCCTTAGATCATTAGATATTGGATTTTCTAAATATTTTTATTATAATATAATATATGTAATTTTTAAATAATATAATTGACTATGTTAAAAAATAAGAGTAAAAAAAATATTATAAGAAAATACAAAAATAATAACAATCTAATAAAAAAGAGGATAAAAATGAAAATAGACACCCATATTCACAGCCAATATTCCAAAGACTCCATTACTCCACTAAAAGACATAATTAAATACAGTCAAAACATTGGTTTAAATGCAATAGCAATAACTGACCATGATGAAATAGAAGGAACATGGCAAATAAGAAAATTAGAACATGAAGGATTAATACTTATTCCCGGAGAAGAAGTAAGCAGCAGCAAAGGACATATTGTAGCACTTGGAATAACCGATTACATTAAACCGTTACAGACACCTGAAGAAACAATAGACCAAATTCATGACAATGCAGGAATAGCAATATCCGCACATCCTTACAGTTATTATCGTAGCGGATTAGGAGATATTGTAAGAACATTAGATATTGATGCAATGGAAACAAAAAATTCAAGATTTATATTCGGTGTATCAAACTATATCGCAAAACAGGTTTCCCAGAAAAATAACATACCAGAAATAGGAGCAAGTGACGCTCATTTTACTAAGGGAATAGGACGCTGTTATACTGAAATACCTGACTGTGATAATGTTGATGATATACTAAAAAACATTAAAAAAGGAAATACAAAAGCTCATGGTGAACGCACACCTATGAACCTTATAATAAAAGAGGTTATAAGAAAAAAAGGAAGAAAAACAAAAGCAAAAACGGATTAAAGAAATATCTTTAATTCAAATTCATGACCACCAACTATTTTTTTATAAGAAACTACATTTTTGTAATTTCCTATTTTTTTATTAATTAACACCTTGTCTGAAGTAAGATCACTTAAAACAAATGATTCATCAGACAATATATTACATACAATATCACGTGCAGTTGAATCATTGTTAGTTGATGCTATTAGAAGATTTGTGTCATGAATTCTTATTGAACTTAATAATGAAAGTTTATCCGATGCAATGTTAGATTCATATGCAGTATCCTCTTGCTGATTTAGTACTAGAATTACTGTTGTTAACACTACAAAAACTATTAAAAAAGCAAGAAGTGCATCATATAATAAAAATTGACCTTTATTATTCATATCTGTTTTTTATCCACCCTACTATTTCATCTTTTTTTCTGATAATTTCTTCTGTAACTCTATCAATTTCAATTACACCATCATCATAACTGACAGAGTCCAGCGAATCCACAACTTTCTTAACTGGAGTATAAGCAGCCTCTCTGAATTTTGGAACCAGAGGTTTTATTTGACCATTATCAAATTCTATTGTTGTTGTACCACTGTCATTAACTCTTCCTATTATATCTACTTTAATGTTATCCTCTTTTAATGAAGTAATTACTATATCTACAAGATTTGGTGGAACTATTATCATTAATGAATCAATTGAAACTCCTAAAGGATCAATATTCAACTGGTTTAGCATGTTATAAACCTTAGGATTAATTAGATTAATGATTTTATCTTCATATAAATGAATACCCAGTCCTGTTGTTTTGTTTATTTCATTAGCATCACCATTGATACCACCATTTGTAATATCAGTCATTGCATGGATGCCTTCAATAGAATTTAAAACAGATGATGCTTTAATGAATTGAACATTTAATGTTTCTTCGATTACATCTGTAAAATTATTGTAAATAGCTGTGGTTGTTATGGTTCCACCACCGGATCCTTCTGTCATCAGGATAATGTCACCGTTTTTAGCTTCACTTCTGGCTGTGGGTATTGTTGAAGATGTTCCTACAGCGCCCACAGCCCCAACTAATCTGTCACCCAATACCATATCTCCTCCAACTCTCAAAGTACTTCCTGATACTAATGGAACACCTGTTAATTCTGAAACAGCACATATCCCTGCTGTAAAATCCAATATTTTTGAAATATCACCATCATCTGCAAGATGAATGTCACTGATTAAACTAACCGGTTTAGCACCCATTACACAAACATCACGAAGAGTAGCTCTTGCGGTGTGAAAACCTGCAAGAAATGGATAATCTCCTAATCTTGAATGAATACCGTCAATGGCAGTTGTAACGTAATTTGTATCTTCATCTATTTTTACAACTCCACCATCATCCTGAGCAGTAGGATTTACTACGGATCCGACATTGGTGTTTTTAATTATTTCAGCAATTTTACTGTGAACATAAAAGTCACCTTTACCCCTTGAACCAACACCAAATTCACCCATATGAATGTTTGATAGAGGATAAGATAAAAACTTATTATCATCAAGATTAGAAACTGTAGAAACCTCATCAAAAACTGCTTTTGAAAGTTTATCAGAGTCAGAAGAATTTATATTCTTATAAAATCTTATTATTGAACTAAGTTTTTCTACGATTTCCTCCTCGGATTTAGATTCTTTGATACACTTTTTTACATAACTTTCAATATCCATAAAAATCACTGTTAATACTAATAATTAAAAAAGTATGATTATATTTTATCATACAATATTTATAAAAATTGCTAAAAAAAGAAGGGTTATATTAAATCTACAAAATTTTTTAAAATTTTTAGACCATCATTTCCACTTTTTTCCGGATGAAACTGAAGTGCAAATAGATTATCCTTACCTACTGCTACTGGAACATCCATTCCATAATCACAATAAGCAGTGACGATATCCTCACAGGCAGGATTAACATAATATGAGTGAACAAAGTACATATACTTATTATCTACTCCTTCAAGTATGCTAACATTATTCAAAGAAGTATCATTAACTTTTATCTGATTCCAACCCATATGAGGAATTTTAAAGGAACTGTCTAAATCAAAACGTTTACATGACCCTTCAAAGAAGCCCAATCCACCAATACCTTCTGTTTCTTCACTTGATTCAAATAATAACTGTAAACCCAGACAAATACCAAGTAATGGTTTATCATTTTCAACATGAGATTTAATAACATCCACAAAAGGTGATAAATTATTCATTGCCGTACCAAAAGCACCTACACCTGGAATAATTATTGCATCAGCATCAGATAAAACGTCTTTATCTGAAGAAACTATCACATTCTGACCAATATTATTAAAAGCATTGTGAATACTGCGTAAATTACCACTACCATAATCAACTATAACAATATCACTAATAATAACACAACCTAAAAAAAGAAAAAAAGAGAATTATCTGGAACCAGATGGAGTTTGAGAATCATAGAAGTCTTTAATTCTAACTGTGTCATTCAAATCAGGAGTAGATACTTCATGTAATACTGTATTTTCTATAGCTACAATTGTATGAGGAGTGTTAGGTTCAATTCTGACAGTATCTTTTGCACCGAAATATTCTTTGGTATCCTCAAATTCAATATAACCTTTTCCACTTACTATGTACATTGTTTCATCCTTGTTTGGATGATAGTGGAAACTGGTCTGATAACCTTCTTTGATAAATAATTCTTTTGTCAAATATTTTTCAGTATATATTAAAACTTTTTCATAACCCCACGGTTTATCTTCTCTGTTTTCATATTCCTCTTGAACTTGCTGTAATTCTTTGCTTGTATCTACTGCCATCCAGAAAAGACCGTTTTCTTTATAATAACCTAATTTTTTATCTTTAGCAAGTTCAGGGAAAATAGTTTTTTCTATATCACCGGTTTTATAGTTTCCAAAGTCAAGTTTACCTTTGGAGAAGTAAATACCACCGTTTATATAATAGTCAAGTAAAGGTTTTTCTTTGAATGAAACTATTTTATCTCCGCTAAGTTCTACAATTCCATATGGAGAAGTCATTTGAGTAATGAATATTGTAAAGTCAAATGGAGATTTTTCACCGTCTTCAACCATCTTTTTAATACTTAAGTCTGCAACAACATCCCCGTTACGGATTACACATTGCACGTCATCATCCATATGTTCCATACCTAAACGGATAGCATTAAGTGTACCTAAAGGTTGTTCTTCTTTAACATATTCTACTTCAACGCCCATGTAATTATTTCCATAGCGTTCTTCAATTTTTTCTCCTAAAAATCCAGTTAAAAGAATTACTTTTGAAATTCCTGCACTTTTAAAGTCAAATAACTGTTTATCTAAAATAGTATAATCTTCTTTAAGTTCAACTAATGGTTTGGGAACAGTCTCAGTAACTGGTCTAAGCCTTTTACCAAAACCACCACATAAAATCATACCTACTGTTTCCTTCATTTGAATCACGTTAATCTTTATTAATTTATAAAAATAATTTCAAGTTAGTTAAATCTATTTATTTTCTAATAAATAAATATTCGTAAAAAAAATTATGTAAAGGCATTTTAAAAAATAAAAAAATAAAATAATAGGAATTCATCCTGAAATTTAAAAACTAAATATTATAATGTTGTAACATTACATCCATCCTTTTCAACAATTATAGTATGTTCTGTCTGAGCTACCATACCATCTGTTTTTTCCTTTAAAGCATTGTATGGGTAAATTGAACGGGATGTAATTAAAGGACGCATTGCTCTGTTTAATGAATGTTCATCATAACCTTCCAATAAATGTCTTCTGGCAAATGGGAAATATGTGAAATCATCTCTGATTCTTTTTAGTAATTTTGTAGCATCAGGCTGTCTTAATGGACGAGTTCTTAAATATGAATAAATATAATGATTAGGAATATCATTAACCATTCCTACACCGTTGGTAGCAAATGGTTCTATAGCAACATGATCTCCTTCTTTAAGTACAATAGAACTTTTTTCAGGATAATTCGGAATTGATAAACCAGCATGCAAATTATACTGTTCTAAACTATGACCACTTAGATTGACTATTGGATTAAAACCTTTACTGTTCATAGTTTCCTGAACAACCCTTCCAATTTCCTCTAAGCTAACTCCATCTTTTATAATGCTTATAACATTTTCCAACGCACTGCTTGATGCATCCACAATTGCATACCTTTGTTCTATTTCATCTTCTGTTACAACAGGATTTCCTTCATCAAGACGACCAGGCATTTTTAGAGGATTTCCGTCTTCATCAACAGGATCAATGTTATCCCCTTCAATAATTACTGTAACTGCAGTATCGGAAACGTAACCGTCAACTTCAGCACCTAAATCAATTTTTACTATATCCCCTTCACAAAATACTGTGTCATCATTTGGTGGAGAAGTATAATGGGCTGCAATTTGATTTATTGAAACATTACACGGAAAAGAAAGACCTGCACCAGTACTTTTTATCTCTGATTCAATCCAGTCAATTAAATCAATAACTTTCATACCGGCAGTGGCTTTTTTAGCTGCTTGTTTACGAACTTTAGCTGCTATTTTCCCAGCTTTCTCATATTTTTCCAACATTTTTTATCACTATTAATATATTTTATCTACAAAACTTATATATTTAAGACAATTACGAATAGATACATTTATATACAAGTAATTACTTAAATACTATATAGCTCTAAGAAAGAGTTCGTTATTTTTTACATATAGCGGGGTGGGGTAGTCTGGTGATCCCGCGGGGCTCATAACCCCGAGAGCCCTAGTTCAAATCTAGGCCCCGCTATTAATTATTATTAATTAATTATTATTTTGGTAAGCTAAAGCACAGTTTACGGTAATTATTTTTACTGAGGAAATTCCACACACCATATTGAAGCATGATGCTCTTCACTGACATACATCGAGAGGTGTGACCCTGTCATAGAAACGATACGATAGGCTATAACAAAGCGATAATAAATGATACAATTGGGTTGATTAGCTTGACTTTAGTAATCGATGAAACGAACAATCCATGTGGTGCAAAAGTAAACGTTGTTTAAAACAAAGGTGACTTGCATAGATAAATACTGTGATATAACATGAAGTGGATTACTCTTAGCATACCATTTTAAAATAATTAAAAACTTTTTTTGACTAAAATTAAACTATAAAAAATTACTAAAAAAAGAATGAAATGAAAAACTATTTTTTAATATTTTTAAGTTCTTCATCAATTTTATTAACACGTTCTTCCAAATCAGAAACTCGAGTATCGTTTGTTTCTTTGTAAGAATTTAAATCAGATTCCAGATTTTCGTATTTTTCAATAATACTGTCCAAATCTTTGTGTGTTGCAAGATCCCAATCTTCAATTACCTGTTCACTCTGTTCATCAATAAATTGGGAAATTTTTTTAGACATGATATCTGTTTTTGATATATGCTCCTCTTCGTCATCTTGAACACGATCTTTGAATTTATCACTGAAATCATTAACCTTATCAGTTAAGTTAACTATATATTCCTCTTGACCTACCCGTTCTGAAAAGCCTGAAGCACGTTCATGAATATCTTGATAAACTGGATTATTTGTGGACTTTAAATAGTAGTATAATAAAATTAATATAGCTACAACTAATATAATCATTGCTAAAGTAGTAGCAGGTTCCATTAAATCAACTCCTATTTATTCAATAAATCGTTAAGCTCTTTTTCCTTTTTGTCTAATTCATTAGATAATTTTAATAACTTAACTAATTCATTTTTAGCTTCCAATTGTTCAACACGTTCATTAACCTGTGAACTTAATAATCCTACTTTTGCTGTAATTTCAGAAGTGTTTGATCTTATTTGTTTTAATTTGTTCTGATCTTCTTCGGATAAATCTGCTAAATTTTCTTTCCTTTGTTTACTTTGTAAATCTTTTTCGACCAATTCTATTTTTTTGAGTTCAGCCTGTTTTTCCAGTAGTATTATCTCATTTTTGGATACATTACTTTTACGCCATTCTATTGCGATGACAATTACTGCTATTAGAAAAATTACGGCCAATATAATTAAGAATATTTGATCTCCAGTAAAAATCATGTCCATGATTATCATCTCTTAATTTCTTATAAAGGTAGTTTGTTTATTATAAATAATATCTTTTATTGTTTACTTTCATCGATTAATGATTATAATGAAAAATTCAATTTATAATTTATAAATAAAATCAAAAACACAATATAATATAATAATTAATAATAGACAATTTATGGAAAACAAGGGGGCATAACCATAAGTAAAACGAAAGTAATGATTTTATTGGGAAGTGCATCAGACTATAAAGTTGCACAGAAAGCTGTTAATGTCTTTGAAGAGATGAACATCAAATATGATTTACGTGTTGCATCCGCACACAGAACTGCTGAAAGACTAAAAGACATCATAAAAAATGAAACTGAAGAAGTTGAAGTTATTATAACTATTGCAGGACTTGCAGCACATTTACCTGGAGTTGCAGCTTCACTTACAACCAAACCAGTTATAGCCGTACCCGTTGATGTTAAACTTGGAGGTATAGATTCCTTATTATCTTCAACAGAAATGCAATTAGGAACTCCTGTTGCAACTATGGGAATAGACAGAGGAGATAATGCTGCCTGGTTAGCCTGTCAGATTATTGCATGTAACGATGAAGAATTGAAAAAAACACTAAAAGAAAAACGTTACGCTTATAATGCTAAGATTCAAAAGTCTGAAGAGGAACTTATAGAAAAAATAGCTGGAAAGAATTATAAAAGAACAGAACGTTCAGTTGTGGAAGTTGAAGAAATTGATAAAACCTTAAAACTCAATCCAGATACCCGTGTACTTATTATTTCAGGAAATTATTCAAACATGGAAATAGTTAAAAAAATTATTCAAACATTAGATACGTTAAAAATCAAGAATGAATATAAAGTTGTTTCTGCAACCAGAAGTCCTGAAAAATTGGAAAAATACATTGAAGATATTGATGATGAAGTTGATATGTATATTGCTGTTTCAAGTTTGTCAACCATATTAACAGGTGCAATTGTATCCCACACCACCAAACCAGTTATTGGTGTTCCATGTACTACAAGATTATTCGGTATTGATTCACTACTGAGTATGATTGAAATGCCGCCTGGTGTCCCTACAGCAACTATGGGATTAGATGCAGGTGAAAATGCTGCTTTGTTTGTAGGTAGAATATTTGCAATTTATGATGAAAATATTAGAAATGAACTTATTAAATTTATGAAAACATTACACAGAAATGTTTACTATGATTAAAGGTGAAAAATATGTCCCGTTTAATTGATGAAATTAATGATGATATTATTGAAATCAAAGATGAAGTCTCTACTGAGTATGAAATTACTTCAATATTAAAGAAACATCCTCATGATACCTTGGTTTTTACCAATGTTAAAGATTCTGATATGAACATTATTTCCGGAATTTGTAACACAAGAGAAAAGATTGCTAAATCCATCGGAACAAGTGTAGATAAAATTACTGAAAATATTATTAATGCTACCAACAATCCTACAAAGATTAACAATATTAAAAACTATGATGAAGTTTACCCTAATAATGAAGATGCTAATTTAAGTAAAATTCCGATTTTAAAACATTACCCTAAAGATAAAGGTAAATACATAACCGCTGGTATTATTATTGCTAAAGATCCTGACACTGGTTTAACTAATGCTTCTATACACAGAATGCTGGTTCATTCTGATGATGAACTAGGTATCAGAATTGTTCCTAGACAACTGTATACTTATTATAAAAGGGCTGAAGAATTGGGTCAGGCTTTGGATATTGCTATTGCCATTGGTTTGAGTCCTTCAACAATGCTTGCAAGTACTACAAGTATTCCTATTAATGAAAATGAATTGGAAGTAGCTAATACATTTAAAAATGGTGAGTTAAATTTAGTTAAATGTGAAAGTGTAGATATTGAAGCACCTGAATGTGAAATTCTACTTGAGGGAAAAATTTTACCCAACGAAAGAAAAAGTGAAGGCCCATTTGTTGATTTAACAGATACTTATGATAAAATTAGAGATGAACCTGTTATTTCTTTAACAAGAATGCATTATAAAGACAATCCTTATTATCATGCTATTCTTCCGGCAGGTAATGAACACAAACTATTACAGGGTTTACCTCAAGAGCCACGTATTTACAATAGTGTAAAAAACACTTTACCAACAGTTCAGAATGTAGTTTTAACCGAAGGTGGTTGCTGTTGGCTACATGCAGTAGTGTCAATTAAAAAACAGACAGAAGGTGATGCTAAAAATGTTATGATGGCTGCATTATCTGCACATCCATCTTTAAAACATTGCGTTATTGTTGATGAAGATATCAATATATTTGATCCTGTTGATGTTGAGTATGCTATTGCTACTCGTGTAAAAGGTGATGATGATATTTTCATAATTCCTAAAGCCAGAGGATCTTCATTGGATCCTGTTGCTGAAATTGATGGAACCACCACCAAAATTGGTGTAGACGCTACAAAGTCATTCCATAATCTTGAAGATTATGAAAGAGTTAGTTTTACTTTAGAAGACTAAAAAAATAGAAAAATAAAAGACATAAATGCAAGATTTTACACTTGCAATATATGTCTAGATTTTATTAGGTTTGGTCTGTGTAAAAGCTTAATTTGAGTAAAAAACTACTCAAAAACTTTTTTTTCACAGATGGAAATATTATATTCTTTACCTAATTTAAACAATACTGATTTTTACCCAGTTAATAGATTATTTTACAAATTTAACACTAAGTTTATTTAAATAGTAATCCAATGTTTAAAATTATAATCCTATTATTATAGTAATATTTTACAATTTTTGAATACTTATTAATAAACTGAAAATCGGATATTAAATAAATTATGTAATTATACTTTTTTTACATTTATATAATGTGTTGTATTTTTTGATGATAACTTTGATTTAAATTATGTTATTAAACTTTTGAAGAGCCATATTCCTACTTACAATTGAAGAATATTATAAGCCATAATGTAATTGTTATGTAAAGGATTTTATCTTATGTTCGTATTATGATTAAGATGAATCTCTTAGTGATAAACTCCAAAATCATTTGTAAAAACGATAATTTACAATTATTTATTCTACTCCGTAAGAGTTAAGTTTCGTATCAGAAATGATACATTATATCCTGTTAATTAGTTTTAAATTGTCGGGATTTATTTTTGTAAAAATTTTGCTTGAATTATGTTGATACATCATCTATTGAACCATTTTTAAAAGATTTGAACATAACTTTCATAAGTTATTACTTTATAATATTGAGATTATTGGGAATATTACTGTTTTTTGTTGATTTTGTACTGTATAATAATTCATTGTATAATACTCTAACAAGACATATTTCATTTCAAAGTTTTATTTTCATGTTTATTATGCACTTAGTGTAAATTCATAATTTTATATTGTTAATATTTCCTCCATACCGATAGTTATGTATATCAGTTTATTATAACATGAAAGTATTATTATAATTTTTTCAGAGAGGTATATGTTTTTATGAATATTGTTTAATACAATTCATGTTACACTCAATATTATATCAAGGATAGTATTTAAATGTTTTGTTATAAAATATAAAAAATATATAAAATTATGAAAAATATTGAAAAATGTATAAAAAAATAGAAAAAATATTAAAAATTAATATTTAAAAACTGGTTTAAATATGAATCTTTAACAAACAGATTAGTAGAATTTGCATCATTTTCTTCCAGAATAATTTCTATATTAGAAGACTGATAAGTTGAATTATATACTAATCCAAAGCTGGAATCATTTAATTTTAAATTCTTAACTGTCACATTGTTTACAGCAATTTTATATGTACCATTCTCAACAATACCAACTGATTGGGCAACTTTAGTATTGTTTACATAAACATTCATTTTTTTAGAAGGCTGTGGCTCGGTTAATATTTCCGATACAATACTGACTGTTGTTTCATTGAGCACATCCAGTTTTGTTTCATTACCGTCTGCTTCAATAATAGGAATATCCTCATTATGAATGTTACGAACAAGATAACATCCCTCAAAGACATTTCTTAAATCAGTATCACGAATAACCTGATCAGTTTTAAGATTTAAAGTTGTCCTGACCGATTCAGAAACCCTTATAAGATCATTTTCATTGTTGACAACCTGCTCCAGTTGATATCTTTCACCGTTTATATACATATAATCCCCATATTGTGCATGCAAGGTATTAAGTGCCGAATTAGGCAGTCTTATAAGATGAGGCTCATTTTCCAATGCACTTTCAATTGTATATGGTCCTCTGACATCCACTGTACTGCTAGGCTGTGAAACTGTGGATATTACAAGATTTTTTGTTGTAGGTTCTATAGATATTTCATTAGATGAAATGGATACTGATCCAAGCAATGAAGCTACAATTGCCAGCATAATTATTATAGATATTACTACCGGAAAATGCATATGTATAAAAGATTTGATAATTTGCATTGTAGGAATTTTAGTCTGATTATAAACCTTAAACGACATTTTAATTATTTTATACAGATAGTATACCGATATCACCAGACCCAACAGTATTGTAATTGCAGATACGACAGTCCCCATGAATTTAATAAAAAACAATCCGAATATACCGAAGGTAATTATGGACAGTCCCATTATTTCCATTCGTATAGCATTACCCAAATCATCCATCATTGTCAATCTACCATAACCTATAGCACGATCAACAATTGTTCTTACAACTTCATTAGCCATTATATTTAATTCTTTGAGAGTTGACATTTCATGGACGATATTTCCAATATCCACTTCCTGAATTCTCATACCCCTTGCATCAGCATCCAGCACTATACCTATATCCACACCATAATCATGTTCTAAATCTATACGGTCTAAAAAACTTTTGATGGATGCAAACTGACCACTTAATGGCTGATCAAAATTTAATTCCGGGAAGAAAAACTGAAGTAACGGTTTTGCTGTAAGTTCTGTTACTCTTCCAGCTTCACGTTTAAATTTTGTTTTTGTTATATCTGCTTCACCATTAAGGATAGGTTGTATTATTGATTCAATCTGATATTCGTTTATTTCAGAAAGATCAGCATCTAAAAATAATACGATTTCATTTGTTACTTTTTTTAGTCCTGTTTTCATTGCAGAACCTTTACCCTTATTAGTTAAGTGTTTTAGTAATATTACATCATCACATTTTGAAACAATATCAAATGTATTATCACTAGATCCGTCATCTACTACTATAATTTCTGTAATAGCCTTTACTTTTTTAACTGTGTTAATAACATGGACAATTGATTTTTCTTCATTAAAAGCAGGTATTACTACACTTACTTTTTTATCCAAGTCAAGAGATTTATTATTGAAAAATAGTAGAGATAGAACAAAAAGTAATATCAAATGTAAAGCTTGTAACATGAAATCTCCCATAATATTTTTATTAAATTCTTTATTAATAATAAGGTATATTAATTATCATATAAATCCTTTTATTATAAAAAAGAAAGAGAAGTTCATATAAAGACACATCTATAAAATATACAAAGCGCTCATTCTAAAAATTAATTAGTTTATAGTATTAAACTTTAAATTCTTTTAAAAATTATGTTAGATAATATCCATAATTTGAATCATATTTTAAAAGCTAAAATTCAATTACAATATATCTGAAAATAACTTTTAACCATAAAGTATAAAAAGGATAAAGTATAAAACATTATAATAGTAACATATGTAATGGGCCTGTAGCCTAGCCTGGATAGGGCGCTGGACTTCTAATCCAGAGACCGTGGGTTCAATTCCCACCAGGTCCGTATATTTTACTAA
>OCVV010893115.1_pt1 | contig 14170 bp, 20 predicted proteins | sample 1539721 | NCBI WGS metagenome assembly OCVV01 (sample SAMN02144230, study PRJEB22623) | gut metagenome | biome: sheep rumen | host: Ovis aries | place: New Zealand
ATATTATATATCTTTTTTAAAAATATATCAAGTATTTGTTCTAAAAATTTTATATTATCCACTTAGTAGTTGATTTTAAAATTTTTGTGAATAATTCCTTATTTACTCACAAAATTTACAGTATTATTAAGTGGTACATATACTGTAGCTATATTATTGTACTGAATAGCTACATGATATTTATCATCTGTTGATACTTCTGTAATCCATCTAAGTCCTTTAAATGTTTTTGGCTCTTCTCCATAGAGTTTAACTATTGCTCCACCACTTTTTGTATATAAAGAAGTACCTTTATTGATAGGCTCAACATACTCAATATCTTTATCTGCAACGTACTCACAAAAACTATCAAATACAGCCTTCTGTTCTGCTCTAGTATGTCTAAATGATTTAAACATATAAACACCAACTGCTCCCCAAAATACTAAACCTACAAATAGGACAACAATAAATACAATTCCAAATAAGTTATCACCTAACCAATTTTTCTCTTTTGTTTTCATAAAAAAATCTCCTTAATAAAAAATTGTCACACTTACAAATCTTTATCTGTCTGAGAAAAACAATTTATTAATTAAATCTTCTTTGTTTTCAAAACTTATAGACTGTCTTTCTTCTAATATAGGAACAAGTTTCAATATATTGTACTTTGTTTGCATAATTTCTTCTTTACGTGATAAATAAAATTCATAATAAGAAAGTTTTAAAATGTCTTGGATATAAATACATCTAAATTTTTTTCTTTCAACTTCTAATTTAATTCTTTGTCCTTTAAAAATATCAATCTTTTCAAAGTAAACTTCATTCCCTTCTTGAAAAGAAACATCTGATTGATAAAGATAATCGCCAGTTATATTTTTAAAATTAATGTTTTCAGTATATAAAAAATCAAACATATTTTTTAAAACTGTTTGATATCTTTTTCCAATGGGGTGAGAAAATGCTAATAATGCATAATTGTTAAAAACTTTGTTCTTTAACAAAAGATTAGATAAATGAATTCCAGTTAAAGATAAATCATCTAAAGCTTTATCTTTATAATTTTCATCAATAAAGCGAGTACTATCAACAAAAAGTTTTTGCCTTGATAAAAGAACTTTCAATTCATCAAAAGTAGCATCTTCTATTTTAAGTGTATCTTGCACATATTGTTCTATTTCAGTAAAGAATTCTTTAGATTTTGAAGTAAATTTATTGTTTATTATTTTACCAGTTAAAACATAAATAGAAACAACAAACGTTGAAAAAACAGAAAACATAATAATGAAAAGAATAAAAAAAGATAAAGGAATTTCATTTATATGTTCTGACAAAATAAAAGAAACACAGCAAGTTATTCCAAAATCAAAAAACATTAAAGGATATGAAATTTTATAATAAATAGAATAAAAAAAATCTTTTTTATTTTTTAAAATTTCTATATTTTCTTTTGTTATTAAACTAATTTCATTCATTCTTTTTCCTCCAAAAGTGTTTTATTAAAATATTCTTCAAAATTTTTTTCTAAAGTTTCTAACTTATGTTCTTCTTTTTCTTCTAAAGATTTTAAAAAATCTGAGGACATTTTAAAAATATCTTCTTCATTTAATTTTTCATAATATTTTATCATAAATTTTATAAAAAGTTTGTAAAATTTATCTATTCCAAAATAATTCCATTCAGAAAGTTTTCTGTTTTTATCATTTTCAGTAGAATCTTTATAAAAATATTCGATTTTAGTATTTAAAAATTTAATATCAATTTCTAAATCTTCATAAACATATCCAGTCAATTTTTTATCAAGTTCCATATCTTCAATAACATTTTTTATAGAATAAAAATTTATTAATTTATTCATCTCTTCATACTTCAAGAAATTATCAAATAAAAGAGATAAATATTTATTTCCTTTTATTATAGAACCTATATCATTTTTATTGCTAATAATAGAATATTCATATGTTAAACAAGATTTTAATACATCATCTTCATATATTAGATATTCAAAATAAGGGATAGAAATATTAAAGACTTCTTCTAATGAATAATTTTGTGGGCTAACTTGCAAAAAGGATGTATAAAAATTCTGCCAATTAATGTCTGGCTCTTTAAAAGTTTTCCTTTTTCTAAACATAAAATCTCCTTACTTAAATAACTGATAAAAATAAAAATGGTTGAAAATAAATACACAAAGAAAAAATTATTAAAAATAAAACAAGATTAGTAAAAAATGGTTTTATAAATTCGTCTCTTAAATAAACAGGTTTGTTTCCTAATATAAAATTCTTAGGATTCCTTTTGTCATAAAAAAGTTCTATTTCACCTTTTCTATATTTATATATTTTATGATATAATTTTTGATAATTAGAGGAATGGTCTTTGTATAAATTCCCATCAATATCCTTATAAGCCATATAATACATATAATTTTTAGGCTCAACAACTGCAACAGTCTCTTCATTACAAAAATAGAAAAAATAAAGACATCTAAATAGAAAATAATAACAAAAAATAAAAAGCATAACAAAAATAAATAAAACTAACAATGCCATTAAAGAAGCATCAAATCTGTTTCCTAAATACTCTGGAATTTCATCAATACTAGGCTTGAATAAAGTATTTGAAAAAACAATTTTATCTTTAAATTTTTCTACATAAGAATCTCTTAAATTTCCAGATATTAAAACCAATCTAAAAATATAATAAAAACCAAAACCAATAAGTAAAAAATACGATACCCAAAAAATTCTTTTAAAAATTTTAATATTTTTCATAAAAATTTTCCTTAACAATATATTTATGAATATTATAGCATAGAATAAAAAAGATTAAAAGTTTTAAATAATTATCAGGAGGAACTTCATATGTCAGAAACCTTTGTAACTACCAATATGTATTTCCTCTGTGAGGCAAATATCAATATTGAGAAAGGTACTATAAAAAACATTCCATCTAAGAAAACCGAAGTTTCTATAGAAGACGGAATTCTTACTATAAAAAAAGATGGAAGAACTTTAAAAGGTAATATAAAAGACTTCAAAGGATATGGTATTCTCGCAGAAGATTTTGCAACAATTGATTTTTGGTCAGAAAGTTTTTTGAAAGAAATTTTAAAGAAAAACCTCCTGACAAGTGCAAAAATCGAAAATGCTATATCAGGAAATGGCTGTAAAGGATACATCTTAGAAACAACTATTTCTTTTAAAGAAAATTCCTCATTCTTCACAAGATGGAATAATGAAAGAAAGAAAAAAGGTGAAACCTTTATGGAAAGCCTGTCAAATATTTAATAAAAGAGCCTTTTTTGGCTCTTTTATTTTTTGTCAAAAAATTATATAATAAATATATAAATATTTTTAGGAGGATAAATATGTTTATTTTTGATAATAACTTTCATAGTAACTGGTATAAAGAAAAAAGAGAAGAAATAAATAAAAAGTATAGAAGAGTTATTAAAATTTCAACAGATAAAAATTTGTCAGATAAAGAGAAAGATAGACTTCTTGCAAATGAAGATTATCTTGCCCTAAAAGGAGATTGGGATAAAGTAGGAGAAGACTTCCAGACTGTCCTAGGAAGACAAATAGATAAAAAGTAACAAAAAAGACACAGAATATTCTGTGTCTTTTATTTTTATTTAACTTTGCTGCCACCCCCATTTCACCAAGTCTCTCAGGTTTTACAAATATTTGAGATTCTATGTTGTTATATTAACATTTTTGTTAGGTTCAATGAGATTTCCTTTACTATCATATAGCTCAAAATCATTTTCTTTAAAATAATCTCTAGTTAAATCACCTCCAATAGACATATATTCAGCTTTAAATTTTTTACCAGAATCTTTTATATGGAATGTATAGTCATTTGTAATCCCAGCAATACCACCTTCAGTATGATGTCTTGATATTCTTGTTATTTTTGGTGATTCTAAGCTATAAGTATTTACTAAATACTCGCATATTAAATCTTCTAATTCAGAATCTTTGTAAAAATAATCAGTTTTATTAACAATTATAATGTCTGCTCCAGAATCAGGAGTAAAATCTGGAAGATTTTCCATTGGACTACTACAAGCAGTTAAACTAATAGATAATAATAAAATTGCAAATAAATATTTGTTCCTCAAATCAAACTCTCCTAAATGTTTTTTTCTTTTATTTTACTCTATAAACAAAAGAAAAAATAAAAACGAGGCTCTTATCAAAAAGATAAAAGCCTCTTTCTAGACAATATTTTTTAATTAAATTATCTATTGGTAATACCAATCATAAAAGAAATAAAACAAGCAAAGTCACCAACAATTTTTCTATCATCTCCAAGCTTTTCTCTCCAAGAAACATCAATACCTTCTGAAACTAAAATTCTGGAAACAATATTGATAGAAGTAATAAAAGAATTATGAAGAGCAGTTCTCATAGAATCTTCTTCCATTCTTTCTTCGTTAGTCATAAATTCCCATTTGCATCTAATAGAAGTGTATTTATTAGCCTTATCAACCATATCTTTAACAAAATCCATAATATCTTCAGTTTTACTACTGTTGATTCCATAAATCATTTCGTCATAAATTTCCAAAGATTTATCAATTGAAAGACTTCTACCCTTCCAAACATTTAAATATTCACTATAACTTTGCATTCAAAAATCCTCCAAAAAATTTATTACACAATAATATTGTACAATTTTTTAACAAAAAAATAAAGCCTTATTAAAAGGCTTTATATAGCGACAAGGGTGGGATTCGAACCCACGGGGCTTTTACACCACACAAGATTTCAAGTCTAGGCTGTTATGTCCACTTCAGTACCTTGCCATATGAGCGTCAACTGTGGGATTCGAACCCACGCACCGCTATTAACGACCTATTCCCTTTCCAGGGGAACCCCTTACGACCACTTGGGTAAGTTGACATATAAAATATTAAATTGAAGCGACAGGGGTGGGATTCGAACCCACGGAGCCATTTCTGGCTCGCTGGTTTTCAAGACCAGTGCTTTAAACCTGACTCAGCCACCCTGCCAAAATATAAAACGCCAATTGTGGGATTCGAACCCACGCACCGCTTTAACGACCTACTCCCTTAGCAGGGGAGCCCCTTCAGCCACTTGGGTAAATTGACAAATTCAGTCTGCTTTTAATAAGTTAACATAGCGGACAGTACAGGATTCGAACCTGTTCACTGAAAGTTTCCTAAACACTGCCCAACTATATCCAGCTTATCAAAGGACGGAACGGGAGGGGCTCGAACCCTCGCACCATTTTTGGTCTAGCAGTTTAGCAAACTGCCCTCTTCACCAACTTGAGTACCGCTCCATATAAACTCTCGCTAGAGGATTCGAACCTCTGGAGCATTTAAGCTCTCTTGTTTTCGAAACAAGTGCTATAAACCACTCAGCCAAACGAGATTATTTGTATTTCTTATATTTATATTATAACACACTTATTTTCAAATTACAACTACTTTTTGTATATTTTGCATATTTTTATGTCTTATACCAATGTATTTTTTGTGTATTTTATACAAAAAGTATCACAAATAGACCTAAGAACAAATCTTAGGGAAACAAAAACATAAAGTTTTGAATTTTTAAAAGTTTAAAGACTCTTATTGATAGAATATAGGCGGCTCAAGGGCTCTGTTTTTCCATATATTAAAATTATCAATTAAAAATCAAAAAACATAAAAAAATGGATAGTAGAAAACTACTATCCATCAAATGTCTAATATTTTCTACAGATATCCTCAAATTAGATATCTGTATTTACCTATCTAATTTGAACCGTTTTAAGTTGCATCAAAAGAAGTTCCAATCGAAGAACTGGAACTAGAGGAACTTGATGAACTTGAAGCGATTTCAAATCTAAACATAATTTCAAAACCTCACATTTTTTATTCTAATATTATTATATCAAAAATCTACATAATTTACAATATTTTTATGCATATACCTTAAAAAAACAATTCTAAGTAAAATAAATAAGCTAAAAAACTAAAACCCAAAATAAAAACAATGGAAGTTAAAAAATATGAAAAATTAATAAGTTTACTATTTTTTCTAATTATTTTAGTCTTATAATCAACTTTCTTCATTTACTTTATCCTTTTTAAATTTTTTCTTATACAAATACATCTTAGAATCAGCAACCTTATAAGCAGATTCAAATGTATCAATTCCTTTTATTTCACAATAACCAATAGACATTGTAACTTCGGAATTTTCAAATTCTTTAATAATTTTTTCTTCAAGTTTTGCACAATCTATTTTATCATTTAAAACCAAGACAACAAATTCGTCTCCACCTATCCGATATAAATTGCATCCAGAAGGAAGATTTATTTTTATTTTAGAAGAAGTAATCTTAAGAGCTTTATCTCCTGCAAGATGTCCCTTAGTATCATTTATCTTCTTTAAATCATTCATATCAATACTAAAAACAGCTTTTACTCTTGAAGAATATTTTTCAACAAATAAATCATAAGCAAATCTATTTAAAACACCTGTAAGAGTATCGTGCTGAAAATTATCTATTTGGAAAAATAAATAATAACTAAGCGTTAATAATCCAACAATTCCAGTAAGAAACTCACTTGTTCTCATTGTTACAACGAACATAACACCAGTAACAATAATTAAAACAACTAATAATAAAAAAATTCCCTCATTTTTTTCATTGTTAAATAATTTAAAAATAGCAACAACAGCTATAAAAAAAAGATATATAAAACAAGTTGCTATAGGAAAAAATCCAGCTCCTGATTTAACTAAAATACCATTCTCTAATCTCATATCAGAATTTATAAACAAAGAAAATATCATTACAACAACATTTAAGAAAAATGGAACAGTTATAAAATGCTTAAATTTAATAGAATAGTCCTTTAAGCTTATAAAAACAAGTGAAAGAAGAGACATTATTCTAAAATTATATTCCATAAAAATTGACATCAAATGTCCAAACCCATCATAACCATTTAAAGAATAATAAAAATTAAAAGAACTACAAATAAGCATTCCGAAGATTGTGCCAACAGGAATAAAGAACACCTTATTAAAGTTTTTGTCATATGAATTATTAAAACAAATGAAAAAACTCAAAATAAATAAAGTTATAACTGGTATGGAATTAGAGGAAACAATTTCTTTTACTACATCTACCATAAAAACACCTAAAAAATTAATATATTTAATCAGCTTTTTTGTAAGGATTATCAAAATAGACCATTACACACCAATCAAGTGGAACTATAAGCTCATAAATCTTGCCTTCTAGGACAAAACTAACAAAAGTATAAGAATCTCTATGAAATACTACAGTATCAACATAATCGGTTGTTTTAATATTTTCATATTTTTAAACAAGTGTACAATCTCTGTTTAAAATTTTAATATTATAAAACATAACATAACATTCCTCCTAATTAAAAATAATTCTTTAAATATTATAGTTTTAAAACAAAAAACAGTCAATGAAATAGAGATTTTATACATTGAAAAATAAATAAAATTTTTATAAACTGATATTATCGAAATATAAAACATATAATAAAAAAGGTAAAAAATTTTAAGGAGGAAAAATAGATGATTAATGTAGAAAACAATGGAGTAAACATCGAGATTAAAGGGCTTGTTATGAATGGAAAAGAAAAAACAGCAACTCTTTACAAAAGAATGACCGATTCCAACGGAGATATTTTCTATCTCTACAGTATTCCTGAACTTGGAATTAAACTTTCTGAAGTAATTGCTCAGTCTCCTGAAAATGCTGTTGCTGAAGTTCTTCATACTATTAGAACAAGAATGGAGTCTATAGTTGAAGATGCTAAAGCAAATATTGAGTTACTGGATGAAAAGGTTACAATGAGAGAAGTTGTAATTAAGTAACTTTATAAAAAAAGAGAATCAAATGATTCTCTTTTTTTATTTTCCCATAGAAATAAGTTCTGTAAGTTTGTTAGCTTCAATATATTTATAACCTTTATGCTTTGGAAGTTTTTCTCCAGTTTCAAGGTCTATATTATGAAGCTTCTTTATGTATCTAGGAACAATAGTTTTAACTTCGTGTTCAGTTATAAGGAAAGCTGTAGCAATTTTTTTATCAACAAGGTCTACAAGAATACATCCATCGTCCTTTACTCCCTTAGCTAAAATACTTTTTAACTGAAAAATCTGTTCGTTATTTAACTCTTCTTCAAGCTGACAAGAAAAATGATATTTGTCACCAAATTCACAAAAAATCTCTTTGACACCAGGATAAAAAACAATGGCATCATAAAGCTTTTCCATTTCTTTTATCATAGGTCTATCGATAGAAGTTAAGATATTTTCACAATTTTCAAAAAATTCACTCTCAACTTCAAGCTGTTCAGCTATAGTATCATAAAGCTGTAAAATTAAAGCATCTTCAATGCCCCAAACTTCAAATCTTTCTTTTTCTGTCTGTTCGTCAAAATTGTCAACAAAATAATCCCCAAAATCCAAAATCTCGTTTTCAAGGTCTATAGTGATTTCAGGAACTTCTTGAATGAACTTATCTAAAAATTTAAGAGCCTCAACAACTCCAAATTCTTTTTCTTTTTCTTTAAAAATTTCTAATACAGTAGCCATAAACACCTCCACTAATAATACATATTGTATCAGATATTAAACAAATAGTCAACATAAAGAAAAAAGAGATAAAGCAAAACTCTATCTCTTTTTTCTCTTAGTTCATCCCCTTGATTATACTAAGAAACTTAATTGCACCAGCTCAGCTAAGCTAAACGCACCACTTTGTTACATTTATGTATACAAAGAAACCTACTAAAGGTTTATGAAACGTTTTAAGTTTCCCTTATCTTACTGTTAATATATACTAATTTTAACTTTAATACAAGTATTTTAAGTTTCAGTCTCTAAAACAACAATTTCAAAATCTTTTGGAAAATCATAATCTTCCAAAACTCCAATATGTTGTCGAATAACATCTGATTCATATTCCTTAGATAAATAATCAGGATATGAAAAGTAAGCATAATCAGCACAACTATATTGCTCTATAACATTACCCTCACAATCAAGTTTTTCCTTTGGAGGACCAAAAGCAAGTTCATTATGCATTTTCAAAGCATACATAGTTGGAGTAAGTTTGTCGTAAAAAAGTCCTTCACTATCACAATCAGTTTTTATATATTCTTCTATATCTGAAATAAGAAAGTATCCAGATTTTATATAATTTCCAGAAGGTAAATCTTTTACATCTAAATACTTCCCTTCAAAAGAATAAGTTCCATCAGATTCTTTGTACCCAAGGTTTTCTTTAAGTTCTTTACTAACATTATCATCATCTATAGGATAAAAATCATCGTATAAGTCAGAAGCAAAACTTCTAGACCTAGATATAACAGCTTTTAGCTTTCCAAAACAATCAAAAGGTCCAAGAGGATAAATTAATCCAGTATCCTTATCTCTATATCCAATATAATAACTATAATAAGTACTCATCTCTAAAACCTCCTACTGTTCTAATATTAGAATACCACAAAAAAAAGAGAATCTCAATTAAAACATTAAGATTCTCATAAAAAATTTAACTAAAATTTATCAAATTTAAAATTTTTTAATCTTTTTAATTTTTCGAACAATGCTTACAACAGCCATAATAACTGCAATATCAGCAATAATTTCCTGTATACAAGAAAGGATTAAAAACAAAGCTCCTTTTTTAGTGAGTTTATTATTTTCATCAATAATTTCAAAAACTTCTTCTTCACCTTTTTTGTTAGTCTGTACTATTTTTAACATACCCAAAACCTCCTAAAAGATTAATCAATATCAAGACTTAAATGTCTAGTATCAATTCTTTCTCTGTCAAGAATTTCCTTAACATCATAAAAAAGTTTAATAATTTTATCAGCATTTGGATGTTTATCGTCTTTATAATTGTCTTTTTCAAAAGCCCATAAATTATCTCCATAAAGAATATTTTCTTTATCACCTTTGATTAAAGTAAATCTATTCATACATCCATCAAGTACCATAGGAAATTCAAGAGATTCACTACTTAATGTTAAAAGTTCTTCAGTAAGAAGACTTTTAATATTTTCTATTCCATCTCTAGACAAAGTAAAAACTTTGCAAACAACATCTTCATCGTCATCATCAAAGTCATTAATTATTACATTATCAATGTCTTTATCATAGATTTTGATTTCATAAAAATCTTCAAACCAAGCATCTTTTAAATTATATTTAAAAATATAATCCTTTTTATCTTCCATAAAAAATCCCCCACATTTTTAAATAAATTCTAATAAAATTTCATTACCTTCTTTAGCCCATTTTGAAAACTGTTCCTCAGAAAGTCCAAGATATTCTCTAAGAGAACTTATTTCATCTTGATTTCTATGCCAGTATTCAATAAAATCGTCAATTTCGTTGACTTCTACATCCCCGCTTTTAAGCTGAGAAAGGAAAGTTTTTCCATTTGAAAATCTTTTAAGTCTATCCATCTCATATAAATTATATTCCAAAGTTCCTTCAGCTTCTTTTCCAAGTCTAACAAGCTCATAAAGAACAGCTTTTTCTGTAATTCCATATTCTTCTGCAACTTTTTTATTAACTTCTGGGTCTGTAGCTACTTTAAATCCTTCAGGATGACCTTCTTCATAAGCTTTTCTTACTGTTAAAGTCCATTGCATCATTCCTAAAAACTTATATACTGAGCCATCAAACTTATATTCTTTTCCCATAAAACACCTCAAAATTTAAATTTTCTTTTATTATTATACAATGCATTAAGCTCAAAGTAAATACTTAAGTGAAATTCTCTGTTTTTTCTTCAATGATAAATACAGGTCTATGTTTAACTTCCATATAAATTTTTGCTATATATTCAGCAATTATTCCAAGAGCTGTCAAATTCAAACTTCCAACAAAAAATATAACTTCAGGAATAGATACTTTTCCATACAAAACAAGAGAAATAATCATAAAAATAATGCTTATTAAAAACAAAAATACTCCAGACATAAAAATAAGTCTAAGAGGCACAGAAGAAAAAGAAGTAATACCATCAAGTGCCAAATTAAGCATTTTACTAAAAGGATAATGACTTTCTCCAGCTTCTCTTTCTTTTCTTGTATAATAAACACAAGTACTTTTAAATCCAATTAAAGGAAAAAGTCCTCTTAAGAATATATTGACCTCTTTAAAATCGCTAAAAGACTTTAAAACCTTAGAACTCATAAGTCTATATTCTGCGTGATTATAAATAACAGGCGTTCCCATTAAATTCATTAATTTATAGAACAAAAGAGCTGAATTTCTTTTAAAAAAAGTATCAGTATCTCTAGAATCTCTAACACCATAAACAACTTCACAACCACCATAATAAGCATCTATCATTCTATCTATTGCATCTATATCATCTTGTCCATCACAATCCATAGTAATAGCAATATCACATTTATCTTTTACTTCCATAAGTCCAGCAACTAAAGAACTTTGCTGACCTCTATTTTTACTTTGAGAAATTCCAACAATTTCATCTGTTTCATCAGCAAAAGATTTAATAAGTTTCCAAGTATTATCTTTGCTTCCATCATTAACAAACAAAATCTTGCTATTGTAAGAAATCTTTTTAGAAAACATTAAAGACTCTAACTTATCCAAGAACATATCCTTTGCTATAGGAAGCATTTTCTCTTCATTATAACAAGGAATTACAATATACAAAGTAGCTTTATCCATAAAAAATTCTCCTTAAAACATTTATAAATATATATTATCCTTTAAATTACTAAAGAACAAGCAAATTTAGATTTAATCATAGTTTCCAAAGAATAAATTTTTTAAAATAAAAAATAAATGATAAAAAAATATATAAATTCCAACAATAGGAAAAACTAATATAAAAGCAATTATCATATAAAAATTTTCAACACCAAAAGGATTTGTTATCCACTCACCATCTTTTTCATAGATATAAATTTTTAAACATTCTCCTTTTTCAGGCATTTCTTTTAAACTAAAATAAAAATTTTCTCCATTAAAAGAATCTTCTAAAATTCCAACGCTATTACATTCATATAAAGAATAAAAATAATATCCACCATCATCCATTCCCTCATAAGTAGAGATATTGTAATCTAAAATCTCAACCTCAGTACTTTTCTTAGGCAAAACAATATAAAAAGCATAATCTGGATTAATCTTATAAAGAATAAATATAAATGAAAAAACTATTATAAGTCCAAATATAGCACTTGCTAAATCTTGTTTTAAATTATTCAAAATCAAAAACCTCCATAAAAAATAGAAGAGTATAATACTCTTCTATTTTACGAAAATTTTATAAAACTTAATATAAAATAAAACTTTATGCCTTATTGGAAATCTTAGAGATTAAAGAAGAATCATTCATAAGCTTTCCAAAAACATCATTCATATCCTCTCTAAAAACAACGTCAGACCAGGAGTCATATTCAGTAGATTCTCTATTGATTACTACTAAATACTTTCCATAGAACATAGACGCAAGATTTGCAGCAGGAAAAACTTTTAAAGAAGTACCACAAACAATAAGACAATCTGCCGCTTCCATAGTTTCAGCAGCCTTATTCCAAGCATCCATAGGAATCTTTTCTCCATACAAAACTACATCTGGCTTAATCTGTCCACCACATTCACAATGAGGAATTTCTTCATTGCTGTCAAAAACAGCATTAATATCAAATAATTTTCCGCACTTAGAACAATGATTAGAATCGATTGTTCCGTGAACCTTATAAACCTTCTTACTTCCAGCCTTTTCGTGAAGCATATCAATGTTTTGTGTAGCAATTCCAAGCATCTTTCCATTCTCTTCCAAAAATGCTAAAAACTTATGGACATCATTTGGTTCATAAGGTCTAACATCCATATATTTTCTATAAAAAGAATAGAAAATTTTAGGCTTCTCAACATAACAATTATGAGAAAGTAAAAACTCAGGCTTATAATCCTTAAATTCTTCAGGAACATTGTTATATAAACCATTAGCACTTCTAAAATCAGGAATTCCACTTCCAGTTGAAACACCAGCTCCACCTAAAAAAGTAATTTTATTAGATTCCAAAATAATTTCCTTGAGCTTTTCGTATCTTACATCAAACTCTGTATCTGCTGTAAGAAAAATAGGCATATCATTCATAAAAAACCTCCCTGTAATTTATATATAGTATATTATATCAGATATACAGCGGTTTTAAAAGTTTAAATTTGAAATAATTTGAATTTAAATGGAAATATGATATAATTATACTATAAAAATATTTTGTTCTAAGGAGATTTTTATGAAAGAATATAAAATTCCAGAAAAATACGAAAAAATGATAACAAAAGAACTTTTAGTAAAAATAAGGGATAATATTTTTGCTACTTTTGAAAAAATAGGAATGGATACCACAGCAGATGATGGAATTGATTATATATTAACAACTGCAGGATGGGGAAATGCAATAAAAAATGCTTGTTTGGAACTTGGAAAAGAAGATTTTTATAATTACTACGAAAATCTTGAATGGATGGATTCAGATATTTTTGATGGAATTTTAGAAGATAAAATGATAGAAGAAAAAGTCATTTTAGATAATGCAATAAATCTATACAAAGAAATTTTAAATTTAGATACTGATTATTGTTTTGGTTGTTATGAAATAAGAGATAAAAAAGACCTTAAAAAACACGCAGAACTAGGCAGATATATATGTACTTGGTGTACAGAGAGAAAAGATATAAAAGATTATAGTACGAATGGAGTAGAATTTAAAAAAATTCTTCCTAAAGCATTAAATAAAATAAAAACACAAGAAATTATAAAATGCAGCAAATGTGATACAGGTTTCTATAAATATCAAGGAATTATAGAAAACGGTCAATTTATATGTAATTATTGTAAGAAAACAGAAAAATAATAAAAATATCATATCCTTTGCATTTTATAGAAAAAAATAAAAGAGGATAAAAAATGAATTTAAATAAAAAAAGTAAATTTTTAAGTTATGTACTTAGACATCATCCAGAAAAGTACAATTTAGATATTGATTCTGAAGGATGGGTAGACGTAGAAGAACTTCTTAAAAACACAGAATTTGGAACATTAGAAGATTTGAAATATCTTGTAGAAAATGAAACGAGATATGCTTTTAATGAAAACTATACTAAAATAAAAG
>OCVV010914460.1_pt1 | contig 14170 bp, 11 predicted proteins | sample 1539721 | NCBI WGS metagenome assembly OCVV01 (sample SAMN02144230, study PRJEB22623) | gut metagenome | biome: sheep rumen | host: Ovis aries | place: New Zealand
ATTGATGCTTTTTAACTGATTTAAGCATTTGTAATGTATCTTTTCTGTTTCCTTTTTTAATAATATCATTAAAAGCTTTTTTTCTTTCGTTATCATTATTGATCCATATTGTTTCTAAAAATGGAATTTCGTTAATGATGTCTTTTATTTCACTCTCTGATAATAAACCATGTAATCTTGCAGCAGTAATAGGATTATCTACAGGGATTGTAAGCTCGGTTTTTGCTTCAGATAGTGGAACAAGAACATAATATTTAGTTGGTGTACCATTGAAATTCATTTCAATGATATTTTCAATTCGGCATATTCCATAAGTTGTAAAAATAACAACAGTACCAACCTGAAACATTGATAAAACCTCCTTAAAACGTAAAAAGACGAACATTCGCTAACTATATTATATCACACTTTTAATTTCTTTTCAAAAACAAAAATCCAATATTTTTTCTATCACTTTTATATAATTTATTATATAATATAGTTTGGGAAGGAAGGTCATATTATGATTGATAATTATAATGATTTCAAATCTTTTATATCTAAATTAGATTATAGACCTAAACTTCTTTTGCATGCGTGCTGTGCGCCATGTTCAAGCCACACATTGATGGTTTTAAAGGATTATTTTGATATTACTATATTTTATTCAAACGATAATATATATCCAAAATCTGAATATGATAAGAGATTAGAAGAAATAGAAGCATTTGTTAAAAAGATTTCAAATGATATTGATGTTATTTATGATGAATATAATGAATCTGATTTTGATAATGCAATATCAGGATTAGAAAGCCTTGGTGAAAAATCTAAAAGATGCTACGAATGCTATAAGCTAAGATTGGAAAAAACTGCAATTAAGGCTAAGAAATTGAATTATGATTATTTCACTACAACATTATCTATTTCTCCATATAAGGTTGAAAAATGGATTAATGAAATTGGTTATATGCTAGAGGATAAATATCAAATAAAATATTTATATTCCAATTTCAAAAAGGATGATGGATATAATGATAGTATTAAATTATCGAATGAATATGGATTATATAGACAAGATTATTGTGGATGTAAATATTCACTAAAGGAAAGGGATGAAAGAATTGAGAGAACTAAAGAAAAAAACTAAGATTCTTAAATTAAATCTTCCTGTAAATAAAAGATTAATATTTGTTAGTGATATCCACGGAGATCTTAATACCTTCAAAAGAGGATTAGAAAAGATTAATTTTAATGATGATGATTATTTATTCATCATTGGTGATATTCACGAGAAGGGTGATGCCTCATATAATCTAGCTACATTAAGATATGTAATTGAATTATCTAAAAAACCTAATGTTTATCCTATGGCTGGAAATTGTGATGAGGTTTTTAGATTCGTATTACCTGCCGAAGCAAAAGAAAAATTTTTATATTATGCAAATGTGAAAAAGCATTCAATTATTAACGATATTGCAGAAGAACAAAATTATAAATTATCTATGGATATGGATGTAGCTGATTTTGTTAATATGCTACAAGAAAAATATAGTGATTTATATGATTTTATGGATTCATTATATGATGTATGTATCATAAATGAAAAAATAGTATTAGTTCATGGTGGAATAGATGATATTAATAATATTCCTGAATATTCAATATCAATGCTAAAATATGATAATTTTTATGAATTATCTAAGCCACAAGAAAAGCTAATGATTGTAGGACATTATCCAACAAGAAATTATCGTGGTGATATTTCTTGTGTAAATCCAATATTTGATTTTAAAAAGAAGATTATTTCAATAGATGGTGGAAACCATATAGTTAAGGGTGGTCAAATTAATTTTGTTTATTTAGAATCACTTGATAGTATGAAATTTGGATATATATGGGTTGATCATTATCCAAAGGAAGTAATTAAATATGATGTTGATTATGATAATCCTTCAACACTTGTCAATTTGACATTTGGTGATAACGAGGTTGAAATAATAGACCAAGACCTAGACTTTTATTTGGTTAGACATCTTAAAACTAATTCAACAATGTGGGTTCATACATCATTCATTTATCAGGATAAGGAAAATAAAAAATTATATGCATATGATGCATCTAATAATTTCTTATCAGTAAGAAAAGGGGACGAGGTATCTGTTGTCATTAAAGCAAATCCATATAGTGTTATAAAACGAAATGGATATATAGGATTAATAGATACTAAATATTTAGATGAAAATTAATTATTATGTTGATCAAAATATCAATGTTAGAGCTTATCTAGAATCATTTTATTTATCTAAATCAAAGGCTTATAAGCTATTAGCTGATAAGGCTGTAATGCTAAATGATAAAATACTTGATGAAAGATATAATTTATCTAAAGGAGATATTATAAGTATCAATTATAATGAAAAGATAGATTATGAACCAGAGGATATTAAATTAGATATTTTATTTGAAGATGATTATTTTTTAATTATAAATAAAATGCCTAATTTGATTATTCATGATGATAATAATTCGTTATGTAATGCAGTGGCGAATTATTATAAGAAAAATAATATTGATTTAAATGTTAGATTTGCCCATAGATTAGATAAGGATACAACTGGAGTAATTGTATTTGTTAAATGTCCTTTAGCTTTAGCTTATATGAATCATTTCATTGAAACACATGAAATAAGAAGAGAATATATTGCGTTAGTTAATGGTATATTTAAAAATAAAAAGGGAACAATTAATTATAATATCGGTGAGGATAGACATATTCAAAATAAAAAGAGAGTATCTAAAACTGGAAAATCTGCAATAACTCATTATGAGGTTATTAAAGAAATTAATAATAATTCATTAATTAGAGTAAAGCTAGAAACAGGTAGAACTCACCAAATAAGATGCCATATGGAGGCAATAGGACACCCTTTAATTGGCGATAAGCTATATGGTGATAAATCTAATTTAAGCAATAGGTATTTATTACATAGTGAAAGAATAGCATTCATTCATCCTTTCACTAAAAAGAAAATAGAGGTAATTGCGAAATTACCAGATGATTTTATTAAGTAATTGGGAAGCTAAAGTTAATATTTTTTTAAGTGGTGATTTTATGGTAACTGGAAAATATGTAAATTTATATTATAAAAAATATTTCTGGTTTTTTTTGCTTGGAGTAATCGCATTACTTGCTGTTGACTTTTTCCAATTGATGATTCCTGAAATTTGTGGAAATATTATTGATGGTGTTCAAGCCTCTGGTGAGGATTCATTATTCAATAAGCCTGAACTTATGAGATTATATATGATTGAGCTATCAGGTATTGCGTTTATAATGTTTGCAGGAAGATTCACATGGAGATATTGTGTGTTTGGTACTGCAGCTAAAATTGAGGGCGACCTAAGAGAAGCAATGTTTGGTAAAGCTCTTAATTTTTCTAATCAGTATTATAAGGAGCATAAAACTGGCGCATTAATGGCATTATTTACTAATGATTTACAAACAATCAGACAAGCCTTTGGTGGTGGTACAGTAATGCTAATAGATGCAATATTTTTAGGTGCATTCTCATTAGTAAAAATGCTTATGACTAACTGGATATTAGCATTATTCTCATTAATACCAATGTTCATTATGCTATTTGCAGCATTAATATTAGGAAAAATAATGAAGGCTAAATATACAAAACGCCAGGAAGCATATGAACAATTATCAGATTTTACTCAAGAAAATTTTTCAGGTATTGCAGTAATAAAGGCTTTTGTTAAAGAAGCATTAGAAATAAAAGAATTCAATAAAGTAAATAAAAATAATTATGATAAAAATATAGATTATGTTAGATTCTCAACATTATTAGATGTTCTATTAAATGCATTTTTATCAACTGTAATGGCAGTATTATTTGGTGGTGGAGCATATTTTGTTATAACAAAAGCTAATTTCTTTGGACAAATATTCACTACTGGTAAGCTATTCGCATTCGTTGGTTATTTTGATACATTAATTTGGCCATTCTTAGCTTTATCTATGCTAATTCAAATGAAGGCACAGGCTTCAGCATCTTATAAGAGAATTGAAGAATTTATGGATACTAATATTGATATTAAGGATGTTGATGTTTTACCTGTTGAATCATTAAATGGTAAAATTGAATTCAAAAATTTATATTTTAAATATCCTGATGCAACCGAAGATGCCTTAAAGGATATATCATTTACTATAAATGATGGTGAAATGGTAGGTATAATTGGTAAAACAGGCTGTGGTAAAACAACAGTAGTTGATTTATTATTGAGAACATATAATTTAAAGGATGGAATGCTTTATATTGATGATAAGGATATAATGCATTTGCCTTTTAAAAAGGTAAGAGATTCAATTGGTTATGTACCTCAAGATAATTTCTTATTTAGTGATACTATTAAAAACAATATAGCATTCGCATTTGATTCTGAATCAGAAGAAAAGATTGAAGAAGCTGCAAAGGCTGCAGACGTACACTCAAATATAATCGAATTCACTGAAAAATATGAAACAATATTAGGTGAAAGAGGAGTAACATTATCAGGTGGACAAAAACAAAGAGTATCAATTGCTCGTGCCTTAATTAAGGATCCTGCAATATTAATTTTTGATGATTCAGTTTCAGCAGTAGATACTAAAACTGAATCCACAATATTAGATAATTTAAGAGAAATAAGAAAAAATAAGACAACAATTATGATTGCTCATAGAATATCTACAGTTGAAACACTAGATAAAATCATCGTGATGGATGAAGGTAAGGTGGTTGCTGTAGGCAAGCATAATGAGCTTGTTAATAATTGTGAATTATATAAAGAGATGGTTCATCTTCAGGAACTTGAAAAAGAAGTAAATGGAGGTGAAGAATAATGAAAAAATTTGATGATAATAAAAACATTAAAACATATAAGGATTCAAGTATTATTAAAAGATTATTAAAATACATGAAGCCAGTTTTACCATATTTCATAATTGCTTTATTCTTTACCGCAATAGTAGTAGTTGTTGATTTATTACCAGCAATATTAGAAGGTTATATTATTGGTTTATTAAATCTAGATTTCGCTAATCCTTCAGTTAAGGACAAGCAGCTATTTGAGATAGCATCTAAATTTAAGGAAATGAACAATTTATCAGATAGTGATGCTAAATTATATGGTGCATTAATAATTGATGGATTCTATTTGGTTGTTATTGTAATTTCAGCATTCATTACTTATTTTACTGCGATGCTATTACAAAAATCAGGTCAAAAGATAGTAATGAAATTAAGACATGATGTATTTAGTCATATTGAATCATTATCTATTGCTCAAATAAATGAGACACCAGTTGGTAAATTTGTAACGAGAGTTACTAGTGATATGAATATGATTAACGAATTATATACTAATGTAATTGTTAATCTAATACGTTACATATTAACATTAATATTTGTCGTAGTAATGATGATTATAATATCACCTGTTTTAACGTTATATTTATCTATTATTGCCCCAGTATTAATTGTTGTATCATTTATCTTTAATAAGATTTCTCGTAAGCAATATCGTAAGGTTAGAGGCTCAGTTTCAAATGTTAATGCCTTTTTATCTGAAAATATATCAGGAATGAAAATTACTCAAATCTTTAATCAAGAGAATAAGAAGATGAGAGAATTTAAAGAAAGAAATGATGAATTAAGAAGAAATTCAGTTAAGGAAGTATTAATATTTGGTGTATTTAGACCATTTATATATGTACTATATGTAGTATGTCAAATTATAGTTCTATATAATGGCTTCAATTTAATTAAGGTTAATAAGATAAGTGTATCAAGCTATGTAACATTCTATAGATATATAACTAATTTCTTTAACCCAATTCAGCAGCTAGCAGAGCAATTCAACCAAATGCAAAGTGCATTCGCAAGTGCTGAAAGAGTATTCGAAATATTAGATACAAAAATAAGAGTAGTGGATTCTGATGATGCAATTGAAATAGAAGATTTCAAGGGTAAGATTGAATTTGATCACGTATGGTTTGCGTATAATGATGATAACTGGATATTACAGGATGTATCATTTACAGTAAATCCTAAGGATACTGTAGCTTTTGTTGGTGCAACAGGTGCTGGTAAAACTACAATTTTAGCTTTAATTGTAAGAAATTATGATATTCAAAAGGGTGAAATCAGAATAGATGATATACCTATTAAGAAAATTAAGATATCATCTTTAAGAAAGCATATAGGTCAAATGTTACAGGATGTATTCCTATTCTCAGGTACTATAAGAAATAATATTTCTCTTCGTGATGAATCATTTACTGATGAACAAATCATGGAAGCAGCAAATTATGTAAATGCCAATAAGCTTATTGAAAAGCTTGATGGTGGATTAGATTATATGGTTTATGAAAGAGGTGCAAATTTCTCAAGTGGAGAAAGACAGCTATTATCTTTCGCAAGAACAATAGTTCATAAGCCTAATATTATGATATTGGATGAAGCAACAGCTAATATTGATACTGAAACAGAAATATTAATTCAAGATTCACTTGAAAAAATGATGAATGTTGGTACAATGTTAATAGTTGCTCATAGATTATCTACAATTCAGCATGCTGATAAAATCATTGTTTTACAAAAGGGAAAAATAATGGAATCAGGAACACATCAGGAGTTGCTAAAAAAACATGGTTTGTATTATAATCTATACGAATTACAATATAAACATCTAGAAAAGGGAGAATAATATGTTAGCTTTTATAAAAAGGAATCTATATGTATTGATAATGATGGCAATATTGACAATAATTTTTATAATCACTTTATTGTTCTTTACAATTCCTAGAGTGGAATATAAATACAGTAATGAATATGAAGGATATAAGGTTTCTCTTGTTTTTGGTTCTAATACAAAATATTCAATTGCAGAAGCTAAAAAGGGAAAAGCAGTAACTGCGATTGGAACGAGAGCCTTTTATCAAAAGCCTATTAAAACTATAGACATTAAAAAACCGGAAAATATATATACAATTGAAAAATTAGCTTTCTTTAAATGTAAGAATTTAGAAGAAATAGATATAAGTAATGTAAAGAATTTTGAAAGAAATGCATTTCAATATTGTAAAAAACTAAAGTTAAAGGAATTGAATTGTATTAATATTGGAGCTTCAGCATTTTATGGCTGTGAATCAATTACTGAATTGAAATTAAATGAAGGGCTTGAAACAATTGGTTCACTAGCTTTTGTTGAAACAAAAATAAAAGAACTAGTGCTACCTAGTACAGTAAATGAGATTTATAATGATGCATTTTATGGTATGAAAGAATTAACTAAAATAAGCTTATATAAATCCAATTTAACTGCTGATTCTATAGACTATATTAATAGCCTAAAAGGAATAGAAATAGTATATTTATAATATTAGAGATACGAAAAATATACGATTTAATAATTAGAAAATTAAGCAAAAGAAAAATGGCTTGTACAAGCCATTTTTTTGATTTTTAAGCCTCTTTAACAAATGCTATATAAGCTTTATATGCTTCGTATACATCTGCTTTAGATACAGCCTCTTGAGGAGCGTGCATTGAAAGAACAGGTACACCGGCATCGATAACATTCATATTGTAATTACCCATGATGTAGGCAATTGTTCCGCCTCCACCAACGTCAACCTTACCAAGCTCTGCAGTTTGGTAATTTATGTTGTTATCATCCATAATTTTTCTAACCTTAGCCATATATTCAGGCATTGCATCATTACATCCTGATTTACCTCTAGCTCCAGTATATTTATTAAATGTAATACCTTCGCCTAGATAACAAGCATTCTTTCTTTCAAATACTGATGGATATAAAGGATCAAATGCTGCAGATACATCACTTGATAACATGAATGTATTTGTTAAGCATCTCTTTAATAATAGTTCATTATAATTATTATTTTGTAAATTGATTAATTCAGCTAATACATCCTTGAACCATTCAGAATGAGCACCAGTAGCTCCGATAGAGCCAACCTCCTCTTTATCAACTAAATAAGCACAAGTAGTACGCTTGCATTTACCTGCATCTAATACAGCTCTTAAAGAAGTATAAGCACATACTCTATCATCATGGCCATAGCCTAAAATCATTGATCTATCTAAGCCTAGGTCACGTGCTTTTCCTTCAGGTACGATTTCAAGCTCTGCAGAAACGAAATCCTCTTCCTCAAAGCCATATTTTTCTTTAATTATATTTAAAATATTTTTCTTAACTGATTCCTTTTCTTCACCTGAAAGAGGTATAGAACCAACTGTGATATCAAGGTCTTCACCTTCAATTACCTTAGCTCCAGCTTTTTGTAATTTTTCAGCACCTAAATGTGGTAATAAATCTGTTATTACTAAAACTGGATCATCAGGATTTTCACCAATATTAATATTTTTAATAGAACCATCCTTTAAACAAATAACACCATGGATTGCAAGTCTAATTGTTACCCATTGATATTTAATGATACCACCATAGTAGTGAGCATCTAGCATTGCATAACCATTTGATTCATATAGTGGATTTTGCTTTATGTCAATTCTAGGTGAATCGATATGAGCACCTAAAACATTTAATCCTTTTTCAAGTGGCTCATCTCCAATAACAAATATACAAATGTTTTTGTTTTTGTTTACTGCATAAACCTTATCTCCAGGATTTAATGATTTTAATGTTTCATAATTTTTGAAACCTAATTTCTCAATTAAATCAATTGAATAGCTTACGCATTCTCTTTCTGTCTTGCATAAAGAAATAAAGTCTTTATATTCATCACAGAATTTCATTAAATCTTTGTATTCTTGGTCGTTATATTTTGACCATGCATTTTTTTTGTACATCTTTAAAACCTCCAGGTATTATTATAACATAATCATTTATTTTATAAAATAAATTATTAATATTAAAGATAGTATGATATAATTATTATAGTGTGATGCTAAATGGTGGTGATTGTCGTGGATGATAATAAAGAAAGATTACAAAAGGTTATGGCCTCTTGTGGTGTAGCATCTAGAAGAAAGTGTGAAGAATATATAACTGCAGGTAGAGTTAAGGTTAATGGCGTTGTTGTAACTGAACTAGGAACTAAGGTTTCAAAAAAGGATGTAATTCATGTAGATGGAGTAGAAATAGCTCAAAATGAATTAGTTTATTATGCTTTAAATAAGCCAACAGGTTATATAACTGCAGTAAGTGATAAATTAGGTAGAAGGACAGTTATGGATTTAATTGATCCTGAAACAAAAAAGACAAGAATATTTCCTATTGGTAGATTAGATTATGATACATCAGGATTATTACTTTTGACTAATGATGGAGATTTATCATATCGTCTTACTAGAAGCGAAAAGGAAGTAGAAAAAATATATCAGGTTAGAGTTGATGGTATTATTAACCAAAATGCAGTCACAAGCCTTATGAAGGGTGTAATGATTGACGGAAAGAAAACTAAACCTGCCCATGTTGAGGTTATCAGCATGGATTCTAAAAATAAATCTACGCTTATAACAATTGGTATAACTGAAGGAAGAAATAGACAGGTTAGAAAAATGTGTGAAGAGGTCGGCTTCCCAGTAAAAAAATTGAAGAGGATTTCTTTTGGTGGTGTAACACTTGAAGGGCTATCTGTAGGTGAATATAGAGCCCTAAAACCACATGAGATTAAGAAATTATATAGTTTGTAATGAAACCTATTTTATGGTAAAATATAAAGACGAGGTACAAACATATGGAAAAATTTGTTGTGGCTATTGATGGGCCAGCAGGCAGCGGAAAATCATCAATTTCAGCTCTTATTGCTGAAAAAAAAGGCTTCACGCACATAGATACAGGCGCAATGTATCGTGCGGTAACGCTTGAAGCTTTAAACAGAAAAATTAATTTAGAAGACGAAAATGAATATGATTTCGTAAACAAAATCAATGTTTCTTACGAAAAAGGAAAAACATTACTAAATGGTAAAGATGTTTCTAAGGAAATAAGAACAGAGGAAGTAACAAATAATGCTTCATTGGTTGCGAAATACAAAATTGTAAGAGATAGAATGGTAGAATTCCAAAGACAATCTGCCTCTTTAGGCAAGGTTATTATGGATGGCCGTGATATCGGAAGTATCGTATTACCTAATGCGGATTTAAAAATCTTTTTAACTGCAAAGGCAGAAGAAAGAGCAAGAAGACGCTGTAAGGAAAATGCTGAAAAAGGTATTGAATCTGATTTTGAAACGATTTTAAAGGAAATAAAGATTAGAGATTACAAGGATTCACATAGAGAAATTGCACCACTAAAGGTATGTAAGGATGCAGTTATAGTTGATACGACTAATATGACTATCGATGAGGTAGTTAATCATATAAGTAATTTGATTGATGAGAGGTATAAGAAAATGACAACAAAGGAATCAAGCTTTGAAGAATTATTAAATAGTTATGAATCTAAAACAGTAAGACCTGGTGATATTGTAGAAGGTGTTGTAGTATCAATTCCAGATGACAAGACAGTTTTACTTGACATTCATGAATTTACAGAAGGAACATTACATCTTAATTATTATACAAAAGACCCTAATGTTACATCATTCAAAGGCCTTGTTAAGGTTGGAGATAAACTTACTTGTAAGGTAACTAAGGTCGAAAAAGATTTAGGTAGAAGAAATGATGAACATAATAAAATCTTATTATCTAGATTAGACCAAGTTAAAGATGAAGCATTTAAGGATATCATTGCCGCAAAAGAGGAAGGCAAAATAATTGAGGTTAAGGTTAATAGAGAAGTTAATAGTGGTTTCTTATGCCAATATAACGGAATCGAATTATTCATGCCTAAGAGCCAAGCTTTAAAGGATACAAAGGTTAATGATGTAGTTGAAGCTAAAATTATCGAGGTTGAAGAAAACAGAAAGCGTGCAGTTATTTCTTCAAAGGTAATTGAGCATGAAAGATATATTGAAAACAGAAATGCTGAATTAGATAAGATTAACGTTGGTGACGCACTTGAGGGTGAAGTAACTAAGGTTGAAAAATATGCAGCATTCGTAAAGGTTGGTAATGTTACAGGTATTATTAAAGCTCGTGATGTTGCCCATGAATTCGTTGATATCACTACAGTATTAAATGTTGGTGATAAGATTAATGTTAAGGTATTATCTAAAGATAATGGTAAATTATCATTATCAAGAAAAGCATTATTAAAAACTGCTTACCAAATGTATAAAGAAGAGCATAAGGTTTCTGATAAGGTACAAGGTAAGGTTACTAATAAGCAACCAGGATATTTATTAATTGAATTAGCACCTAATCTAAAGGGCTTATTACATCAAAGTGAATATTCTTGGAATCCAAATGATAATTACAATAATCAAGTAGTTATTGGAGATGTAATTGATGTTGCAATCATCAATATGAACGATGAAAAGGAAAGCATCAGATTATCAAGAAAGGCATTAATGGATAATCCTTGGGATAAGGTTGAAGCAAAGGCTGGAGATATAACAGAAGCTAAGGTAAAAGAAATCAAGAAAAATGGTTTAGTTGTTGAAGCATTCGGTGTTGATGGCTTTGTTCCTGCAGCTGAAACAACAGTAGAGGCAGGTAAGGCTTTATCTGATTTCTATGCAGAAGGTGATTCTGTAAAGGTTATCGTATTAGATGTTAATAAGAACGAATGGAAGCTAAAATTATCTATTAAGAAGCTTCAAGATAAAGAAGAAAGAGAAAAGTTTGAAAAATACCTAAAGGATGAAGAAATCTCTACATCTTTAGGTGACAAGCTTAAAGAATTAGAAAAATAAAATATTATTAATTGGTGGTGAATAATTATGTTACCTAAAGTAGCAATAGTAGGTAGACCAAATGTTGGTAAATCTACTCTATTTAACCGTATTATCGGTGAAAGATTATCCATTACTGATGATCAACCTGGTGTAACTAGAGATAGAATTTATTCTAGAGCATCATGGCTGTCAAAAGAGTTCTTTTTGATTGATACTGGGGGCATCGAGCTTAGCAATGCTCCCTTTTTAACAGAAATTAAAGCCCAAGCTGAAATAGCTATGGAAGAGGCTGATGTTATTATTTTTGTTGTTGATTGTCGTAGTGGTTTAACAAATGACGATACTTATGTCGCAAAATTGTTATATAAAACAAATAAACCAGTTTTACTTGCTGTAAATAAGGTTGATGATCAAAAATTTAGAGAAAATGCTTATGAATTCTATTCATTAGGCTTTGGTGATCCAATTGTTGTTTCATCAAGCCATGGTGTTGGTATTGGTAATTTATTAGATGAGGTTATAAAGCATTTTCCTAAACAAACTGAAGAGGTTAATGATGGAGCAATTCATTTTTCAGTTATTGGTAGACCTAATGTTGGAAAATCAAGTTTAACTAATGCTTTATTAAATGAGAATCGTGATATTGTATCTGATATCGAAGGAACTACACGTGATTCAATCGATACAAGATTTAAAGCATATGATAAAGAATATGTAGTTATTGATACAGCAGGCTTAAGAAAACGTGGAAAGATTTATGAGAATATTGAAAAATATTCAGTTATTAGATCAATTGATGCCATTGGTAGAAGTGATTTAGTATTACTATTGATTGATGCATCTGTTGGTGTTATCGATCAAGATCTACATGTTGGTCAGTATATTGATGAATATAAAAAGCCTTGTATTATTGTTGTTAATAAATGGGACTTGGTTGATAAGGATTCAAAGACAATGCAAAATTTTGAAAAGGATATTAGAGATAAATTCAAATATCTAGATTATGCACCTATCGTATTCCTATCAGCAAAAGAAAATAAGAGAGTACATACTCTATTCCCTGCAATTAACCAAGCATATGAAGCTTATCATAAGCATATTAAGACATCAGTATTAAATGATGTAATAATGGATGCACAAGCAATGTTCCCTGCATCAGATTTTAATGGCGGAAAGCTTAAAATTTATTATGCACAACAGGTTGGTGAATTACCTCCAACATTTACACTATTTGTAAATGACCCTGCATTCTTACATTTTTCATATTATAGATATCTTGAAAATCAAATTAGAAAGAATTTTGATTTTTATGCTACACCTATAAAGATTGAATTTAGAAAGAGGGATTAGAATCATGAATATTTCAATTATTGGTGGTGGAGCCTGGGGTACAACCTTAGCTCAGCTACTTGCTGATAATGGCAACAATGTTTTAATTAGAGATATTAATAACGATTTTGTTAATAAAATTAATAATGAGCATAAGCACCCATTTTTCGATTTAGAAATACCTAAAGCAATTAGTGCCACAAATGATTTAAAGAAAGCTTGTGATTTCTCTGATATATTAGTTCTTTGTGTTCCAACAAAGGTAATGAGAATGGTATTAAGAGAAATCAATCAAACAATAACTTCAAAGAAGCTATTTGTTAATGTGTCAAAAGGTATTGAGCCTGAAACTTCATATAGAGTTAGCCAAATTGTTGAAGAAGAAATAAAAAATAATTTAAGAGGCTATGTAGCATTATCAGGTCCAAGCCACGCTGAAGAGGTTATATTAAGAAAATTAACAGCATTAACTGCAGCATCAACTGATTTAAATTTAGCTATTGAGGTTCAAAATATATTCTCTAATGATAAATATTTAAGAGTATATTCATCAGATGATGTAATCGGTGTTGAAACTGGTGGCGCAATGAAAAATGCCATCGCAATTGTATCAGGTGTTGCATCTGGTATGGGACTTGGTGAAAACGCACGTGCATTTTTAATCAGTCGTGGTATTAAAGAAATAGTAGCAATAGTTCAAGCTCTAGGTGGAAGCATCGAAACAGCATATGGATTATCTGGTGTTGGTGATTTAATTGTTACTGCATCATCAATGAATTCAAGAAATTTCCAATGTGGCTTAAAAATAGGTCAAGGTATGTCAGTTGATGAAGCAGTAGGCTCATCAGCACAAACTGTTGAAGGCATAAGAGCAATCGAGGCTGGATATGAAATTGGTAAAAAGTATAATTTAGATTTACCTATTATAGATGTCGCATATGAGGTTGTTCATGGCAAGGTTGGTGCTAAAGAAGCATTACAATTCTTGTTATCTAGAGATTTAAAAACTGAAAAATATTGGTAAAAGCAATCTTCGGA
>OCVV011317550.1_pt1 | contig 14170 bp, 13 predicted proteins | sample 1539721 | NCBI WGS metagenome assembly OCVV01 (sample SAMN02144230, study PRJEB22623) | gut metagenome | biome: sheep rumen | host: Ovis aries | place: New Zealand
CATCCATCGAGTAAAACAAAACGGCCACCCCTTACGGGATGACCGTTTGTTTTGGTGCGCGAGGCGGGACTTGAACCCGCACGCCCGGAGTGAGCACTAGAACCTGAACGTTTTAGGGCGGTGTTAAACCCCGTTAATTCAGTCCATAATGTTCCGAAAAATCATGCTTTTCGCAAAATATTGTGAACTATTACGCGATATGGTTAAATGCTTCGTTCTAATGATTTGGAAGTTCTTTAGAAAAATCTTTAGAACGATTTTTGCTATCGCAAAAGTCTAGTGTGCTCAACCGGCGGCTCTTTTGCCGCTCCACAGGGCGCTTGCCATCTCTAATTTGGACTCATCCAGGACATGGCTGTAGATGTTCAGCGTAGTCGTAATATCGGCATGGCCGAGCCAAACGGACACGTCCTTGATCGTGAAGCCCATGTTCAGAAGATTCGTCGCGGCGGAGTGGCGAAGATCGTGCAGACGGATGTTCGGAAGCTCGGCGTCCTCAATGATGTCCTTGAACTTACGGGAGAGATAGGCGGGCTTGATTACCGTCCCATCCTCCTTCGCGCATACATATCCGTCATCTTGGTAAGTGTTGCCGTACTTGTTCTTATCCTTTTTCTGCTTTGCCTTTACCGCTTTCAGATACTCGCAGAACTCCTCCGACATCGGCAGCGTCCGGTTGCTGGCGTCGCTCTTGGTATCCTCCACGAAGACGATCTCCGTGCCGGAGGTGACGACCGTCGCCCGAATGGTGATACTCTTCTTCTCGAAGTCCACCGCATCCCATTTCAGGCCCAGCGCTTCGCTGCGGCGCAGCCCGTAGGACACGATCAGCATCAGCGGGACTTCGATCTTCGACCCGGCCGCGGCCTCTTTCAGTTTGGCGATCTGCTCCATCGTATAGAAGGAGCCGGTCTGCTTTTTCTTTTTCCGGGACGGAACCCAGGCGTCCTTTGCCACGTTGGAATTGACGAACTGGTTTTTCCGCGCCCACTCCAGCGCGCTGTAGATGTTGGCATGGTGCTTTTGGATCGTGTTGGCGGACAGCGTTTCCAGCTTCAACCGGTAGTATTGCTCCAGATGATAGGGGCGGAGGTCGCGCGCCTTGATGTTCAGATCCTTGAAATACGGGATGATGTGCGCGTTCATGACCAGCTTATAATTCCGGTAGGTGGATTCCCTCACCCGGCTTTTGCTGTTTTCCAGCCAGAGCTCCAGAATCTCATGGAATTTCAGACTGCTGTCATAGACGACGCCCTGTTCCTCCAGCTCCGCAATGATCTCCTTCATCCGCTGGACAGCTTTGCGCTTGTTTCCTTTTTCCGTCAGGCCGGTGGCGATCCACCGCTGCTTGGGTTTGCCGTTCGGCCCGATCAGATTGAGCACCGCATAATAGTAACCCTTTTTGACTTGTACTGATCCTGTGATATTACCCGACATTCTCTATACCTCCTTCTGTCGGGCGATCACAATTTGTTGCGCCCATATTATAGCATCCCGAAACCAGATCATCAAGGAATTTTCGTGGGATCAGGTACTTCCCCGCCGGGTTTTTGAAGGCGGGGATCGTACCATCCTGGATGTATTTGTATATCGTCTGTCGGCAAAGGTGGAAGACCTCTCCCGCCTGCTGAACCGTCAGCAGGTCCGGTAATTCAATGATATTATTCAATGTCGATACTCCTCTCTCTATGTGCAGATTTGCCGGTATACATCGCCACGATCTCCGGCGGGATCTTGTCCATCTGGCGCTGCAGGTTGTAGAGGTCGGCCTTGAGCTGCGCCTCGTCCAGCTTTCTGGATTTGACCTTGTCATTGGCTGCTTTCAGATCGCCTTTCAGCTCTTCATTTTTGGCCTCCAGATTGCTCTTGTCGGCCTTGAGATCCTTGATGGTCTGCTCATACAGCCGGGCCTTGGTGGCGAAACGGCCGTAATCCGGGATGAATTTGCGGAGGAGCTTGTCCAGCTCCTCCGCGTTTTTCTTGGCGTGGAAGGGATTGGTATCCGCTAAAAGCTCATGGATCCGCTTTGCCTGTTTGTTCAGGTTGGCCGCCTGCTTGAAGACACGGGGCGGGATATGCTCGCGACCGGTCTTGCTGGCGCTCTCACCGCGCTCCAGCTCCGGATACTTGCCGACCATGTGCTCCCAATAGCGGTCCTGCCATGCGGTCAGCGTCTTTCGGTTGCCCAGGATGCGCTTGGCGGAAAGATGTCCGTCCTGCGTGATCGGGGCAAAAGAAACGTGCATATGGGGCGTTTTCTCGTCCATATGCACGACGGCGGAGATCAGGCGATCCTCGCCCAGCTCCTGTTTGAGGAAATCCACGGCGTGCTCAAAGAAGCCTCGGATCTCGCTTTTCTTCTTGCCCTTGAAAAACTCCGGACTTGCTGTGATCAGTGTTTCCACGATCCGCACACTGTCGCTGCGAACACGGGGACACTCATACTGCTTGATCAGCGCCTCGGACATAGCGCGGTATTTGTCCGTGGGCTGGATGATGTGGAAGTTGTCCTTGCTGCGGCTCGTATCCACATCGGGATTGCTGGCGTATTTCTCCTTGGTACGCTCGTTGTGAGCCTCGATGTTGCTGATCTCCGGCCCCTTGTATTTGGCAAAGCGTAGGATGGCAAACTGTCCTTTATCCATCAGCGTTCCCTCCTCTTCTGCCACACGATGTCGTAGCCCAGCACATCGGCCAGCTCGATGACCTCGCGATAGCGGATGCTCTCCCGCTGGAGCTTGGCCGAGAGGTTGGAAATGCTGTCGCTCCAGCCGTAATCGTCATGCAGGCGCTCCAGCACCTCCTGCATGGTAAAGCCTGCGCGCACGATGTGCGCCTTGATCTCATTTCTTGTATTATTCATTTTTCCTCCATTCATTTTTATAGAAGTGTTATGATGCTCAGGTCATAAGCGGCCTGTTCGACTTTCCGGATTTGAGGTATCTTTCGCGGAGCTGGAAAGAAGCCCGCGAAGCCGTAAAGCTGGTTCGCCCATTCGAGAAGCGCGTTTCGGGAAAGCTTTGCGATCCTTCCGGCAAGTTTTATCCGAAAAAGAAAACAGCCCTCTCCGGGCTGCCAAAACACGCTTCCTATGGAATTGAAAAAGTGCAGCGACTGAAATCATCTGTACATCCGTACTACCGTCCCTCGCGTCAGAGGAAGCCAGCTCCATTCCGTTTCCGGGGTTTACGAAAGGGCCCCGAAAACTGCATATCCGCTGTCTCCCTCTTCCTTTCCCCGTCGAACCCACTCCGTTGGGCTTCGATGGGGACCCCGTTATAGCAGGGAATAAATCCCGATGTAGCCCCGAACCTGACGGCCATGGGCATTGACCTTGTTCGTCGGCTCCAGGTTGTATTCCGGAGCCAGCGCCGCCATCTGCAGGCAAAAGCTGCGTGTGGTCAGCGGCTTGTCGGCGTTGTCCTCGCACCAGAGCTCGTACAGTTCATAGAGCCGTTGGGAGCTGATGTCGAAGTCCGCCTTAAAGCCGATGTAGCCCTCGGATTTCAGGAATTCGATCACGTTGTTGCTCTCGGTCATGCTCTCCTGCATGTTCTCCCGGCTGCGCGCGCTGATCGTGAACCTGTAGTCGTTGGCCTGCAGGCGATGCAGCCCCTCCAGCGCCCAGAGCAAAATGCCCTCGATCTCGCCGCACAGCTTCTCGGAGAGGAACGGATCGTCTACACGATCTTTCGGGCGATCTTTCACCGTCAGGATGATCTGCCTGCGGAAGAAGCCTACACTGCGGTCGTACAGGGATTTCAGTGTCCCGTTGCCGAAGCCGAGGAGCCGTACATACATGGTGCCCTGGTAGCTCTGCTTGCCCTTTTTCTCCAAGTCCATCGGCATTTCCGCCGTGACCAGGGACTTGATGATATTGGTCTGGGGCAGAGCCTCCATTTTCATATCGTCATCCACCAACAGCAGGCCGTATTCCAGATCCGCACGGGCAAAGGGGCTTGTCTCTACCTTGGCGATGCTGCCGTTATACATGTTTGTTCCCAGCAGCGCCGAGAGCACGATCCCCACGCGGGACTTGCCCTCCCCGCCCTTGCCCACCAGCATCAGCATCTTCTGTGCCTTCGTGCTGGGGATCAGGCAGTAGCCCATGAACTCCTGCAGGGTCAGAATGTCCTCCGGGATCAGCAGATCGTTGAGGAAGGAGAGCCATTTTTGCGGGAACGGGGCGTCCGGATCGTAGCGCACTGGCAGGCGATTCAGGCAAAAATCCTTGCTCGTCTCAAAGCGGCCGTCCAGGAACAGCGTGCCGTTGGCCACATGGATGCGGTCATGGTAGATCGGCAGGGGCGACGAATAGCAGCAGGCCCGCAGTGTGTCAAGCAGGGATGTGATCTTACGGGAGAGGCCGCGCCGGACATAGGGCTTGAGCTTTTCAAAGATGGCGTTCTTGATCCAGCCCTCGTCTGTCACCTTGCCGTCCACGGTAAAGAAGACTTCATGGATACAGATCATCGGGTGCTCCGTGCGAAGCTCCTCACAGAACAGCACTTCGTCGACCTTATCGCCGTCCAGCCAGGCCGGGCTTTCAGAAGATGTCGGCATATTCGATCACCTCCTTTTGCAGCAGCGCTTTATAGCGATCCAGCACGCCGCCTTCGGTCAGATAGGCGATTTCGTCCTCTTTCTGCTGTGTTGTGCCCCCGGAAAGCAAATCTGCCAAACATACGATTAAATCGTACATTTGGCAGTTCTGTGCATATTCCGTTGTGATGGGATCGTCCATAGTCTTCGGTGCGGTGTCCCACTTCTGACGATGAAGCCGGACCTCCAGCGCCAGCAGCACATCATGGCAGCGTTTGGCCGGATCGGGCGGCTTGGGCGAGGAAGGCTCGTCGGGATTGAACTCTCCGTTACCGAAGTCTCTGATCAGCTTCTGTGCCGCTTCTCGCAGCGTCAGGTTGAAGTACTTCGCCGTGAAATCGATCACGTCCCCGTCCTCTCCGCAGCCGAAGCAGTGGAAACGCTCGTCCAGCTTCATGCTGGGAGTGTGGTCGTCGTGGAACGGACACACCGCCATCCCGCGACTGTTTACGATCAGCCCATAGTGTTCTGCCGCCTCGCGGGCTGTGACGAGGCTTTTCGCTTTTTCGTAGATTGTCATATGCAATCCTCCTAATGATTGATAGTAGGGACGAATTGTTTGTCCCTCCATGGATGTTATGAGGAAAAAGCGAAAAAACAGGCTAATGGCATGACAGGCCGATTTCAAAAAACATGACAGCGGGACGGAAGTACGGATGTACGGATGATTTCAGTCGCTGCACTTTTTTGAATCCGGGGAATAACGAGAAATCTGTCGGATTGAGTTTTTAAAATTTGTCGGAATGAATTTATAAAATCAATCGGATTGGAGTTGTAAAATCTATCGGATTGTGGTATGCTTTCAGCGTAAGAGGTGATACACATGGCTAAGATCATGGATAAGGAAAAATACATTCCCCGTATTATTGACGCTGCGGTGGAACGGTATCTGGCGACAATGGGCGCGGTCTGTATCGAGGGGCCGAAGTGGTGCGGGAAGACCTGGACGTCTTCCTATCACAGCAACAGCGAGTTTTTGGTCGGTAACCCGGACAACAACTTTCAGAACCGGGCGCTGGCGGAAATGTCCCCCGCCCTGGTGCTGGAGGGAGAGACACCGCGCCTGATCGATGAGTGGCAGGAGGTTCCCCCGCTTTGGGACGCTGTGCGCTATACCGTGGATCAGCGAGGTCAAAAGGGGCAGTTTATTCTGACCGGCTCTGCCACGCCGAAGCGCAAAGGCGTGCTCCACAGCGGAGCCGGGCGGATCGGTAAGCTGCGGATGCGTCCCATGTCTCTATATGAATCCGGGGATTCCAGCGGCAAGGTCAGCCTGCAGGAGCTCTGCGAAGGGAAGCTGACGCCGGCCATCACGGGAGAGGTCGATCTTCGCACGCTTGCCCGTCTGACCGTGCGCGGCGGCTGGCCAGGTAACCTGGATATCGCTGATGCGGATATTTCGCTGCTGCCCGGTGAATACTTGGATGCGGTGATCGACGACGATGTGAACCGCGTTGATGAGACCCGGCGCGACAGCCGGAAGGTCCGTCTGCTGCTGCGATCTCTCGCGCGCAACGAGAGCACGACCGCCACCAACCGGACGCTGAAAAACGACATCAAGGAGAACGACGACGAGGATATCGACGTGGAGACGGTGGCGACTTATCTGGATATCTTTAACCGTCTGTTTCTCACGGATAATCAGCCGCCGTTCTCTGCCAAGCTGCGTTCCTCTGTCCGGGTCAAGCAGGCGGAGAAGCGGCACTTCTGCGATCCTTCCCTGGCCTGCGCGCTGCTGCGGGCAACGCCGGAGAAGCTGATCGGCGATTTGGAGACCTTCGGTTTCCTTTTTGAGGCCTTATGCGAACGTGATCTGAAGATCTATGCGGAATCCTTCGGCGCACAGCTCTATCATTATCAGGACTATGCGGGCAATGAGATCGACGCCGTAATCGAGCTGCCGGACGGCAACTGGTGCGGCATCGAGATCAAGCTCGGCGCAAACAAGATCGAAGAAGCCGCGGAGAACCTGATCCACATCCGGGATGAGATCGCCAAGGACGGCGGGAAGACCCCCTCCGCTTTGATCGTCCTCTGCGGGCTGTCCAATGCGGCTTATCAACGGCCGGACGGGGTCTATGTCGTGCCGCTCACGGCGCTAAAGAATTGAGGTCAGCTATGGACGAAGACGAACAGATCGAGCAGGCGCTGGATGAAGCGGACGAGGCGGCAGCCGCGACGCAGGAGCGATTGACCGCCGAAGAAGTATTCGCCAGGATATGGCGATCTCGCATAGAAAAACAGAAATAAAAAAAGCGGGCTTGAACCTTTCATGCAGAAGATTCGAGCCCGCAGTTTTTTGCATAAAAGTTGCTTCCAGAAAATTCCAAGTCCCGTTTTTTGGACACCTTTTATGTTACAATCAGGCAAAAATGTGAAGGGGTGATTGCTATGAACATTGCCGAGCCAGCTTTGCTGACGCTGGATTTTTCGCGGGATGAGGTCTCCTATCAAGGCATCACGCTGCCCTCCGGCTCCATCGGCTGCGCGGCGTTGAACATTCCGGACGATGTGATCGAAAAGCTGAAGCAGATCTACCTGCCCTTGCTGGCAGCGGTCGAGGCTGTGAACAAGCTCCGGCTAAAACCGGAGATCCTCGCGCCGTGTGGGGACAGCATCCTGCAAATGTTGGAGTTGATGCAGAAAGAGAACGCGTTCCCACTGCTGGATTACTCGTATTACCTCAAGCGCATCCCGGAAATCTTCACCGAGGAAAACATGAAAAAAACAGTGGCCTATGCAAAGCTCGCTGCCATGAATCTGCCAGCTGCCATGAACGATCAGCTCAAAAGCGGAATTGCGCTCTTGAAGGTAATTACGATCTGCGCGCAGTTGCCGGATTCTCTTGTCATGTTCAAAGAGGGTCTGCTGCCCTTCGCTCAGGCCCTGCATGAAAGCGACCGTGCGCCGGAGGACTATGCCACGGTATTCGGCGAGTTTTTCCCGGAGTCCCCGGAGTTCTCCCTTACTGATCCGGCCTGGATGTCGCTGGTCAATCTGTCCGTGCAGTATCTGAGCACGATCCTGCCGGGCAAGGACGATCCACAGATTGTGAAGCGGATTCACTACGTCTCCTTTGTGGGGATGCTCCGAGCCGATCTCTTCGAGGGGCTTTGTTTCGGCCATGCCCCACGGAAGTGCCCGATCTGCGGAAGATGGTTTCTGACCACCGACGCCCGGCACACGAAATACTGCGGCGGCTTTGCACCCGGCGATCCGAAGGGGCGCACCTGTCGGCAGCTTGGGAATCTGCAGGGACGGGAGAAACGGGAGTTGGCAGACGATCATCCGGTGAAGGTGATCTACAACCGGCGTATGAACACGATCCAGGTTTATCTGCGGCGAGGAACGCTGGATGAAGCGACGGCGGAGAAAATGAAGCGCCTCGCCAGGAACAAGATGGAGCGTGCGATCTCCGACGCCGCCTATGCCAACGGCAGCTATGCGGACGAAATGGAGCAGGAGGCTCTTTTAACAGAAGCCACGAGATAGAAACGATTGGAGGTGAGACCGTGGTGATCTATGTTAAGAAATATCCTTTTTGCATTGAAGAACTGCGCGGTCTCACCATTCTGGAGGCGGAACGGGCATTTCAGCTTTCTCCCGATCCGCCGAAGGTGGAAACTCTCAACGATTACATCGTGATGGCCGTCCGTGGTGATGAAAATGGCTTTCCATTCTTCCTCCACGCGTATGAAGAACGGCTCAACCGGCGCATTCGCAGTTTCCTCTTGCGAGAGGGATTTCGGAATACTGAGCCGGACCGTCTGTTCGATTACAAGCTGGCCTGCGTGCGAGCTATGCTGGAGGTTTTGCCGAGTTACGATCCCAATGGTGGCGCAAGCTTCTTGACCTTCGCGCACCATGACATCGAGAACGCGATAATAGCGCAGCGAATGAACGAAGAAGGCGGCTCCTTTACAAGTCTCGATGAATACAAGTCGGTCCGAAAAGCCGGAAGGCTTTATCGTGAGAATCAGGAGAATATACGAGAGACCATCAAGGCCTTTGCCGAGGCCGAGCATTGCAGTGAGCAAACTGCGGAGGTGCACCTGGCCACGGCGATCAAGAATCGCAGCAGAGAAGATTTCTATCCTCGCACCGAAAGAGACGCCGATGGAAATCTCCATGAACGCGATCCCGACGTCAGCCACGACGATCATTGGGACTACGCATCTGTCCTCTGGGGCTGGGTTCAAACCGAGTGGGTGCAGGAGGCTTTTGAAAAACTCAGCTTCCGGGAACAGACGCTGCTGGAAAAACGCAACGCGATCTGCATGACCTGCGGGCGCGTCAGCGATTGGAAAAAGCGTGTCGGCTTTGAAGATCTCGCCGTGCTGTTCGAAGGCAGCGGAGCCAGCGGCGCAGAACGCGCGTATCAACGGGCGCTGGAAAAGATGATGAAGCATTTGGCCCGGCATGAGTTCTTTCATGTTTTGCAATTGCGGCTGGTTTCGCAGGAGAAGAAAAACAAAAAAATCGCCGCCGCAGTCTACTTGTATGGAGCAGACTACGACGGCGAATGGGGCGAGATCCGTTTTGACTTTTTGAAAAATGAGACCGAGATCGCAAAGCTGGCAGACGGAGATTTTATCAAGAGCCAGCCCTTCGCAAAACGCGCGATCAAAGAAATCCAGGCATTGGGAAATGACACGCTCCCGAAAAAGCTGACAGTTCCGTTTTGGTACGAATGGGAAGCGCCGCTGCAGACCGAAAAGTCTCGCGCTCTTTCCTGCAACGCGCCGCGAAAAGATTCTGACCGCGGCATGATCATCCGTTGGGTTTGATTGGCAAAACGAGAGAACCTGCTTTCATTTTGAAAGCACTCCGGGCGAAAAATCAGAAACATGCTATCATTTTGAAAGCATCTTTTTGAGAAACGTCGCTGCGGCGGGACGTAGCCATGTTTTTCGGTTGCCCCGCAAGGGGGCGAGAAAAACGGCATAAAATATAAAGAACGACAACTTGTTGGAGTTCTTTATATACCTCTTGTTCCGCCGGAAGCGCGGGCTGCATTTCATTTCGCCCTTGCTTCCTTTATGAAAACAGCAGCCAAACTCTGCTCATCCTTTCGCAGTTTTTGGCTGCCGTTTTCGGCGGGTAAAGGTGTGCTGCCCAAGACGGCGGCATCACCCCTTTGCCCGCCTCGCGGAACAAAAGGTATAACACACTAGACCTTGCGAGCAAGATCGTGTGCCAAAGGCAGGCTTTCCCAGCCCTCCTTTGGAAACCTCCTGGGTACCGGCAAAGACATTTCTGAGCGTCAGACAGAACTGTTTTTTTGCCGGTATTCATTTTCCCCCGCGTGCCACAAAAATGCAAAATCGGTTTTTGCGACAGCGAGCGAAAATGAAAAAGAGCATCAGATCTGTACAGAAGGAAGTTAAAATCTGATTCCCTTTTTCGGAAGTCCCTGTTTTTTCCCACTCAAGCTGTCAGCACTTTGTCGACAGCTTGAAGCAGGGCTGACGGGACAATCCCATCAGCCCTTTTTTTGATTAAATCTGGCCAATAGCCTGCTCGGCCATCGCCGAGGAGGAAACCGGCTTCACCCTCGGAACGTTTGCGTAGGGCGAGGGCTCGGGCAAAGGGAGGAATTGCATATACTCATGCATGGCTTCGGCCACTCGCTTGCCCGTGGCAACCGCGTGAACTACGGTGCCCGCCCCGTGGGCGATATCACCGGCCGCGAAGACGCCGGGACGGGAGGTGTGCCCGTCCACGTCGACGGCGATGATGCCGCCGCGCTCTTTTTCAAGCCCCTTCGCCGTGTTGATGATGTTGCTGCCCAGCTCCTGGCTGACTGCCACTATGACGCCCGTGCATGGGTAGAGTTTCTCCGTGCCCGGGATCGGACGCAACTTGCCGTCCTCTCCAAACTCGTTGTCTGCAAAGACGACGCCGTCGTCCCGGATCTCAAGCGGGCTTTTCATCATTTCGAACTCCACGCCCTCGAGCTTGGCATAGCTCGACTCGTACTGGCTCGCAGCGATCTGATCCCGGCGGTTAAAGACGGTGACATAGTGTGCACCGTTGCGGATGGCCGTGCGGGCGCAGTCCATGGCGGAGTTGCCGGAGCCGATGACGATTACCCGCTCACCCAGACGGAAGGCCGAGGGAGAGGCCAAGTAGTTGATCGCGAAGGCCACATGTCCAAGGGTCTCGCCCTTGATATGCAGCGTTTTGGGTCTCCACAGCCCAGCACCGACGAAGATGCTCTGATACCCATCGCGAAACAGGTCATCAAGGCTGATTGCCCCGCCAATGGTTGTGTTGGGGCGGAACTTGATGCCCTTGAGTTCGAGATGTCGGTAGGCGATGTCGTCCAGTACTGCATCTGGCAGGCGAAAATCAGGAATACCGTAACGCATGACGCCGCCAATCTTATCCTTGCTATCAAAGATTGTGACCTGATAACCATAACGAGCAAGAATGATTGCTATGGTAAGCCCTGAGGGGCCAGCACCGATAATGGCAACCTTACGCCCATTGGAGGGAGCGGGGCCTTTTACCATCTGATTGGCATACGTCGTGGAGATGTAGTTTTCAATAACAGAAAAATGCACAGGCACGTCTTTGATTCCGCGAATGCAGTGACCCTCACATTGCTTCTCGTGGTTACATACGATTGAGCAAACGGTAGTAAGCGGATTGTTCTCAAAGAGCATCTTGCCCGCATCATTCAACTTTCCATCCTTTAGGAGCCGGATCACTTCCGGGATGTTCGTGTGGATTGGGCACCCCTCCTGACACCGTGGTTTTTTGCAACCGAGGCAGCGGTTGGCTTCTTCCATTACATGCAGGGCCATATTCATTCCTCCAATCTGCTCACAGCTTAAAGTACTGTTCAGCGTTTGTCACACATATTCCCTCGACAATTGTCCGAAGCGCCTTTTCATCGTTTGGATACTCGCCGTTTTCCACCCAGGAGCCTAAAAGTTCGCAGAGGATGCGGCGGAAATACTCGTGCCGGGCGTAGCTGAGGAAGCTGCGGGAATCAGTGAGCATCCCGACGAAGCCCGCCAGATACCCGTCGGCGGCCAGGGTCGTCAACTGCTCGATCATGCCAGCCTTGTGGTCATTGAACCACCAGGCGCTGCCGTGCTGCACCTTGCCGACGGACTCGCCGGTCTGGAAGGCGCCCATCACGGTCACGAGCGCGGCGTTGTCGTTGGGATTGAGCGAGTACAGTATCGTCTTCGGCAGCTCGCCGGTGTCGTCCAGAGCGCCGAGGAAGGTCGCCAGCTCCTTGATGGAGGGCGCATCGCCGATAGAGTCGATGCCTGCATCCGGGCCCAGCGCGCGGAACACGCGGTGGGAATTATCGCGGATCACGCCGAAGTGCAGCTGCATCACCACGCCCAGGCGGTGGTACTCCCGGCCCAAAGCGAGCAGCAGCGCGGTTTTGAACTGCTTTTCCTCCAGAGCCGTCGGCAAAACGCCGTTTAAGCGCCTTTGGAAGATGGCCTCGACCTCCGCCTCCGTTGCCGGGGCGTAGGGTACGGACTCCAGTCCGTGGTCGGAGACCCGGCAACCGAGGGAGACGAAGAAGGCCAGGCGCTCTTTGAGCACATCGACGAGCTGCGCAAAGCTTCTGATCTCGCCCAGGCGCTTCAGATACTCCGGGTAATCCGGCTTTTCAATGCCCATGGCCTTGTCCGGCCGGTAGGAAGGCAGCACCTTGACGCCGAAGCTTTCGTCCGCGGCGATTTTTTTGTGCCATTCCAGCGAATCCGCCGGATCGTCGGTGGTGCAGAGGGCCTGCACGCGAGAATCCACGATCAGCTTCCGGGCGGAGAGGGTTTTCAGCTTCTCGTTGCAGAGAGACCACACTTCCTCGGCTGTGTCGCCGTTCAGAGCGCCGGTATAGCCGAAATAGTTTCTGAGCTCCAGATGGCTCCAGTGATACAGCGGGTTGCCGATGGCAAGCGAAAGCGTCTCGGCCCACCTCTGAAACTTATCCCGGTCCGTGGCGTCACCGGTGATGTATCGCTCGTCCACACCCGCCGAGCGCATGAGCCGCCACTTATAGTGGTCGCCGCCCAGCCAGACCTGCGTGATGTTGTCGAACTGCCGGTCCTCGAAGATCTCCTGAGGGCTCAGATGGCAGTGGTAGTCGATGATGGGCATATCGGCAGCGTAGTCATGGAAGAGATGCTTTGCCGTCTCGGTGGACAGCAGAAAATCACGGTCCATAAAGGGTTTCATATCCTTTCCTTTTACCTCTTCACTCTGGCACCCGCGCCGCCCATGATGGCCTCGACCTCGTTGACGCTCGCCATGGAGGTGTCGCCCGGGGTGGTCATAGCGAGGGCCCCGTGGGCCGCGCCGTAGTTCACGGCCTTTTCCGCCTCGCCCGTGGTCATCAGCCCATAGACCAGACCGGAGGCAAAAGAGTCGCCCCCGCCCACACGGTCCAGGATCTCGAGGCCGTTATACTCCTTGGACTGGTAAATCTCGCCGTCCGCCCAACAGATAGCCTTCCAGTCGTTGACCGTGGCGGTCTTCACAGTGCGCAGCGTTGTGGCAACGACTTTGAAGTTCGGATAAGTCTCGGCCGCCTTGCCGATCATCTTCTTGTAGCCGTCAAGGTTGAGCTCCTTGAGGTTTTCGTCGTTGCCCTCGATCTCGAAGCCGAGGCAGGCGGTGAAGTCCTCTTCGTTGCCGATCATGACGTCGACGTACTTGGCGACCTCACGGTTGACCTCGCGGGCTTTGTCCAGGCCGCCGATGGCGCTCCACATGGAGGGGCGGTAGTTGAGGTCGTAGGACACCACGGTGCCGTACTTCTTCGCGGCCTTGCAGGCGGCGATGACCGTCTCGCAGCTCTGCTCGCTCAGCGCCGCGTAGATGCCGCCGGTGTGCAGCCAGCGAACACCCAGTGTGCCGAAGATGTACTCAAAATCGAAGTCCTCGGGCGTGGCCTGGGAGATCGCGGTGTTGGCCCGGTCGGAGCAGCCCACCGCGCCGCGGATGCCGAAGCCGCGCTCGGTGAAGTTGATGCCGTTGCGGCAGATCCGGCCGATGCCGTCGGTCTTTTTCCAGTAAATCAGATCGGTATTCACGCCGCCCTGCTCGATGAAGTCCCGCATCAGCTTGCCGACCTCGTTGTCGGCGAAGGCGGTGAGAACGGCGGTGTTCAGCCCGAAGCACTTGTGCAGGCCGCGGATCACGTTATACTCGCCGCCGCCCTCCCAGGCGCGGAAGCTGCGGGCGGTGCGGATGCGTCCCTCGCCGGGGTCCAGGCGCAGCATCACTTCGCCCAGGGACACCGCGTCAAAGCGGCATTCTTTTCTCAGCCTCAGATTCAGTTCCATGCTCATTTCCTCGCTTCCTCGACGATTTCCCGGGATTTCTTGCAGAGCTCGGTGATCTCGTCCCATTTATTGTTGTCGATCAGGTCGGCGGTCACCATGTAGCTGCCGCCGCAGGCCGCAATCACCGGGCAGGAGATATACTCCTTTAGGTTTTTCAGCCCCACGCCGCCGGTGGGCATGACCTTGAACATCGGGAAGGGCGCGGAGAGCGCCTTGATCTTGGCAAGGCCGCCCGACTGCTCGGCCGGGAA
>OCVV012848051.1_pt1 | contig 14167 bp, 16 predicted proteins | sample 1539721 | NCBI WGS metagenome assembly OCVV01 (sample SAMN02144230, study PRJEB22623) | gut metagenome | biome: sheep rumen | host: Ovis aries | place: New Zealand
CTAGCATCGGTATGTGTACATGCACCAGTACCGGACCCGGCACCGGATCAGGATCAGAATTTTTCAGTGTTACTTAAAATGGGGTGTTTCGTACTTGTATAAATCTTATAAATGTTTTATAATATAGACTGGTTCCCGGTATATAATCCATTACAAAGGAGGTGCAGACAATGAAGAAAGCAGCTATTTTTACGGTTTCTCTACCTCAGGATATGATTGATCTAATTAATGAGTATGCAGCATTAACGGAACGTAGCAGATCAGCAGTAACACAGGAAATTATCACACTGGGCATGGGTGTTATCTCAGACAAGTACAACGAAATGAAAGCAAAGGAGAATGTATAATGATTCGTGTATTAAAATCTTTTCATCGGACTATTGAGTACATCACGCACGATGACAGAAGCAATGGCTATATCGTATTGGTGGACATGGGGAAATGGTGTGACCAGTGCTTTGAAGGATCATATGCTGAATGCCTGGACTATGTTAGAGCAAGCCAGAAATGCCCTGATGGGTTTTTGATTCCGTATTATAATAAGGAGCATGCAAAGATATGCCACAGTATTTAATTATTGCGCATCTAAAATCAGATATTAAATCATCAATATTCACACTGTTCGCAGCAGATGACGATGAGAGACAACGACACGTATATGAATTGATGAATTTTGGTTTTCGGGTATCTGTTTATGAGTGGTATGAACCGGAAGATGATAATGAGATGCCCTATTATAAAATCCTTTGCGAGTGTTTCCGATTAGATTAATAGTTAGTTGGCCCGGACCCGATCCGGGCCGATCCTATCTTGTAACGTGAGGTGATAACATGGCCCGTAGGAATACACAGGCAATTGCGAATAAAGTTATGTCCATGACCAGTGCAGACTGGTCCCGTGATTCATTAATGCAGATGCCTGAGAGGGAACTTAGACAGATTTATACGCAGCAGCGAGATATTGAACGCAAACGTATTGCAGCACTGGAAAAAGCTGGGTATGGTCAATCAGATATCCTGCAAAGGTTTGATCTGGCTCCGAAACTGTCTACCATCAAAAGCAAAGAAGCATTGGTAAACGAACTAAAGGAAATGCATCTTTTCCTAGGCATCCGGACCTCTACTGTATCCGGACAGAAAACAGCTGAAAAGCGCCTGATCAAAAATATGGAAGATATAGCCGGGAGGCCATTATCAGCAGATGAGGCCAAGCGCTTGGCTAAATTGATGGATAAAGTGGGATCAGCAATTAAAGATAAAAACGCACGTTATAAAGTGGCTACCGCTATGATGGTGGCAGCCAATCAGAAAGCAATCAAAAATCCGGAAAAATTCTTTTCAGATATTAAATTCTGGGAGAAGAACATAGACAAACTGAATGAAGTCAGTAAAATCACGACTCCAACAGGCAGGGCCTCACAGTCAGCAGCTGCATATCGAAAAGCCATTAATTTTTACGATCGTCTGAATAAATTTGTAGGGGAGTGACAATGGATGTCTGCAGGCACACAGATAAAAATTGTCGGTCCGTATGAATTTCCATTTGAAGATTTCGCAAAGATTAAAAACGTTAAACGCCCCCGGAAGAATAAAGGCAATGAGAATAAACCGGATATCATGGATATTGTCACAGCATTTGACATTGAGACAACACGAATTGAATCAATTAATCAGTCTGTCATGTATACATGGCAATGGCATTTTTCCTCTCCGTTAAATGTTTGTGTAGTGGGCCGGACATGGCCTGACTTTCTGGGATTCATCGAACTGCTGAAATTTAACATGCCGGAAGGTACAACGTTGATAGTCTATGATCACAATCTGGGTTATGAATTTCAATTTCTGGCAGCATTTTATCCTTTTAAGGATGAAGAAGTAAAAGCCGTGAAATCACGTAAAGTCTTATCCTGTACCATGTATGATAAATTTGTTTTCCGTGATTCACTGCTGCATACTAATATGAGTCTGAAAGAATTTCTCAAGAAAATGAATGTGGAGCATCAGAAGGTGTCTGGTGCAGCATTTGACTATACGAAACAACGTTACGCCTGGACTCCATTATCCGATCTGGAAATGAAATACATCACACATGATGTTATTGGACTATGTGAGGCCATTGAAGCAGAGATGAAGATGGACGGAGACACATTGCACACGATACCATTAACATCAACCGGATATGTTCGCCGGGATGCCAAAAAGGCACTATATTATGAATCGCACATGGGAAGGATACCGGACATGCTGCCGGAATGGGATGTATACGTGCTGCTCCGGGAGGCATTCAGAGGCGGAGACTGTCATGCAAACAGATATATAGCCGGGGACATATTGCATAATGTACACAGCTATGATCGGAGCAGCTCCTATCCGGATGTGCTATGCAATTGTGATTTTCCAATGTCCAGATTCGAGAAAGTCCCCGTTCCGGTGGAAAAGGAACAGATAGCAGAATTTATTAATGAACATGTAGCATTTGTTATGCGTGTGAAAATAACAGGATTATATCTGAGAAATAAATACTGGCCTGATCCGTATCTATCCAATGATAAATGTACACATGTGGAGCAGGCGAAAATTGATAATGGTCGTATTCTGAGAGCAGCCGAATTGCAGACAACGATAACAGATGTGGATTTTCTGATTATTCTGGAGCAATATGATTGGGACACACTCTACATTGAAACATGTTATAAAGCGAAATATGGTCCGCTTCCCAAAGCATTTATCACATTAATAACTGACTACTATAAACGTAAAACCAGACTAAAGCAGGATAATAAAGACCCGAATTTTGATCCGTTTCAAGAGATGCTCTACAATAAACTGAAAAATAAACTCAATGCCCTGTATGGCATGTGTGCACAGGATCCTGTTAAAGAAAATATTTTGTATGCCGGAGGTGAATGGAAAGTGGACGATGTCCCCCGGCAGCAGCTGCTGGAGAAATACAACGAATCAGCGTTTTTACCATATCAGTGGGGAGTATGGTGCACATCATGGGCGAGATTCAGATTGTACGAAGGAATCAAAATAGCAGGGCCGTATAATTTCTGTTACTGCGATACAGACAGTGTTAAATTTCTGAACGATGCCGATTTTTCAAAATTCAACCGTCGTGCTATTCGATGGTCCAAACAGTCAGGAGCAGCCGGAGAGGATCCATCCGGGAAAATGCACTATATGGGAGTCTTTGAACAGGAGCATGATTATTACCGTTTCCGGACGTGGGGAGCCAAAAAGTATGCATATCAGTATGAGGAGAACGGCCCCACAAAAGCGACAATATCCGGTGTTGTCAAAGCAGCTGAGTTTGACGAAAAAGGGGAACCTGTAACGCTATCCGGAGGCATGGAGCTTGACAAGTACGGAGGCCTGGAGGCATTCCGGGAGGGGTTTGTATTCCGGGAGGCCGGAGGCCTGACCCCGATCTATAATGATGATAACTATGGAACATACCATATTGATGGGCATGAAATTGAAATCACATCAAATGTTTGCCTTGTACCATCTGAGTATACAGTGCATCTGGGAAAGGATTATAAAGAGCTATTGACGGAGGAGGATATAGAAAACCTCAAAAGGTTAGGCCTCCCCGGATGGCAGGAAGAATAAACGCTTGCATTTTATAAACATTTATAGTATACTTTAATTCCCGGATGTGCCTGCCGGGAATACAAAATAATAATGAAAGAAGGACAAGAAAATGGCAAATGTACTCCGTAAATTCCCCGAAACGATGACCCCCAAGGAACTGTATCTTATGCTCAAGAATCCTGATTCCGTGAAAATGTCCGATGCTAAAGGCGCTGTTCTTCATCCTGAGGCGTATGTGCTGTTTGAGGACGTGAATCAGGGCAGTGGTGAAGTTGTGAAGATTGTTTCCATCCGCTCCGGCGGCAAGGTGTACGCTACCAATTCTGCATCATTCATCCGTGAATTTGATATGATCGCTGAGGCCTTCGGAGCCGAGATGCCGGATATCAAAGTTACGACCGGGAAATCCTCCAAGGGCAGGCAGTATATCAGCTGTGCCGTTGAACTGTAATTATCCACAAGATACACACACCCTGTGCAAAACTGCACAGGGTTTTTCTGTAAGGAGTGTTGATTAATGGGAATGTATCTGGAATCAGGATATATTAATATTGATTGGATAGTTTCACGGGAAACAATTTTTAATGTGTTAATTGGTGCCCGTGGGATCGGGAAAACATATGGTGCTCTGGACTATTGCAAAGAAAATAAAATAACTTTTCTATATCTCAGAAGGACCCAGACACAGGCCGATGTAGCAGGCAGCCCGATCTATTGTCCAATGAAATCAATCACGCCGGATATCTATCCGGATCGATCAGGAAAGAATCTGTATCAGCTGATCGATAAAGATAAAAATGTTTATGGATATATTGCTGCCCTGTCTACGTTTTCCAATCTGAGAGGATTTGATGCCTCAGAAATTGATTGGATTATTTTTGACGAATTTATCCCCGAATCTTCCGAGCGGACCATGAAAAATGAGGGCGAGACATTTCTAAATCTGTATGAAACTGTGAACCGTAACAGGGAACTGAAGGGAAAAAAGCCTGTGTTCGTTCTGCTGATGGCAAACAGTAACCAGATAGCTTCCAGTATCCTTCTGCAGCTGCAGCTGGTCCGCCCAATTGCCAAAATGATCAAAGGGAAACAATCCTACTGGTATGATAAGGAACGATCTGTATCTATCATTTATCCGATTGATTCGCCAATCTCCCAGAGGAAAGCAGGGACCGCACTGTATAAATTGACAGGTGCAGGATCATTCGCTGATATGGCATTGTCCAATGTGTTTGCAGATATGGATGATCCCATGATCAAAAGCAGACCATTGAACGAATACAAGCCATTGTGCGCAATTGGAGAAATCTGCATATACAGGCACAAAAGCAGAAACGAATATTATATATCCGGTCACATCTCCGGAAAACCGGAAAGATATACATTGTCACAATCTGATATTCTCCGGTTCAGAAAACACTATCTTTGGCTGCAGCTTGCGATCCTCCAGAATCAGGTATATTATGAGGACAAAGTTGTGCAGTTGATACTTGAAAAATACACAGGATAATTGCTATAATGTAATAGCTACTTATGTAGGGCTTATGACAGGCCCCGGAAGGGCTGCCCGGAATCGTCAATTCACGAATACATAAGTAGCTATTTTCTAAAATAAGGGGATGTGTTTGTATGGTTGACAGCATTGTACAGATTGTGTCTACAGTAGGTTTTCCGATTGCGTGTTGTGTTGTGATGTTCGCCATGTGGGACAAGGAACGGGAGGCGCACGATGCCGAAGTGAAGGAAATCACGAAAGCTATCAATAATAACAACACTCTCCTGCAGCGCCTTCTGGAGCATTTCGCCGGTGGTGATAATAATGATTGATGGCCCCCAATTTTCGCAGTGCGCTTATGCGTTTTGTGGGCTGGGTATCAAATATTCCGTACTAGACTGCCAAGGATTTGTTGAACGTGTGCTGCTGGCTCTGGGTGTAAAATGTAACTATCTGGGTTCCAATGATATGTTTCGCCATATGTGCAGCGAGACAATGGAAAAATCGGAATGTATCAGACGATACGGAAAAATCCCCGATGGTGCTTTGCTCTTTGTCGTGAAACATGATGGCAAGGAGCCTAAACGTTACAAAGATGGATTCAACGCCTCCCATGTTGGCATATGTACCAATAAAGGATATGGTGCTGCTGAATCGTCCACCGGAGGCGTAAAGCAGTGCAAGCAGACAAAATTCACACACGTTGGATTGTGCAAATACATAACATATTAAATAGGAAGGAATGATATCATGCTCGACATTTTGACCGCCCGGCAGCTGCTGCAGATGGGATATAAACCTGATGAAATTGCGGCCCTGGACAACAATGATCCCAATCCGGACCCGGCGCCGGAACCAGTCCCGGACCCAGTGCCGGAGCCTGCACCTGATCCTGCTCCTGATCCTTCACCTACTCCGGCAGCTGATCAGAAACAGGTGCTAACCATGATTCAGCAGCTGACAAGCAATATGGACAAAATGCAGAAGCAGCTGCAGGCGCTTGCGATCCGTGATATCGGAGCGCCGGATATTCCCAGAAAAGCCACAGCGGAAGAGATTCTGTCTCAGATGCTGCAGCCTTATAAAGATAATAAAGACAAGGGAGGAAAATGATAATGGATTCCATGTCGATTGTACAGGCCAGCACAGTACTCAATAGTATCTATGCGCAGGCCACAGGTAAAACGGCCCCGGTGGCAACGAACACCGCAGAATTTGTGGCGCAGGCAACCACAGCACTAAAAACCGGATATGATCCTGTGATTAATGCCATTTCACAGGTGATTACCAGAACGATCTTTTCTATCCGACCCTATTCCGCCAAATTCGGAATGCTGAGCAAAACGCAGGAGCAGTGGGGAAACCATGTACGCAAACTGTCTGCAATCGATGGCGCTCTGGAAGATGACCAGCGCCTGCCTCTGACAGATGGACAGAGCGTGGACCCGTGGAAAATTAACAAGCCCAAAGCCCTGCAGACGAATTTCTATGGTGAAGATACGTATCAGCGCTCTGTAACCATTTTCAAAAATCAGCTTGATACTGCCTTTACCGGGCCGGAAGAATTTGCACGGTTTATCTCCATGGTTCTGCAGAATATCTATGATCAGATCGAACAGGTGCATGAAAATACTGCCCGTATGACAATTGCTAACAAGATTGCAAGCAGCATTCATGGAAACAATACTGTTGAACTGCTGACAGCGTACAACACCCAGACAGGACTCAGCCTGACCAAAGAAACAGTCTACAGGCCCGATAATTTCCGTCCGTTTGCGCAGTGGGCATTTGCCTTTATTAATGACCTGGCCTCCAAAATGACCGAGCGTACCCTGCTCTATCATACGAACATTACCGGAAAAGAAGTTATGAGGCATACACCGCTTGACAGAATGCAGGGCTACTTTATGCATAAATTCCTTCTGGAAATGCAGACGATGGCAACCGCTAATACGTTCAATTCTTCCCTGCTGACCATGCCCAGCAGACTGGAATCTGTGAATTTCTGGCAGGGCATTACGGATCCTCAAGCGCTCAATGTGACAGCTGCCATTCTGGACCCGACAACCGGACTCCATACGACTGCTGAAGTTGAAAGTGATAGCCTGATCGGATATCTGATGGATGAAGAAGCAGCCGGATTTACCACGGTCAATGAGTATGCACTCAGCACCGGAATGAATGCCCGTGGCGGATACTCCAATACGGTATGGCATTTTACCGAGCGCTGGTGGAACGATGATACTGAAAACGGTATCGCAATCCTGATGGAGTGAGTAACAAATGAGAGCAATTCTGTATAAACTCGCAAAACGCAGAAACAGCACGTTACGGCCTGATACAGAATTGAACGAATATGTAGAAACGGAGGTAGTGTTGAAAGATGCTACCTCCATTCTGCATCCGGATATTTCTGTAGCATCTGACTTGAGTGCATATAATTATCTGCATCTCCCGGATTTAAACCGTTATTATTTCATTATTGAATGGACCTACGACAGAGGCAGATGGATTGCATCCTGTGATGTGGATGTACTGGCATCGTATTACACAGCAGTCTATACCTACAGTGGATACGTGCTGCGCTCCGCCTCTGCTCCTTCCGGCCTGATCCCGGATGAATTAGCGCCCAGATATCAGGATGTTGCCCTGTCTACTGTATCCATTGCCTCTCCATGGATCGCCAATTTGAATGCAGGCGTGTTTGTGGTTGGCATCATTAATAACGATGCTGGAGCATATGGTGCCGTATCCTATTATGTTATGACGGCACCACAGATACAGGCACTGAAAAACCAGATGATGAACACAAACATCATACAGCCGGATTCAACCTTTGAAGATATTGTTGGTATTTCAAAGGATTTGTTTGAGGCCATGTGGAACCCTATCAAATACATAACATCCTGCATGTTTTTCCCGATTGCCGGATTCGGAGGAGGCACTGAAAAACCGTATCTTCCTTTAGGATGGTGGACCAGTAACGTAACAGCAACCCAGATACTTCCAACACCATACGGAAATAAACTGGAAGATGTGCAGATCCCGAAACACCCACAGAGCGCAGACAGCAAATATGCATATTTGAAGGGGTCCCAGTATAGCAGATATGTGCTGCATTTTCCTCCGTTTCAAGATATCATTCTGGATTCTGACCTACTCTTTAATGTTACCAGTGTAGATATTCAGCTGCTGATCGATCCTGCCACAGGTGCCGGCAGTCTGAAAGTAACACCGCATGAAAGTAATTATGTTATCGCATACACTGAGGCCCAGATCGGAGTACCTATGGCGCTCGCAGAAATCAGCACAGATATCAGCAACATTAAATCAGGAGGTATTGGTCTGTTAGGGCAGGCTGCCGGAGCACTGGCGAAATCATCTGCATTGTCATTTTTGGGGGATCTTCAGAAAACCGGAGAGCAGCTGTTATCCGGCATCGGAGAGATTGCCACAGCAGGCAGCGCTAAAATGCTTTCGACTGGCTCCAATGGTTCTCTTGCTGCATATTTCAATTGCTATCCACAGCTGCAGGCAATTTTCACAAGGGTAAAACCTGTTGACGGTTCGCTGATAGGCTATCCCACATGTGAAACTAAAGTATTAGCTCAGCTGACCGGATACGCAATGCTCTACAGGCCCTCCATTAATATTCCGCCTCCCGGAACTGTTACCGAGGCGGAAATGATCAATACGCTCATGGCCTCCGGTATTTACTGTGATTGGTAGGTGATACCATGGCAGTAACGATGTACGAAAATTATTATGTATCTGCTATTGATTATCAGGTAGGCCCATCCTCTGGTACTCCGTCATATTATCAGGCATGGAACGCAAGAAAGATATTTAATTATTTCTATTATGAAATTGGAGATTGGACAATAAACGCCATAGCCGGAATGCTTGGAAATATGCAGTATGAATCCTATCTCAATCCTGCATGTGTCTATCCCCGGTCCGCATTCCCCAATGGAGGAAATACACTTGCAGATATCTCTAATGTGTATGCACTCAATCAGAAAACACAGGCATATGGACTTGTACAATGGAAGGGACTAAGCAGCAGCGAACCGATAGCAAATCAGATTGTATCCTATTGCTATCGATATGGTGAAGAATGGTATACCGGAAACATGCAATTGAGCCGTCTGTACTGGGAATGGTCCAATGAAAAGAAATTCCATCCGCTGACCATTGATGGTACATACTGGACTTTCCATAAATACAGTAGCAGCACACTGGACCCGGCACGACTTGCCTATATATGGATGCGCTGCTATGAAGGAACCTATAGCAAAGTCGACGAGCGAGAGAGCAATGCAGAATACTGGTATACCTATTTTGGCGGAGAGTCTCCCGGCCCTGATCCTACTCCTGATCCGGACCCCCCGACACCTCCGGAACCCGGTCCCGATCCGGATCCGCCGGACATGTACGGATGGACTACCGGAGAAGCATTTGCAAACATTGCAATGTCATACAATGGCAGATACATCCCATATTCAGAAATGGACTGTGTGCAATTCGTCAATGCATGTTGGAAAGACATAGGAACAACACCCGGAAATCTACCCATGGGAACCAATACATTATGGAGAAGTGATAAAATATACCAGACTACGGAGCCAGTAACAGGGACCACGCCTGTACCTGTTCTGTATTTTAAGGATACATTAGCACATGGCACAATGATATTGGACGGTATGCCTACCGGATGCCTGTTATTTCACAAAATCAGCGATGCCGGACCTCCGGCAATCCCGGACCAGTATGCAGGGGACGGCATCGGTAATTTTGCGCACGTTGGCATTTATTGCGGTAATGGTGTTGTGATGCAGTCAGGTGGGCGAGATTCCGCAAGCGTCCCCGGAGGCGGAGTGCATATGTCATCTTTCGATCCCAAAGCTTGGAATTATATGGCTTTTGTCTGTTATGTATCCTGCTATAACTCTATTTATCCGATACCTACACCGATTCCAGACGATAAAATTAGTCCCGGTCTGCTGCAGTATTTTCTAGGAAGGAGGCGCAAGCCATGCCATCATATTTCGATTATACATTAAGTAATTTGTACACAGCTGGGCAGCAGCCTAACACAATCCATGTGTCTGATACCGGATTGTCTTATATGTTCCGAAAGCAGCTATTTGAAAAAGCGCTGTCTGTTTTCAAGTTTGACATACCAGAAACGTGGGACCTGGACTATTTCCGCTTTTCTCTGTTTATGTTTGGCAATGTTTGTATCTTTGATTCCGGCACATTCGGAGTCATTCCACAATTCGCCACATTATCCGGATTTAATGTATTTTATATGCCGAATGAGGCGCTTGTGGCAAATCCTTTGCTTCCGAACATTAACCGCTTGAAAATCCATAAAGACTGTGAGATTATCAAACTCAGGCCGGACTATTCCGGTATCATGGATATTGTCGGATACTATGCGGATCAGATGGCAATCATTGCGGAAACATTTACATGTGATATAAATAACTCAAAACTGGCCTACATTTTCGGAGCAGAGAACGAAGCACAAGCCCAGTCTTTTAAAAAAATGTATGATAATATATACAAGGGAGAACCGAACGTAGTTATTGATAAAAAACTGTTCAATGCTGAAGGGGAACCCACATGGCACGAATTTAACCAGAATCTGAAAAACACCTACATTGGAGATTTGCTGATCGATGCGCTCAATGCCGTTGAAGATAGATTCTGTACTTTGATCGGAATTGACAACGCTAATACAGACAAGAGAGAACGCCTGATAGCTCCTGAGGTGGAAGCAAACAAGGCCGAGACAAAAGCACTCAGTACGCTATGGCTGGATCGCATACAGGATGGCATCCGGAGAGCCAATAACATGTTTGGTCTGTCTCTGTCTGCAGAACTGTCTCAGGTAGGAAAGGGAGTGAATGCAAATGGTGAAAGTGTCAGTACTGGGAATGTACCGGGCGAATCCTCACTTGTTTGACGGCCTGACATTGCCTCAGGAATGGCAGCTGTCCAAACAGAATTGTATCAATCAGATTCTGCTGCAATGCGCTTGTTTTGAAATCCTTTATCCTGATCCGGAGTTTCTGCAGGAGGCAATTTCGATCTGGTCCGATACGCAGCAGAACGTATGGTATAAATTCGCTCAGACATTAATATTTGACTATGACCCGATACACAACTATGACAGGACCGAAACAGAAACAATCTCCAGAAGCGGAACCGGAAACAGCACCCAGAGAAATACCGGAACACAGACCAACAATCACACCGGATCAGATGAAAGCCTAGTATCCGCATTCAATGCAACTACATTTCAGCCGGAAAGCAAAATTGTATATGGTGGGATTGATTCAAGAATCGACAACCTCACATCATCTGCAGAATCTGAGGCCAGCCAGTCAGAAACCAGAACGTTAAACATTGCCGGAAATATCGGAACAATGACAACACAGGAAATGATCAAACAGCAAAGGGAGATTATCGATGTGAGTATGCAGCAGTATATTGTCGATGATTTCAAAAAGAAATTCTGTATTCTGGTATATTAAAGGAAGGTGAGTACATGGGTATTTTTGACAGGTTCCCGTATAGCTCCACACATGAAATGAATCTTGATTTCATGCTAGGCAAAGCTACAGAGATTGCCGAAGATATGCAGCAGGTTACTGCCGGCATGGAACAGGTGCAGGCCGGATTGTCTGCAATCAGCGAGAAAACCGAGCAGGCAACACAGGCAGCTGCACAGGCTGCTGCATCTGCATCCTCCATTGAAGGCAGTGTGACGGCAGCAGAAGAAGCAGCAGAAGAGGCCCAGATGCACAATGAATCTGCGCAGACCTGGGCCAATAATGCAATGACCTATAAAGCGGATTGTCAAAGAGCAGCCACAGAAGCTGCTGCATCATCATCCTCTGCAGCGCAGGCAGCGACGGCAGCAGCTGCATCCGAGGATACAGTAGCAACGTATGCGCAGGCTGCCAATGCCAGCGCCCAGAGCGCTGCTAATAATAATGACAGCGCACATCAGTATGCCAATCAGGCCAGTGCTAGCGCAAGCAATGCTACATTCCATTCTTCAAACGCACAGACGGCAGCCACAAATGCCAACACATCCGCAACTAATGCGGAGACAGCAGCCACAAATGCGCAGACAGCTGCTACACGGGCTGCAACACTGAAAGATGATGTAGAAACATTGCATAGAATGTGTGTAACTGCCGTAGATCAGGCAGCCACAGAGGCCGTCAATGCAGCTAATTCTGCAGCACAGGCAGCTGCTACCAAAACGGATGTGGAGACTCTTGTGGAGTCTCTCCCGGAAGATTTTACAGATTTGAACAATACCGTTAATCAACTTTCTGACGATATTGTTGATATAAAGAGCGCAATCAAGTTGCAAGAAACCGGAAAAATAAAACTTGAATCTGGTACATTTACAGATGCAACGGGAACAGAAAAAACAGCAAATACTGCAAGATGTAGAAATGTTTCGCCAATTCCGCTTGAAGATTTTGTATCTATTTCAATGCCAGACGGATACAGTATGTATATCTTTTTATTGGATTACAACCTTCAGAAAATTGGTGTATTAACATGGTCAACGTATAGAACTAAACTTGATTTTGGTAATGCTTTTTACATCAATATTGCAATCCGCAATACTTCTTCCCCTTCAACATCCATTGTTGATTATATCAGCACAATAGAATCTGAAATTGTTATTCGTAATGATTTTAATCAATTACAAACCCAAGTTGACGATATTTCTGATGATTTGTATGAGCAGACAGTTTTGCTGTCAGATTCACTTTTGCATGCGTTCCCAGTAAGTAATGGAACAAATATTGTTATTACAACAGCAGACGGTACGACACTGCCGGAAGGGAATCCTTACTTACAGTTCTATGATAGCAATAAAACATATTTGAATCAGTTTTTGTGTTCGAGCGAATATGGGACATCTCGCACAGTAACTGTAACGTTTGGAAATGTCGCGTTTGTAAAAATGTACGCAACTCCATCAAAAACAATTAAAGTGTATATCCCGGACAAAAATAAACTGATTCCAAAGGTTAATGAGATTGCAAAAGCTGTTGGGCAGGATACAATTATCGTAGATGCATCTGGTTCTGGCGATTACACATCTTTCACACAGGCGATTTATGAAACTGTAGATAGTGGTAGAGATGTACTTGTTAAGCCGGGAACATATGATATTGTTGCCGAATATGTTGCTTTGTTTGGGCAGACGGCAGTTGACAATATGGCTGATGCAGACTCTGCCATTTTTAACGGATTCCAGTATGGCGTAAGGCTCAGGAATCGCAAGGTTGAGTTTGATTCTGGAGCGCATCTTGTTTGTGACTGGACAGGGCATACAGTTAACGGAACACACAGATTCAGCGCATTGGGCATTGATTATGATGTTGAAATCATTGGCCTTGATCTGGATGTTACAGCAACTTTCTACTGCATCCATGACGATTATGGGCCGGATGGCGGCATTCCATATACTGTAAAGTACGAAAACTGCCGGGTGGTCGGGCATAGTATTTATAATGCTAACTGTATCGGTGGCGGGTGTAAAAAGTATTCCAGACATATCCTTAAAAATTGTTACTTCGATAATAACCTGACCGGAAGCGCAACCGTTCGATATCACAACACAATTGGTGAAGGAGCTGAGCCGGAAATCTATGTGAGTAACTGCTATTTCAACAACTGGTTCACTCCCCGGTGGTACGGAACTCAGACAAGCAAAATGAGAGTATATGTAAATAATTGCCATGCCAGAGCTATTTACAAGATGGCAGAATCTTCATCCTATGATGTGGACAACGTGGAATTGTACAAATGGAATAATGAGGAGACTGACCCGATAACCTAAAATCACATTCTGAAAAGAAAGCTGACAAGTACAAATTATAACTATTTATAATAGTATATGCATTGTCGTTATGACGGTGCATATACTATTCTTTTATAACTATCAGAAACACCCCATTTTAAGTAACACTGAAAAATTCTGATCCTGATCCGGTGCCGGGTCCGGTACTGGTGCATGTACACATACCGATGCTAG